>Ga0272441_10000378_pt1 | contig 102899 bp, 70 predicted proteins | sample SSMProp6N_FD_193582 | JGI IMG/M metagenome (GOLD analysis project Ga0272441, IMG submission 193582) | Marine sediment archaeal communities from Little Sippewissett salt marsh, Falmouth, MA, United States - SSM-Prop-6N | ecosystem: Environmental > Aquatic > Marine > Wetlands > Sediment ...
AGTACATACTCTTCTTTGTGGGGCCTGTTCCCCTTAGCTTTAGAGGGCATGGGGGGACGCCCACCTTTTATATAAAGGTACCGGTGGGCCAGTGTACCAGATCATGATGTAAAAGTTAGTGAAGTACGGTATATAGATTCCTTTGAAATCAAGAAGAATTGTTGGAGATCATAGTTATCCTGCCTCTTATGTCAATAGATATGATACGAAGATCTTATAAAATCTCCAAGGGAGAGATTCAATATATCCTTTCACATTATAGTCTTACCAAATATACTTATAGTAATACGGTATTACCATTATTATGCCAAAAGAAACGATATCATTCAAGGGTGATAAAGAGATCTGGAGGAACTTCTCTCTCGAAGCAAAAAGAAAAAATATCGAAATATGGGACATATTAAAACCATATATCGAGAGATTTTCAATATTCGATCATGATAAAATAAAGATGTGCATGGAAGCTGCAATATCAGAGTATAAGAGAAGCAGACTTATTCATCATATTGTGATCGCAAGAGAAGTAAATGACCAACAACAAGATTTCAAACAGATGTATTATCGCCCGGCTATCCCTATAAGCTACTTTCAAAAAGATAAAGACCCAATTTTTAGAGCACCGATTTTACCAAGTATGGGGAATGTTGTAGCTGACAATGAAATAAATTATTTGATTCAAGAGATATTCGAAAATAAGAAAATTAAAAAGATTGACATAATTCAGGATAAAATAAATTATCAATTCATAATAACACAAGCCGGTTCATTGGGTCATAACACCTCAATTATCTTACCGATGGAAGTCTATTTGCACCTATTCAACGATCCTTTATTTGATAAAAATATGAGGTATGAATTTCCAGAGAAACTCATGAACTTCAATATAATACCTTTCAGCAATGAAATTCTTAATAATAAAATAATATTTATCGATAAGTCTTCAACAATTTTTCGATATGTGACAACATATAATCCCGTAATGGGGAATTCAGAGATATTGCACATTGATATTGGTCTAATCGAAGAAGATGGCAATACAGACATCTATGTAAGAACGTTGGGAAAGCTTGAAATCTATAACCCCGATACGATTAAGGTATATCAAATTAAAAACAGTCGATATAAATCATCTAAGTGATAAGATATTTTATATAATTTTTTTAAAACACCCTTGAGCATTTCGAATAATGCTTCCTTTTTTCCATTCTATCCTCCACCTTTCACAATAGATCATCTAAGATTATCCTCTCCTGATGTGGAAGGATCCCCGATCCCTTGAGATCGAGGACCCTTGAGGGGGGAGTACCCCCATAGTAGTGGGGGCAGGACGGTGTCCTGCTATAGATGAAAGGGAGTTGGACGGATCTCGAAGAGAGGAGTCCAAATTTTTTCATCTATATATTACCCCTGGGATATGGCGCGGGGAGGGGGATTCGATGCAGCCTAATTCCTTCGGAATTACGCGCACTTTGGAGTTTTGCGATAAAGAAACACAAAACTCCAAAGACCAAGGTTCGAATCCCAATACTCCCCGATCCCATTTCAGATTATACAGTAATGAAATTCAATGGGATATGGCGCGGGGAGGGGGATTCGAACCCCCGTGTTCAAAGAACAACGGATTAGCAATCCGTCGCCGTACCGGGCTGAGCCATCCCCGCATGTTTTTGGGATGGGTGGGCGGATGGTGGGAAACATGCGAGCGAAGCCTGGGACGGGAACCGTCTTGGACTTTGTCGCGGAGGCCATGTTTCCATTTCTTGGCCGGGAGAGGCAAAGTCCGAGACCAGGAAAAAGGTTTCCTTTTTCCGAAGGTACCGGGCTGAGCCATCCCCGCGTGGGGTTGGGTTGTTGGGCGGGTGAGCGGGGTGGCGAAGCCCGGTGGGGCCCGAAGGGCCCGTATACCGGGACGGGGTATCGAAGATACCCCCTTCCATAAACGCTTTGGCGGATGCCAAAGGGTTTTGAGCCATCCCCGCATCGCGGGATGGCGGATACAACGATTTGATTAAAAAACCTTTCTAGAACTGATCAATATAAAATAAAAGAGAGGAGGAGACTCAACGCCAGTCTTCGTCATCATCCTCTTCTTCCTCGTCCTCCTCCTCTTCGTCCTCCTCCTCATCCTCTTCCAGTTCGACCTTCTTCTCTTCCTTTACCATCTCAAGCTTCCTCGATCTGGAAATCTCCTCTTTGGGTTTTTCCTGAACGTTCCTCACTTCGATGTTCTGCTTGCCCCGTGTCATGATCACGAACACTATCACCGCCACCAGTATCATTATCCCGAGAAGGAAGCTCCCCGCACCGTCGGATATGATCACACCGTCATCCTTCACCACGGTCTGCGTCTCTGACGGGATTATCCGGTCCTTCGTCCGTATCGTGAACCCATCGCTCGGGGCCTCGTCGAAGGTTCTCGTCCTCCCCTGGATATCCTTGAAGGAAAAATACACATAGAAAGTGTACGTCGTCCCGTCGGAAACCTCATCCTGTGCCTTCATCCTGAATTCCAGTACAACCTTCTCACCCGACTCGAAATCCCCCACATCCTGCTCGGCCCCTTCAAGGATCCTGAACTGATTGGAATCATAGGGAAGCAGTATCTTCAGGTCCTCCGCGGTCGACCCTCCGAAGTTCATCACGGTCACCTTCACGGTAAATTCCTTGTTCCGGTCCACAAGAGGCGCATCGATATCGATCACCCTGATATCCGGAAGCTTGTCGTAGATGTCGAACCTTATGCCTAGGGAATTCCCCGAGAACATCTCGTCGAGATCTCCCAGATCGTCGTAATATGAGAAATACACCGTTCCCGAATAGCTACCGTCGAAATACCTCCTCTCCCCGTCGGGTTTCATCCTGAACGAGTAGAAGAAGGTATCTCCGGGTCCGACATCACCCACCTCGACCGCTCCCCCGACACTGGAGTATCCGCTGCTGGTGTAATCGAAATAACAGGAAAGGTTCCTGGCACCTCCGAGTCCCATGTTCTGGATCTCGACGGTGACCTCAACGGACCTGTCATCGAGGATGTCCCCGACCTCCACACCCAGCTCCTGGAACCTCGGCTGGTTCGCTCTTATGGTGATGTAAGCGATGAAAGTCTGGTTGAACGGCTCGTTCCATTCGTTGACACCTTCCACATCCACCTTGAAGAAGTTGATCCCCGGCATGGCATCGCTGCGGATATTGGCATAGAAGTAGAAGTAATCGCTGCTTACTCCGGTTCCAGATGTCTCGGCCAGTCCGCCGCGATATATCACCGGAAGGGTGTTGCCGGTATAATTGTCGTGGGCATAGGGATAATTGAAGGGGGACCCCTCGTCGATGTGTATCCTGTACTCGAGATTGTAGAAATAGTACATCTCGTGGTTATCGACCCTGAGTCTCATGTAGTGGTTGACCGTCCCCGGATAGGCGTCCTGGCCGCTGTCGATGTAACCGGTTATATCCGGACCCATTGGATCGTCCATTATCTCGATCAACAGATAAGGCATGTATTCGTCGTTCGTGTAGGGGAACTCGATATTCCTCATTATGTTCCTGTGCTGATAGTATCCCTTCTCGTTCCAGTATCCCGACACCATTTCCCCCGGGGTGTTCCCTGTTGACCCGTCATCATGGTATACCGCATAATAATCGATGGGTATCTTGTAGAGGCCCGGAGGCAGCCTCGGGAGGAAGTTCAGGACCTGGAAGGTTGCCGTTCCCTGACCCCCCGCCGATATCGACCCGATACCGAACTCGACATTATCGTTGACAACATTGGAATTCGAGTTCTCGTCAAACCAGACAGCACCGTTCTTCACATACCTTGTACTGCTCAGATCGAGGCTCACGACAACATCGTAGAGGTCGACGTTCCCGATATTGGTGAACGGCACATCGATCCTGGTGGGCAGGTTCTTCTGGGGGTATACCGCGAACGGGGACCCGAGATCGTTGAATTCCGGAGGCATCAGAAGGGGTGTGAATTCCACCGTGAACATGAACGTCCTCAAAGCTTCGGATACGATATCCCCGTCCATGGAATATGTCAACTGCATCCGGACCGGGTATTCACCCGGTGCAAGATCCGAGGGAACATCTATGTTCCAGGCGATGATGCTGACCATGTTCGGATAGCTCAGGACGGACTCCCTCACGACGATGGGCGTCCCCGGAAAGGCCAATGTTGCCACTATGTCGGTGATCGTCCCGCTTGCGGAATATATCGATCTTATACCGAACCTCTCGTTCCTTGCTCCCGCATGGAGGTCCTCGGGATAGAAGTTCTCATCGAATGCAAAGATAGTGTAGTCCGGGAAACCTTCGGCGCCGATACAGCTCCTGATCTCGAAGCCCGTCTTGAAGGTTACAGCGGTCGTCACCCAATCATACCCGGTTCCACCGTCCCATTCCACCATGTATCTGAAGCTTGCCTGGAACTTCATGAAGTAATCACCGGGGGCAACATTTTCCATGTTCACGGAGAACACTATGTAATCGTCATCCGGGGCCCCGTAAAATGACCTGGTCTGGTAAAGTGTCATCTCGTACCCGGGCCCGCCGTTGTTGTAGAAATCGAACTGGTCGAGGTTCGTCTGGCGCGGGGCCGGGGACCCGTCCTTTTCATGGAAAAGACCGATGTAGGAGACCTTGACCTCCTTGATCGTTGTCACATTTCCGGGAGAACCGCTTCCCTCGAAACCGGACCCGTCATACTGGTTGTATAATGACACATACAATCTTCCATGATCGCCGGGATAAAAGGGTTCGTAAATGTCCAGTATATTGACGGTGCATCCAAGGGGGTCATCAAGCCCGCCCCTTGTCTGTTCGATCCCTTCAGAGGGAAGGGGAGCACCGGTCAAAAAGACCATAAATGACACTGCTGTCATTACCGTGATTGCGAAAATATTCTGAATTTTCCCCATTTCAACACCCGTACGAGAATGCAACCATCGATTATTTGATGCTTTTCCAAAAAGGGTGTATCCGATCCTGCATCGAGAGCCGTTCCCCCATTCAAATGGAAGAACGCGGTACGACCGGGAAGAGGGAATAAATTCATTTGTCATCCTTCCCATTGACGGTCCATGCGACCGATAGACCCGGGGTGCTCAAAATGTTAGGGCTCATCGCAGCCGTTGACATAGGAGCGACGAAGATCACGGCATCGCTGTGTTCAAGGGAAGGTTTCATCATCCGCCTCTACCAGAGAACCCGACTGGAAGGAGGCGAGGAAACGATCCCTCTTCAGGTCAGGGAGCTGATAGACGCCTGTTTCGAGAGAGCCCGAAGGTATCCCGAAGAACTGAAAGCGGTTGGAATAAGCAGCGCGGGCCCGTTCCGGAGGATCGACGGATATCTTCATATCGTATCCCCGAACATCTGCGGAGGTATGGCCCCGGAGAGGGGAGCGCTTCCGAACGATTGGAAGAAGGTCCCGCTTGAAGAGGTTCTGAAAAAACACTTCGATAACGTCATCATCGAGAACGACGCCGTGTCGGCCGTGATGGCGGAGAGGAATCTCGGCCCGGGTAGGGGGCACGACAACATCCTCTACGTGACCTGGAGCACGGGGATCGGTACCGGAGCGCTCGTCGACGGAAGATTGATCAGGGGCAAGAACGGGAACGCCCCCCACGGGGGGCATGTTGTCCTGGTCGATGACGGGCCGCTTTGCGGCTGCGGTGACAGGGGGCACCTGGAAGCCCTCTCCTCCGGTACAGCGATCGCGAGGGATTACGGAGACGGAGCATCCACTGCAGATGTGTTCGGATACTATCGCAGGGGAGATGAAAGGGCCGTGGAAATAATCAACGAGGCCGCAAGGCACTTTGCAAGGGGACTCGCCTCGATCAACAACCTACTCGACACGGAGATTGTAATAATCGGCGGAAGCGTGTTTTCAAACAACACGGAGATCCTCCTTCCTCTTGTTTGGGAGGAATTCCGCCGCTCGTTCCCGGTCCTTTCCCACGGCGTCGAGATATCCCCCACGGGACTGGGGGACCATATAGGCGACCTTGCCGCTCTCTCCCTCGTGATCCCGGATGAATGGATAGACGACTGGAAGGAGAAGCGTCCGTGGGAGGGGGCCCCGGATACCATCGTAGTTGATTGAGAGCGAACATGAAACGGTCCCATTTTATATTGAAAGAGGCCCATATCTATCCGGGGAACAGGGGAGTTCGTGGTCGGTGATGTACGGATGAGAGGTATAGAGAACCAGCATGAATTCATGGACCCCCTTGAATGGGACCTGTCTCCCGATCAGTTCAGGGGCGGGCCCGGACCGATCAACGTGGGTGTCAGAGTTGCAAATATCTCGGTCCTGATTCTCTTCATCCTTGGAACCTTCCTGTATCTTATCATTTCGATAACCGACCCCGGAATGATCAACCCCGGTTCCGCAATGGCATATTTCTCGATATTGACAGGAGCATTGATCCTTTTTTATCCTCTGATAGTATTGCTGGCCACACTTCGCTCTCTGGCCTATTCCATCTTTGATCACCTGGATGTCGATATAGCTGTCCGGCCAGACGGATTGTTGATATCCTACCCCTCATCAAAAGGGTGGCTCAAACCAACGATGGCCAACGTGTTGATCGGATGGGAGGATATCCGAAATGCAAGGTTCGTCAGCGAACACCCGGAAGTCTCCCTTCTGGACCTGTGGGTCAGGGCATTCGTCCCCGCAAGAGCTTTCCAGAAGAAAGGTACGAACTACAGCCCTTTTGTCCCGGTATTCAATATAGTTGTCATCGATCTTGCCGGAGAGATGAGGATCAGGAGATTCCGATCGAGAGAGAAAAAGGACGGGAGCTTCGATACCGAACTGACAAAAATGGTGCTGGTGGAGATCAGAAGGAAGGATCGTCGGCGTTTCATGGAGCTTGTGAACGATCATCTGCGCCCGGGAACGTAGGTGGATGTTATCGCCGAAGTATAGGTGACACCGTTCTCGGTCCGCCTCACGTAGGTGAGGTATATCCATCCTCCGGGGACCGATATCCTCTGGATCCGGATATCATCCGACAGTTCCTGTTCCAGTTCCAGCTCCTCGATGCTTGCGGTCTCCGTCATGTTCGGCCTCCCTGCAACGGGGCTAATCGTATTTCAGTATGTAAAATATCCCCTCCACAATCATTTATTACCGGTATCGGGAATATACCCCGGGAACATGGAGAGCTCGACAAAAAAGATCATCCTGACGCTTTCGATAACCCTGACAGCCCTATCGATCCTGTTAGCGGGCGCCATATTCCTGGTCCACGAGCTCTCGAAGGAAACATACTCCGCTCGGGTGATGGACAGGTTCGACGGCTCTCCGGTCCAGGGGGCCCTGGTCGAGGTAGATAAGGTAACATACGACGATTTTTTCTATCCCCAGGATAGTATGATCCCGTCAACAAAGTCGCACGTGAAGACGGTTCACACCGATGAGAACGGAAGGTTCAGCGTCACTCTGCCGGGTATCAACGAGGACAGGGGATACTATCATTTCAGGATATCCGCAGAGGGACATGTTCCGGACAACGTTCCCGCATACGAGTACCCCGGAAACGGATATTCATATCACTACTCCGACGACCTGGAAAGCATCATCTTCATGAATTCTATCTGTATCCTCAACGGAAACGTGACCGGTGCTGACGGGATCCCCATTCCCGGCGCCACCGTTTTATTCCGGCCGGATGTCATCAACTTCCACAGCGAAGGAGTGGACCAGGCTGCGAGATCCGATGCGGACGGAAGGTATTCCATGGAATACGTCAGGGCGGGGACGGGAACCATCGAGGTCTGCGCACCGCATCATGAGAAGAGAACGGTCAGCTCCGTTACCCTGAACCTGGGGACCAACACGGTCGATATCGTTCTGAAAAAGGATGATACGATCATTCCAAGGGTCTACGGAACCATCTCTCCGGAAGGGAGGCATTTCGAGATCGACGACTCGAGGATACTTCTTATCTTCACCGAAACCCCGGATCAGATCCAAAGTGGTGAAAGGTTCTTCACACTGGTCCGTGATTGGACCTACCTGGTCCATCTCGGGCCCGGGAGCTATTCCTTACGAGGGGTCTATGTTGATCTCCTCCCGCAGGGCGGCTGGTTCGAGGTATACTCCGAAGACCACCGGTTCGGAGGATTGGAGGTAGAGGAGGATATGGAGCTGGATCTGAATGCATTCATCTCATACGTCATGGTATGAAGGCTATTCCTCGGGCTCCTTCTTCACGGCTTTTTTCCTCTTTTTCGGGGGTTTTCCGGTGCTCCTGACCCCTTTCTTCTTTGAGCTCTTCTTGACCGCCGTGATATCTTTTGGAGGCCCGCTCCGGATGTCCTTCGATACCCGCACGCTGCCCCCTCGAATATGCACGGGCCTTCCGACACCTTCCTTCATCCCGGGATCATCCCCTGCATTGCCCTCGGTGAACCTCATGTCATGGACCCTGAACTGACTGTACTCCTCTTCGTATCCGGGCTCGGGCTCCTTTTTGGAAGAGGCGCGATATATCGAATATGCCCCGACAACTATCATCACGAGTCCGGAGATCAGAAATATCGGGAACACCAGGATGAAGGAGAGAAGCCCGAACATGGAATACCGGGCCGAGTAGGTGGCCTTGAAATCGCCCTCGAAGTAATCCTCATCGTATGTACCGATCCAGACCGTATAATCACCCTGGTGATCGATGTCCGTGGAGCGGTCCTCCCAGAACAGGCCTGTTCCCTCGAGCTCGTAATCGGCCATGACCTTTCCGGATCTGTCCTCATCGATGATCCTGACGTGTACCGGAGCGGAGGAGAAGAGAATGGACCTCACGCTCACAGTGATCTTACCCGGCCCTATCTTCTCGAATGTATAGGTGTAGATGGTGTCGTATTCGTCCCCTTCGTATTCCTCCTCGAAATCCCCTATGTCAACGTTCTCCTCGTCGTGGAGGGTGTACGCAAGCGCCAGGGGAAGCGAAAGGACCAGAAGAAGTATCCCTATCCCAAGAACTATCGGTTTCTTCCTCATCGATGCAAGATGATTGAGGTCACTATTTAACGGTTTTCAACATTTGCGGTAAAAGGGCTCCCGGGATCCGAATTTCATGGATGATCGACATCGGAAAACAGGTAACGATAGAAGATCCGCCGCTTTGAGAGCGCATCAAAACCTCTAAATGGGGCCCCTTGTATACTGCGGTCATGAGCTCCGAGCACGACCTCCCGCCGGTGGAGGATTTCGACCTTGACAGCGTTCATACGGTCCGGGACCTGATGCTTCAGATGGGCAGGTCAGGCGGTTTCACCGCAAAGAAGCTGCACGATGCCGCCTCCATACTGAAGGACATGATCACGAGGGATTCCTGCTACACCTTCCTCTCCTTCCCCGCCTGCATAATCTCAACGGGGACCCGGGGTGTGATCAAGGAGATGGTGAAGAGAAAGTGGGTGGATGCGGTGATCACCACCTGCGGAACCCTCGACCACGACCTTGCAAGGATATGGAGGAAGTACCTCCACGGCTCCTTCGAGATGGACGACGTCGACCTCTACCACAAGGGCATCCACCGTCTCGGAAATGTGCTGATACCTCTCGATTCCTACGGGATCATTCTCGAGAACAAGATGAGGGAATTGATGAATGATATCTGGGAGACCGGTCAGAGGGAGTTCTCAACGAGGGAGATAATACGGGAGGTGGGACTGCGCCTCAACGACGAGTCATCGATCACTTACTGGGCCGCAAAGAACGATATACCGGTCTACCTGCCAGGGCCCACTGACGGGGCCTTCGGCTCCCAGCTGTGGATGTGGAGGCAGACCCATTCGGATTTCAGGCTGGACCTGTTCAGGGACGAGCAGGAGCTCTCGGACATCGTATTCGATGCGAAGGAGACCGGGGCCCTTATGATAGGGGGAGGCATCTCCAAGCACCATGTCATCTGGTGGAACCAGTTCAGGGACGGCCTTGACTTTGCCGTCTACATCACCACCGCCGTCGAGTGGGACGGATCGCTCTCCGGGGCCCGCATGAGGGAGGCGATCTCCTGGGGCAAGCTCAAGGAATCGGCACCGCATCTCACCGTGGAAGGCGACGCCACGGTCCTTCTGCCCCTGCTGGTATCGGCTGTCAAACAGGAGCTCGAGGGATGACACACAGGTATCACATCGGTATCGATTCAACGGATTCCGCCACGCTTGGAATGTGCACCACTTATCTCGGAGCGGTCCTCCTCGAAAGACTGGAAAAGTGCGATATCTCCCTCCCATCTTTCCCCGAACTCGTAAGGCTCAATCCCAACGTCCCCTGGAAGACAAGGGGGAACGGGGCGGTTTGCCTGCGATTGGAGGGGCCCCGCGGTCTTGAAGAGAATATCCTTGATGTCTGCACCGAAGCCGTGGAGGAGCTCTCTGTACTGGAGGACCCCCAGACCAATCCGGGTCTTGTTCTGCTCAAGGGGGAGGTTCCCCCCGAACTGAACTCATTCTATCTGAATGCCCTCCACCGGATCCTCGAAGTGGAGGATGCAACAAGGATCGGGGAAGCGTCCGGGGCATTCATGAAAGGGTGGAAGAACAAAAGAGGCGTGATCGGGGCCCTTGCCGCGGTGGGAGCGGACCTCGAGGAGCACTCCTACGAGGCGGTCCTCTACAGACCCGCCGATGTGAAGGACAGAGAAAGGGTGGTGAACGTGCCCTCCCTGTTGAAGGCCGCTTCACGGTATCCTACCACCTTCTTCAACACGGACGAGAACGGGTATCCCGTATGCATCCCTCACTCTCCCTGTCCGGTGATACTGGGGATCAGGGGGGTGGACCCTTCCGATACCCTGGAAACCCTGAAGCTCGTCAAGGCTTCGGGAGTGGAGAGATGGGTGCTTTGGAGGACGAACCAGCATACGGACGCTCATATCGAACATGTGGACAATATACATGGACTCGAGCCCTTCTCATCCGTTTCCGCCTCGGTCTCGGTCACTTCACCCCCCGAATACATGAAGGGAGGTCATCTTCTGTTCGGGATCGGGGACCGATACGGCAACTCCGCTGCCTGCGCCGCTTACGAGCCCACCAAGGGATTCAGGAAGGATCTATCGAAGCTAGCTCCCGGGGACAGGATCAGGGTGTGGGGCAGCGTCAGGACCGCCGATGTGCCCGAGACCACGATCAACCTCGAGAAGGTCGATGTCATCGAACCCGCGGAGGTCTTCACTTTCAGGAACCCCCGGTGCCCCGACTGCGGGGGCCCCACCGCATCCATGGGGGCGGGGCAGGGGTTGAGATGCAAGAGATGCGGCAACCGCGATCCGGGACTGGTCCCGGAGATGTACCCGGTGGAGAGAGATATTGCAAAAGGTATCATCGAACCCCCTCCCGATGCGTGGAGGCATCTTTTCAAACCCTCCACCCTGCCCCCGTTCAAGGAACGGCCGTACAGGGGCCCTTACTGGGGCACGGGCCATCCCTGAAAGTATATCTCCTGCTTCTGAAATCTTAAAAAGAGCATAGAGAGCAAGGGGATAAGAAGAGAGGATTGAATGCGTGATGAACTAAAATTGTATTTTCCTCGCTCTCTATGAATTCGATACAGTGCGAACACTGCAAAAATAATATTGTTTTTCTTTTATAAAAATATTGTGAATTTTACCATTACCGACGAATATATCCCATATATATTATAACCCATGAAAATATCATAATAAATGAGAATTCGGGCGGGTCCGGGCCCGCCCGAAGATATCGCGTTTCACTCTTCTTTCTTCTTCGGGGACTTGAGCATGAAAGCGATCCCGACGCATATCAGAAGCGCTATTCCCGCGGGCAGGAACGCCCAGAGCCAGAGGTTCATGTCTCCCATGATACCCCCGAGCATGGGCCCGATTATTCCGCCGATCCCGTAGGAGAAGAAGACGAAACCGTAGTTCAATCCCACCGACTTGTTCCCGAAGAAATCCGCGGTGGCCGACGGGAACAGTGCGAAGTTCCCTCCGAAGTTGAAACCTATCACGGCGGCACCGATGTAGAGGAGCCACTCGTTCCCGCCTATGAAGTAGAAGAGGATCATCATTATCCCCTGTATGCTGAACATGGCGATGAATGCCCATCTCCTTCCGATCTTGTCCGATATCGCTCCCCAGGCGATCCTTCCGATACCGTTCGCCAGGGAATAGAAGAGGGCCATTGCGGTGGCGGCAATGGTCACGGCCTCGGCCCTTGTATAATCGCCGCTCTCGACGAGGGCGTCCTTCCCGAAGAGCTGGATGATGCCTATGACCATGAGACCTGCTCCGGCCCCTATCATGAACATGAAGAACAACATCCAGTACTGTGGGGTCTTTATCATCTCCTTGGATGTGAACTCCTCATTTCCCGTGGCCTCCGCTTTGTCATCATCATCCTTCTTGACCGGGGGTTCCCAACCCTTGGGCTTCCAGTCCTCGGGCGGGTTCCTCATGATGAACCCACCCCCGATAACAGCAGCCGCGAAGATGATCCCGTAGATCAGGAACACAGTGGAAACGGACATTCCGTCACCGAAGAAACCGCCCCAGCCCGGGGTGAGATCGATGGGTCCGAACTTGAAACCGATGCAGAGCTTGATCCAGAGAAGTGCACCAAAACCGAATCCCGCGACAGCAAGACCGGAGATGAGCCCCTTCTTGTCGGGGAACCACTTGACCCCAACCGCGATGGGGACCACGTAGGCAAGTCCGATACCAATGCCCCCAAGGATGCCGATAGTTGCCAGGAGTCCAATGAAGCTTGTGCCCACAAAGGATGCCAGGATATAGCCCGCCCCGAGGACGGCACCGCCCGCAATGGCAATATTTCTCGGGCCGTACCTCTTCGCGAGCCTTCCGCCAAAGATCGTGAACAGGGCGAAGAAGAAGAGACCGGTTGCGAAGATGAGCTGCGACTGTGTCTTGGTGAAGCCGAAATCGCCCGTCCCCACGCTTTTCAGAACATCGTATTCGTATACCGTTGCGTTCGCACCGGCGCCCTCGGTGGCGGTGACAACGAAATGCCAGTTTCCACCCTGGGTAACACCCTTCACGTCCTCATCCTCGTCCGCAGCGTTCTCGAATTCGTATCCGCCCTTCCCGTCAGGGACAGCTTCCCAGGGTCCGGCCTTGATCGGGGCCCCTTCCTCGTAAACGATGCCGAGGTAAGGCACTATCTTGTCGGCTTCTAGGGGCTTGTTGTCCTTGTCCCTGAGCTCCATCAAGACCGAGACGGAACCGAATTCCGTGTAGCTCTCCCCGTCCTCGGTGAATGTGATGGTGAAGTTGGTGGCCTTGCCGACCGTTATATCGCCCTCGAGGGCGATGATGATGTCCGTGCCGTCGATATTCTCGAATGTTTCATCGGGAAGCGGTGCAACGAGAGGCGTGGTGAAAACCGACCACGCATATATCGCTCCCAGACAAAGCTGGATTACTATGGCTCCCACTACGATGATCCATCTGTTCATAACCTTCTGTTCCAAGAGACCAACTCCAAAAAGGTCCGTCCTAGATGCCCCGGGCCCCCGCCAGATATGGCTGGAACCCACTTGGGCTATTACGGCCTTAAATATAATTATTGCCCTCGGAGACACCCCGAACCCCCCGGAGTCCCGGATTAGCGGAAGAGGGGTCCTGAAAGTTACATAACGGGACTATATTCCAGGAAAAGGTTTATGACACCATAGTTGAATCATTGGACATGATATACGGGTTCGTCATGGTATCATGCAGGACGGGGATGGAACAGGACGTTTACAAAAAGCTCCAGGGTTCGGAATTCGTGGAAGAGGTGCACCCCTTGTTCGGGGAATTCGATTTCATCATGAGGGTGAAGGCCGAGGATGCGGACGCCCTCGCGCACCACATCATAGACAGCCTGAGAAATATCGAGGGCGTCACCGACACGAAGACCTACCTCGAAGCATCCTTCGACGGGAATCCGGTTTAAAAAAAGCTATCCTTCCGTTCTCGTATGCTCCATGAGTATGAGGTCCGCAAGGGCGGAAACATCGCCCCTGTCCATGCAGTTGTACACCGGGTATTCGGGATGAAAATGGTGCTCGTTCGCCATTATCCCCGAAAGCGCGACAACCCCTTTCCTTATTCCACGCACCTCGAAAGTGTCCCCGAGGAGAGAGGGGTCCCTTGCAACAACGATCCTAATAAGCCCCGGCAGGTCGGCGGTCACTCCCTCGCATATCAGAATATCAACATCACGGGGGATCATATTCAAGACATCCTCCATGCCGGGGGGCTCCTTCCTGCTTTCCATGTATGCTAACTCGTCAGCGGAGAGCGACACCACCACATCGGCGCCTGCCCTGCGGTGCCTCCAGGTATCCTTCCCCTCGGTGTCCACGGTGAACCTTGACAGGGTCATGGATTTCACGGCCCCGACCTTCATGCCCCTGTTATTGAACTCGGATATCAGGGCCTCCGCAACGGTGGTCTTTCCGCTCTTCTTGAGCCCTATGAGGGACACTATTATCATCAGGGCCCCTCACGGAAAGCAGCCGAGCTGGCATTTGATGATCTTGATATTCATCTCCGTCAGCGTCGTGGCTATCTCGTTCGTGGGGGTCTGGAGCTCGTCGGCTAAGATCATGCAATCCCTGCACGTTATCTTCCCGTTTCTGGCCATCTCCATGAACCTTTCCCTTGCATCCTCATCCGTTATAACCATTTGATCAACCTCCGCTGGTCAGATGGATCACCTCCACGATGTCACCATCTTCGACCTTTGTCCTTATATGGTCCTCCCTGCGGACGATGGTCCCGTTGACCTTGACTATCACCAGGGGGAAATTGTACCTCATCCTCTTCAGGAGCCTGTTCACGGATTCTCCCTGACGGCATTCAACCTTTCGCCCGTTGACGGTTATTGTCATTTCCCGTCCCCCAGGAGTATCTCCAGCACGAGATTGGCCTGGTGGTGCGCGAATAAACCAACTTTGGGGGAGAGCAGTACATCCTCGTCACTTGAAAGCGCCTGATGGTCCTCCACTATCCTGAGATCCCCGAACCTCTCCACCGTTATCCTCTCGCTGCCTCCGACCCCCGCGACACCCGAAGCGGCCACCAGGGGTTTACCGGGCAGGTTCACCATGACATCCTCTATGAAGTCAGCCTTCGTCCGGGCGTCATCCAGCGCTTCCACCACAACGTCCACATCCGTGAAGGGCTCGTGCATGGATCCCTTCTCGAGCTTCTTGTTGATGATCTCCACGAAGCAGTCCCTGGTGGCTCTCCTGATATTTTCCATGAGGGCCTCCACCTTGAATTCCCCTACCTGGTCAAGGAAGAAATACTGCCTGTTGAGATTCGACTCCTCCACCCTGTCGAAATCGACGATGACCAATCGGCCCACCCCCGACCTTGCAAGGGCCATTGCCGCGTTTGAGCCAAGGCCCCCGGCTCCGGCTATTCCCACGCTGCATCTGCTCAACTTCTCGGTAACACCGGGATCGTCCATGAACATACCCTGCCACGGGAATATCGTATCGGGGGATTTACCATTTTTCCCAATATCTCGGGGTATCCGCGGGGATCTCGTCCCCTTCCTTGTAGTGAGCGCCCCAGACATTCAGACCCTTGACATCATCCTCGTCTATGGCCTTCTTCAGCATCTCTAGCATCCTCTCCTCGTCCCCGAAGCCGAGCTGCTTCATCTTCTGGGGGGTTGGTACCCCGTTGGGTGTCCACCCGCGCCTGAGGTAAACGGCGTCCATCAGCTTGTTGTACTGCTCCATCCTGTGATCGTAGATGAGCTTCATTTTTTCCTCGATGGAGAGCAACTCGAGTTCCTCTTCCGGTATCTTCAACCGCTCCATGAGCTGGCCGTCATACCTATCCTGCCTCGAGACATATTCGAGCCTGGTGACCGGGCCCATTGACCTGAAGGGCGGGATGTCGTCCTTTCTCCTTCCCTTTCCCATCCAGACGTTCATGGCCCTCTGCCAGTTGTAGACCCTCTCTGATTGATCGATGAGGTCTTGAGGCTTTATGTCCCAACCGGTGACACCGCTCATTATCCTGGCGTAGTTCTCCACATGCTCCGGGATCTTGGCAGGCTCGTCGGTCTTCGAATTGTCGGCCGGGGTGATATCGTTCCACGGAAGCTTGCAGAGGCCAACGATACCGAACCAGGTCCTCCAGACCGGGAAATAGTGAAGCGCTTCGGCCTTGTCCTTGAAGGTCGGGATCTGGTTGTTGACCATGTCCATGAATATGAGCCAGGCCTCGTCGTGCTGGGGCCCTTTGGACGCCATTGCGTATCCGCCCTGCTGGGCAAGGGATTCCTTCGAAACATACTCCGAATACTCGAGTCCCTTGACCTCCATCCCGCAGTCGTTGACGAGTTTCGGGTCCCCCCAGCCTTTCTCGATGATCCAGTCCTTGACCCTTCTAACCCCCTTGGAGGCAACCTTCACGAACTCCCCCTCATCCCCTCTCGCGATCCGGTGCAGGAACTCGAGGACGGCGTCGGCGTTGCCGAAGCAGAGCTCGAGGCCGTCGCATCTCTCCCTGTTCAGGATACGATACTCGTACATCTCCATGTAGAAGGCTATGGAAGTGGAGGCAGAGATCGTATCCAGGCCGTAGGTGTCGCAGTAGAAGTTGAACTCCAGGATCCATTCGGGGTCCCATACGGACATGTTCGCTCCCCCGCCTATCGTCTCGTATTCGGGGCCGTCAACCGTCACCTTCTTGCCGGCATAGGGGCCCGTCCTGATGGTGAAACCGTCCACGGCCTTGGAGCATGCTATGTTGCAGCCGTACCAGCAGCCGTCGGGTATCACCTGGGTAAAATACCTGTAGAACACCGAGGAATAGATCTTGGAGGCTTTCGGATGGGAGCCGAAACGGTAGTTCTCGGTGGGAAGCAGGTCGTAGGCGTCCATGACCTCGACGAGATTTCCCGTCCCAACGGCCCTCATATTGCACTGGTTCCTGTCAAGGTCGCGGATCTCGGTGTGGTGCTTGATCCCCGTTTCGGCGATTTTATCCACATCCGCCGGGTGGTTCTCCATTCCGGTGAACCCGGGTATCCTGGCAACGATGGCCTTCAGACCCTTGTCCCTGAAAACGGTCCCGAGCCCGCCCCTTCCGTGCTGCTTCATCCTTGCAACCTTTCTCCTCGGGTCGTAGAACGATATGTTCAGTATGCCCCAGTAGGACCTGTCGGAGGCACTTCCGGCGGTCACAACGGATACCTTCTGTCTCGAAGGCTCGGTATCCTCCCTGGCGTACATGTGGGTGAGCTGCTCGGATAAAAGGTGGGCGCTCTGCTCCTCCATGGGAGCGGTCTCTATCCTGACCTTGCCTTCCCCACCGTCGATGAAGATCAGGACATCCTCCCCGCTCTTTCCCTGGATGGCGAGTGCATCGAAACCTGAGAACTTGAGATAAGGCGCAAAGTAACCTCCGGCGTTGGAATCACATATGATATCGGTCGATGGCGATATCGCCGTTGAGAGGCATTTTCCCATCCCCGAGTACTGGGTCGTCCCGTTCATGGGAGCGGAGTTCAGGCAGAGGACGTTCTCCGGATCGTTCCATTTCGTATCCGGCCCTGCGTGGTCCCAGGTCATCTTCAGGCCGAAACCCTTTCCGCCGGTGAACTTCCGCTTCATATCCTCTGTCACGGGGATCTCCCTTATCTCGTTCGTTGAGAGGTTCACGTAGAGTATCCGTCCCGCGTAACCCCTCTCTACGGGCTTTTTCTCGTATGTGTATTCGGCGATAACCTTGTGGGCATCCCTCATCTTCTGAATGTCCCAGCTGTGTGGGGTGTTGCCCGTTTCGAAGGGGCCGTTCTCGTCTCCGATCAGTTTCGCGTTTGTATCGTCGTTGAAGCACTCCCCGCTCAATCGCACACCCCCTGCTTGTGATATACCGTCTCCTTCACCTCGGAAATGGGCACCTCCACCAGTTCCAGGGCGCCCTCGGGACAGGCCTTAACACAGGAACCGCAGGATATGCATTTGTGGGGTACCACCATTTCCGGGGCTCTCCTCATTACGTGCCTGGGGCAGAATGCAACACAGCTCTGGCAGCCGATGCAGGTGTTCCTGTTCACCACCACCGTTCCGTTCTTCAGCCTGCTTATTGCCTGAACGGGGCAGACATCGATGCAGAGGCCGCAGTGGTTGCAGTCGGTCATCTCCCACCCGTTGTCCGTCTTGATTATCCGGATGGCCGACCACTCCCCACCCTTGTCGTTCTTGTGCATTATCCGTGAGCATGCCCTCTCGCAGTCGTAATGGCCCATGCATTTTTCGGGGTCGAACCTTATGATCTTAACGGTTTCCATATCTTTCACCCCCTCAAACAAGGACCACCACCGAGACCCAGCAAAGGACGGAGACCGCGATGGAAGCGGTGTAGTATGCGCCCTTTCTTATCTTTGTCACATCGAGATGCAGGAGATCGACCAATGTCACAACTGGCATGGAGATGCCGCCCAGCAATGCCGCGTAGAATCCCCTTCCGATCATCAGGTTCCTTATGGCCCAGATATCACCGGCGGATATCAGAATACCCTCGGTGAAGAGTGGTGTCAGTATCTGGGTCAGCAGGAATCCTGTGGTGAACATGGAAAATCCCGTCACGACCCCCGCAAAGGCCAGCGTCCTGAAGTCCTTCTTCGCCCCCTCGATATTGCCAAGGATGAGTTTCCGGTTCACGATGACCTCGAATATCAATCCCTCGACAATTATGGCAATAGCCGAGCAGATGACGCATGTCCCCACGGGAGCAAGAAGCCTCATCATGCCTGCGACGAATGCAACTGCCAGGGAAGCTCCAGTGAATCTGAACATCTTGCGGGCAAATAGCATGAACCCGATCCCGAAGAGGCCCGCCATTACCGCGCCCATGGAAACGGGGAAACCAAAAAGATCGGTCTTGGTGCTTCCCAGGGTGCATTCCAGGAGGCCCCATATCGACCCGAGCATGATCACGCCCAAGGTTATCAGCACCCAGTCCTTATTGGATCTCACTTCTTTCATTTGGATACCACCTCTATCTCCACGATGTCCTTCACTCTGTATTTCTTTGTAAGGTGCGGGAAGAATGTCATGTGATCATCATCGTTCACGAGAAGGCCCCTCAGCATGTCGTCCCAGGCAACCTCCACAGAGAAGCCGTCACCGGCCTTTATGGTGAAGTTGAACTCCCAGGGGTCGTCCACGGCAGTGGCGTTGATCAGGTCGCTCAGAAGTATGCCCTCAAAGGTGTTGTTCTCCTCGTCGGTCATGACGATATCGGATGTGAATATGTCGAAGGGCTGCATCCACGTGTAGAGTTTTCCGTTCACAGTTATCGTGTCGGCGTCCGAAGGTTCGATACTCACGACGTCCTTGATCCTGTATTTGCCCGGAAGGTCAGGGAAAACGGTCATCCGGCCCTCCTCGACAAGGATACCGGCTTCAATGTCCAGATACGTGACATCCTTTGAGTAATCGTCCGATGCCTTGAGGGTGTAGGTGTGGGCTGAAAGATCGCTCACCCCCGCATCCTCCAAGAGCACCTTGAGCGAAACGCCCTCGTATTCCACATCGTTGCTTCCCGTGACAGTTGTGGTCTGGAATTCATCGAAGATCTCCTCAAGATCGTACTCACTCTCGTTTATGGTGATCTTCCACACATCGCCTTCTTCCTCCTCACCGTCGTCTGTACACCCCGCTATCAGTGCGAAACCCATCAGAAGTATCAATGCTCCAACCATGTATCTCTTCATTCTACACCACCTCTATTTCTACCAAATTGTATACCCAGTATGCCTTTGCTTTCGATCCGAATACCACCATGTGATCGTGATCCTCATCCCCATCTGCGGAGAGTATGCCGGTCTCCATATCGCTCCAGGAGACGGTCTTGAGGTAACCGTCCCCGGCAATGAGCCTGTACTCGTGGGATGCGGGATCCTCGACGCCAGATTCCTCGATTATCTGGGCCAGGGGGACCCCAACGTGGTCCTGGACCACGATGGTATCGAATTCATCGTTCAGTGTGTCCCAACGGAACTCCACTCCGTTTACCACTACCCTGTCGCTCTCCTCCCAGTTGAAGTGCGTGTAGGCCAGTGCGGAGAACGAACCTACAAGGACAGAAATAGCCAGAACGGCCAGTAAGATATTGTAATTGCTGCTTCCGATTATCCTTTGCCTGAGACCCTCATAGGATGACTCTCCGGTGACTGCCACACACATACCTCCATCAAGGGATCCACGGTAGGAACTTCACCCTTTTGTTTTTTATCATGTCCATCGGGGTGGAGTTAAGGGGGGTTAACTTTATTATTTCTCTTCAAGCTCCGGGGCGTAGGTCCAACCCCGCTTCTGCATCAGTTTCAACGGGTCCTCTTTCTTGTAGTAGACCACCGGAACCATGGTCCTGCATGTGGAGCAGGTCCTGACAAGGGTCCCGAACCTGTTGTTATGGGTGAGGCAGTGGGGGCACAGCTCCCTCCACTCGAGATCGTATGAAGAGAACAGTCCGTGATCCTTCCTGCAGCGCCACGACTGGAAGGCTATCACGCATCTGTTCGGGGCATGGATCGGACCCATGGGACCATTTCCGATCTTCTCCCCCTCCACTGTGAATTCCTCCACCTTGATCGACCGGATCTCCACGTCCTCGGAGCAGATAGGGCATTTCTTCCCCAGCACCGGGTGGAAGGGGCCCTCCACGATCTCGCTCTTCCTCCTGAGCCTTGCCTCGTATCGGTCCTTCCGGTCCTTCTCCTCGATAAGCAGAGCGTGGCATTTGGGGCATCTCTCCTGATGCGGGTCACGGAGGTAGGCAGAACAGAGCGGGCAGTAGTGGATCTCGGCCATCACCGGGTAAAATGTCATCTTTGGATTTAAGGATAGTTGGAGCCCGACGAGGAGCGCTTCCAGAGAGCGGCGAGCTGGCCGCAGTTCGAGCCGATATGGTTCTCCCTTGGATCTCCCACGGATAGGACCACGTCTAAGCCCGACTCCCTGAGGGCCCGGACCTGGGGGACCTCCCCCTCGGTCAATCCCTCCCTCACCATACGGTTTTCCCTCGCATGCTCCGTTGGATTGACCGGTGTCAATTTGATCATGAACACCGCGGGAGAGAACATGCTGGCTATTTTCTCGGGGTCGAGCTCGTTTCCGGGGGCCAGGGCGAAGTTCAGGGCAACCTTTCTTCCCCCCGCGAAGAACTCCTCCCCGTATTCCGCGATCCTTTCGAGATCCCACTTGCCAACGGGCATGATCCTGTCCCTCTGCCCCTCGTCCGTGGAGTGGATCGAGAACTGAAGCTGGAAGCTCCCCCTGAACACATCGTGGTTCAGGCGACAGATCTCCCGGAAGAATTCATCCGTTCCGTCGGGGGCGGTCGTCGAGATGCACGGCATGAACCCGGGAGCATCGTATCTCCGTGGGATCTCCTCGATGGCCCGGACCACGTTCATGTTGAGGGCAGGTTCTCCCATCCTTGCAAACTGGACCTTGAACTTCTTCACGGGGATCGATCCGTCCGGGAACCGTTTTCTCACCAGATGATCGATCTGGGAAAGAAGCTCCTCCGTTGTAGGGTTGCCCTCGTAGTAATCCTTCGTATCGCACATGAGGCATCCCACAGGGCAGCCGAACTGCGAAGATGCCACTATTACCCATTTATCCATCAATGAACCGGAGCCCGAAAGCGAATCCACGAACTCCAGCATGTAGCGGTCATCATCCCGGTGTACGGAAACGTAAACGGTTGCAAGCTCGTGAAGTCCCCTTTCCATGACGATCTTCATCTTCCTCTCACCATCCGGGAGATGTGCATTGCCGCTGCGAGCCCCGAGCCCGATGACAGTGCTGTTTGGCTCAGCGTTCCAAGAGCGGCATCTCCCACCACGTATAACCCATTTACGGAGGTGGAAAAGGACGGGAGGTTCACTTCCAGGGGCCCCATGTGGGCTATCAGGTCCCTGCTCGGAGTCCTGCCGATGAAAACCGCCAGAATATCGAACCTCCTGTCCCCGAGAAGGAAATTCCTCCCGTCCACCAGAACGTCGGTCGGAACGCCCAAGGTCTCCACGATCCCGGCGGCCCTGGCTTCCCGGAGGAGGGAAAGGTTCGCCCCGGGCTCCCCCCTTCTGACCAGGGTGACCTCCGCTCCCGCCTTCAAGGCTCTAAGTGCATTGTCGTACGCGAGGTCCCCCGCTCCGAGTAAGAGGAGTCTCTTTCCCTTCAACTCCTTCTCGTCTTCGATGAAGTAAAGGGCTCCCGGTATGTCCACTCTCCTCGGATGGGAGCCTGTAGCAAGTATCACAGCAGAGTATTCACTGCCGTTGACGAGGAAATGGTCCGTCTCCCTCTCGATGCTCACCACCGAGATCCCCTCCACGGTTATACCCATGGAATCGAGATGCTCGTTGAACAGTGAGCACAGCTCCCTTCCGGTTTTCCCCCTGTGGCCCGGCAGATTGTCGACCCTCCAGGCATACCTGAGAAGTCCCCCGGGCCTTCCTCTTTCGAAGAGAGTGAAGGGTAACCCTTCCTTCTTCAGCTGGATCGCGGCCGATATTCCGGCGGGCCCCGCCCCTACCACAGCGATCCTGATCCCGTTGATGTCAATACCTCCCCGAATCCGATGGATAATATGTTCAACGCCGCGGTATGCCTCTCCTCCGTCGAGGTTGCCGTCGCATCAGCGATGAGGTACACCCTGAGACCGCGCATGAAAGCGTCCCTCGCCGTTGTCTCGCAGCAGAGATCGGTGTGGACGCCGGTTATGATGACGGAATCAACACCCCCTTTTTTCAGTATCCCCTCGAGTCCTGTTCCGTGGAACGCCGAGTAGCGTTTCTTCTCCAGGACAAGGGATGCCGTCCCCTTCAGCTGTTCGACGATATCCGTACTCCTGTCCTCCGGCCGGTCCCTCCACCAGACGTTCATGAGGTTCCCCTCATCGGGGTCCTTGACGTGTCTCGTCGCTACGACGGGGCCCCTGAAACCGGATGCGATCTCATTGATGACATCGACAATGGCAGGAGCCGTTGGAATGAAAGCGTGGCTCCCCTCATCGAGGAAGTATTTCTGCATGTCGAGTATCAATAATGCCGGATTTTTCGCCGTCCCTTCCCATCTTCTTCTACGTTCCAGAGAGGCGACCCATTGTATGCCCTTGTCACGGATGTTGTCCGCCGTTGCGTAGAGCTCTTTTCTCATACGGCATGGAATATGCAGTGTGGTTTAGAATACTTATGCCGGGGACCGGATCGATGTGTTCGTACCCATGAAGGGGTGCTGTTCAATTTTCAAATTATAGTCGAAAGTGGGCCCGGACCTTCGGCAACAAAGAGGTTGATACAGAGCTTACTGATCTTTTGTCCAACCAACGATCCTACATCGATAAGTTCGTGGGGGGATCCTGGTTCTTGTTTTCAGGAATGTGTGGCGACTCTTCTCCGGATCCGGAAGTGAAATCGTGAATTCACTTCAGAAAATCGATTATCTCCATCTCATTATTGATCCTCATCTCATCGGATTCGATACCCGATCTTTCTCTCGTCAGAAGGATCCTTTCACAATCGAAATTATCAGTTTTTTCGATGAACCTTTTAACATCATCGTTTCTGAGGTCCTTCCATTTCACCTCGAGGACCGCAAGAGGCTTTTCCTTCCTGTCAACAATGACCCCGTCGATTTCCGGATCGAAGGAATATCTCAACTCTCCTCCCATTTTTCTGGCGAAGGCCTTCGCGAGATAATGCTCCATGCAGAAAGAATGGATCCTCTTCAGATTTGCTTCCACATCCCTGTAAGGAGGAAGGTCCCTCTCCAGTCCGTATTTTGATTCCATGTAGTAATAAAGCGTCATCACGGGTGAGGTGAATCTCATGATCTTTCTCTTCTTTCTGAAAATCCTGATCTCTTCGATAATTCCCATCTTCTTGAGTGATTCAAGATACGGAGAGATCTGGGAAGCGCCATCCCTCGTTATCAACCCCTTATTGTAAAGATCGGTGGCGATCTCACCCGGACGGACCTTACCGGCACCAATGGATGACAGGATCCCCTGATATATCTTGGATAGGGTCCTCTCCTCCGCGTGGAAAATCTCTCCCACGAGTGCTGGAACTGTATAGGAGGTTCCCTGAAGCATATTGTAAAGTTCCCGGAGGACCTCTCCATTGCCAAAAAATGGTATCGTCCAGGGGTCGGAGAGATATGGAGCCTTGTCAAGAGAGATCTTATCCGTGGATGATCCGAAGAGGTCTTCTGCCCTTATAAGATCCAATCCGAGTTCCTTGACCTTTCCAAGTATTGGGGATCCGGTCCCAAGGACCTTCCTCACAACGCTCATTGAGGAACCTGAAAGGATGAGCTGTCCCGAGGGATGCGATGTTGAGATCCACTCCATTTGATCCATCGGGGCTCTCTGGAACTCGTCGATGACGATCCTTTTTCCTTTTTCGAGTTGACCTTTCACATGATCTGCAAGTTCATCGAACGAATCCAGTTTTTTTCTCTCGGACCCCTCCAACCAGATGGTGCCTTCCCTGCCTATCAGTATGTATTCATCCTTCCGAACGAAGTTCTTAAGGAGATAGGTCTTTCCCACCTTCCTTCTTCCGTAGAGGAGAATCCAGTTATCTCCGATCAGGGAAGCTTCAGAGCGTTTGATCTTGAGGTCCATGAAGACATATGGTTGTCTTAGGTATTTTAAATTAGTTATTTCAAAATAACTAATTTGAATTATCTTTCAAGAGAAGATGTGATCCGGTTGTTCAATTTACAGGTCCTCCGATGCAGAACCATGGAAGATCTGGTATCAATATCCTCAAAATATCCGATCTATGTAGATCGATGCTTGTAACCGGACCCTTTTTATCGGATGTGAGAAAGGTCACTTTATCAAGGACATGGAAACCAATGCTTTCAGATCAATTTATTCGGACGGGAAGAAGATAATGATAAATTGATTCCCACTTTCTCCGATGTGAATTTGATGTGAAACGAAAGTGGGCCCGCCCCGATCGGCGACACAGAGGTTGATACAAAGCTTACTGCTCTTTTGTCTAACCAACGATCCTACGTCGATCAGTTCGGGCGGGAAGAAAATGATGATAAATTGATTCCCACCAACTCCAATTAGGATTTGAAACAAAACGTTGGTGGGCCTGCCCGGATCGGCGACACAGAGGTTGATACAAAGCTTACTGCTCTTTTGTCTAACCAACGATCCTACATCGATCAGTTCGGGCGGGAAGAAAATGATGATAAATTGATTCCCACCAACTCCAATTAGGATTTGAAACAAAACGTTGGTGGGCCTGCCCGGGTCCGGATCATATTGAAATTCCAAGGATCTGCTTCAAGCTTATTCAGGAACTCAATGGTGGAGAGTATAAGATAGGTAACTTGAGGCTGCAAATATAATGTCCGGTATGTACATCTCTCTTTCCACATCAGATATATTCAGGTCAATTTCGCCCCGCATGTATGACAGAAGAATTCGTCTTCTCCCACTTCATTTTTGCATACGGGGCATATGCCTCCGTGCATGGGTCCTGAATGCTCCTTCCTGTCGGACACTTCCAGGGTGATCCTCGGGCTGCCTCCGTCATCCTTTTCCACCCTCATGTCCCACAATTCTCCGTGGGTTTCTATCAGATGTCTCATCTCCGGGGGCAGGGTCAGTGTCCCGTCCGGTGCTATGAATACCTGCCTTGAACTCTCCAGGGATTCCAGCTTCAGGTCCCCTCCATGCTGGCCTATGAACCTTCCATCACGCAGTTCAAGGGATCTGTCCGTGAAGGATGCAATATGCTTGGAGTGTGTGACTATGAGACAGGAGGTTCCAATCTCATCTCTTAGCTTCACTATCATCTCCATGACGTTTTCAGCGTTCTTGTAATCCAGGTTTCCGGTTGGTTCGTCCATGAGAAGAACGAGAGGATCGTTGGCAAGCGCCCTCGCGATTGCTACCCTCTGCCTTTCTCCTCCGCTGAGGTGGGTGGGGAGGGAATACATTCTGTCTTCCATTCCCAGAAGTTTCATCAGTGTCTTTGCTCTCCTTCTGGCCTCCGACCTCGAAGTTCCTGCGAACTTCATGGTCTGGACTATGTTGTTGAAGGCTGATACGGTTGGAATGAGGTTTCCCTCCTGAAAAACATAACCAACTGTATTTCTTCTGAATGGAACTCTCTTCTCCTCGGGGACCTTTTGAAGGTTCAGGCCATCGTAGAACACGTTTCCGGCCGAGGGCTCCTGGAGGCCTCCCAGGATCCTCAGTAGCGTGGACTTCCCGCTCCCGGAAGGACCGACCACCGACACGATCTCACCATGTTTGAGCTTCAGGTTCAATCCTCTCAAAGCAACGATATTCGCGGTTCCCTCGATTCCCTTGTAGAGACTGTAGAGGACCTTTGCCTCAAGAGCGTATTCGGTATTCTTATCGCCCTTCATTCAGATCACCCTCGTGGAAACCGCAAGGTCCTGTCTGGCCGCGCTCACCGCACTGACAGCGACCGCAACAAGCATCCCTATGAATATCGCGCAGCTTATACCCAGAATGACCTGCCACGGGAAGAATACCAATCGTTGCAGACTCCCACTGCCGATCCCCAGGATCAGCCCGAGAAGTTCGAAGAATCCGTTCATGAGATAGCTCAATCCGATACCTACCAGCAATCCCATGACAACGGATACGAACATGACCAGAGCATTCTCCCCTATGGCGATCTTGTAGACCTGCCATCTGGAAGCCCCCACGGTCTGCAGGACCGCGAACTCCCTCATCCTCCTCTTTATGATGATCGAAGAGAAGGCGAAAGCCGAGGTGAAGACAGCGATCAGAGAGGCCACGAACATCATCGTCAGAAGTCCGGGGATACCGAAGTTGATCTGGTCCGAGATATCATCCTTCTCCTGAGCAAGGTCCCTGTAGTCCGACATATTCAGGTTCCGGTCCAGCCCCTTTCTGACCTCGGCCCGGTCCGCTCCATTTTCGATATCCGCGAGATATATGATCGCGTCGAGGTCCGGGTCCGGATTGATCACAGTCAAGGTGTAATGCAGATCGTTCCAGGAGCTATCAAGAGTGATCCTTGCCGTGTAGATATCCTCCACGAGGATGGGAGTTATGTTCCCCCTTCTGGAACCCTGCTCCCAGTTCAGGAATATCTCCTTCATCTGGACGTTCGGACCAAGGGAGAAAATGAACTTATAATCCATCCCCTGAATACCTGTCAAGCTTCCGAGGTCCAGGACGCGGTTGGGGTCCATGATGTTGTGTACTTCTATCGTCTTCTCCTCGCTTGAATTGATGTTCCCGAAGATGTCCAGGACATGGATCCTGTACTTCACATCGGAGTATCCTTCTTTCAGTTCGAACGGGGCGAAATATGAATCATCGATCTCGAAGAGGGAGATGTTACCATTCCGGTCATCGCGGGACCAGTTGACAAGGACCTCCTCGACCATGGTCGTATCCGGTACAGTGATATCGAAGGCGAAAGGTATGCTCCCGAAAGCATGTTCAGGTGTATTGTCAACGATAGGTCCATATTTTTTTGGATCGACCACAGGAACGGTTCTCTCGATACCTATGTCGTGATCGTTCTTCAGCGACCTTATCTTGAGCATGGTCGAGTGATCGCAGATGACCGATGACCCGCCAATCTCACCGGGGAAATGATCGTAGACCGCGACGAGGACAGCTTCCATTACAACCGCTCTTTCCTCGTCCATGACGGGATCGGCCTTGGGTATGGTCAGGTCAAAGGTCTCGCCAACCTTGATACCCATCTCGCTTGCAAGGTCCTTCCCGAAGAAGACACCGTTTTCGGTGCGCTCCAGATCCCTCAAGGCCTCGCTAGCGGTAAACCCGCCCATGAAGCTGTCCATATGCCATTCCAGATACGATGCCCTCCCGGCATCGATCCCGAATACAATGGTCTCCCTGGAATACACCATTGCGAATTCGAACGGGATCGGCATGGCGTCATCGATCCCCTCGATCCTCTCCAGTTCAGCCACATGATCCCCCCCGTTGAGCATGGTCATCCTGAGATCCGCCCCTATCTGATACTCCAGGTTCCTCTCGCTGTTTCTCTGGTCCGTCAATCCTTGTACCGAGGCCAACGTGGCGACAGATAACGTCAACACGATGATCAAAACGAGTTTGGCGGTGTCCCCTCTTCTTCTCAGACCGCTCTTGATCACAAGGGCCACGTCCTTGAGGAAGAACAATCTCAGGAACACCCCCTCCGACCGAAGGGAGGTCCACTGCGATAGCCTTGGCCCGGAGAGAGCGCCTCCCACCCACAATGCGATGGTCCCAAGGAAAATGAACAAGAAGGTGTCCCAACCGGACCCGAACCCCAATCTGATGCCCATGACCTCGGTGATGTCGAAGACCTCAGCGAGGATCACCTTTATGGCTGAGATGGCCCCGAATACCAGCAGGACCATGTCGATGTAGAACATCTGGAAGAAGTTCTTCTTCCTTTCCTCGAGCTTCTGAACGCCCTCTGAGACCTCCTGTTTGATGAAGCGTTTCGCCTTGATGAAGACCGAGACCAGCACTATCAGTCCTACGATGATCGCAGAAGCCATCAACGCCTCCTGGTGGTAGCCGATCAGTCCCTCAAGATCCGATGTGGCCAGGTCGAAGTTCATGAAACCGATGGATGAGTTGATGAACCATGCCGCGACTATGGAGAGGAAGTATCCGATCGACAATCCCGCAACGAAAAGGATGAACGCTTCCGCGGAGAACATTCCGAATATCTGGCTTGTATTCGCCCCTTGGACCTTCAGGATCGCCACTTCCCTCTTCCTTTCCTCCAGGGACAGGTCCAGTCCGAAGATCAAAAAGTAGATCGATAGTATCACAACGGGGAGGATCATGATGAAATCCACAACGATCAGGACGTACCTGATGATGTTCAACATGAAGGCGATGTCCGCTATGTTGTTCACACCCACTACATCGTGATCTGCCTCCCTTTCGATGTCCCTGACCAGTCTTCCCACCTGTTTAACCATCTGATCCATGTCACTCGTATCGAACTCGGAAGGATCGATCTTCACGGCGAGGACGAAGAGATGGTATTTCTCCATCATCATCTTCATCTCGGGTCCGTACCTGTCCAGGAGCTCCGTGTTGAAGAAGAAGTTCGAGCTTTCCTCCTCGCCACCGCTGTCATCGAAGATACCTACGACCGTAACATTTCTCAATCTCAACTCGACCTTTCCCGGCCTTCCCTCCTCTTCCGACAGCGGTTCGAATCGAAGATCGAAGACGATCTCCCCGATGGTGTCGCCTACCTCGATGAAGAGCCTGTTCGCCTTTGACCTGGGTATGACGGTCCTGTTTTCACCGGGATCGAGGTTGAAGGACCCTTCCAGTTTATCGTTGAAGACCTTGTCATATATCGTCGTATTGATGAAGTTATACCTTACGAAAGTGGACTCCGGCTCGAAGCTCTCGTAAACCTTCCTCAGTTCTTCCGAGGCGTTCTTGGGATGTGGAATGAACGTACTGAAGTGCACGAACGTATCCGTGAACTCATCATAATCACCTACTTCGTCGAAATCACCACCCTGGTTCGTCCTGCTTACAACAGTGTAGGATTCTATCCTCTCATCGTCGCTGAAACGGTCCCCGAGGTCCCATAGATAGGTTTCGTTCCCCTCTTCCTTGTAGGTGAAACTCGCTTCCCATGGGATAGCTTTGACGAAATCGTTGTAGAAATCCTCCTGCATTGCATCAGTGAAGATGAAGACACTTCCAATTACAAGGGAGGAAAGAATGATTCCTGAGAGCATGGCAGTGGACCTTCTCCTGTTCCTGACGATTCTGACCAAGGCATCCCTTATCAGGAAGAATGGCTCCAGGAGGCTCTCCAGGTTCATGGTATCCTCATTGATCTCAACTCCGGAACCGTCCTTCTTCATTCCCTTTGCAAGGGTTATGATCCCGCTTATGAGGATAGCGAGACCTGTTATGAAGATGATCGGACTGAACAGGCACATTAGACAGATCTGGCCCTTCAGTAGAAAATACAGGGGAAATACCGAGATCATTATCAATAATCCGATAAGCATCATGGGGATGGATTTCTTCATCAGATCACCTCCTTGTCGTGGAGGAATGAAGGACACCGTCTCTCAGAAGGTAGGTCATCTGTGAGGAGTTTGCCAGGATCACATCGTGGGTGACCATCAACACAGCGGTTCCCTTACTGGCAAGGTCCTTGAAGAGTCCGATGATCTCCCTACCCGTCTGCGAGTCGAGGTTGCCTGTCGGCTCATCTGCCACGATGATCTTCGGATCATTGACGAGGGCCCTTGCGATGGCGACCCTCTGCTGCTGACCTCCCGAGAGCGTATCCGGGAAATGGTCCATCCTGCTCATCAGTCCGACCTGAGACAGCAGTTCCATCGCCCTTTTCTTGATCTCGTAACCATTCTTTCCCGCGAGGTACATCGGTACCATTACATTTTCCAATGCGGTGAGATTGACTATCAGATTAAAATCCTGGAAGATCCACCCGACATCGCTCCTTCGAACCTCGGCCAGTTCCCGGTGCCCTATCTTCGTCAGGGATTTTCCGTTGACCTTGACCTCTCCCGAGGTTGCAGATATCAATCCTCCAATGATGTTCAAGAGAGTGGATTTGCCGCATCCGGAGGGCCCCATCAACGTGATGAATTCACCTTCCCTGAGTGTAAGGTCTATTCCCCTCAAGACCCTGTTCGCTTCTCTGCCGGGGATCCTGAAATCTTTTTTAAGACCCCTGCATTCGACCAGCACTTGACCGTTTTTATTACTGATGCCGGTCCTGTTGCTGTTTGCCACTTCAATCACTCCCATTTTATTCTAATCATCGAAGATGAATACCTCCTCGATCGTTGGTCTTGAACATTTTCGCATTGTCATATTACAACTGTATGGATGGATTATACTTCCACCTTTCGAGATGAATAATGAGACTTTTTATATTTTGTGGTCAGCACCTCTTTTCCCATTGATGTTATGTCATCTCTTGAGTTGTCCACAGATAACATACTGTTCATTGATTTCTGTAATCTCGCCATATTATGGTTTTTCATCGATATCAATTGAAATCTGATAAGGTTTGTCTTTGGGGATGCATTTCAATATCTCGGTTGTGAGAAATTTGACCTTCCCTCCCCATACCCAGCCGAACAGCCCAATATTTTTCGATCCGACCCTGTCGATGTACAGCCCTGTGATCGAGTGCCCACGCCCATCGAAGGACCGCATGAACATCATAACCTCATCACCGATCGGCAGGAATCCGGCCCCATCGTTCCAATCTCTTGTGGCACCGGCATCGATGTCCCTGGCAAGAGCATAATGTGCTGTGGGGTCGTTCTTCATTTTCTGCAGATCGTCGACATCCTAGATGAGATACGGATCCGCCATCGTTCCGCTCCCCCACCGAAGGAACCATCCTTTCCTTCCGCTCCTGTGATTTGGATCCCGACAAATACAGATGATAGGAGAATTCCGATCAGGAAGACCGCAAACTGCCTCTCTGTGCTCATTTTTCTTCCTCCTATCATTGCTGAACTTCCTCAACGAAAGGTCCATTTTCGATAAAACCGGAATTCTCCTCAGATGTTGATCCGAATGGATGATCGACCGTCACATAATTTTCCTGTTGAAAATGTTCCTGAATGATATCTTCATCACTCTGAACGGATGGGACCTGATCGGTTTCTAATGGTGCTATGATCGCTGGATCTGAAGGCAAGGGCTCTCCTTCCAACTTCTTCAGCTCATCATCAACAACATCCATCTCATAACGTTCAGAAACAGCTCCCTTATTACTTCTTCCAAGAATCAAGAATGTTATTATTCCAACGACCAACAGAATTGCAATAATCAATGGAATGATGAACAATATGATCGATATACCTTCGTCATGTTTGACTAACGGTGAGTCGGACAGGTCCAATTGTATCTCGCTCATCGCGACCGCTGTGGACGAGCCTGAGATCGATTCGAAACCCTCTTTGGATATCTTCCAGGTGAATGGTCCATGAGGGAGTTCAATCGAGAAAGCACCATCAGAGCCCGTGGTTGAAGTGTATTTCTTACCATCGGAGGCTGAAATTTCCACCATTGCCCCCTCGACATCGGAACCCTTTTCATCGAGTACAATACCCTTTACAGTTCCTATATCGATCACTGTGATAACGACTTCGTCCTCGTCGTAATTCATCACATGATCAACTACTGTAAGAACTATGGTGTATACCCCGGCCTTTTCGAATACAAAGGTTGCAGTCTCCCCTTTCAGGGTCTGTTTCAAATCTGCGTATGTGAAGGTCCAGGTATAACTGGTAATTCCACCTTTGTCGAAAGAGATGGAACCGTTGAGAAGGACGGTTGTCCCTATTGGAATCGTTTGGTCCGGACCCGCATCTGACACCGGTGATGTGACATCCTTCACCTTCACGATTGTTGTATCGGTGTGCGACAGACCCACCTGATCAGTTACCTTCAGAGTAATGATATATTCACCGGGAATCGTAAATAAATGGGGTGGTGATTTACCATAGAGAATAATATCATCCATGCCATCATTGAAGGTCCAGGTGTAATTAACAACCCCCACATTATCGGTACTGGCACTTCCATCGAAAAATACTTTCTTTCCCTCATCGATAGTATAATCATAACCTGCATCAGCTATTGGTGGTGTTACATCCTTGACTGTAACGGTCATCGTATCAGTGTTCGTAAGTCCCGCACCATCAGTGACTTTCAGAGTAATTGTATAAAAACCCGGTTTTATGAATGTAAAAGTGGGAGATATTGTGAAAAGGGTGATAACTCCTGTTCCGTCATTGAACTCCCAAGAATATTCGAATATACCCAAATTATCGAAGCTACCACTCCCATCGAAGTGAACCAGAGTATCCTCATTAACGATCTGATCAGGACCAGCATTAGCGTATGGTTTTATTGTATCAATAACGGTCACGATCATGCTGTCCGAATCCGTATTATCCACGATATCGCGGACTAAAAGGGAAACATGAAACTCGCCTGCATTTTCGAATTTGTAGGTCGGTCTTTGACCATGAAAAATAACAACGTTATCGTCATGAAAACTCCATGTATAATTGATTATACCGACATTGTCCGTGCTGTTGCTACCATCGAAAGTAACCGACGAACCGATTGATACAGTGATGTCCATTCCGGCATCTGCTATCGGGGGAACGGGATCTTCCACAAAAACTTCGAATTTGTCTTCATCCCAAAATTCTACCACATCAGTAACGTTGAGCGTTACTACGAATCTACCAGGCAATGAGAATTTGTATGATGGGGTTTGACCGAAAACTGTGATATTGTCCCTTCCGTCATTGAAGCACCAAGTGTAGTTAGTTATACCTATGTTATCACTGCTCTGGCTTCCATCGAATTTCAAAATACTGCCAACATTGATGGTTCTATCGACACCTGCATCAGCCTTTGGAGGAATAGTATCCTGCCATTTCAATATTGGATATGTCACTTCTTCAATGATGCACCAGATGTTTTCGAAATCCCAATTTGCATTTACGAATGTCCCCCGATCCATCATCTCCTTTGTGGTCCTTCCAATCCCACCCGCGCTCTCTTTCTGACCAGATGATATTGTGTTCCAGAAACAATTATTCACCGTACTATCATCATTTCCTCCCACCAACCCGCCAATATAATCATATCCATTATTTACATACCCGGTGGAATATGAATTTGATATTGTGCCCTTCCAGTCTTCCCCCACTAAACCTCCCACATATTGACTACCATCAAAGATTTTAGCAGTAGAGTACGAATTTGATATTGTACCAAGACTATTTGTCCCCACTAAACCTCCCACCCAAGAGCATTTTTGGGTAAGAACCTCTCCAGTTGAAAACGAATATAAGATAGAGCCGCTATTATGACCCACCAATCCACCTGCAACGTAGGCGTTAACCCAATCATTCGATGATACTCTCCCTGAGGAACTTGAACAGATAATACGCCCCCCATTCATTCCAATTAATCCACCGGTAATGGCAACTCCATAAACTTCCGAGTCAGAATAGGAATATTCAATAGAACCCTCTAGATTATCTCCGACCAATCCTCCGACATTTTCGTCACCATTTACCTCACCAGAAACCGACGAGTTACTGATAATACCTCTGTTACATCCTACAAGACAACCACAATTCCAATGTCCATGGATTTCCACTTCACTAATACGACAATTCTTCAGTGAATCACACACATTGTACCCAAACATACCAATATTTGAAGCGAAAGGCAAATCGATCTTTAATTTCGAAATTGTGTAGTTTGCACCATCAAATTCAGCAACCCCAAGATATGGAATGTATAGATTGTTTTTCAAAGATAGGTCAATGTTCGAAGTTAGTCTGAACTTTAAATCATCACGATCCGCGAAACCAAGAAAATCCTCTAATCCCTGAGCATTGGAAATGCAATAATAATCACCCGTCGGAACAAGTTCATCATAATAATCTGTAATATCTAATTGATAACCATTCAATAACCAATGATTGTATTGTTCACTAAAAAGACCTCCTGCAGTTAGGTATTTCCCTCCATTGATGAGTGTTGAATCAACATTGTAAAAGGAATTGGAAAGATAGCCGCCATTGGAACCCACCAAACCTCCAGGGTTTCTATGTCCTTCTACAAATGAATTAGAGTAGGAATCTTTAACAATACCTGGATGCCATTGACTACCTATAAGACCTCCAACACTGCGCCACCCATTCACATTTCCATCTGAATTTGAACTTGAAATGATTCCGACATTACCTCCTACGAGTCCTCCAATACTATAACCCCCAGTTATCTGCCCACTTGAATAAGAATTTGTAATAGATCCAAAATTACTACCTACAAGACCACCCGTAGTATCTCCTCCCTCAACAATTCCCTGGGAATAAGTATCCTGAATTAATCCATAATTACAACCTACAAGACCCCCTATCCAATTTCTACCAGTAATGTTCACATTGGTAAGGCCGATATTTCTAATAACACCACTCTGCCCAACATATCCGAAAAGACCGTAGCCATAAATGGGTGCATTTGCATCAAAATTGATTGATAAATTATCAATTATATATGTACTACCATCGAGGTTCCCTAAAAAAGGATTGGTTTCATTACCAATTGGCATGAAACCAGAACCATTGTTCCATTCATTGGTTCCGGATGCATCGATATTATTCTTCAGAATATAATTTGCAGATAAATCACTGTTAATATTCTGAAGGTCCCATACGTCCTCGATAATATACGGATCGCTCAATGTCCCACTTCCACCCCCGAAGGACCCGTTCATCGCTTCCGCTTCGATCGATCCTTTCAATGGAATTACTGAAAGGATCATCACCGATAATAGAAGAATAGTGGATATATCCCTCATTTTCATCTCTGCTCACCTCCATTGGGATCGATATCTGATTTGATCGTCCCTTCGGGATCGATCTGGGGGATCACTTCCTCTATCGAAGGGGAGGATCTCTCTATCTCGACTGGATCGTCAATGTTTTCACTTAATGGATCGGATTGGCCCTCCTCTATGATAGAAGGAGGATCGGTCTGGATCACCGGAGGTTCCTGGTTTTCCATTGGTTCGTTTTCTTTCGTTTCTATCTCGGCATTCTTATCCTCCGGAACCTCCGGTTCCTTGGAGGATCCCTTCTTCCTCACCAGGAAGAAGAAGAGGACTACGCCAATGATCAGGACTAACAAGATCCCAACAATAATGAATAGAATAAAGTTTGACCTATGTGATTCTTCTTCGATCATAGGGTGATCGGAAAGGTCGATCTGGACCTCTCCCATCGCACTTACCGATCCGGTCCCTGAAATGGTCTTGTATCCATCCTTGGATATGGCCCAGGTGAAATCACCGTATAATATCTCGATGGAGAATGAACCGTCCGATCCCGTCGTTGTTGTGTAGGTGTTTTCGTTCGAAGTTGTGATATCCACCTTCGCTCCTTCGACAGAATTTCCATCCGCATCAAGGACGATCCCATTTACGATCCCTGTGTCGACGACGGTTATTATGACGGAATCCTCGCCTATATTCAGATATTCATCACGGACGCTGAGAAGTACTTCGTAAACACCGGCAATTTGGAAAGTGAAATTTGCGTTCTTCCCTTGAAGAGTAATCTCCTCGCCGTTATAAACGAAGGTCCAAACATAGCTCTCTATTCCGAAATTGTCGGTGGAGAGCGATCCATCGAATAGAACCATTGTCTCGACCTGAACGATCATATCATCTCCTGCTTTAGCAACAGGGGAGGTTATGTCATTCACCTCCACGATGATCACATCGGTGTCCCAATTTCCGGCATCATCCGTCACGTTCAGGGTCACTACATAACTTCCTGGCGAATTGAAGACATAATCAGGACGGACACCATAGAGAACGAGCTCACCATCGTCGAAGAAGGTCCAGGTCCAGTTGGTAATACCAACATTGTCGGTGCTCCCGCTACCGTCGAAGGTCAGTTGCGTTCCCTCATCGAGATGAACGTTCTCAAATGCCTCAGCGACAGGATCCGTGATGTCCCTGACGGTAACAGTCATTTCGTCAGTGTGCCAGTTCCCCGCAGAATCTGTGACGCTCAAAGTGACGATGAAAACGCCGGGATCGGAGAAAATGTATTCCGGTGCGATCCCGTAGAGAACGACCGGACCTTCATCCGTAAAGGTCCAGGTGAAACTAACGATCCCTACATTGTCCGTGCTTGAACTCCCGTTGAATATCACTTTCTGATCCTCATCTACGATTATGTCCGATCCTGCATCCGCTAACGGTTTGGTAATGTCTTTGACGGTCACAGTTATAGTGTCGATTTGCCAATTCCCCGCGCCGTCTGTGACGTTCAATGTGATTGTGAAAATGCCTGGATTCCTGAAAACATATCTCGGTCCGATCCCGTAGAGGATAACCTGATCGCCATCGGTGAAGGTCCAGGTATAATTAGCGGCCCCCACGTTATCGACGCATCCACTACCATCGAATACGAGTTCGATCCCCTCATCGATCGTGATATCCAGACCCGCATTAGCAATTGGTCTTGTGATATCCACGACAGTGACGATAATCGTATCGACATCCCAATTTCCCGCAACATCTGTGACGTTGAGGATTATTTGGAAGATCCCCGGATTGTTGAATTGATAGGTTGAACTATCACCACATAGCGTGATCATTTCAAGATCCCAGAAACTCCAGGTATAGTTCATTATGCCAATATTATCAGTACTACCAGATCCATTAAAAATTACGATTGCCCCTTCATGTATATTTTGATTAGGACCTGCATCTGCTGAAGGAGCTGTTCCATCAAATCCCAAAATTATGTCAGCTAAGGTCGGAATTTCCTCACGGTTACCTGCATTATCTGTAGCAATTGAATACATTTCGTAGTAACCGTCTCCTAACGGCCAGGTGTAATTCCATACGAATGGTTCTTCAAGATCGGCTCCGAAGAGTGACCAAGATCCCCAGGTTGTATTGTCAACAGAATGTCTGTACCATAATTCCACATTTCCTAATCCGCTTCGTATATCATTAGCTGAGGTCTCTATCTCTATATGTGAAAGATTGCACCAATATGACATCTCTACATTTAACTTAGATAACGGAGTGGATCTATCCTTCGCATCTTCTGGAGTCATTAAGGGATAGTTGTCCTGAGCAAATTTCCCTCCTCCAATGTTCATGTAAGGCGAGTCTCCGATACCGTCAGAACCGTTCATGTCCTGACCTGCACCGTTCATATCATCTACACTGGTGAAATCACTCCAGAAATTACCACCGATAGGATAACCGTTGTCCCACTTATTGAACCCATCTTCGTCGTAAGCCTGTTCTGTGTTATTGATAATCTCATTATGATAAATGGAATTTGAAGTGGTAGGAGAAAAGTAGTTTTTTAGGTAAATACCATGAAGGTTGTTCGAGATTATATTTTTAAAGATGCTATTCGATCTGGAGGATGAATAGCCGGAACGGATGTATACCCCATAATCGTTATTCGAAGCATTGTTGTTGAAAATGTTATTCGAACTGCCCTGTATGTAGATGCCGTATTCGCTATTCGAGACAATATTATTGGAGATTATGTTCGAGGAGGATTCACTTAATATGCCCCAACGATCGTTATTCGCAACACAGTTATTTGATATTATATTCGAAACAGAATATTCTAAGTGGATGCCTTTTGAGTTGTTTATGACAGCATTATTGCTGATATTATTATTCGAACTGGGATTAGTCGTACTTGGTGACGAGATTAAGATACCCCACCCATTAGAGATAACTGTGTTATTAGTGATCTTGTTTGAGTTGGCGGAAATTAGGATGCCACAATTGTTGGTGGAGGCATTATTGTTACTGATCGTGTTCGAACTGCATCCAATATAGAATCCACAATCATTGTTATTACTCGCTTTATTGAAGCTGATTTTATTATTCGAACATGAATCGTAAAGGAATATACCTCTGCTGTTGTTTGAAAAATTGTTGTTAATGATAATATTCGAACCGGATCTCCGTAAGAATATGCCATAGGTGCAATTTGTGACACTATTATTATAGATTGAGTTGAAGTTGGATGAATATAGGAGTATTCCATACTCATTTTTCGAGTTTGCCGTGTTATTGGAAATTGTGTTGTAACTTGAGAAACCAATTTGGATCCCAAAAGTAACCTCGCCAATAGTTTGGTTTTCGACACTCATATTTCCGCAATTAGCGAGGATCACCTGCCCAACTCCTGGAGGAACCTTTCCATTTGTCTGATTTTTCTTGAAATAAATTGGTTTCCCGTTTACATAATTTGAATAGTCTATATTATTTGTAACCCAATTTTCCAAATTGCCCGAAATGATTATTCCACCTTTCACTAATGTGTTATTCTTAATTACATTCCAGCTTGATTCCTGGACATTAATACCATAAGAGTTGTTCATTAAGGTGTTATTTATTATGGTGTTTCCATTAGAATTTTGTAACCACCAACCATCAAGGTAAATTCCTTGAGAATTATTTGATGCGGTATTGTTCAATATGATATTGTAACATGAACCATCGACCCAAATACCACAACCATTGTTCGAGTTCGCTGTATTATTGGAGATTATATTTGAATCGGAGTTACCTTCAAGATAAATCCCGGATCCTCCGTTCGAGTTAGCTGTGTTATTGTAAATGATATTATCATCGCATATAGAGTATAATTCTATCCCATGTCTCTTATTCGAGCTCACATTATTATTTATAATGAAATTATCTGAACTACTGTGACTTAGGAGGAGGCCGTCCATATTATTCGAGTTAATTGTGTTGTTGTTAATCATTCCGTTTTTAACCTTATAAAATATTATACCGGAATCTCGACAATATTGGGAACTTGAACTGCCATTAGCTCCATATAAAGAACAGTTCCTTATTACGAAATGATCTGTTGTATTGCCAATATATATGCAAAAACCATGACCGGTGCCATTGATCTTGAAATTCTCCATAATCCATGGATTTTCTGCACTACCATTGCCGCTTGTTACCTTGGTGGATGTGGCGAAATCGGAATTCTTATCGATTCGAAATGGCTTGCTTACTATGTAATTGCCTCCCATTGGAAAAGTCGATCCAGACGGTGATGTTGCTCCATCATCTGATGTGCTACATGGATCGCTCGCCGTCCCTGATCCCCCACCGAAGGAACCATCCTTTCCTTCCGCTCCTGTGATTTGGATCCCGACTATCAAAGATGCTATAAAGACCCCTACAAGTAGGACCGCAAACTGCCTCTCGGTCTTCATCTGAATACTCTCCTTTATCAATATGGCCCCCCGGTTCTATCGAAGGAGAAATCAGTTTGGGATTGGGTTTTCTACTATTTGACGGTTTCCAGATGCGGATAGGATGGTGACTTGACCAGTAAGAGGGAATGATATCACCTTCGGTCATCCCCCCCCACGTAGCTCCTTATGAACACAGGAGAGGTATCTCTCGATCCCCCACGGGAGGATCTATGATGGCGGATACTTCCTACAGGACGGGTGTCACCATCTTCGACGACCTGTTCGGCACCATGCATCCGGGCAACATCTACCTGCTTGTCGGCAGGACCGGCCTGAACAGGCACATAACGGACAGGTTGGCCGTTATCGGTGCACAGAGAGGGGGGCGCATATACTACATCGGCGGGGGATATGGAGCGGACCCCTTCGTCATGGCAAGGATACTCCGCATGCAGAGGGGGGGCCCCATGCACGTTCTTGAAAGGGTGATGATAGCACGGGCCTTCACCGCCTACCAGATGGATTCCCTCGTCAGGGAGTCCCTTCAGGACCTTCCATCGCCGCCGGAACTTCTCATCGTATCCGCCATGGATTCCCTTTTTTCCGACCCGGAGGAGGCCGGGGGGATGCTTGAGAACTGCATGTCGGTACTGAATGAGAATGCCGGAAAGGGGGCCAGCGTAGTAATTTCGGCGTCCGGAGGGAGCCGCGAGAGCGAGGTCCTGTCCCGCATCAGCCCTTGCTGCTCCAACTGGGCATCCTTCACGAACAGGTTCCCATCCCGGGTCAGGATCGTTACCAGGGGGGGGGCTCTGGCAGGACTTCACCCCGCTTCATCCTTTCCAGGCCATGCTCGAGGACTTCGACGGGAGCGTTCGCTCCGAGGAGGCGGCCTGATGGGGAAGACATGTCCGACCTACCGCATGCTCCTCGAGGACGAGATCCGCTCCTGGGAGACCTTCCGGAGAGCCCTCCGAAAGGAGGACCGGGAGGCCTTCGACAGGCTCATGGACAGGATCAGGAGGCATGCTTCGGCATCCTCCAACGCGGCCAGATTGAACCCCTTCGAGTCAATGGTCATGGCGGCACTGGTAGAGCTGGAGCGTGACAGGGATTCGGAAAGATTATAACCACACAGACCAGTTCATACCGTCCTATATCGGAGGTGTCGGGCATGGATATGTCCACTGTACAGAAAAAGAAGCTGTTGGCTCTTGCCCTGGTAGCATTACTGGTCATAGGATCTGTACTGGTCATCTTTCTCGGGGGAAGGAAGAAAGGGCAGAATGAGGGGCCCGCAACCATTGACGATCTGCTGGCATCCACCTCCCAGAGGACATCCATGATGCCGGAACTCGTGGTGGCTTCCTATTCGGACAGGGCATATCCCATGATCGCTACCCCCATAGCCGCCTATTACAACAGCAAAGAGCTGGTATCGGTCCCGTTTCTAGTTGCGGGAGAGAATGAAGGCACCCAGGACGAAAGCGTCTCCACATCCGTCACACGTTTCCTGGATGCTTATCCGGAAAGGGAAGCCGTGGTCATAGGACCTCTCGAAACGGATGTGAAAGCCAGGCTATCATATTCGGGAATGCAGGCTTCAAGAGAGCTTTCCGGGGACCCCAAAATCGTCTCCATTGCCGCTGCAAGGTTGTTCTGGAGCCAGTCGGACGGAGCCGTCCTTATGACACCCTGCTATGAGGGGTACAGAACAGGCCTTACGGCCGCAACGCTCGCATCCTATCTTGACATACCCATCATCGTTTGCCACGGCGTCGATGACGAGGTCGCTTCCACACTCTCGTTCTTGGAGGTCAAATACACGATACTCTGCGGTCCTGTCGATGGCTACGGAAAGGTGTTGAGGGTCCAGGACCCCGATGAAATACTCGATGCTCTCGTCCTAGGGATGCCCTCCACCGACGGGAACATGAGGTCCGTCATGACGGACAGGCTCGGCATCGATCCCAGGTACATCACCCTAGCAAACCCTTACGATGCCAACCTTCCAAACGTCATTGACAGTTTCACCGAGCATTTCTCGGGGACGGTCACAGGGACCGATACCGGCTCCACATCCGATCCGTCGCTCAGCGATACCGCGGAGATCCATCATATAGAGATACCCGAGGACTACCAGTATGCAAGGGTCAAGATATCCCTTGTGGTGGACTTCGTGGACAGTCCATTACCTCTAAGGACCGCGGAGGACGATGGGCAGAGGGGATACCTCTACTTCGGCGTCGATTCCGACGAGGACGGGAAGATCATCCGCGACGAGGATTCGGCCGAGGACCATCTCGAGTTCATGCTTCCGACACTTGCTTATGCATATATCCGGGAGGGGACCGACGCCGTAAGCGGTCTGGCCTATACCGAGGAGCCTCTCTTCAATTCTCAGGGGAAACATGCAGTTGAGCTTCTTGCGACCCTTGCCTACGATCCTCTAGGAAGGGAACAGTCCACCACGTATTCGATAGATCTGACCGTGGAGAAGCTCGATATCCCGAACCATCCGCTGATGCCTCTCGCGAGCGTCTGCGCACCCTACCTTACAGTGAACAGACAGGGAGTGCTCCTTGCAAGGAATGAATTCTCCATATACAACGACCCGGAGATACTATCGAGCAGGTACTTCGGGGACCCCTCCACGGACCATACCGCATACGAGAACGGGTCCATGCAGCTCGGAGGTCTCCCGGCACTTTCGAACAAGGTTGCCATGGGGGTCAAGGATAAGCTGAACTTGCTGCTTGCCGATCTTTCGGGGCAGGAAGGAGCAGAGGGGTCCGCTCTTGCAGCATATTTCGGACCTCTTCTAGATACCGATCCCTATTACGTCGGTATCGTCGGGGACACCAACAACATCCCCATGTTCTACTACCCGAATGCAGGTCAGGGAGACCTGCCCCAGGAAGGGTACTATATCGCAGGCGATGTATTCTACTCCTCAATGGATGTGGATACGGAGACCCCTCCGAACGATAAAGGCGGAAGTTTGAGCGCGGAACTTGCTGTCGGCAGGCTCGACGGCTGGGATGCCCAGGACATATCCGCCCTTATCTGCAGGACCTTGTTCTACGATTCCATCATCGGTTCCTTCGAGGGTTTGAGAGAAGGGACCTGGGCGGATTCCGCCATCAACAATTTCGGATCACAGGTCCCGGTGGGAACCTCCATTACGGTGAGCCAGAAGATATCCGAGGCGGAGCAGAGGTCCGGGTTCACCGTGGACAATAAACACTACTCGCCTCTCTCGGATTCAAGGCTTACAAGGGAGCTCTACGAGAAGTCCAACTTCATATATTTCTGCGCCCACGGATTCTATTACTGGTTCGTTCCCCCGGGATACAAACCGACATCGGTTGGCGGGTCCTACAACGTTGCGAACGTCGTGGAGATGAATTTCGGTCCCTCGGTGTTGTTCGGTTCTTCCTGCGTGACCGGAAAGGTGGACGGGATCATGGCCTACAACGCTCTGTCGCAGGCATTCTTGCATTCGGGGATGAACACCTACATAGGTGCCTCGAGGTTGAGCTGGGGGTCGGTCGCGATCATTCCCGATATGCAGTCGGGTGAGGCCTTCGGCAGCTATCTGGGGCTCCTGTTCTTCGGGTATCTGACGGGATACGTCTACGACAAACAGGGGCACATCATCTTCGAGAATGTGGGCGACCTCACCACCGGTCAATCTCTGGCGCTCGCCAAGAACATCTACTCGTCCAACGAGGGATACTCCCCGGGGGACGCGGACAGTGATACCCTCTGCGAGTTCAATCTGCATGGAGACCCTGCGTTCAACCCGTTCGAACCGAACCACCAGGGATGAACCTTCATTCATAGTTCTCGAAAGCATCTATGATGTCAAGATAGACACCATCGAAACCGGCCCCCACGATCCTGTTGAGATAGGAGTCATCATCGTGTATCATGATGTCTCTTCACCACGTTATAACTACTATATTTTTAATAATAATACAGACTGTTGCACCAACAAGATAGGAATTTGAGATGTTAAATTTTTCTCTGGTCAGATCCAACAAGAAAGGAATTCGCACATCAATATTCATTATTAATGATATAATGGGTATTATTTCTTATTTATCATAAATGTAAACATGGTTGAAGCTGAATTCTCGGACAGATGTTGCCCGGTTGTGGGTCAGACAAGAGCTACGTTTACGCATCGATCCCTTCAAGCCTTTATCGGATGCTGTCTCCGCCTGAACAAGATGACCTATCATACAGAACCATACGGTCTTTATCACAATTGATAGATCTCTCGCTTTTGGTCTTTCAAATGAGGTCAAAGCCTTCAATCGAGAAAACACTCTCTCAACTCCAGCTCGAAGATGTCTATGCAGTCTCTCAACTATCAGCTCAACAAGTATGTTGTCACCTGGATCTCCAAGTTCAATACCAAACCTGGTCAGGAACGTTTGACCAAGATATCTGAAACCGACCTCAACAAAATGGATCTTGTCAACATGAGATTCGAACAGAAAAACCCGCTTTATAATGGAAGGATTGAAATTATGGCCCGTGCAAGAAGTTGAGTGGGCCCGCCCGGATTTGAACCGGGGACCTCCGCCATGTCAAGGCGACGTCATAACCAGCTAGACCACGGGCCCCTGAATTAGAGAGCGCAATATGGGGATTGTCATTTTGCATTTAAACATTATGCTCCCACAAACACCCTCAGATCAATGTGACCACCACGTTGATCACGACCATATCGTATTTCTGGAAATGCTTCTGGGGATCATCTTCATCCACCAGGCCGTTATCAGCGCACGTGATGGCCACTCGATGGGTCCCTATCTCCCGGAATGTATGCTTGACCCTGATAGTCGAGGTCCCTTCCGGAACCTCGAACTGTTCGAGGTCCTGGCTGATGGTATCCTCGTCATCATCCTCATTGAGGCCCCAGTCCCAGGTCACCGTGAAGTATTCGATCTCACTGTTGGTATTCGGATCGGTGGCTTTGAGAGTGAACGTGGCCTCCGTATCCACCCTAACCCTGGATGGCTGCAGTATCTCGTCGATCTCGGGGGCCCTGTTCAGATACTGCCTCAACGAGCCCGGCTCGCTCGTCAGCTCCCTGTAGGGCGACCCCTCATTGACATGGGAATTCACCAGGGAGGCCTCGATGGTGTAGTATCCCATGAGATCATCTTCGAGCGGTATCGCAACCTTCGTCAGGGTCTTGTTCCCCCTGTTCCAATCCCACATGGACTGCGTATCCTCGATGACCCTGCTGTCCGGGAGGGTTATCCTCGTTGTGATATCGTAATCCCTCGAGTAGAAGAACATCGGGTCCCCCTCCCCGTTGGGATAAATGAACTCGGGGGATATGACGGCAACCCATCTAAGCTCATCATCGATCTGTTGATTTTGCAGGGACAGGTTGAGGGCGTGGGGGACCATCTTCGCGGTGTACTGCGTTGATGCGGACCTTCCCCCCATCGAGAACTTGATGTCGTATACCCCGTTCTCCGTCACGAAATCGTGGTAATCGATCACAGCCGTCCCGGAATCGGATGATATCTTGACATCCCTGGAATGCATCGGCGTGCCTCCGAGAAGTATGTCAAGCTTCCCCGTGCCGTCCACGGACCTCAGTCCGCCCGTTATGTGTATCTCCACCTCTATCCCGTACCTCTCATCATCACCTGTGGAAACATCATCGGGCGCGAGGATCACGATGTCGTTCACCTCATCCCCGGAGAAAAGGTAGAAGAGAAGACCCGTTACGATCATCACCACGATCACAATGGCAATTATCGGCCCCGCCGTTATCCTGCTTCCTCTCCGGTATTCCTCTTCCGGAAACTCGTCCTGAATCTCCGCGACGACGACCTCTTCGTTGTCCATTGTATCACCGTTGGGTAATTTCCCGGATGGGATATAAGTGCCGAATCGAACCATGTTGACCTTATTATTTAAAGTTTCACGGACCATGGGGAAAAGGTCCAGCATCATCCCCATCCGTATCGGGATCCCTCCGCCTCTTTCTGTCCATCCTCCTCCTTGCGAGCATGAGGAGTATCAGGGGAAGAAGGATGATCAGTCCCAGCATCCCCTTGCCGAAAACGGTGGTGGTCTCGTAGATGGACAGCGGGTAAGGAAGGGTATCCCGGAAGAACTCAACGATGAGAATTGGCAGATATGCAAAGATGGAAGCGGCACCGACAAAGATTATGGTGTAGGAGAGCTGCCTCCTCCAGAGGGCCCCGGCGATCTCCCTTCCCGAGACCATTTCCGGAAACTCGTTGGGGTCGCGGTCAATGTATCTCTTGGTCCAGTTGACACCTTCTATGAACACTATCATCCCCCAGACGAAAAGCAGGGACATGAGTGGGTCCTGTTCCAGCACCCTCGAGTTCCTTGCCTGGGAGAATACCATGGAAGAGGTCGCAAGAAGGAAGAAGCTCATCACCGACACGGCAAGGGCCCATCTTTTCCTCGAGAAGACCGCCATCACCCCGAACAATGTGGGACTCAAGGAGAACAGGAGGAATACGAAAACGGCCCACGCCCTGAACAGCACACCCTCGCTCAGTCTCTCGAGTATGTCGCCCTCCCCCGAAAGCAGGGAGATGAAAACGGAGAGGAAGAGCCAGCCTGATAACCCGACCATCATCCTCTTCGAGTATGCGATCGTCTGTTTTGCCTTCTTCCTGAACAGCAGATGAAGGACATATCCAAGCACCCCGCCGACCGGGACCATCACAATGAACGGGACGGAAGAGAGCTCCTCAAGTATCCACCCTCCGAGGTCGGAATGGATCGGGAAAAGCAGGTGGAACAGAACGCCGATGAAGAGCAAAGATAGCACTGGGAGCACGAGTATGAGATTCCTCTCCCACCTGTCAAGACCGCTCACTTCCACACCTCCATAATGGCCCAGGTGAGGTCGTGGTCCGGGGTCCAGTCGATGACCTTGGCCCCCATGGACCGGATGTCGTCTATCAGATTCTTCCTTGCCATCCTCTTCAGGAGGTATTTCGGCGTGATCTTTCCCTCGTATACCATCCTCTCGTATTCCACCCCTGCAGGTGAGACCACCGTGAGAGGATGCCCCCTTCCGATGAGGTTCTTTATGGCCTCCTTCACGGTCGGGTCTTCCGAGAGGGGAGAGAGCAGGACCACCGGAACGTTGGGGTCCAGGTAGGGGAGGGAATACTCCACGGTGGCACCCATGGTGTTGTATCCCGAGGGCGTGACATTGGTAAGGTCGTGAAGGATGCCAGTGAGGTTCGAGGTTCCCCCGACCGGCCTGAACACGGAAACCGTCGATCCGTATATTATCAGCCCCACCCGGTTCGAACTCTGAAGAAGTCCTGCGGCCAGGGAGGCGGTGAACCTGATGCTCTGCTCCAGCGGATTGTCTATCATCGTTCCGACCCTGGTGACCATCCGGGAGTCAAGAAGGAACATCACATCGGTGACGGATTCGGCCTCGAACTGGTTGACCAGGAGCTTTCTGTTCCTCGCCGAGGCCTTCCAGTTGATGGTGTTGAAGGGATCGGTTGTGTTGTAATCCCTGATGGAGTGGAATTCCTTCCCGAGTCCCACCCTTCTGAGCTTCATGTCACCGGGTCTCTGTTTGATCTTTGCTATCTTCATTACCCTGGCCTTTTCCGTGATCATGCTCGGGAATACCGTCAGCAGGCTCTTGTTGTCGATCTCCCCCTGGGAGAACCAGAGCCAGAGAGGGTCCCATCTTCTGACCGATGTCGGACCCACGGGATGGTAGCCCCGGAGAGGGGCCTCGATCACATATCGAATACTCCTCTTTCCCGGAGGCAGCATGGCGCAGTTCGAGGAGTTTTTGAGCAGTGCGCCCGGTGATAATCTGTCAAAGACCTCAAGGTTTCCCGCCTGTTTTCTTCCATCCAGCTTGAGAAGTACCTCTATGGTCTCGTCCTCGAAGCACTGCTCCCTCTCGAGCTCCCTCTCGACCTTCGGTCTTCCCGGGATGAAGGAGAAGGAGAGCACCATGAGGGCCATGCAGAGCAGGCCCCCGATCAGGAATAGCTCTGATGACAGGACGAAGGCCAGGACCATGAGAACGGTCGCAGCGGAGGAATACCCCACCGCCCTGGAGGTGAAACCGCTCATCTCTTCTCCCAGTTGTTCACCTCCAGCAGTATTGCGGTAAGGTCGGAGCCTTTTGGCATCCTTCCGTACCTGGCGAACCCGTAGAGCGTATCATGGGAGATCATGGACCGGATCCGGTCCCAGTCAAGGGAGGAGAAAGCATCCCTTGACATCCCGTTCGCTACCCTTACCTTGTCAAGAAGCACCTTCCTCATCTCGGGGATGTCCCCGCTTGAGATGTCCGGGTCCACGATCTCGGCGACACCGGTCCTGTCCAGCATGTGAATGTGCCTGTGTCTTCCGGGGGCTTCGTGAACGTAGGCAAGGGCGAAGACGGAGATCGCGGCTATGGTCCCCATGACGATCTTCAGGTTGACATCGGTGATCAGGAATACGGCTCCCGACAGTCCCCTCTGGACCCATGAGCCGGCCCCGGGTGTCTCGTGAACGCTCTCGTCCACTATGATCTTCCCGCCGTTCGGGAGCAGATGATCGATGAGCTCCCTGAGGAATTCCATGTTGTCCTCTTCTTCTATCATATGGTTCATGAACATGGAGGGGTCCGATATCAGAACGGCGGCACCCCTGCCCTCGTCCTCGAAGTCCGGGTCCGATATCGCCCCCACGTACCGGGGACCGGGAGCCTCGCCCTGGGCAGATGTCAGGTTGTCCATCACACCGTTCCCGTTCCTGTCCACCCAGCTGCTGGGCGAGGTTCTTATAATCCCCAGACCCCCGGAGAATATCACCGATGAAGGACGGTTGAGGAGAAGGAAACCGGAGAACGTTCCCAATTCCACATCATCGACCTTCACGATGTCCGGATGCCCGACGAAGATCTCGTCGTAAAGCTGGCCTCTGACGACGGTCATATCGAAATAATTTGTCAGTCCGTTGATGCGTCCGGTATCGTCGGCGAGAAGCAGGCGCCCCCCCATCTGATGGAACTTTTTGAGGGCGTGCACCTCGGTCAGGGTGTATTCCCTCTGGGGCCCTATGGAGATGAAAAGCGTGTTCTCCGGGTCATCTTCTTCGAGCAGCAGAGAGGGAGAGGTGAGAAGGACCTCGACATCGGCCCTTCCTTCCATTTCCCCGAATGCGAGGGAGAGTCCGCCCGGACCCGCGTCCTTCACGGAGAGCTCGGGGCCGCTTCCGATCAGTGTCAGGGAGGCTATCTCGCTGACAACAAGAAGCCCCAACACGGAGATCGCCACGATGATCCATATCCTTCCGGACCTGGAGCCGTTCAATCCGATCCCCCCTTGCTTCCTATCAGCTCCCTGAGGTCCTCGGAGGGGTCGATCTTCATCTTCCAGATAACGGGACGGTGAGCGGGGCCCTCCAGCTCCTCCCTCCTCTTCGAGAAATGCTCCAGGATGGTTCCCTCATCCGCCCCCTCCAGCTCCTCGGAGATCTCCCGGGCGAGGGACCTTGCCTTGGATATCAGGTGAGATGACATCTCGTGATCGGAATACCTTGCCTCGTCGAAGAGGCGGGTCAGTGTCTCCATGCCCTTCAATCCCTTTGCTATCCCCGGTGTCCTCACCATCTCATCGAACTCGTCGGGGGTCATCTCGGGGGGACGGTCCATGCCTTTTTGACCGAAGCGGGACATTATCTCCTGGTAACTGCGGTATATCATTCCCGGGACCCCTTCCCTGACCTCGTAGGGATACAATCCACCGGCATGGGCCTCCTGAACCCTCCTCGAGCCCTTGTCCCTCCTCAATTTGACAAGCACGGAAACGGACCAAGCAACCCCGAGGGCGACCATGATCCCGAGCAAGGGGACCGCCACCCATCCGGGAAGGAATTCGCTTTCCGCCCCTCCCTCACCGGGGAGGGTGAAGTTCATCTCCAGGGGGATCAGGTTCCTGGAAAGGTCCCCGGGGAATCTCAGGACCACCCTGTCTCCTGGAGAGGCGTCCTCGAGAGTGACCGTAAGGTTGCCGGTCCCGTTCGTTCTGTAGGTTCTGAAACCGTAACCTATCCCGACCTGCAAGGGAGCGTCCTCCACAGGGGCCCCGCTCTCCTCGGTCATGAGGATGGTGAGTGTGAAATTGCCCCCATCCCTCTCGAGGTCCCGGTCCAGATACACCCTCGAGAGGAACTCGACCTTCCAGGTCAGAAAAGATTCCTGATACCATCCCGCGGTCTCGCCCGGAAGGTCCTGGAAACGGACAGCGGCGATCCCGCTGCCCCTCGGGGTGAACTTCCTCACCGCATGGGTGATCTCGAAGAAACCCTGCTCGTCGGTTCCCGTTTGGGAGACGAGCTCTCCATTGACGAGGAGATCGATCACATCCTCCCCCTGGATGCCCGAACCGAGATCGTCGAGCAGTCTGCCCCTGATCACCACTCCCTCCCCCAAAGTGAGCATGACAGGGGTTTCGAAGACCTCGATCTTGGTCAGGGCGGTTATGGAGATATTTGACTCGAGCTCCGCTCCGATGGTGTCCTCCCCTTCCACGGCCTGATGGGCAATCAACATCTGCACATCGCCCAGAGGCACATCCGGCAGGAGACCGAGATGGATCACTGCCCATCCGGTGGAATTAGTTACCCCGGAGGCTGGCTTGATCCACGGCGAGCCGGGGAACTCGACCCGGACCCTCTCCCCCCTCATGGCCGAATAACCCGAATCCACGAGCAGTACGGATATATCACTCTCCACAGCCCTGACAACCATCTGGTCCCCGACGAAGATGAGTGACCTGTCGAGGACCCTGAACTCGAGGGTTGCGTTCACGGCAACATCATCCGGTCCGATCTCGTAGAGAACGTTGACCCTGTGCGGGCCGGGACCGAAAAGCAACGGGTCGATAAAGAGAGGGTAGGAGAAGGTCGAGTCCCTTATGGGAGATGATCCCGAGACAACCGGCCGGAGGGTCTCACCCCTCAGCGTCTCGACGATGACGTTTCCCTGGGGGGAGGTTCCGAACCCGAGTATGGCTCCGGTGATGTTTACGGTCCGCCCCATGAGATAGGCCTCATCCACATCGTCAAGGATGAGGGTCGGGCCGTCGATCACCATTATCCTGATCTCCGATATCGAGGGGGACAGGTAGTCGGTCCCGTCGAAGGAGACAGAGACGCCATATTCCCCGGGGGACGACGGCAGTGTAAGGGTCGATACGAACGATCCGACATCGTCTGTCCTGACACTTGACACCTTTCCCCACGAGGCGCTGACAAATAGATCGCCGTCCATGACAGGAACTCCCCCAACATCGGAAAGGGTCCCTGACAGGAGTATTGTGGACCCTGAGGAGTAAGCCTTCCCCCCCGTGGAGACGACGATCCGGGACCCCGATGTGACCTCCGCCTTGACGGGCTGTGATACGGAGGAGAGGAAAAGCCTCCCGTCTATGCTCTTGTCCCGGGTGACAGCATAGATGTTGACGGGTCCGAAGGGAATGCCTGCCACCGGGGCGCAGGTCACCGAGAAGCGTCCATTCTCATCGGTCCCGGAAGTGCTCCCGGCCCGGAGCAGGGAGTTGCCCTCGATCTCCATCGCTTCTTCTCCGGTCATATCCCCGGGCACTACAAGTATCGACACCCAGACACCTCTGAGGGGCACACCATCCTCGCTCTTTACCTGGCCCCGGACGGTGAAGGCCCCATCCCTGGGAACGGCTGTTTTCCTTACAAGCTGCGGGGCGTTTTCGATCGAAACGATGCTCTCCTTCTCCGGCTGGACGGACCTTCCAGGGTCCCCTGGATCCAGCGGGTTCGATTGTTTTCCTCCCTGGAGCTCGGCACCGTCGCTCAGGGAATCGCTGTCTGTATCGTAATTGCTCGGATCGGTCCTGTTATCGAAAAGCCCGTCCCCCGTCCAATCCACGTAGGACGGCCATTTGGTTATTATATTGAACACCTCTGTGTGGTCGGAGAGACCGTCTCCGTCAGTGTCCCCTTTGAAAGGATCAGTGCCGTAATCAATTACCTCGTCCCCGTCGCCTAGCCCATCGCCGTCCCAGTCATCATGCACGGGGGACGTCTTGTACCATAATGCTTCTTCCCCATCGGAGAGACCGTCCCCGTCAGTGTCGTAATTGTCGGGGTCGGGCCTGTTATTGAAGATCCCGTTACCATCCCAGTCCACGTTGGTTTTCTCGTACGTGTAAAGGGGCGACTTCCGTTCCATGCCGTTGAGAAGGCCGTCGTTGTCGTTGTCGAGGAAATCGTCATCATCCGAGGCGTCCAGGGGATCAAGGCCCAGTTCTATCTCCTTGCCGTCAGGCATTCCTCCCCCGTCCGTATCGTTCAGGAGAGGATTCGTTCTGTGGATCATTATCTCGTCCGGATCGCTCAGGCCGTCCCTGTCAGTGTCGCTTCTCGTGGGATCGGTCCCGTATTCGTACTCGCCCCTAATGAAGCTCCCTTCGACGGAGGTGTTGCCCCCATCCCACAGACCGTCGCCATCCGTGTCTGGGTCCAGTGGGTCGGTCGGGGGGTAGGGGTTTGCCGGATCGAACCTGTTCCGGGGAGTCAACTCCCCCGGATGAGGCTGGAAGTCAGGCCCTATCGGAACATCATAACCGTCCCAAAGACCGTCGCCATCTGTATCGTTGTCCCTCGGGTTGGTCTTCATCCTGTACTCTGTCCCGTCGTTGAGCATGTCGTTGTCAGAATGTGCGTTCAGCGGGTCCGTGGGGGGCCAACCGTGGTGGGAAACCTGTTCTCCAGGGTAAATAATTCCATCCAATATAATGTCGATGAAACCGTCCGCCATGCCGTCACCATCGGTATCGAAGTCATCCCATCTGGTCCCGTATGACGTATTTTCCTCGATATCGGGCAGGCCGTCACCGTCCGTGTCCTTTATGTAAACATCATCAAAATCATCAAGGGGATCGAATTCCTCGAAGACCTCCTCCCCGTCACCAACTCCTCCCCCGTCCGTATCGAAGAGGAGGGGATCGGTCTCCCCTGGCCCGTATCCGCCCTCCCAGCCGCCGGGGTCGACGATCCCGTTCAGGTTCCTGTCCTCGAATTCGCCGGGGTCAGGTTGTCCGTTCCTGGGGAGCCCCTCCCATCCGTCGATCCATCCATCCGGAAGCAGGTCACCATCGGTATCCTCCTCGAGAGGGTCCGTTCCGGATGTGAAGAGCTCCTGGGGATCGGTCAATCCATCAAGGTCGCTGTCAACGAGCATGGGATCGCTCTTTTTTCCGTATTTCCCCGTGGTCTCTTCCCAATCGTCGATGCCGTCATCATCCGAGTGAACTTTGGTGGGGTCCGAGATGAATCCGTCCTGGCCTTTGAAGACCTCCTCCCCGTCGAGTATGTTGTCGTTGTCCGTATCCGGGTCCCTGGGATCGGTCGGGGGACCCAGGGCTCCATTGAGTTCGTATGAGTCTATCAATCCGTCATCATCGGTGTCCGGGTCGTTCGGGTCGGTCTCGTTTGCATCCAGAATGTTGTTCTGGTTCTTATCCTCCTCGATATCCACCAGGCCGTCCTCATCGGAATCAATATAGAAACTGTCATCGAGGGGGTCCAGAGGATCTCCTCCCTTTTCAACCTCGATCCCGTCCGATGCCGATCCGCCGTCGGTATCCCATTTTGTTGCATTGGTTCCAGTGTATAGGTACTCATGTCCATCCAGCAATCCATCACCGTCGGAATCCGGGATCCTGGGGCTCGTTCCCATCTCGACCTCAAGCCCGTCTTCCAATCCATCTCCGTCGGTGTCGTTTTTCACAGGCGAGGTCATGGACGAGAACAGCTCGAAATGGTCATTCAGCCCGTCGCCGTCGGTATCTTTCTCGAGGGGGTCCGTGTTATACCTGTTGACCTCCTCATGGTCGTTCAGGTCGTCCTCGTCCGTATCGGGGTTCAACGGGTCCGTGTGGGTTGAGAAATACTCCTCACCATCCGAAAGGCCGTCCCCGTCCGTATCGGGATCCTCCGGATAGGTGTTGAGCCCGATCTCGACCACATCCGAGAGTCCATCCCCGTCGGAATCCTTCGGTAGGGGCCGGTCATCGAGGGGGTCCAACGGGTTCTTCCGGAACAGGATCTCCTGAAGGTCCGGCAGGCCGCCCCTGTCGCTGTCGGGGTGGTTGGGGACCATTCCCCTGTCCAGCTCGAATTTATCATCCAATCCGTCCCTGTCAGTATCCCGCATCAAGGGTGAGGTCGAGCCATTCACCTCGTAACCATCAAGCAGGCCGTCTCCGTCCGTGTCGTTGAGAAGGGGTGATGTGAAATGTATGAAGAATTCATCACCATCCGGAAGCCCGTCCCCGTCCGTGTCCTTATACCTCGGATCGGACCCGATGATCCGGTGCTCCTGCCCGTCCAGCAGTCCGTCCCCGTCGGTGTCCTTCAGATATATTGATGTACCGATACGGAGTTCGGTATCGTCCGTCAGACCGTCCCCGTCCGCATCCTGTGGGTCGGTGCTGTCGCCCCCCGAGGCGGGATTCTTTCCCGCCCAGACCTCGAGCCCGTCCGGGAGTCCGTCCCCATCGAAATCCGGATCGAGGGGGCTGGTACCCCTCAACTCCTCCTGTCCGTCGGTCAACCCATCCCTGTCCTGGTCCGGGTCCTTCGGATCGGTGGGGTTCATACCCAGGACCTCATCGCCGTCGGAGATCCCGTCCCTGTCGTTGTCGACGATCGATGGTGAGGTCCCGTTGAGGAACTCATCAAGGTCCCTCAGTCCGTCTCCGTCCGTGTCGTTGCTCAGGGGATCGGAGAAATTGCCCCCGAGCAGGCCGAATACCTCCATCATGTCAGATATTCCGTCCCCGTCAGTATCCTCGTCGAAGGGGTCGGTACGGTAGAAGAGCACCTCCTCTCCGTCGTCAAGTCCGTCAAGGTCGCTATCCTCCTTCAGCGGGTCCGTTCCGATGACCCCTTCGATGTTGTTGGTCAACCCGTCTCCGTCGGTGTCGCTGATCTTCCAGTCATCATAGGGATCGAACGGGTCGAGGGAAGGGGTTCTCAAAACCTCCATTCCGTCGATCAAACCCCCGCCGTCGGTGTCATTGTTCGTTGCGTTCGTGTGGAATTCGTGGATCTCCTGGCCGTCGGACAGCCAATCATTGTCGGTATCCCATAACAGCGGGTCCGTTCCGAAGATCCAGTGTTCATCACCATCGCTCAACCGGTCTGAATCGTGGTCGGGGTTCCGGGGATCGGTGCCGAGGACCCATTCAAGGGTGTTGTTTAGCCCGTCACCGTCGTGATCGCCATCGGGGTCAAGGTCGGTATCGGACCTTCCCACCAGCGTTCCCCCCCCATCACCCCCGTTGGGCCCGAAAACAAGAGGATCGATCCCGTCCGCCCTTACGCCGGACCCCCCGAGCAGGTCGACAGCGTTATGCGGTGTAACCTCGAAGGATACCCACCCGTAACCCTCGATGAATATCTCGCTCCAGGCATGAAAGTGGCCTTCCCTGTATAACCTTCTGTCACCCTCGGACCGACCCAGAGCAAAACCCATGACGAGCCTGCTCGGGACCCCGGACATCCTCATGAGCATTGTGAAGGCGGATGAGAAGTCGAGGGCGCTGCCCTTTCTTGTAATGAACAGGAACTCGTAAATGGGGTCGTCATCCGGGTCCTGGAAGTTCGAGGCCACGGCATAGTTGCACCTGAGGAAGAGTTTGTCTGCAAAATGCATTGCAAGCTCATATGGGGTGACAGGGCCCGCCTCGAGCTTCCAGGCGGATGCAAGCTCCTCGACATCCAGGGGGATGGAGGGATGGACCCTGTAGAGATCGCCCGGAACGGACGGTGTTCCATTGGCTCTCTCCAGTTCCGATACGGTGATGTTGGGGACGGATATGGACTCCCTGAAATGTGAAATGGGGACCCTGCTGTAAAGATCGTTGCCCTCCTCCCTGAACCCGGGGCCATCATGAACGGGAAATCCGGAATAATGGTCCAGGATGGAGGCTCCAGAACCCCAATTCGAATGAGGTATGTCCCCCCACCAGTAACCTGTTAGCCGGTAGTCCAGGTCGAAAAATTCCAATGTACCGCCGGTAGAGTTGTAGATATGGTCGATCCCTCCCTCCCATTCACCGTAGGAATAATCGGAGAACGTTGCAGCTCTCAGATATCTCGGACCCTGGTCATCGGTGGTGATCAGTATCTGGCCCGGATCATCGTAGGACAGTAGGTCCCTGAAACCGAACCCGTTGAAGTGTCCGTACGTGTCATCTCCATGGACCGGGTTGTCGTAGCGAAGATACTCCTCGACGTTTGTCATCCCGTCCCCATCCGGGTCATCTCCGGGAAGATCGACGCCGTAGTACGATTCCCATTGATCGTCCATCAGGTCCTCGTCGAGGTCCACAACGATCCCGTTGTAACGGTCGATATCGTCCGGGATCGTATCGCCGTCCGTGTCCGGGTCCAGAGGGTCCAATCCGGCCTCAAGCTCTTCACCATCGGGAATTCCGTCCCCGTCGGAATCCGGGTCCATGATGTTCGATAGCCCGTCATTATCGATGTCCCCCAGGTGGGAGAGTGTTCCGAGCATGAATGAGTAGAGGTTCGGCTCCCTGTAGAATCGTTTCAGCCAGTTGGGGGCTTCGGTGGAATTGATGGCTCTTTCCGAATACATGTTGAACTCGTCGCCGTCGGGTATCCCATCACCATCGGTGTCCGGGTTGTAGGGGTCTGTCGGCGACCGCTCCCCCGGGTCAAGGAAACCATCCAGATTGATATCTTCCGAAACATCCTTCAGACCATCGCCATCGGTATCGATGCCAGGTATGGCATTCCCGTCGATGCTGCCCGGGTCGATCACATAATTGTGGGGCTCTCCCGTCAGGTCGATGAGGTTGGAGACAACAATGGTCATCACCAGGAAAACAGCGGCTGCTCTGAACACCGTGGAGAACCTCATCGGCCGACCTTCTTCGGGAAATGCAAGGGTAACTAACCGCCCTTGACGGACGATATATCTGTACCATTATTAATGAAATGACCGCCAGAAACCGTATAAGTAAATTATTGTTCATCTTCCATGGCAAGTCCCGCAATATCGAGATGCTTGACGGACGGATAGAATAATACATATTTGAGACCGTCCTTCCCACCCCAAAACGGAGGGTCAATATGATAGACAGGACCATCGTTCAGGATATCATCAGGGAATATGATCCATCAAAGGTGAAGCTGGGCATGACAGCGTCACACTCGGCTCTTGACACCTGCGACGGGGCAGTGGAAGAAGGGTTCAGGACGGTTGCCTTCTGTCAGAAGGGCAGGGACCGGACCTATTCGCATTACTTCAGGGCGCTGAGGTCCATGGATGGGAGCCTGGTAAGAGGGATGGTCGACGAACCCGTGATCCTGGAGCGGTTCAGGGACATGATGACAGAAAAATGGCAGTCCTGGCTGAGGGATAATTCAGTGGTCTGGGTACCCAACAGGTCATTCACATCCTACATCGGCATCGACGAGATAGAGAGCGACTTCACCGTCCCGATGGTAGGTTCAAGGAACATGCTCAGGTCCGAGGAGCGAGAAGAGCAGCAGAGCTACTACTGGCTTCTCGAGAAAGCGGGCCTTCCCTTCCCCGAGAGGATTTCGGACCCCTCACGGATAGATCAGCTGGCGATAGTGAAGCTCCACCACAAACGGAAGAAGCTTGAAAGGGGCTTTTTCACCTGCTCGTCATACGAGGAATACCTGGAAAGGTCCGACAAGCTCATCTCACAGGGCGTGATCGACAGGGAGACACTGGAAACCGCCAGGATCGAGAGGTACGTCATCGGGCCGGTTTTCAACTTCGACTTCTTCCATTCCCCCCTGGAGGAGGAGATGTCCCCTCTGGAGCTCCTGGGGGTCGATTGGAGGTTCGAGACATCCCTTGACGGGCATGTCAGGCTCCCCGCCCCCCAGCAGATGACGCTCGGCGAGGACCAGATCCTTCCCGAATATACCGTCTGCGGGCACAACAGCGCCACACTCAGGGAATCCCTTCTGGAAAAGGTGTTCGCGATGGCGGAGAAGTTCGTTGAGGCGAGCAAAATACACTACGGCCCGGGTATGATCGGGCCGTTCTGCCTCCAGACCTGTGTGGACAAGGACCTGAACTTCTTCATCTACGATGTGGCACCGAGAATAGGGGGCGGCACCAATGTCCACATGTGGGTCGGGCATCCCTACGGCAACGCGCTCTGGAGGAGACCCATGTCCACCGGGAGGAGGCTTGCCATGGAGGTCAGGAGGGCAGTGGAGGAGGAGAGGCTCGACGAGATAGTGACATAGAACAGATCCACTGTCCAGATGGACGTGAAATCTCAAAAAGTTGATATACTAACCCGACCCATACTTGTTTTACCGTAGTGGGGTAGCAGACATGGTATTCGATTCCTTGAAAAGGTTGCTGGGATTCGGCAAGTACGGGGAGACCCCCGGCCACAAGATCGAGGTCCTGAACGATGAGCTGGACGAGTTCGAGAAGGAGATCCAGGAGTACATCCACTATTCCGAGGAAAGGAAGGAGGGCCAGCCGAGAATGGCCCAACCGGAGGTTCTCTCCCAAGGGGGCGGAATTTCCAGCTCCAGCCTTATAACCCCTGAAGAGGAAAAAAGGATCAGGAGTGAGACCGAGCCGGAAACCTGAAGGGTTCATTTTTCGTCCAGTGAAAGGACCGCCTCTCTCGAACGCTCGAGCAGTGTGTCGTGTTCCTTTCTCCAGATCGAATTGTCCAGGTCAGGTTTCTCCAGAGCCAGCCTTTTCGCCGCATCGAGGAAGGAGAGGTCAATACCTTCCCTCTCCCTGCCGCCCCTTGACGATATCTCGATCTCCGCGCGCTCCACGAGCTCCATGAAGAGCGATCTCCAGTCCGCATTGTCTCCGTCGATCTTGCCCTGCATCAGCTTTGCCGTCAGGAAGGGATAGTTGCGGTTCACTATCTCCCGGCCGCAATTGCCGCATTCCCAGACCGGATCCTTGCTGTCTGCATAGAACACGTTCTCACATTCCTCGTTCCCGCAGCGGACCATCATCCTCATGGACAGACCTCTTTTACCCACCGTATACCAGTTAATGGGTAAAAACATTTACCGGATTTTCTTTCGGACCTCTCCCCCTGCAATCCCCTAATAAGCCCCTTCCGAGAATACCCCCGGGAATGAGCTGCAACCACATGGACCTCTTCCCCTACCCGATCAGGCCGATCCAGGCCGATATCATGTCGGCCATCGATGATGCCATCTCGAACCAGGGGCACGTGGTGATAGAGGCCGGGACGGGGTCGGGAAAGACCGTGTCCGCTCTGGCACCGGCCATATCCGCGGCATACAACCACGGAAAGAGGATACTCTACCTCACAAGGACCAATTCCCAGCAGAAGCAGGTGGTGGAGGAGTTCAGGAGGGTGATAGAGAGGACCGGGGATGTCATATCCCGGCCAGAACCCCGCGAACCGGAAGAGATCGATACGGTGGACAGAATAATCGGAGAACTCAACCGTGAGAGGAAAGGGGAGAAAGGCAGAAAGGTCGATCCAGTTGACACCGGACCCGTATTCAAACCCGGATCCCCCTGGGAAGGGGGGCCTTCCAGGGCGATCTGCATCGCTCTTCAGGGCAGAAACAACATGTGCCCCCTTACCTCCGAGGAGCCGGAGTTCATAACAGGAACACCCGATGAGCTTTCCAAGATGTGCTCGGAGAGGAAAAGACACACGACCAACAGACTGAACGGCAAACCCTCGGGGGGGAAGGAATGCGCCTACTATTCGGCTTTCCTGCTGGACGATGGACTCGAGATCAGGAGATGGGCACGAAGTTGTGCTCCCACCGCCGAGGAACTGATCGAGCGAAGCCTGGAACAGGGAATATGCCCCTACGAGGTAACGAAGGCCATGGTCTCCGAGGCCCTGGTGGTCACCGCCCCGTATATCTTCTTCATATCCCCCTTCATACGCAGAAGGTTGCTCGAGTGGATGGAATGCTCCATCGACGATCTTATCGTGATCGTTGACGAGGCCCACAATCTGGCATCATTTGCCAGGGACCTCAGCTCAATAACACTCTCCACGGGCACCCTGAAACTTGCCCTGGCAGAAGTGTCTCTTCTGGGGGACCATGATATCGGGGGCGGAAGGACCATCAGGGGTTTCATCGAAACATTCGGAGATGCCCTGGAGGAGCTTTCCCAGGAGTTCCTGATAGACGAGGATGGACTGGTGCCTCCATCATCGCTGCTCGAGACCATGATGCTTTTGTTCAGGACCAATTCCCCGAACATATCCGCCATGGCCTCGGAAATGCTCCAGCACGGGACCGCCATACAGGACCGGAAGAGGGCCGAGGGAAAGCTCCCGAGGTCCTACATCCACCGTACAGCACATTTTTACATGGTCTGGAACGAGCTGGAGTTCGAGAGATACACACCGCTCATAGTGAAGGGACGGAGGGAAGGCGAGCTGATCCTCGAAGCGTTCGCAATGGACCCGAGCATTGTCACATCCGCTCTCCGGGAGGCCTTCGCTTCCATCCATCTCTCGGGCACACTTTCGCCGCTTTCGGAATACAGGGATACAATAGGACTTCCCGTTGACACCCCATTGATCTCACTCCCTCCGCCGTTCCCGAGGTCCAACAGGTCGGTGCTCTTCGTTCCCGATCTTTCCACGAACTACGAGCAGATGATGAGGGACCCTGAGATCAGGAGCAGATACAGTGAAAGGCTCAGATCGGTCCTTGGTTCCGTACCTGATCGCAACACCGCTGTTTTCTTCCCCTCCTTCGATCTCCTGAACGATATGCTCGGGAGGATCGAACTGGAGGATGATACCATTCTTCCTCCGTCCATTGACCAGAACAGGATATTCTACATAGAGGAGAGGGGGTCACCACAGCAAGATGTGATGGGGCTCGCTGAAAGGTTCAAGAGCGGCCGGGGAGGCGTGCTCGTCTCGGTACTCGGAGGGCGGCTCTCGGAGGGCATGGATTTTCCTGGCCCTTCCCTGGAGATGGTGGTGATCGTCGGCATACCGTATCCAAAACCCAATGCAAGGCAGAGGGCACTTGCATCATACTACGACATCAAGTTCAGGAAGGGGTGGGAATACACTGTCCATGCCCCGGCATCCCGGAGGCTTCAGCAGGCCATAGGTCGGATGATACGGTCCGAGAACGAGAGGGGTCTTGCTGTGATCCTCGACAAGAGGGCGCATCATTTCAGGCTTGACATACCGGATCTCGAGGAAACCCCCGATGCGGCGGAATCTGCCCGCAGATTCTTTCACGGAAAAACTTAATTGCCATAAGGGACCATTAACTCACGGGAGCATTGAAGGCCAGATTGCAGAAACCCTGGAAGGATCGATTTGGGCAGATCAAAGAAAGGAAGTGGCGGGAAGAGAAAGGGCAAAAAAGCCGTTGTCGTCGAGATAGAGGAGGAGCCGGAAGAGGAGTTCCGGGATACAGAGGAAGAATTACCCGAACATGATCAGGAGAACGAAGGTGAGATCCTCTGGGAAGCGGTGGACTGGGATGAGGCCAGACCGGACGCGGTCCACTCGGTGGTCTTCGACGAAGAGACGGTCAGGGAGGTCCTGAAGGAGGTTGTCGACCAGGCCTGGGTTGACGGCATGATAACCGACGACGAGATGGCCATGCTCCATGTCCTGAAAAAGAAACTCGATATCGATGACGAGACCTTCAACCGGATCCTGGATGGATCGAGACCGGAGGACATGGAAGTACCGGAAGCCCTGGAGGAAGAAGCGGCCGAGGAAAGTGAACCGGACACTGTGGAACCGGAAGAACCGGACAGCCAGGTAGAGGATGAGGATCCTCCTTCATCGCCCCGGACGGAAGCCTCCATGGAGATAAGGGCTATCCCGCCTCCGCCTATGGCCCCTCGGGCCTCCATGCCCGCGCCGACACCGGAGATGGCCCCGCCCCCACCCAGGCAGAACATCATTACATTCACCCATTCCATAAGGGGAAGCAAGGCTCCCCTCGGGGAATCCTTCGACCTTTCAAAAAGGGATGATGAAAAGGAACCCTACAAGCGCAGATGCCCTCACTGCCGGGCCATGATAAGGGTAAGACCCGGAGAGGGAAAGGATTCATGCCCGATCTGCGGAGGCATGGTCGCAGTGGAAAAGAAGGAGACGCCGGGTCTGAGAAAGGTTCTGGACCAGGCCAAGAGCGCATTCAAGGAAGGGGACCGGAAACTCGCACTGGAACTGTACACCATCGCACTGGTCCAGTCCCATGATAACAAGGAGGCCCAGTTCTACCTTCAGAAGCTCCAGCACGGAAAGACGGGGGGCAAGAGGGCCGTTCCGAAGGGAGATGCAAGGAACATGGCTTTCATCCAGACAACGGTATCGAGGTTCGATCAGCTTCTTCAGGGCGGGATACCCTCCGGGGATCAGGTGCTTTTCAAGGGACCTGCTTTCTGCGGCAAGGAACTGCTCTACGACAAGATCATGGGCTCCACCCTTCATCACGGGATCCCGGTCATCTACGTCTCCTCCAACAGGGCCATGAAGGAGGTGATGCTCGGGATAATCAGGCAGGTCCCCGATTTCCGGAACTACAATCAGGAAGGCCTGGTGAGGATGTACGACCTGTTCTCGAAACACAGGGACGGCAGGGTGCTCAAGGAGGGGCACAGGATCTTCAACATAGAGGACCGGGAGGATTTCGGGAGATTCCAGAAGGACCTTGTTTTCCTCATGGAGGAACTGGTCAGGGAGTACAATGGAGGAGTGATGATACTGAACTCCCTGTCACCGCTGATAACGAGAGCCGATCAGAGAGATCTAATGAAGTTCCTGCAGGTAATGATAGCAAGGTCCAAATCATACAGGTTCACGAACATTCTGGACATGGCCGCCGGGGTGCACCCCGAAAGCGTGGAGAACTCGGTCGAATACCTCATGGACGGCATAATCGAGTTCAGGGAGCTCGACCAGAAGAGAACCCTGAAGCTGAAGGGGTTCAAGCACCCCGTGATGTCCAGGGACTGGGTGGAATACAGGTTCGACGACAACGATCTGCGCATCGTCGGGTCATTCCAGGAAGAGCGGATACTCTGATGCCGGTTCTCCACTTCAACCGACTGTCATGCGTGGATCTCCTTCTTTCTGAATATGATGTAGGACGCTGCTATACTTGCGATACCCACGAGAGTGGGGACCACGAGGTTCACCGTGTTTATGACATGGTCCCGCATCAATTCCGACATGTCGTAATACGTGAACAGGGAGATGTATCCCAGGCCGTCCTGCCATCCGGCGATGTTTGACACGATCTGTATCATGAACATGAAGATGACAAGACCCATTATTGCGCCCGTTGTCTTGGAGTTCTCGTCGATCAGCACGGAAAGAAGAAGGGAAAGACCTATCATCCCGAGGGCAAGCGGGATCGACCCAAGGAACGAGACGGTTATCCCCATCAAGGGGACCGGTTTGCCTATCATCATTATCCCGATTATCACCCCGGCCCAGGCTGCAAGCACCACAAAAGCAAGATTGAATACAATGACCAGCATCTTCTCGTTCAGGAAGCGGGTCCTCGAATAACCGGTCGCGAGCAGGATATCTATGGATTGGTCGTCTATATGCTTCGAGACCGTTCCACCCGTCTTGATGGCGAGGAATATCAGTAGCATCAGTGGCCACATCGAGAAGTATTCCAGGGCAATGAACCCCTCGACCTCGGTGAAGGGAAGGACATTCTCCCCGAAGAATGCCTTCATCATGGGATTGTCCTCGAGGTATGCATCGAAATCTGACTGCCGGATCAGGTCGAGGGAGGTCACTGGACCGAGAATTGAGATGTTCGACAGGTTCCAGTCGTTTGGTATCAGGCCTACCATGAAGAAATTGGAGGTTCCGATGTTCACGAACTCCACCCGGGTTCCCTCGCCGAAGTAGATCAGCTCGATACCATTATCGTTCAGGTTCACGGGTTCCACGGGTTCCTTTAACAGACCCCCAAGCATATCAGCGAGGAAAGGGTATTCTTCAAGGAGGCTTTCAATATCCATGCCGGGCCCGAACATCTCGGAGATATTGCCTATGCCGAGGCCCGTAATATCCTCCATGTCGAAGTCCGGATCGTTGATGGTCTCGTTGGAGTCAAAACCCAATACCATGTGGGAGGCCACGCCCGCCCTTGTCTCCCATGTGAGGTTGAATATGTTGTTCTCCTGATCATCGGTCCCGACCTTGGTGAGCCTGATATCCTCGGCCGCAGAGAACGGGTCGGAAAGGGTCTGCTCCACCGAAAGATAAGCCATCATTATCAGCAGACCGTAGAAGAACATCACCCCCACGTATATCCACATGGAGGTCTGCTGGTCCTTGAAAGCGGCCTTGAAAAGTGGCAGTTTCAAGCTCCCACCCCCCCATCGCTGCCGTCGTTCTTCACTTTGATGTTGTCGCGGCCGTAGTATTTCAGGAACAGATGCTCCAGTGAGACCTCGTCATAGGTCAGGTCGACCACTGTGTGCCTTGCCAGCTCCTTTATGACCTCGTCGATATGGGTCGATACCGTCATTATCAACGTTGTGTCCCCCTCTTCCTTGACGTCCGAGACACCCTGGAGCCGGATGAAGATCTGCGGGTCCAACTTTTCACTGAACTGGACGTTCAGCACCTTTCCTGTCTTCCTTTTGAAGGTGGACATCTTTTCCACGACGATGAGCTTCCCCTCCCTGATGATGCCGACCCTGTCGCAGATCGCCTCCACCTCGGCCAGTATATGGGATGAGAGAAAGACCGTTCTCCCCTTTTCCTTCTCCTCGAGTACTATCCTGTAGAACTCCTGCTGCATGAGGGGGTCGAGACCTGTCGTGGGTTCGTCGAGGATCACGAGCTGCGGGTTGTGCATGAAGGCGGATACGACACCCACCTTCTGCCGGTTCCCCCGGGAGAAGTCCTTGATCCTGCGTTTGAGGTCCAGGTCCATCCTCCGGGCGAGCTCTTCGATCCTGTTCTCACCCCTGTGATCCATCATTTCAAGAAGAGTATGGAGATATGCCTTTGCCGTCATTGACTTGTACGTTCCGAAATCGGAGGGAAGATATCCCACGGACCTCCTGACCCTTGCACCTTCCTTCACGGGGTCCATCCCGTTGACCCGCGACCATCCGGATGTCGGCCTGATGAGATCGAGAATGGTCCTTATGGTTGTGCTCTTTCCAGCGCCGTTGGGCCCCAGGAATCCGAATATCTCGCCCTTTTTCACGGTAAGGTCCACATCAATGATCCCTCTGGCCTTCCCGTAACTTTTTGTAAGCTTGCTGATCTCGATCACGGTTCCATCTTCAGGGGCCATATGGTCGCCTCCTTGATGTTGGGAGCCGTTAATGATTATTTATGATATTTGTTTCATCCGGAAAATTTTTGAGTATATTTTCCGGTAAAAAGGCGGGTAACTTCACCTTTTTCACTTTCTGCATGTTTCTCTGCCCGATACCGGTCAAGAACATTTTAATTACCATGCGTCCATATATCGAAGGATCAGGGAGAAAGAGGCGACGGTTATGGAAGACGATCGAAGGGATGACAGGATTAGAAGGAAGAAGAATGAGGCCCCTGGCGTGCTGAAGGGAGTTGTGGTATTCTCGATCGTGATTGCTGTTCTGCTCATGTTCATAGGAGGGATATTCATGTTCCTCCAGAGCCCTCTGAACACGGCGGCAGAGGATCAGGGGGACCGGGAGACTTCGGCCTGGCTCGATTTCGCAGGCAGGATAATATTCTGGCTCGGGGCTTCCATCATGTCGACGATACTGATAATCGGTGCGATCCTGATGGGGAACCTGGACCCTGCCGTGAGGTTCGGCATGTTGTTCCTTGCGGGTTTGATGCTCATAGGCACGGGACTTGCCATATGAGGATAGAGGGAGGAATGATTTGCTTTCCTCGATAGAGCAAGACAGTATCGTCAAGGGGATCCCGAACTACATACTGATCGTATCGATCCTGACCCCGGTACTTCTTGTGTCAGGGGTATTTTTAAACCTTGGTCCGGGGTCAAGTACATCCACCGGAGGTTATGATTTCTTCAACAGGGATTGGAGAACCTGGAACGATCAGGAGTGGCAGGAATTCCACATACTCATCTCGGGAGATCCTGATGAGAGTGATATTCCTGGTGAGTTCTGGAACTTCTATTACACCGACCTCAGCGATGAGAGTGAAAGGAATTCTTTCTGGATGGCATATTTTCAAGCCGTTGTCTGGGATGAATGAAACATCGATCGTTGAGGTCTTCAGGTCAATCTGAAGGGAGTGACCAACCCCATACACGAATATCATCCCTGCATTAACCGCGCCCTTGCATCAGACCCTGTCATCACCTTCACCCGACCCATGAACTCCCAGTGCTTCTTCGGTTCGATGTCCAGTATCACTTCTTCGACCCACCTCTCCTCGGTAACGGGCCATAATCTGAACTTACCGTTGAGGCCCGTTCTCTCGACCTTCAGGGGCCTTTTGAGGTATACGATGATGAGGCCTCTTGAACTTGCGAAGTGGTTGTAAAGTCCCCCGGGCGGGGGCTCATTTGTCAGCATCATGAGCCGGTACCAGAGCGGGGTTTCACGCCTCCTTTCATCGAGGTAGCATTCATCCGCGCCTTCCACGTCCCCGATCAGTCTGTAGGGAATGAAATTGTGGGCTCTCCCGGTGTTGAACCAGAGAAGCTGGTGGGTATGTATTCCCTCACTGGTAAGCACAGTGATGTTCTCTTTCAATATCTTCTCAACAAGCGGGATCAGAATCGAAGCGGATGCGAAAACAATCAGGGCTACAAGCAGAACCGTGATGGGAAAGATCAGGAGAAGAAGGACCACACCATAGGCGGGTTCCACGGCCATCATCGGGGCAAGCATCGCCCCTACCACGATCATTGCGATCACGAGGCCGAACCCCATCAATTTGATCCTGTGGAATACCACGTCGAAGGTGGTGGTGCCAGGGGGAAATCGAGCGATCTCCCTGCCGAAGCATCCGTTCTTTCCCGGTCTTACCTCTCCACCGATGACCTTGGCCATGATATCACCACCTCTTCTCTATAGCTTTCATGAACTCCTCCTGGCGGTCCTTATCCATATCCAATATGACCTCAAGCACGGGTTTGTTGTAGAGTCTCAGAGCCCAGTGGAAATAGGACCTCATGTCCGCATTGGAGATCATCACGGGCTGCTCGAGATAGAGGATGATCAGGTTGCGCTTCGATGTGTACGGATGATAGAGACCCCCGTGCGGTATGACGGATAGCAGGTTGATCTTCCAGTACCAGGGGGTTCTCTTCCATCTCTGTTTGAAAAAGTCCTCATCCGCGGTCCTCACCTCTTTTATGTTGTCTATCATTATCCTGTTCCTGGCTATTGGCGTGATCCATGCTCTCTGTGTGACGACTATCATCCTGTCGTCGTATACCCTGGTGAAGTTGATGCATCTGTGTTTGTAGAGCAGCATCTGCATTGCAGCAACAAATGCCATCATGAGCAGCATCAACGGCAGGGAAAGCGCCATTATGCCGAAGATAACGGCGAGTATGAGCAGGCCCGCAAGTATGCTTTCCAGGACCCCCGCCGTGATAATACTGAAAAATGATATCGGAACCCCGATCAGGATGAAGAAGAACAGGTAGGATATTGAAAGCATCTTCATGGTGTAGATGAAGATGTCAAGGAACGAGAGGCCCGGCTCGAACCTGTTCTCCTGCCTTTCCCTGCTCATTTCAGGTCACCTCCCATTATCCTGTATTCGAGCTCTTCTTTGAACCTTTCATGATATTTGCGGTCGATATCCACGACCATGTGATCGATGTTGTATGTGCCCATGCTCGGGATCTTGAACGTCTTCGGAGGCACCATCCTGTCTATCCTGATGGTTCTTTTCAGTTCTATCATGATGAGATCCTCCGGAGAGGAGAAGATCGAGATGAGGGCTTCAGGGGGCGGGACCGGGGCCCTTTGCAGGAACCTGATCCAACCCGGGGTCTCCCTTGAAATACGGTCCCAGTAATCGGAACCAACCTCGCTGACCCTTACTATGTTCCGGTAGGGGACCTTCAACATTATCTCGGGAGTATCGATACTGTAGACGGAAACCACCTGCATCCCGTCCCCGTGAAGCTCGATGCCGGCCTTCTCGAACTTCTTAAGGAACCTCATACCGATGATGAATCCTATCGGGATCGCTATTGCAAAACAGAGGACCATCACCCCTTCTATCATGCAGAAGAACGCTATTCCAGCGGGTCCGCCGAGAATGATGAATGGAAGCAGCATGATGATGGGAATGAGTAACATGGGCAGGATGAATACGGCCGACCTTCTGAGTATCAGCTTCCTGTAATTTGACCACATGTCACCGGGAGGGTATCTGAACCTGTCCTTCCTTCCGGTCTTTCTGATGGGCACGACAGGCTCCCCGATGAAGTGTTTTTCATATCTCCGTCCCATGGGGGAAAGATGGAGACATCTCTATTAAACCATTTTTTAAAACCGTGTTGGGAATTTTGCATATAAATTCACTTATATGCAAATTTTCTCCGGTATATGGTCTTCCCGTTATGACCGTGATAGAATTGATCAATGTCAACGTCATAGGGCAATGAATAATACCGAGTAATTGTTTCGGGGATTCTATAGAATTTACACTATAGGTCGCAGTGTGGTGGATCATTTGAATTCTGACCGGATGCCCCCGTTGAAGATCGACGATATCGTTGCAGAGGTTCCAATAGTACAGGGAGGAATGAGCGTTGGAATATCTCTGGCGAACCTCTCCGCAGCCGTTGCGAACGAAGGGGGAATAGGTGTCATCGGTGCTGCAGGCCTCGGGTATACGGAACCGGATATTACCACGAACTACGCGGAAGCGAACAAGAGGGCATTCATGAGGGAGATACGCAAGGCCAGGAGAATGTCAAAGGGGATAATCGGCGTCAACATAATGATGGCCCTTTCCGATTATGACAGGCTGATACAGATCGCAATGGACGAGGGGCTGGACGTGATATTCATCGGGACAGGCCTCCTTCTCCGTCTGCCAGACACACTGGATATAGAGCAGATCAAGAGATCGAAGACAAAGATATTCCCCATAATCTCATCCGCAAAGGGCGCCCAGGTGATGTTCAATTACTGGTCCAGGTTCTACGCCCACGTTCCGGATGGCGTTGTCGTTGAGGGGCCCCTGGCGGGTGGTCATCTCGGATTCATGCCAGAAGACATGGATAAACCCGAAAAGCAGCTTGAAAAGCTGGTCGTTGAGACCATAGATGTCATCAAACCCTTCAGGGAGCGTTATAAAAAGGACATACCCGTGATAGCAGCCGGAGGGATCTACACAGGGGAGGACATCGCAAGGTTTCTGGACCTCGGCGCCTCGGGGGTGCAGATGGCAACCCGCTTCATAGCCACCCATGAATGCGATGCCACGATCAAGTTCAAGGATGCCATACTCAACTCCAGAAAGGAGGATATAATCATCATCAAGAGCCCGGTGGGGATGCCGGGAAGAGCCGTCAGGAATCAGTTCCTGGATGATGTGGCAAGCGGTATCAAGAAACCTTTCTCATGTCCTTGGAAATGCCTCCGCACATGCGACTACACCCAGTCGCCATACTGCATCGCCCTGGCACTCGCAAACGCCAAGGAGGGATCCCTCGACAAGGGATTCGCCTTTGCGGGAGCGAACGCCTACCGCGTCGACAGGCTGATGTATGTCGGGGAGCTCATCGACTCCCTGAAGGAAGAATACGCAAAGGCACGTGGCGCCTGAAGTCTGTTTTCAGCCAGACTTTTCCAGGTATCTCTTGAATGGCCAGTCGGACCAACCGATATATGTTGCAAGTTCCCTGAGCCAGTCGTTCGAATCATATCCGGAGATCTCCCAGAAATCCTCCGTCTTGTAGGTCTCGACAATATCCCTTGTCGCCTCCAGCCATATGGGCAGGTCCAGTGGTATGGCCCCGAAAAGCAGTGTCACAAGCAAGCCGTTCTCAAAACCCAGCTTTCCCCCCGGTTCCGGACCAGGTATCGGCTGGGGTTTCAGATTGGCGGCATGGCTGATGATGCCGGTCTTGGTTCCTTCCCTTCCGGTAATGAAGTTGAGCTTCCCGGATAGCTTCGGGAACCATTCATCGGCCACGAAATCCGAGAAATCGTCGAAGTACTCGCTTCCTTCCGGATAAACGGGGATGCAGTAGATGCTCGTTGCCCTTGATTCGAATACGGGCGCCGAGGATCCGGTGAAAGTGTACATGTCCGGTATCCCGTCATCGCCTATCACATCGATCTGCTGTAGATCGATGGTCCCATCCATGAGCGCCTTCACGACCCTGTCGGTATCATTGCTGTCGTATATCTTCGGGTCGACCCAGAGATGCGGTATCACGAAAGGCCTCTCCGGGGTAAGACCCGCCATGATATCGGGAATGTCGATCGGTCCGAGAGGCCAGTTCTGCTGCATCCAGGTCTGCTCCTCCTGATCGGCGACGGTATATTTCAGGAACGGGTAGAGGGCCTGTGAAAGCAGCTCGATGGGGAACGGGTTAAGGACCTCCTCTCTGATGGTCCTTCTGGAGGTGTTCTTCCAGCACTGGGCGAAATGCTCGTTCGATACGGGGAAGATCGCGATCCTTGAGTGCTGGAACTCGTATGACTGGTCGGTTTCCATCCTCACCACATGGTCGTTTATTATCTCCCTGCACTGGTAGGGGATGTTGGTGTAGTCTCTGTTCGAGATCCTTCTTGCGGTCTTGAGCAGCTTCCCCATCACGGGGGCTACGGTCCTTGGCCCCTGCAGCGAGAGTGCGCTCCTCTGGGGGAGAACGGTGAAGACCCAGTATATCGTTGACATGGGCAGGGAGTAGCCGAGATGCTGAAGGATCTCGGGTGTGAGGCCACCTCCTGTTCCCCCGTCAGCCGTGTGGATGATCACAACTATGGCGGGCTGCTCCCGGGAGATGGGCTCGTAGAGGTTCTTTGCCAGATTCCTCACCACATCGTTGTTCAGCATCGCCTTGGCTGCCCTTCCCGGCCTTCCTCCGGCACCTCTCGACATCCCCCTTGCAGAGAGGGATAACGATATCTTCTGTTGAGATGGAATGTTCTCGAAGAAACCCTCCCTTGTGGGGTCCGAACTCGTGTCAACGATGTAAGTGAGAGGCCTGTCGGTGTTGGCCCTGATCGCCCTTGCCAGGCAGGTATAGCGGTCCACATGGATGTATTCAAGGACCTTGTCCAATCCGTCGGACAGGATCCTCGACCCACCGCCACCGATGCCTACTATCGCGATCGACGGGTGTTTCCTCGACGCGCTCTCCTCTTCGTCCATTTTCTGCCTCCGGGAATGCTCCACGATGGAACGAGAGAGGGATTATTAGTAGGTTTTGCAGGGGGGACCCTCTCACTTACCATGAATATTTTTATCGGGGATATCTTATTCCCCGTCATGGACGAGATAGGTGTGATGCTCTACGGTTTCGATGAAGCCACCGCCCGGAAAGTGAAGGAATATCTCGAGGAGAGGAACGGGAAAGACGTTGTGCTGATATCCGGAAGCGGGAGGGAGGGGGACATGATCTCTGATATTCTGGGAGACGAGGAGCATTCCGTTTTCGAGGATGTTACGGACCCGAGGATCGTTATGTTCCTGGGTTTCGACGGCCCCGGTATCCACGCTTCCATGGACAGCTTCCCATCCTTCGAGGGGAAAGAGAGGCCCATATTCTGCACACCCACGGAGCAGAACATCGGATGGACCCTGAATGGCCTTATCAAGGACCTCATGGAGGAGAGGGAGTACTTCCGAAACCGGGATATGGAGCTGAGAAAGGCAAAGCCCGGAGAACAATGAGCGGGGTCTGCCGGATGAGCGAGGTCCCGGATCGGTCTGGATAAACTCCAAATAGGTTGCGCCACAATGTCCTTTTGTATGACCCCGGGAAAGTCGCTTGCCCTCTCGATATCTATTCTCTCTTCGATACTGATAATGGCGGCTGTCCCCTTCGACTCGTCCGCTTCCGGACCGGAGGAGGCAGGGGTGGTATACACCGAACCGAACGACCTCGGGAGGCCGAACCGACTGGCTGTAATAGAGGTCAGGGGATACGGGGAGATCAGAATAGAGCTCTACGAGAACATGACACCCATCACCACGAAGAACTTCATTGATCTCGCCAACAGCGGTTTCTACGACGGGATAAGCTTCCACCGCTGCATCGACGATTTCGTGGCCCAGACGGGGGACCCGAACACCAGGAACATGAACCCCTATGATGACGGGATGGGCGGGTCCGGCACCACGATACCCCTCGAGATATGCGAGAACGCCACCCACATAGACGGGGCCGTGGGGATGGCAAGGTCCTCGGAGCCGGATTCGGCATCCTCCCAGTTCTACATCTGCGACGGGCCCCAGCACGACCTGGATGACCGGGTCAGGATGGAGAAATACGGGGACCACGGTTACGCCGTCTTCGGGGTCGTTGTCGAAGGTCTGGAGATCGCAAAGGAGATCGCCGCAACTGAAACCTATCCGGATCACCGGATAGCCTTGAAGGACCATCCCCTGGACGACATCGTGATGGAAAAGGTATACATCGTGGATCAGGTGGTACCGGAGATCAACGAGACACTGGAAAAGGAAGACGATGATAAAAACAGCATACCTTTCCTGGGACCTGCAGCCCTGATGGCTGCCATCACCATCTTGATCCTGCTGAGGGGTAGAAAATGGGTCCGGGACGTGACATAGCGCGGGTTTTCGCCTGGATATCCATTGATAATTTACGGACAATTGCGGATGTCAACATAATGTGAGCGCGATGGCCTTGCTGACCGCTTTTTCACATATTTGCTAGAAATCATTTTAAAGTAGGGGCATTATCTCTTTATTGACCCGGCCACGGGCAAGGAGAATGAGAGAGGAGTCCGATGTCATACAAGAAATCAAACCCCGCAAGGACCAATCTCGTGCTGCTGGTCATCGTAGCATCGCTTTTCATAGTCGTCGACTTCCTGCTCCTTCTAACAGCCATCTCGATCTACGTCGAGGAGACCAGCGGGTCAATGGATGCGCTGCTGAACGCGTTCTGCGGCGCCATGGGCCTTTATACTTTCATCCCCCTTGTACTGCTGTTCACCATCGTCGCTTTCGCCGTTAGCCTATGGGGCAGGGGTGTTTACGGCAGGAAGCACGAGCTCTCCGCGTTCGCAGGGTTCTTCCTCGGCATCGGCGGGATCGTTTCACTCTTCATACTGCCGGTCATCGCCGTGATGGTCCGGTCAGAGGATTTCGCCATCATCATCATACCCGTACCACTGCTCTTGATGGTGATAGGCCTCTACATGTTCATCAAGGATATCGGGGGCAAGGTCATGGGCGCCATCGGCCTCGGGATATACTCCTTCGCCAGGGTCGTCTTCGTCCTGTTCGCCCTGATCTGGTATCACGGGGGCTCCGAATACATGGAGATCGCTCTGGTGGGTTTCATCTTCTCGCTGCTCATCTCACTTGCCGGTCTGGTGGTCCTCCTCATCGGCTACGTTCACGCCTTCCAGTGGACCAACCTCCACGAGCCGCTGCTTGACGAGCAGGAAGTTCAGCAGATGCAGATGCAGCAGCACCAGCTCAGCCTTCAGCAGGAAAGCATGGAGATGCAGAGGGAGCAGCTTCTCCTCCAGCAGGAGGCCGCCCACATGCTCAGGGAGCAGAACAGGGTCCTCATCGATTCCGGAATAATCGAGGAGATCGCAAGCCGCTCAAGTGCAAAGAGGGAAAAGGACCATTTCCACGAGGAGATCGAGTTCGACGACGATGATCTGGAGGATTGGTGATCAGGAGGGGCCATCTTGTCCTTGAGAGCGGGGCTTTCATCATCGGTCTTCATCGGACTGCTACTCGCCTGCGCGCTTTCGGTTCCCGGGGGGATGTCGGCCTCCGATGATCAGGTAAAGGTCGGTCTGCAACTGGAATTCCTCGAGAAGGACCGCGGGAGCCTTCATTTTTTCATGGGGACCGGATCCGAATCAAACCTCTCGGAGACGACGATGATCCCCTCCACCGCTCTTCCCTGCAGGAACGATAACATGGAGCGGCTCCTCAGAGCGCTCCGGATGACCGGTACCGGACCATTCCCCATCATCCAGGGAATTCTGTTCAACAGCGGCAATATGAGCATCGAGGACTACAGGATATCAGCCAGACAGGAAAGGCTCTATTTCGGTCTGGCCATCGACGTCGACTTCAGTTTCGAGACCCGGGGGATCGAGGCCGAGTACAGTTATCTTGATCTCATCTACAGGGTGGAAGGCCTCTTTCGAGAGCCTGGAGGGGGTCTCGATATCATAACCGGGACCATCGCAAGGGAGCGGGAGCTAAGCAAGATAGGGATATCACTTGATGTGGAACTCGAGGGGAAACTTTCCATCACTTCCTCCACATCTGTTTCGGACCACCTGAGAACCCCTTCAGGGGAGAGCCTCTCGGATAGCAAAAGCGCCCTGACCTTCCTCAGGAGCTCAAACAGGCTGAAGGTCTTCGATTGTGAAGCGATATCCCCCTTGGCAACGTTCTTTGCAATGGTTTTCATGCTGCTTGTCGGCTACGGTCTGCTGGGGTTCATATGGTACAGGGAGAGGTTCAAAGGGGTTGCATTGATCCTTCCATTGTTCACAATTGCACTTTCACTTCTCCTGCCCTGGTCCTATTTCCTGCCTGGCCTCTCTTTCTATGATCTCGGAGGGGCATCCTTATGGGTATTCGGGTCGGTCTTCCTTCTGTTCGTGGGTGGATGCAATCATTTCCATCCGAGGCCCCGGCTCAGGAGCTTCGAGGAGGAGAGCGAGGACCAGCCGAAGATTGGCATGCCCGAAGTGATCTACGTTCAGAAGAGGGTGCTCGTGGAGAAACGGGTCAAGATGGACGATGTGGAAGACAGCGACCCCTTCGAGGTCCTGGAGATGGACAGGCACGCCAGCTTCGACGAGATAGAGAAGGCCTACAAGGCAAGGATCAAGGAATATCATCCCGACAAATTCGCCAAAAGCCCGAAGCACATCAAAACGGCGGCAAAGAGGGAGACCGAGAAGCTTAACATAGCATACGAGAAACTGAGAAGAATGCACCGGAAATGAGTCGGCTCATCCCATTATTTCGGCAAGGGCGTCGGCGGAGGATGTGTAGTATATGTTCGTGGCATCTCCCTGGCTTTCGATATAGAGCCTGTTCCCATCAATGATGTGAACACCTCCCTCCTGGAAACCGGATATCTGGGAGATCATTGTGGTGTAATCACGGGCGAACCGGTTGTTGTCCGCGACTGAATCCCATCTGGTGGCAAGTAGCACGGCGAAGTCCTCGCCATCGTGATAATACTGGAAACTGTCCCCTCCCCACCCGGTCGCAAGGCCCGTTGAAGGGAAGAGCCACCCGGCATTGTATTTCATGATCTCCGAAAGCAGTTTCTCACCCACAACGGAGGTGAACTCGAGCTCGAAACCGTCGATTTCAATGGATGTGTTTATCTCCAGCGGCTCCTCGTAACTCTCGTACTTGTGAAAGTGAATTACCTGCTCGGAGGAAAGTGGGGGCTTTGTCGTGAAAAGGGTGTTCACAGACTCGTAACCGCCCTCCGCGTATAACTCCTCGACGAAGGAGAGACCCCCCTCGTAAGGGAAGTATGTCATTTCCGAGAGTATCTCGCTCTGGTAGGTCGAATCGAAATCGAGGGTGGACAGCAGCTGGGCGATGTTCTCGAGCTCCACCAGGAGCTCCTCGTAATCGTTCAGGTTCTGTTCCATCCATCTGTTCATGGTGAGCATGGCGTCCCCCTCTATGACGCAGAGTCTCGCGAAGTCAACATCGTAGCTGCCGCCGTCCATGTATGACCCCAGATCGAAGTTCTGGTCCTGCAGCGCGTGTGTGTACTCGTGGGAGAGGATCGAGTTTACACGGTTTGCGGAAGACCTGTCCGATATGACGTACATCTCCCCGGTCTCGGGGTCGTAGAAACCCTGGATACCGGCTCCGGAACTCTCGTTCTCCACTATGTCGACGAGGTTCCAATCCTCCGGGATGATGAACAGATACCTGTAGAATATCTCGAGCTCGTTGTAATATTCCCTCTCCTCCGGGTCCAGCGGCTCCCTGAGCATTTCATCCAGTTCTGAGGGGGTCATGGTCCTCTGTGGGATGTTTCGCGCTTCCGGAAGGCCGCGTATCCCGTTCACGTCGTGTATGTCTATGTATCCGAGGTCGGACTCCTTGAGGAAGTAGGCCAGGCCAAGTGATCCTATCAATATGACGATGCCAACGGCCACGACTGCCGTTATTATCTTGCTCCTTGTGGAGATGCTCCGGTCCTTCTTCTTGAGCTTCTTCTTACCCTTCTTCTCGCTTATCCTGTAATACGTGTTGCAGTGGGCGCAGTAAGCCGAGTCTCCATTCTGTCCCGAATGGGTAGGGAGTCCGCATTTCGGGCATCGGCTGAACCTGTTCTCGACGGACCTGATGCTCCTCTCCACTTTTCCGGAGATCTCGTCGATATTCCTGTCAATTCCTTCGGGCCGGCCTCTGTTCTCATCTTCTTCCAAGGTCTCAACTCCCTTCTTTCCGGGACGGATGGACTCCCTCTCTTCGACTAATAGAATGGACACCATAATAAAACTTATCCGTGGGAAAAGCGCAATGTTCGGGACTATTCTTCCGGCTGCCCTGCAAGGGACCTTTTCCTTTTCACGGCCCAAAGATACAGGGCAAGGGTTCCAAGTATGATGGTCAAGAGAACCACGGCCCAAAGAACGTAGATCCGGAGATACGGATCTTTGTCATCGGCAACCCTGGCAGGTTCGATGACACGAACGAGTGCCGAAGCCCGGTCAATATTGCCGTCCCCGTCGGAGACCGTGACGGTCACGTTGTATTCCCCGATGCCCGGAGGGGTCCAGGCAAGGTCCGGCCCTTCCTGCTCCAGCTCTTCACCGTCCACGAGCCAGGTGAAAAGGAGCGGCCCGATCTCATCAGAGCTCGGGGATGCCGACAGATGGACCGTCATTCCGGGATTTACCACCACCAGTGAGATGTTCAACCTGGCCCTTGGTGGCACGCTGTCCTTGACCTTGATATCCGATCTCCATGAGGGGGAGGACAGACCCGCAGCGTCCTTCACGTGTACCTCGATCACGTACATGCCGGGATCGTTCAGGAGAACCATAAGATCCTCCAACTCGCCGTAGTCTTCGGGGCTGACATTGCCTATCCTTATACCGAAGAACGGTGTCGAGAAGACCTCCTCCACAATGCCGGAGATGTTCAGGCTGATGGAGTAATGAACGGACACTATGCCAACATTGTCGCTCGAGCCGGTGATGTCGATCAGGAACTCATGCCCCTGGTCCACAAGCAGGGGTATCGAGACCATGAGATAGGGCGGTATGGCGTCGACGACGGTCACCTCCAGGGTGGAGGTTGCGAGGTTCCCGGAGGGATCTTCCACCGTAAGCTCTATGACACCGTCACCGGGATGGGGAAAGACCACTGTCATATGCGGACCTTCCATTACCTCTGTCCACTCATTGCCGTCGGAATAGGACAGGGTCCATGTGAAGCTTGAACCGTTCCAGAACAGAGGATCGTTGTCGTATGTGGCGTTGGCGTCAATTCCGTAGGGACGGTCCGCATTCATCTCGGACGGGATGAGGAGATCGATGACCGGGGGTGTGGTATCAAGGACGGTGGCATTGAAATTCCTCACCGTGGACAATCCCGCCCTGTCTGTCACCGTGAGGGTCGCATTGTACGACCCGGGAACAGTGATCCTCAACTCGGGCTGGGGGCCCGGGAGATCGTAGACGGCATATGGGCTCCTGAACTTCCAGGCAAAGAAAAGGTCCGTGTACGGTCCATCCGGTCCGTCATCCCATGCCCCGGTTGCGTCGAGTCCTACGGGATGACTTGTGTTCATGATGACATCTTCCACCTCATCCACCAGGGGGGGAACATCATCGATAACCGTGATCCTGGCCGAGCCGCTGGCCGTGTTACCCGACCCGTCGAAAACCTCGAAGCCGAGCGTGTAATTGCCGGGATGCATGAATTCGTGCACAAAGGCCGTACCCCCGGTAGTAACATTGACCCATCGGGTATCAAGAAGGGACCAGTTTACGTATGCGATGCCCACGTTGTCCGTCGCGTTCAGGAAATATGTGTAGGGCACCTCCTCGAGAGCAAAACCGTCCTCCTCATGCAGTACCGGGTGGGTGACATCCCTGATCCGTATATATGTGACCGCCTCATCTGTGATATTTGCCGGATCCCTCACCTCGAGGCGAACCTGACAGCTGTCCTTTGGCTCGCTGAAGGTGTGGATGAGATCGGGTCCGTACATTGTTATGTTATTCCAGGCACCTTCCTCGAACATCGGAACGTTCCATGTATAGTTGGCACCGGTATCGAGATCCGGATGGTTCCCCGTGCAGAGATCGGATGTTATATGGACCTCGGTATCCTCGTCGAAGGTGAGGTTCCGGGGAAGCCCGGCCTTCACGTAGGTCCTCATATGACCTACGCCCCAGAGTGATTCGTTCTTGAAGGTGGGGTTCTCGCCTGGAAGCGTCTCCCTCCCGGTCCACTTGAGGGCCGTTTTGGAGGTCCCCCCCGTATCGTCGTCGTTGACCCCCACATTCAATCCGATGGTGGAATCCGGTAGAGGTGAGGAGAGCGCATCCAGCCTCACCCTCATCTCGACGGTGTAATAATTGGATGATGGGACCGTCCGTACGGCAGCATACCAGTCATCTTCCACTCCGAAAAACCTCTCGTAAGGTGTTCCTGTTCCGTAATCATAGTAAAGACTGCCGTCCGCAAGGACCAGAAGCGTCGTTCCGTCCTGATACCCGGGCCACGGGTCGTCCGCTCGCTGGTCCTCGTCCATGTCGTGGGCCCCGTCGAGTAGCAGTTCGATCCCGTCATCCCTCCAGAAGGTGGGCCCGCTGTCGACGGATATGACATCGTCCGTGACATTGGCTGCAAAATAGAGGTACATATCATCATACATCAGATAGAATGTCACGGAAAGATCGGACTGGTTGGTGAACTCCTCGTCCGATCCGGTCTCCGGATAAACCTCCCTGAAGGAGAGAAGGTCGAAGGCATCGAAGTAACGGGATGTGAAACCGGTCTGCCATTCGAGGGCTCCTATGCTGCCGTCGAGGACCGGGGGCGCGAAGGTGTACAGGATCTCCGCCTCCCTTTTCACGTCACTTTCGGTGTTCGTCATCGAACCCTGTTCCGGACCTGTCCATGCCAGGGGGGAAGCAAGAGAGATAACGAACATGATCATTACGGCCTTTCCAAGCATTTTCCCACGGATAACGAACGATATGCACAGTATTTATCCTTGACTGATGGAGAAGGTCATAATATTTTAGTAAAAGGACCTATCCAGCTTCCGGCAAACCGGTGTCACAAACTTATATTCTGACATATCCCATCCACATCGGCCCAAGCAGGAGGCCAGGATATGAGGAGAACCATGGTCATTTCGATAGCCGTTCTATTCTGTATGGTTTCGATACCGCTCTCGATCGATAACGCGAACCCGCTCGACAGCGTCACGGGACCAAACATAATTCTTGTGGGCCCGGGGGGAAATTTCTCGAGGATAGCCGATGCTGTGGAGAACAGCACCTCAGGCGACCGCATAATGATAGCGGCGGGTACCTATTACGAGAACATTATCATAAGGAGCGACCTGACCCTGATCGGGGCAGGTCCGGCGAGTACGCAGATCAGGGGTGTATCCGAAGCCCCGACCCTGGATATCAGGGCCGATGGCGTTTCGGTTATCAATATGAGCATAGGAGGAGGGGGTCCCGATGCCGTCTGTGTAAGATCCACGGGCAACCTCACGAACATCACCGGGTGCGCCATCGGCCGGGGGAAGATAGGTATCCTTCTGGATGGCGCCTCGAACTGCCTCATCGAGAACAACATCATTTCCGACTGCTACGAGCCCGCAAAGGAGTTCGATCCGGATGATGGAGAGGACAATGACGACGACGCTCCTGTTGCCTGGTGGAGATTCGAGGAGTCGTCCTGGTCGGGGGTATCCGGTGAGGTCAGGGATTCCTCAGGGAAAAATCACGGGACGCTGAGGGGGAGCGGGGCCCCTGTTTCCGATGGAAAGATCGCAAAGGCGGCAAGCTTTTCCGGTAGCGGGTTCATCGATACGGGGACCAGCGAGGAGGTGGATATCACGGGTAACCTGTCCGTCTCAGCATGGATCAGGACAAGCTCTTCCGCGACCTACCTCGCCATTCTTGACAAGCACCATCATGTATCGAACCTTCCCCAGGGCAAGAACGAGAGAGGCTACTCATTCTATCTCACGGATGGTAAGATAAGGCTCACTATCTACTCCCTCGAGGGAGGGCAGAGAAGCGCAATGGGATCCACCGACCTCAGGGACGGCAAGTGGCATCACGTTGTCGGTATCTGGGATCAGAAGACGATAAGGGTATACAGCGACGGGCAGATCGGCGAACTGAACAACTGGACAAAAAAGCTGACATCAAGCCCCGCCATCCTATCCATCGGCAAGAGGTCCGAGGGATGGGGCGGATACATGAACTTCAATGGAAATATTGACGAGCTCAGATTGTACAACCGGGCGCTTTCATACGGTGAGGTCCTGGACGATCTGGAGGGTTCAAATGAAATCCCGAAGGAAAACGTCAGAAAACCCGTCGAGGACGGACTCGTTGGCCTCTGGAGAATGGACCGGGTCGACGGGGCAGGTCCCGATGTGGTGGCGGACACATCGGGGATGAGGTTGCACGGGACCGCCCTGTCGGGTGCAGCCCTGGATGATAAAGGAAGGATCGGCAGCGCCCTTTTCCTTGACGGATACAATGACCATGTTCGTATCCCTGACAGCGACCCTCTGGACATCCGGGGGGACATCGCCATCAGCAGCTGGATACAGACCATATCCGGGTCCACATACCTTTCCGTATTCGACAAACATTCCCTCGAACAGGGCGCGCAAAACAGCACGCTCGAGAACGGTTACTCTCTCATCCTGGACGCGGGCAGGGCAAGGTTCACCGTCTATTCAATGGCCAACGGTCAGAAGTCCATATGGGGCAAGAGCGATCTCAGGGATGGAGAATGGCACCATATCGCTGCCGTCCGCTCCGGAGACATTTTGTTGATCTATGTCGACGGCATTCTTGAAAGCACATCCAGGTGCAGTTTCGGGTCCGCTCCGAATTCCATGGGGGCAAGTATCGGAAGGAGGCTCGACGGATGGGGCGGTTACATGCCGTTCTCTGGCAGGATAGACGAGGTCCATCTCTTCAACAAGAGCATATCCTACTCCAGGATCAAGGAGCTTTACCTCGGGACCAGGCTTTCAGCGGTGGTCCTGGATTCATCGGGTTCCAACATGATCACAGGAAACTGCATCCAGTACAATGGCGTTGGCGGTCTTGTCCTTCTTGGATCCGTATCCAATATCATGGATGATAACTCGTTCTCCAACAATCTCCACGGAAACGTCCTGGTGGACCATCTCTCCGGGGGGAACCTCTTCATCGGCAATGATATCACCACGGAGAGGAAGGACCTCTTCCCCGCTGTTGACAACGGAGCGGGGAATTCATGGGACATGAACGGGAGCGGTAACTACTGGTCCAACTGGGTATCTCCCGACGCGAACACGGATGGTATCGTGGACATCGCATACAACATAGACGGTCTCGGCGGAAGCCTGGATAATTATCCCCTGACCGGGGTTCAGTACAAGAGCAGGCCCCCCACCATCGACACCACGAACATCATGGTTGCCACCGTGGGGGTGAATTACAAGGTGGCCTACTCAGCAACGGATCCGGACACACCCGTAGATGAACTAGTATGGTCCATGAGCACAAACTGTGAATGGCTCGGCTTCAATTCTTCACAGGTCCTCTCCGGTACACCCTCCAACTCCAGCAGGACCGTCTGCTGGGTAAACATCTCGGTCTCGGACGGTACACTTTCGGACTGGACGAATTTCACCGTGGATATAAGATACATCGAGGTTGACTACGACAGGCTGGAAGAGGCGGAGTTCCACATGGAGGAGGACACGGACGGATTCGAGATCAGCAGGGAGGAGCTCATCGGGGTGGAGGGATCCGAACCCGCCGGGGTCTCCATCCTTGACAAGTGTAACTTCTCAGTCTCGTTCGATGAGGATGGTGACCTTCTCCTCACCCCCCGTGAAAACTGGTTCGGCACGGAGATCATCCACATTGCCGTGGAGATCGAGGGAAGCACTGTCCTCGTGGTTATGACCGTTACTGTATGGCCTGTTAACGATCCCCCCGAGGATCTCGATATTGAGGTAACGGGAGAGCTCAGGGAAGGAGAGAACATCAGGCTCATCGGCACCGCGGACGACTCGGACCACGGGGGGAGCGAACACCTGAGCTATGCCTGGTACATCGAGGATATGGGATACATCGGCAGCGGTAGCCAGTTCGATCTCGAACTGGATGAAGGCACCTACAGCATCATTCTGAGGGTGACGGACCCCGACGGGGCCTGCGCCGAATACTCGAGGGAGATCACTGTGGATGGCAGTGAAAGGGCGGATGCTTCCTGGATCTTTATTTCGATAATTGCGGCATCCATCGTTCTCGCGCTGTTCATGTTCGCATTCCTGATCGTTGTCTTCAGACCGGGGAGAGCGGTGGAAAAAGGGATCGAAAGGGACTTTCCCGGACCGGAAGAATGGGCTCCGCCATCTCATACGGGCATTTCCGCAGGCAAGCTTGACCATCCCGGGGGGACCGGACCGGGAGCGTATATCGCATCCATGGAGAGGGATCTGTTCCGGCAGGGTGCCACCCTCCAGAAAAGGGATTCCCTCCGGGCAAGGCTCCTGGAGCAGTACAAGGATGGAGCGGTCTCCCCCGCCACGTTCGAGATGATTATGGAAGAGCTTGACGAGATGTGAGATGCCCGGAGATCGCTAACAGTTCGGGAGATCTCGAAGTCTTCCTGAAACGCAGTTGGGACCGGAAACACAAATTAACCAGGGAATGCCATGACGCCCACGAACATGGAAGAGAAACCTGTCAGAAGAAGGATACTCCATTTCGTGGGCCAAAATCCTGGCTCCACCCTCCAGGGTATTGGAGGGTCCCTCGGGATCAATGAAAGCACCCTCCGGTATCATCTGAAATGCCTGGAGAGAGAGGGGGATGCGGAGGTAAGGACCCTTTCGGGCCGCAGGCTTGTCTATCCCGGGAGTGGCAGCTCTCACGGGAAGATCGGGGGTGAAGAGGAACGGAAGCTGGATATCGGTTCAAGGAGGGTCCTGTCCCTCATCAGGGGCGATCCCGGTATCGAACTGATGGATATCCTGGAGAGGACCGATATTTCAAAGAAGGACGTCCGGATGGTCCTTAGAGGCCTCATCCGCTCCCGGAGGATAGTGATGGTGGAGGACAGGGAGCGCGAGAAGTGCTCCTACTACCTCACAGGGACCTATTACGATTCCATGTTCCGGTATCTCGTGGAACTTCTCCTGAAAAGGGAGATCGACGAGGATACCTTCCTCGAGAGGAAGGCCGAGCTCGACCGCATCTGCCAGAGGGGGTGAGCTCAAGATCTCATGACGATGATGGTCGTCTCACAGCTTCCCATTCCCCCTCCCTTCTCGGCCTTGATGTTTATGAGAGCCGTATCGGAACCTGACGGGAGTACGGCAACGATCTCGACCTGGTCCCCCGAATCGATCTTCCTGACGATCTCATCATCCACCGAGCCGGAGAAAGTAACGACCACTCCATCGACCTCGTTACCCTCGGAATCGTACACGAAGATGGAAACGGGAACGGTGCTGTTCAGGCGCCCCTCTCCCTCGATCCCTATGGTTTCCATGTCGGTCTCGATACTCCGCAGCGTGGGATCCGCATCCCCCGCCAGTGCGAGCCAGCCCACAAGCACTCCCAGTGCGGCCATTCCTATGACCACTGCTATTATCAGCTGAAGGGGGATCCCCTCCATTCCGCCATCAGTGTCGTTTCTCAACTGTCTCAAATCGTTCACCTCTTTATCATCCTATCAGCAATGTACTGGCTATCACGCCAACGGCGAATGCCAGAGATGACTGTACAATTCTTTTCGGGACCTTTCTCCAACCTGCTCCGGGGTCCCCGGTTTCCAGCCTGTGAAGGATCAGTGTGGTAACAACGGAGAGGGGCAGTAGGTAGCCCCCGGTAAGAAGAACGAAGTGGAAGACCCCTATTGCATCGCTTCCCCCCGATCCTCCGATAAGCATTCCGTCGGGTATCGACCCGCTGGTGGTCTCCATGAGCGAGAATATACCTGCGGATGTTCCGATCATGAGAGGGGCAAAAAGGGAAGCCGTCAGCTCCATCTGACCGATGGTCGACCTCACCCGGGAGGCCATCTCCTTCTCCAGATGGGTGAGGCCGTTGATATGCTTCGAAAGGGCCCTTATGGCCTGCCCGCCGGGGCCCGAACCTGCCTTCGAATATTCCCGGGCGCTCTCAAGAAAGGACCTCAGGGGCTCCGGAACGAAGGGAAACAAACGTTCCTCTCCCGGTACAAACGATCTCCTTCCTCCCGGAAGCAGGCCTTTTCCCAGAGCGGTCCCGAATGAGCGCTCGAACGAATGCCCCTCCGATATCGAAACCGCTATCTCCTGCAGGAAGGGAGGAGAAAGCTCCATGGCCTCTTTCCATTCGACGGAAACTTCCTCCCTCCTTCTCGTGAGCAGGTCGATGATGCCCGCAGCCATCAGCGAGGAGCCTGTGAAGAATCCGAGAAGGGGGGCGATCCCGTGGTCGAGGAGCGACCCGAGGATGCCGGGGCCGTTGGCGGCGAAAGCGGCATACCATATCGAGATGCCTGCCAGGACAGAACCCAGGGATATGGAAAGAACATTGTAGAACGTGGGTACGACGACGATCCCGACCGGGGAATCTCTGGAGAAGGATGGGGCGGGTCTTCTGAGAAGCAGCCTGCCGCCCGCGTATATCATTCCGGCGGGAAGAGCAACCCATAGGAGGAGGCCCAGGAGAATGGCTGTCCGACCATCGATCCCGGCAACGGGTATCATTGTCGAGAGAAGCATGGGAAGAAGGACCCCCAGTCCGAAAAGGGCGGTGGAAGGACCCGAGAGTGACCTGGAATATTCTTCCATCCTCGCCTTGGTATCCTCGGAGAGCCTCAGGACAACCTCCCGCGAAGATGAAGAGACCTCCATTTTACTCCCCTCCCTTTCGGCGGATGACAGGCCTTCGAGAGCCATCCCGATCTCGGGGGAGCGGGACCTCCACTCCTTGACCATCTCCGTGTAGACATGTTTGAATGACCTGCCCTCGGAGAACGGGCCCCAGACCAGGGGGCCGAGCAGTTTCTGGTCCTTCTCCGGCATGGAGGCCCTTGCGAGCCTTACCGCTTCCGGGAGGGAAGGGTTGATCTCCAGGAACGCAGCCAGGCGTCGGACGGTGTCCTGCATCGATCCCTCATCCTTCCATTTACGGCTTCTTTCCCTCCTCACGGGCCTGTTCCATATCCAGAGAGAGATGGAAAACGGCAGGATGAGAACCAGAAGGGAGCCGGTGAAAAGGAGAAATGGAAGGTCAGGTTCGGAATCGTATCCCACCGTCACTATCTCGAAGCCCTCTTCCCTCCTGACAAGGTCCTCGACCGGTGCGATCCTCTGGAACCAGTCAGACAAACCGTCACCGTCGATATCTGCAGAGAAGGCGACGGGAAAGTTGTGATACATTGATAGAAGCAGAATGCATCCAAGGATCGATGCCGAAATGAAGGCGGCCAGGGGGGCATTCTTTCTCGTTCTCTCCGGAGCGGACATGCCCATCAAGCACCCCCGAATGCCCATGTCCATTCCGATATGAACCTCGGATGGTCATCCATCCATTTACCGTCCAGAGCACGGTCCCTGACATTGTGATAGGTCTCCCATATCCTGGAGATCGTTGATGGGGCCATCAGCTCCTTTCTCTCGAGGTCGGCCTGGGCCTTTTCCAGGACCCTGGTCCTCAGACCCATCTCATTGACCACCTCGGTCTTGGACATGCCCCATAACCTTGCAATGCGTCCGAGGATGGATGATGAGGCCAGATCCTGTGTCGCAGCCAGTTTGCTGGCTGCCGTGTTGTAAAGAAAGAGGTCACGGAAGCTCCCGGGGGGCCCGTCCTTCACGACCTCCGCTATCTGTATCACTCTCCGTAAACGGATACGTTTGCCCTTCGGCTGCACCAATCCCGATACCACGACCAGATCGGTTGCATTGAATGATGCCGCAGAGACACCAAGGTCGTCAACGGTCCTCTTGTATACCGCTTTCGCTGAATCCGCGTGAAATGTCCCGAGAACGGCCGAGCCGGCCGTTCCGGCCGACATCGCTTCGTAGAGTGTTCTGGTCTCGGGGCCCCGGACCTCTCCGAGAACGAGGACCGACTCGCCGAGCCTCAGGGCTGTTCTGAGCGCGGTCTCGGAGGTCGAGGCTCCCGTGGAACCAATGGTAAGTCCCAGGACCTTGTAGCCCGCCTTGTTGAGAGGCCCTGTGGGTAGCTCGGGGGTGTCCTCTATCACGATCATCCTCTGGGACCTCGCAACCTGGAAGAGGAGGGCACCCAGGAGAGAGGTCTTCCCGGCCCCTCTGGGTCCGGCTATCATCATGGTAGACCTACCCTCGATGCAAAGGGACAGGAAAGCCGCGCCCTCTGCCGAGATCGCCCCCGCATCCATGAGCCTCAGGAGGGTCCATGGATCGTGGGAATGCTTCCTTATGGCTATCGAGATACCCTGAGGCGACATGGGCGGCCTCACCGCCGTCACCCTGGCATTGTAGAGGGTCAGATCGCACTCGAGCACAGGAGAGGCCTCGGAGAACGGTAGCCCGGAATGATATCTCAGAATGGACACGATCCTTTCCAGCTCACCCTCGGTCAGCATTATATTGGTCGGGTATGTCCCCTCGAGACCGCGGGGAAGCCCTCCTCCGAGAGTTGCATATACGGGTTTCGCCGAGGGCGGTGAATCTATGTAAACATCCTGGACCCGCTCATCCCTCAGAAGATGCTCAATTACCCCGTATCCTCCGGTATACTGGGCGGTTATCCTTCCTAGAAGTGTGGAGCTGTCAGCAGAGCTCGACCCCGAAAGCTCCTGAGCCTTTGCGGATGATGTCCTCTCGAGGAATTTTCTCATCGCTATCTCGTCGTCGATGATGTTCTGGGGAGGGGGCTCTTCCTTCAGTGCCTCCATTATGGACCCCACCGTGATGATATCCTCTTCCGGCATCGAATACTCGACAGGAACAACCCTGTACAACGGGGGCTCCGATTCATTTCCCCCGAATACTTCCGTTCTGAGGAACCTGTTCTCCCTCCGGTCATCCGGGGGTCCCCTTTTCGTGTCGAGAACCCATGATCCGGAGAAAGCCGGTTTCGACCGCCGGTCCCTGGAAGATAGCTTCTTCATGCTCTTCCACCATCCAGGGGGTCTGGAGCTGTCTCTGACGGGACACATCCTTATCAACGCCTCACAGAGCCCATACGGGCCCTCTCTATACAAAGCAGGATGTTTTGGATAATAAAATTGTTGGAATGATTATCGGGGGCGATATCGTATGTAATACCACAACAAGTTAAAATAGAGAAGGGGCACTTATACGGACCTCGGTGAAGCATAGTTCATTATGTACACCTGAGATGGAGGCGATGCATATGCGTTTGTCCAGATGGAACGATTCGTCATTTTCCCGAGCAATGTTGCCGCTCATGATCTCGACGCTCCTGATCGCGATGGTTTTCACTCCGCTGATCCCCACCACTAAGGCAGGGTCCGATGAGGGCGGTGATACGAGAGTGATAGGGGACACTCCCATGGGCGACTGGTCCCAGCTTCCTTCGGGCGGTTGGCCAGCTTCCATCGACTCCGGTTCCTGTGATATTATTTACCGGGAAGCAGAGGAAGAGCTTGTGGTGTTCGATGATAATTTCGGAGGCTTCAATGTATGGTCCTATTTTGCAAGCAATGACACATGGAAACAGTGGACGACCTACGGGACTGGACCCGCTCCATCCTACAGCAACAGGGCCTTTACAACCAATTCCGACAATGATATTGCTCTCTATTTCGGCGGCAATTCCGGGTGGACCGTCCACAACAAGGTCAATATCTTTTTCTATTCCAACAAGACCTGGATCCAGCTCGATCCTCCATCTTCCCTGGGAGGGAGATACTCAGCTGAAGCCGCATACGATCAGGCATCGGATTCTTTCTGGATATTCGGAGGAAGGGACGGGAGCTTCACAAGGTACAACGATCTTCATCAGTTCAATTTCACCGATAAATGGAACCATCCGACACCTCCAACACCGAGACCGATAGCTCGTGAGGATGGAATGACAACGATCTCTCCGGACGGCCAGCACATCTTCATCACACTTGGAAGATATCAATCGGGCGGCGGTGGCAGCAGGTACTGCACGGACTTGTGGGAATACAATGTCACTGCAAATGCATGGACGGAGCTCAACGATGATATTGGGGCTCCCACGGAAGCCGGGGGGATCCTTCAATACAGAGCGGATACGGATGACCTTTTTCTCACCATGGGTTTTGATGGAAATGATGTGCTGACCAATACATACATCATCAATGCCACCACGGGAGAGGTCACCAGGGTCTATCTCACCGGGGGGATACCCGCAAGGACCGTTCGTGCATGGGACGTGATGTCGGACGGAAGAACCCTTGTCATCTTCGGGGACAGCAACGACGCCAGGGACGTTTGGTCCGTCGATATGCAGACCTATGTTTCGGATATGATGCCCGGCAACCCACCGTGGTCCGGGGGAAATGCATTTACCGGCTTCGATCCCGATGACGGCGGAAAATTGATAGCGCTCAAATACGTTGGCGGCAACTTCTGGCAGCTTGCATATTACTCGTTACAGACAGAGAGATGGGATTTCCTTGACGTTTCTAACCAGAACACACCCACCTATCATGACGGGATGGCATCGACCTATGATCCCGTCGACAAGACCTTCTACCTGTATGGCGGATACTTCTCATACAGGATCTCCCAATGGGAAACCCATTACTACTTCTACGACGAGTTCTGGAAACTGGATACCGAGACCGGCGAATGGATGAGGATCAACGAGCATGCCCAGCCGGGAGCCAGAGGGAGGGCATCCATGGTAATGGATGTGGAGAGAAGGCACATTTACCTCTACAGCGGGCAGATCGCCGGAGGCGATACGGATACTCTTGCCAGGTACAATATCACCGGAAACATCTGGCAGACCATCGCACCCACCCCCAGGCCCCAGGCCAGGACAAGAACGTCAACCGTCTTCCATCCGGAAAAGGACGGTTTCTACATGTTCGGAGGGAGGAGGAACGGAACAAGCTCGGCCTATCTTCAGGACCTCTGGTTCTTCCATGCCGATTCACAGATGTGGGAGCAGCTGGCAAACCAGAACCCGCCATCACTACAGGCCGATGTCGGTCTTTCCGTCAACACCGACACCAACGAACTGATGCTCTACGGGTCCGAGGACCCCGAGGTCATGATATGGAGGCAGTCCTGGTTCGGGTGGAGAAGTGTGGAGACACCGAACAGTCCGGGAGAGTGGAGCGGGCATGGCCAGGTCTACTCCTCGAGCACCGGATCACATTTCATCTGGGCGGGTGAGGGCGTCCAGGTTTGGGAGTTCAATCCCGTTCTCAGGACCACGGCGATGCAGATATTGATGTACAATCCGGAAGGTGAGACATCCGCATCATCTCCGCTCCCGGTTTTCCCCTCCATGGGAATATACAACCTTGTGATCAAGGGGACCACCGATATGCCCAATTCGGACCTGCTTGGACTCAACACGAACCTTACCGTGGGTGACAGGGAGGTCTATCTCAACTGGACCAGAGCGGGGAATTCGCTCGAGATCTCCGGTGATATCGGATGGTTCACTTTCCCCGGAGAGGTCTCTCTGGAGTTCCCGAAGGATGGTGAATGGATGGTGACCATCCCCATGGAGTTCACATTCATGATACCCCAGGGTGTCACGGTCCGGGCAAAGGCATTCCCGGTAACGGATATGGCATTCATGGAATTCGCCCAGAGAACACAGCTTTTCACCATGAACTCGGAGCTCTCCATTACAAGCTACAATTTCAGAACCCCTCTCCAGCCGGAACCAAAGGCCAACGGCTGGCTTTTCGGAAGGTCCAATTTCACCGATACCGTTGAGCTGACCGTGTATGATTTCAAGATCGCCTTCAGCGATCACCCCGATGTACAGCCAAGAACGGGAGGACTGAAAGCAACCCTCGAGAACCAGTTCGGCGACAGGGGCGAGTGGGAGTATGTATACAACACGAGCGGTGTGGCATCGGTCCCGATCAAGGGTGTTGATAAGCAGTCGGTCTGGTACTATCTGAACCTCAGCACCACCGATGATGAGGTTCTGAACTCCCTTCAGTTCTTCTTCAAGATAGACCTCGATCCCCCCGCCATGGTGGATGGTGTCAAGGTGAGGGCCGATTCCATCGAGGACGATGTTTACTTCACGGATAACGACGCCATAGTCTATCTCACCTGGGACGGTGTCTTCGAGAACGGTTCCGGACTGAAGGGGATCTGCTATTCCCTCGATGATAACCTGTGGCCGGCCGAGGAGAACCTGACAATGGAGTTCGCCGAGATCCAGATACTGAAAGAGGGTGAGCACAGAATTTACGTCTGGGCGGTTGACAGGACGGACAGGGTTGGTCCGTATTTCGAGGGAGTTGTGACGATAGATTCCCACAGACTACGGTTCGAGGACCTCAACCCTGGCCGTCAGGTGAATATCACATACACGGATTTCGTGGTATCCCTGAGGATAGCGGATGACGTCTCGGGGGTTGACGTCTCATCGATTCAGGTGAGATACAGTCTTCCCAGCAAGGACCTCTCTGCCTGGATACCGCTCGACCTCAACGGGGAGCCACCGCTTCCCGTGACTGTTGTCGAAGATGTCTCGAGCGGTGTATCCAAAAACGTTACCATATCGGTCAAATTCGATCTGGTTCCCGGGATAGACAACCTTATAATCTTCAGGGCCAACGATATCTCCAACAACGGTTTGAGGGAATCTCCCATCTTCATAATATACTGCAATCCCGGCCTCGCGACCCCAAGAGCAACGCTTACCTCACCTCTGGAGGGAGCGGACATGGGAGGGGAGACGACCCTGACCTGGAAGGGGAACTACATCAATCCGCTGAACCTGACCTATGACCTTCATGTTGTCGATCCATTGGGAACAGAGGAGGTTTACCAGCTTACCGGAACATCACAAAATCTTGACCTTCCCAACCCTGGTATCCACAGATGGTGGGTTGTCGCAAAGGCCGACGGCCTGTCAAACAGCTCCCTGGAACGGACCTTCGTCAACTACCTTGATCTCGCCAGGGTCACTATCCCGGAACTGGTTGACGTGACAATAGGCCATGAGGTGGCGGTGGAGATCACGGTAAAGAACAGGCTCAAGGTACCGCTGGATATGACAATAAGCCTGGACGAAGGAAAGGGCATGTCCATAATGGAGGGGGGAGTGTTGAGCCTCGAAGCCGGGGAATCGAAGACGATATATCTTGTCCTCAACACATCCGGTGTGAACCCCGGGAGTTTTAAGCTGCCCCTGAACGTCTCCGATTCCTACGGCAGGTACGAGATACTGGATCTCCAGATCAAGGCTGTCAGGGAGAAGGATGACATAACGGTTGATAGTGATGATGATGAAAAATTGCCCATGGAGCTACTCCTCGGGATCATCGGGGCAGTGGTCGCCCTTATCGTCCTTCTGATCATCGTGCTCCTTGTCCTCAAAAAGAGGAAGGAGGAAAAGGAAAAAGAGGAGGAAGAAGAGGAAGATGAAGAGCACTTCGGGGTCTCTCTTCATTACGACCCCAAAGGAAAGGTTGCATCCGGCGGCAGACATACGGAATCCTCCGTACCCCTTGCTCCCGGCATGATGCACGGGAACGAGGCCGAGATGAGGAAGAGAGGCAGCAATGTTATAGAGATCACTCTTCCCACGAAGGAGGAGATGGAAGAGCAGAAACCTCCGGGAGATGAGGAAGAAGGGAACATGGAGGAGCTCACTCCCGAGGAGATGGCCGCGGAGCTCTACGGTTCCTCCTACGAGGAATGATCACAGGTCGAACGTTTTAATACCCTCGAGAACATGGGCCCCCGATGCAGAGACGGGGCCGGGGAAAGAAACGTCCCATCGTCAGGGAGGCGGCACAGGACAGGATAGAGAGCCTCTATTCCCTGGCCTTCAACATGGCAAGGGCAGGGGAGCTCGATCTCGCCAGAAGATATCTCAACCTTGCAAGGAAGATAGGCATGAGGTATACCGTTCGAATTCCAACCCGGCTCAAGAGAAGTACCTGCAAGGGGTGCAGGGCGCCGCTGATACCGAACGTCACCTCACGTGTGAGATTGAGGAACGGAAGGAAGATAGTGACCTGCCTCGCGTGTGGTGGGATCATGAGATATCCTTACAAGGGGGAACCCCACGATATCGACAACGAGGAGAAGGATGTTGATGGAGAGGAAGGCGCTTAAGATCATGGGCATGGAGCTGAGGGCCACCGTTCAGGTGGGGAAGAACGGCCTGAACGCTTCGATCGAACGGGAGATCGATGAGCAGCTCGATAAACACGATTTGATAAAGGTCAAGATGCTACAGTCCGTGGGCCCGTCGAGCTACTGGAAGGACGATGTCATTTCACTTGCGGAGAGACTCTCTGCAGAGGTGGTGGAGATCAAGGGTGGAACGATTCTTCTTTACCGGAAGGGAAAGAAGAAACCCTGATCCTCCGACCATCGCAGGAGGAGAGATATCATGTTGCGGGGAACATTTACATCGATATAACAAGATCGCCGCCAACAGTGCCCGGGTCAGGCTCTCGTTCAACATCCATCGAAACCTTGATGTTCTTCTCTATGGGACAGGTGAAGATCCATCTTCATGGGGGATATTTTCATCAACGGGGTCTTCCGAAAATAGATCCTCCACATTTGAACCCTCGCCGGACCCCATGAAAGTATCCGAGAACTGATCGCTCACGATCTGTTCTGGCCCTTCATCCATCGGCGGGGGCATCGGAGCAAGGTCCGGGTCCCGGTCCTGTGGTTCCCCCATCAATATCCTGGTCTCCTCTTCGAGGAAGCCAGGCGGGGATCCGTCAAAGGAGGAGCCGACCCAATCATCTATTGTCTCTTCCTGATATGTCCCACCCGCTACATTATGGGGTTTGCTGCCGATCCGGATATTCTCCAGCAGTTCCTTCTCGAATTCCTCCCCGGTGGTGGTCGTTCCCGTTTCTTTCTTCTTTCGTCTCACGGCGAAGAGTATCATCAAGATCCCGAATACGAAGAAGATCGGAAGGAAAAGACATGATGATAGAAATAAAATACCCATTATATTGGAATTATCTTCTTCCGTGTATTCATCATCATCAAGGAACGGATACCAGGAATTATCTTTTGCCGAGGGATCGAATGTACCGGTCCATTCGATGGATATGTTGTAGATGGTATTGTCAACCGGCCGGGCACCACCATCCATCTTTCCATTATTTCCGATGATGATGTATTTCGAACCTTCCACATTATACTGGAGCTCGAACTTCTTCGTATTGAATTTCGTCCCGTCCCTGTCCCACTCCATGGCCCGATCGAGACCGAAGGGATTCGTGGAAGTGTAGATGTCCAGGTTATTCTTGTTAACCAGGAGAACATCGATATTTCCCCCATCCAATACTTCAACGGATATGTTGAAAGTGTTATTGACGGGGAACTGCAGCTTATAGTATCTTGCGCCTTCCTGCGGGACCTTCACTATCTGGACCGTGGATGACCAACCATCCGAGGAATAATGGACCGTTTCTATGTAATAACCCATCGCGACACCCTCCACCTTTGAGAAGTTGCCCTCCACCGTTGTCGTCACGGGAAGGAAAAGAGAACCGTCAAGTACCTCTACTTCGGCTTCGATCGTCCTCTCTCCGTCAAGCTCGTCGATCAGCACCGCTTCTATTTGGTATTTCCCCGGGTGTGAATATGTGTGGTTCACCTCGGCTCCGTCAACATGGGTTCCATCCCCCGGATCGATGGAAACTATGACGCCCATTCCTTCGGGATCGTAAATGTCATCCACCTTGATCGTGCACTGTCTCCCATGATAGACATAATGCGGGAATGAGATGTTCGCAGACGGGGGTTGGTTCTCGGGAATGGTCACTTTCAGATCCTTGCTCGAGGAACCTATCGTATCATTAACGGTCAATGTCACGTTCACCGGACCTGATATGTAATAGGTGTGGGTGACATTCATTCCCACCGATGAGGATCCGTCACCAAAATTCCATTTACAGGTAATTGCGGGGTCCCCGTCAGGGTCGTGGGAGTCCTCACCGGAAAACCTCAGCTCTCTGGCCAGCATGGGTTTGGAGATCAATCTGGGAACGGCTACCGGTGGTATGTTCTCCGAGACAACAACTGTCACATTATCCGTTGAAAAGAGATCTCCATCACTTACGGTGAGTGTAACTTCATGCTCTCCGGAGACATCGTAGGAGTGGTTCACCTCCATTCCGTGCTTTATCTCTCCATCTCCAAGGTCCCATTTGCAGGTGATCTCATCCCCGTTCGGATCCAAAGACCCCGATGCATTCAACCAGAATTTTTCCCTCCTATCAACGGAGATGTTCTTCCCGGCATCGGCCACGGGCGGAAGACGCTCTAAAACCTGAACTTCCAGGGTGTCCGAATCAACATGATCTCCATCGGATACGGTGAGGGTCACCGTGTAATTGCCAGGTTCGGCATAGGCATGTTCCGTGGTCTCTCCCACCTCATCCACCTGTATCCCATCGATCAGGTCGAAATCCCAGGAGAATTCGAGTCCGGTGTCGAGAGGGTGCCATGATCCTGATGCGTCGAATGTTATCGGCCTGCCGTCAAATCCCATAAGGTCTTCGCCCGCATCGGCAACGGGGGACTCCTGCTTGTAGGGGAGTTTGATGTAATCATCCATCCCGCAACTTATCCCTATCTCTTTCACGGTAACGGTCTTCTGCTTTACCATGAGAACAGCTGTGCCATTGACGGTCCTTGTGAACTCTCCTGATAGGAAATGGGCGGGTGCGTTCACCTCGGTATACCGCACCCCCAATCCACCCCTTGAAAGAACATCCGGGAATTCGGCGACGATCTCGAAGGTGCCGTCATTGTCCTGATCGATCATTACCATGAACTCCAAGGCCAGGTCTATACCCGCTTTGTTGTAGAGATCGAAATGAAGAGTTATGTTATTCACTCCGTTATGCGAGCCGGAAAGACCCGTGAAATTGAAATGATCCCAATCACCGCTGTCGGTCACAGGCAGGAACACCTGGTTCTCGGGTTTCCTTTCCAGGCCGCTCTCGGTTATGTAAAGATAGGTGGAATCCGGATCGTCCATGTAATCCGCATCCATCGTTTCTATTGGGAGAATGGCCATCATGAACAGGAATATCAGTAAATATCTCCGTCTCATCCTCATGTTTTTCCCGGGGTGTGAAAGAACTCAGGGTTTATGATTTTTTGCCCACTCGGTCATCGGTCCTGAAATCCAAATCTCTTTTTATCATGAGATATCATCCGACTTCATGAAAGGGGAGCTGAGACGGATCAAGTCCATCAACCGCTACGAGGCAAAGACCCTCCTCATTTCCATACTCGTCGGGGCCCTCGTCGCTCCCCTTGCGATGTCCCTGCCCGTTGTCATCAATGCTCTGTTCGATCTTGCTTCCAGGATCACTGATCTACCGGGGGGAAGCATCTGGCTTATTGTTCCGCTCATCATCGCCGGGCTTGCAGTCGGACTTCTCACGAGGAAGATCGCACCCGAGGCCGAAGGCTCCGGACTTCACGTCGCGGCTGCTGCATTCAACACAGAAGGGAGCAGGCTCAGGGCCCGTACGGTACCATTCAAATACCTGGCCACGGTGATAACGACAGGAGCGGGCTCGACAACAGGCGTTGTAAGCCCTTCGGCATTGATCGGTTACTCCCTTGGAAGCTCCATCGCTTACAGATTGAAGCTCGAACCGGACAGGGTAAGGACCATCGGCCTCTGCGGGCTTGCGGCTGCCATCTCGGCACTCCTGGAGACTCCGCTCGGAGCAGCTGTGTTTGCGGTGGAGATAGCATATCGGAACAGGATACTCTACCGCAGGTTCTTCTACTGCCTGGCATCGAGTATCGTCGCCTTCCTGATCTCCATCGTTCTTCGGCCCAACAAACCCTTTCTGGATATTCCAGGCGACATACCGTCTTTGACGGTTGTGGACCTGCTCACGATGATCTTCATAGCCCTTGCCGTTACCATTCTCTGTATCCTTTATATCTGGTCCTACCAGTATTTCCACAACCGCTTCATACGGATGAACTGGAAAGGTTATGGATGGTTGAAACCTGCTTTCGGTTTCCTGCTTGCAGGGTCCTTTATCATACCCGTTTTCACGATATTGAAGGACCTTGGATATATCGGAGGATATTCGGGGAACCTGCTGCCCTTTGAAGACCTGAACATCTCCCGGATGGCACTTGTGGCCGTGGTCCTGTTCATCACAACCGCACTGATCGCCGGGTCGGGGAACAGCGGAGGACTTTTCATGCCCATCATGACCTTCGGGGCGATATTCGGGGTTGCAATCGCGTCTCTTTTCACGGACACGGCTCCAGTTGTTTTCGCCGCAGTGGGAATGACCGCTGCGATCGCAACCACACTGAACGTTCCCCTTGCAGCGGTGGTCATCTGTGCGGAACTCTTCGGCCTACCAGCATTTCTCCCCGCAATCCTGGGGTCCCTTACCGGCTACTTCATCGGCAAGAGGTATGTCATCTACCACGAGATAAAGTGGTCGAAGTTGAAAGCCCAGTAAAGGCTAATCTTCAATCCCCTTTTTTTAACCCCTTTCTGATAAGAATCAGGGTGATTCCCGCCCCGATCAGCAGGAAGAGTAGAGCGGCCCCTCCAATGATTGGAATAAAGGGTAGACCTTTACTCTGAGGTTCCTGGTCTGGCACAGCCTCAACCATGACCGAAATGGTGGTGAAATCGGAGCTGAACGGCTCCATCTCGTTACCAATGGTATCTGAACCGATCACCTCGATATGGTAAGTTGTCCCGTATTCAAGTCCTCCGGGGAAGAAATAGCTGATCATGTTTCCTATCCAATCGGGGTTGCATTCGATCCCGTTGACTTCTAATACCACAGTGGACCGGTCCATTTCCTCTGAGAATGTGATCTCTATCCGGGAATTGATTGCATTACCAGTTCCCGAAGGTGACGCCTCGACAACCTCAGGTAACGTCCTATCGATCCTGAATGTTCTACAGGCCATGCTTTTCCTGCCGCTCTCGTCGACGATCGATACAGAGATCGAATGGCCCCCATTCTCCAGGCCCTGGAGAATGACCGAACTCTCTTTGTCGAATTCGGACCAGGGACCATCATCCAATTTGAACCCGAATATGGTTTCCGAGGTCCTGTCCCCCCCATCCCAAAACAATTCAATATCCTCCGGTCCGAACCTGGATCCGTTCTGCAGGTTTGTAATGGAAACCCACGGATCGTCCAGGTCAACCTTGATCGGAGGAAGCGACTCAAAAACCTCGTTCCCCGCCCGGTCATATGCCCTCAGATCGATCCTGTGAATACCTTCAGGTATACCGATCGGATTGGAATAATCCTTCCAATCACCATCATTGTCCCTGTATTGAATGACAGCATCTGAATGATTGGTGGACACCGAGACGGAGGGGTGATGTATATACCATCCGCTAGGTGTGGGGGGTTCTTGGGGTGAGACTTGCCAAAAGAAATCAGGTGCCTCGGTGTCCACCTTGAGGTCAATGGTATCAGAAAAGACCTGGTGACCGGCGAGGTCCTCAGCCCTGAACTGGACTGTCCAGTAGCCATCCGGGACCTCAAGATCCCCAGACAAATGGGCCCCTCCGGAGCTCCAGGAGATATTCTCTCCCATCTCGACCATTTGATATGATATCGCACCATCATCCGAGACAGCCGATATTTTGGGTTTTTCAATATAGTGATCATCAAGTCCCCCAGCCGATTCGGGTCTCATTTCGACCTCGAGGCCTGGTGCAACTGTATCGACAAGGAAGATCCTTGACTGCTCGTTCTCAATATTTCCTGCGGGATCCCTGGAGCGGTATCGAAGTTCATTGATTCCCTCATCCACGGTTATCGGGTCAAGGTAGCGTTCCCATTTATCTCCATCCCATGAGTATTCCACTTCCGCCACGGGATCCAGACTGTACAATTCCAGTGTAGGGGGCGTAATGTAGTATCCGCTCTCCCCGTCCGGAAGGTGTGATAGAAGTATGCCCGAGGATGGATATGTCGGATCCACCTTTATCGTTAGGTTGCCGTTTGCTGTATTTCCAGCGATATCCTTGGCCCAGTATTCGATGTGGTGGTCCCCTTCTTGGACCTTTATCGCTGAGGTCACGGGTCTCCTAGTTTTCCCATCAATGGAATATTGAGCCTCGAATACCGGCTCATCGTAAATGAGGGAGACCTCGGGTTCGGTGACGTAGAAACCGTTGTTGCCATCGGGGATGATCGGCGAGACACTGTGATCAATCATTGGGGGAACGGTATCCACGGATATGTTCCGGATGTACCAAGGAGAGTAATGACCGGCCTCATCCATTACACGGTAATGAAGGGTGTGGTTGCCTTCAGAGGAGGAGAGAGCTTCTCCTTGGCTGATGATAATGGCCTCTTTGTTATCCCATCTGTACTCGCAGGTGACGGCTTCATCTCCAAGGATTGAGATGACCGGGGGGGAAATGTAGTAGCCGTTGTTTCCATCAGGTTCACTGGGATCGACCCTAAGAATGCCTGTTGGGGCCAGTTCGTCAGGAAGATCGAATTCGCTCTGGTCCGGAATGTCCCCTCGCCTATAGGCAGTGATCGTTGCCTTGCCCCCGTTCGAGGGAGGGATCGTGATGGATACCTTCCCATCAACGTCGGTGATGGAGGATACGCCAAGTTCATCGTAGATCGAAACAGCTACAGTAACATTCACGACCGGTGAGCCGTTACCATCCCTGACAATAGCATCGACCCCACTCCTATCCATGGAAACCTCGTATTCCAGGAAAAGCTCTGTGGGTTCTTCTGTAAAGACCGTTGCGTCCGGTTCCCCCAATAGATTATACTCCATGAAAGTTCTTGTTCCTCCATCGTTCGGCCCGCTCGGGAAAGGATAGAACGAGGAAGAGAACCTCGTCACGGTTTCTCTGTAGATATCTCCGGCAGTTGGTTCGAGATCGCTTTTCATAACCATCCTCACGGCACGGTAATAGTCCTCCTGAAGTCCAGGTGCATCAGCGCTGTAAACGTCATCACATGAGCCGACAGCAAGCCGTGTCGCCCCGATATACCCGACAAGACCTGCCTCCGGCTCCTCTGTGATCGACTCACCGAAGCAGTCTCCGGTTCCCGAGATCATGCCTCCGGTCGGGCGATCGAACCACCCAGTGAGGCACGCCATGGAGAACATAACACCAGCGGACCCGTTCCCCGAAAATGAGCCGACGTCATCCCGGGAGAAGAGGTTTGGAATGGAGTCGAATTGACCATGGCTGAAGTAGCCGAGGAATTGGTGCTTATCGTCGATCACTCTGGCGAAGCTAGGTTTAGAGAATGACATGGTTCCCGAACCATCGTAGTATATTGTTTCCCTGGAATCGAATACGTCATTCCCGTAGGTGTTCCAGAAATGGTCCATGATATCAGGGGATTCTCCTGGGACCTGTCTATTATCACCTCCCATGTAAACCGGTACCAGTCCATTTGCTGAGAGGACGGGCGATTTCTCCCGATCAATAAGTTCCTTGATCTTTTCGGACATCACGGTTTTATTGTTAATCGCCAACCTGCCCACGGCAAGGTCCGGTATTGCATCATCCAGTTCTCCCGTTTCCCCGAATCTACCATCCCCATCCTTGTTCCAGGTCGTTCCACTGTCGACACATGCAAAGTAACCGTCTGATGCAAATGAGGAGGGCTCGCCATACTGGTAGGCAGGATTCTCGTTGTAGGTATTTCTTGTAGGCACCTTGTCGTAATCTCCTGCAAGTAGTAGATAGTCCAGGTCATATACTGCTTCCATCTCCTGGACCAGCTTTCTCATCTTGGATGCCAGATCCCCGGAATCATACATGGTATCGATATCCTTGGTTGTGTATAATGAGGAAAATAGTCCCTTCTGGTTTTTCCACTCTGCAAGCGGGACCAGGCCATCTCTCAGGTCTTCATGGGTGATTATTAGATATTTGATATCCCCGGTGGGTTTACCTGTCTTCGGAAGCCATGTCTCCATCCGCGGATCTTCGCGGGTGTTGTAGTATATACTTATGGAATCATGTATTTTCATTTTCCCGCCTGCATATTCCACGGGTCGAATTTTGAGAGAATATTGATAGGAACCGTCCGCGTTGGAGATGAGGATTAGGTTCCAATCATTTCTGTAAGTTATACCCTCGGATCCCTTCCATGATGGGTGGATCACCTCATGGGGGGATCCTATGATAGATGGAAGTACATAAGGAACTGGTCTCAAGGGAATGATCCTTCCCGGCCCCATATCGACATCCATCAATGTTATGGGTACATTGGTTTTGAAGATATAGTTGATGAAAGGAACCTCTTCACCATGTTCACCCGCTTCCACTCCTCCTTCATCCAGTTTGATGTTGTCATATAGGTTTCCATCCCGTTCAACCGTTTCAATAGAATAGGATACATGGACATTCATGACCCTGGAAACTGAAGTTGACATTTTGTAATATTTATTTTGCACACCTTCCACTTCATATTCCGAAGAAACGCCGGATGCCGCTCCGGATAACAGGGTTCCGAGGGCCACGACCATAACCATCACAACTCTCGTTATATTCTCCATTCGATACCACCGAATGAATGATCATCTTGGGGATTATATAAATGGGACAATCACATGTGTTTTTTAAAAATACATGAAAAAATCGAGAAAAAACGCTATTTATTAACAATTCAGAACATCACTAATCCTACACATGCACAAAAAAGATAGGCATTTTCCTCGTTCAACTTATTATCCCGAAACCACAGTATTAAAGGTTTTTGGGGAATCCGTCGTGACAAATGTCAAAACGTTACTAATTGCGTCAATGTTGGTACACATGTGAATTCACAACTTCAAATTGCAAGGTCCGTCTTGGAATCGTCCCATATAAGTTTGTTCTTCACGAATATGGCGATCCCGAATGTGAGGGGCCCAACTCTGCCGATGAGCATCAGTAGGATCACTATTATCCTTCCAATGACCGACAGCTCGGACGTGAAATCCATGCTCATGCCCACGGTTCCAAGGGCGGAAGCGGCCTCGAAAACGATCTCCATCAATGTTCCGCTCTCCGTGATGGTCAGAAGGTAAATGCCAAGAAGCAGAGCCCCGAAGTACATTGCGAATGTGGCGTTCGCCTGCCTCACCCGGTCTGCGGGTATCAGCTGCTTCCAGTATCTCACGTCCCGCCTGTTCGATATCACTGACCGTATCTGTCCGATGACGGAGACGAAGGTTGTGCTCTTCAAACCTCCCCCCGTCCCCGCGGGGGAGGCTCCGATGATCATCAGGATCACAGTGAGGAACAGAACGGAATGGGTCAGGGGCCCGATCGGGACCGAATTGAAACCCACTGTTGTCATGGAAGACATCACATGAAAGAAAGAAGCCATTATCCTCTGGGAATCGGTGAGATCTCTCAGGGACCCCTCGGATATCACCATTATAAAGGTCCCGATGACAAGTATCCAGACCGTTGTTCTTATTATGATGCGGGTGGTGAAGGAGAGCTGCTCCTTCTTCTTCGCGATCTTGTTGAATATATCAACGAACACTATGAAACCTACGGCTCCGGAAATGGAGAGCACCGACAGGATGAAATTCACGTAGAAGTTGGTCGTGAACCCTTCCATATTGCCCGAAAGCAGGGAGAAACCCGCTGTGCAGAAAGCGGAGACCGAGGTGAATACTGCCTGCCAGAGAGGGTTCTCGACCCCCTCTGATGAGAAAGCGAAGTAGAGGCCCAGGGCACCTGCAGCCTCTATGATGGCGGTGAAAATGACAACCCTTGTAAGGAACCTCTCTATGAAGAAATCCTTGGGGATGGAGAAGACCGTTGTGTTGACGCATTTCCTCCTGTCACTGAGCTCCTTCTTTGTTGACAGCAGCACGAAGGATGAGAACGTCATGTAGCCTATCCCGCCCAACTGGATGAGGACAAGTATGACGGCCTGCCCGAAGTAATTGTAATCGGTGGAGATGTTGACGGGGGTCAGACCCGTGGTCGAGACAGCCGAAGTGGAGACGAAGATATTATCCAGAACGCTGACATGGTCGTTCGTGGAGAACGGAAGGGTCAGGAGAACAGCTCCAATCGCGATGTAGACAATGTAACCATAGATGACGAGGGTCACGGGGTTCGTTTCCCTGAGCTTCTTCTGGATCGGCCTGTTCTTGAGGGGCCCTTTTCGCGGATCTCTCTTGCCGGGATGCTTCTTCCTATTGACCATTACCCGATCCCCGGACATTATCCTGGAAAGGGATTAATAAGGATTTTCTGGGGGGCCCCGGGGTTTTTACTTTTAATGTTACTCGAGTTTTGCGTTTTAGACAATTTTTAACCGTTTCACCTTCGTCGATCTATACGGATACAAGATGGCTTCAAGTATCATTTCATAACATTCTTTTCCACTCCTCTGAATGAAAGAAATGAAG
>Ga0272441_10000379_pt1 | contig 102221 bp, 86 predicted proteins | sample SSMProp6N_FD_193582 | JGI IMG/M metagenome (GOLD analysis project Ga0272441, IMG submission 193582) | Marine sediment archaeal communities from Little Sippewissett salt marsh, Falmouth, MA, United States - SSM-Prop-6N | ecosystem: Environmental > Aquatic > Marine > Wetlands > Sediment ...
TGCCATTGTTGTGTCATTTTGTTATTGGTACCACAGCTTGCGCAGATCAAGTTGACTTCTACGGGTTAATTTTCTATAATTTTCCGTTTAATTCAAACAGTAACGCACTTGAAAGGGATGGATGAAGGATGGCCGGTCAAAAGGAAGGTGAAAACGGGAAAGTAAAGGAAAGTGACTCTGCTGCTGCCGAAATCAACAGGATTTTGGATGAGATGATAACCCTTGTCCGGAATTCACCGCAAATGGATTCGTACTACAAAGGGATTATCGACGAGATTTTAGCCGTGGACAGTAACGGTCTTTCCCGGGTGACGCAAAAATTTAAAAAATCGGGGCCGCAGGAAAGAGATCTTCTCCTGGAGCTGCTGAAACATTTTACCGGAATAGCGCATATCAATTTTCTACAGAAATTCATTAAAAATGAGGTTTTCCTGCCCAGAACCGGTGCCCGGATTCTGGACATTTTCAACAAAAGCGACCTGATTCTGGAGGAGGGGACGGCCGGGATGTTGCTGGAACTGGAAAACATGACGCAGCGCATCAAGCATGCCGTCCGCACCGACGGCTTTGATGCTGCCGGAGCAGATGCGGACCGGCTGGTTTCGGAGTTTTTGCAGGCGCGGGAGAATGAAAAGGAGGGGATTGTTTTAGAGGTTGTCGCGGATACGGGAATTCAGTGCCTGAACTTTTTGTTGATGGTGTCTGAAAAGGATGCGGCCTGTGCGGAAAAAATTGTTGGCATGATCGCGGATCTTCCGCGGGAAAAATCGGTGGAAATGCTGGAAACGCTTTATGTCCGGACAAACAGCAAGGCGGTCAAAAAACAGGTCAAGCGGTCGGTGCATGCGCTGAAGCAGAAGGGACTGGATATTGTGCTGGCGGCGGATCAGCCGGCGGCCGCGTGCGTATTTAAAACAGTGGAACTGCCGGATGCCTCGGCTTACAGCTCAATCATTGATGCCGAGGGTCATCGCTTTATTTTTGCGGTGAAGCCGGTGTCAGCCCATGAAAATAAACTGTTCAATATTCTGTTGAGTGATTCGGCCGGGATCAAGGAAATGGAAGTGATGACCTCCATGCGGAAAGAGGCCAAGGCCCTGGTCAAAAAGATTTTGTCTGACAAAAAGACCGAGTTTTTCGAGATTCCGCTGGAATATGCCGCAGCCCTGGTGACCGAGGCCCGTGAACTGACAAAAAAAACCGGCGGCGTTGTTTCCGCCAATATTTCCCAGTGGGACAGCTTTTTCGGTGGTGTTCGGAAAAAAGGACCGGCGGCTTATGTTTATTCCTGTATGGAGGTGCCTGATTCGGCAAAGGAAGAATTGTCCGCCGATGATATCAGCCGCCTTTTTGACAAAAAAGATATCACCTTCTGGTTTTTGACAACAGACTTTGCCAAAGAGCAGTGGGTGAAAATAACCGATATTTTAAAGGCGCCGGCGGAAGCGGATGCCGGCGCCGATGAAGAAAAAGTCCGGTCTCTTGAAGCGGATGTGTTAACCCGGTTTTTCGACGCAGAGCGACGAAGCCTTTTCAAACGGAGACTCGAGGCTCTGGCCTATTACTGTCACGTCAAGCATCAGCCGGACAGGGCGGTGAGCTGTTTAAAAGCCGCACAGTCGTTGGCTGCCGCGGATGTTCAGCCCCGGGAAAACCTGTTCTGTCGCGAGGTAATTCGTACCGGTTTTGATTTTCTGGTTCGGGCCTACCGTGAAGAAACGAAAAAGACGGTATCCGGCATGGCCGGCTGAATGACGAACCAATGGATGGAGTTATATGATGAATATACCGCAGATACCCAAAGGATTTAGAGATTTTTTGCCGCAGAAGATGTCTGTCCGCAAAAGGATAATTTCTCTGATGACGGATGTTTTCGAGTCTTACGGATTTGCCCCCCTGGATACCCCCTGCCTGGAGTATGCCGAGACCCTGGAAGGAAAGTACGGCGAGGAAGGGGAAAAACTGATTTACAAGTTTGAAGACCGGGGCGGCAGGAATGTGGCGCTGCGCTACGACCTGACCATCCCCCTGTGCCGGGTTGTTGCCGCCTATCCGGAACTGTCCAAGCCGTTTAAACGCTACCAGATTGCCCCTGTCTGGCGGGCGGACAAACCGCAGAAGGGACGGTTCCGGGAGTTTTATCAGTGTGATATCGACATTGTCGGAACAGACAGTGTCTACGCGGACGGCGAACTTCTGGCCATCACCGATACGGTTTTGAAAAAACTCGGGTTTGACAATTTTATCATCAGGATCAACAACCGGAAGGTGATGAATGCCTTTGCGCTGAATTCAGGGCTTGCGGCAGAAGCGGTGACGCCTTTTTTAAGATCGCTGGACAAGCTGGACAAGATCGGCGCGGAAGGCGTGCTGAAAGATCTCAGGGACGCCGGGCTGTTGCCCCCGTCACTTGAAAAATCTCTTTCGGAATTCATCCTGACCGGATCGGCGGACGCGGATTCCCTTTCGAAAATGGCCGCAATCGCCGGGGCGACGGACACGGGGGCTGCCGGAATGGCCGAGATGGAAAAGATCAGAGAGACGCTGCAGGCCTGCGGTGTTTCTGAAAGCAACTACCGGTTTGACTTTTCACTGGCCCGGGGGCTGGATTACTATACCGGCCCGGTTTTTGAAACCATCGTCACGGAACCGAAGATCGGCAGTATTACCGGCGGCGGCAGATATGATAACCTGATTGGTCTTTTTTCCAGGACCCCGGTTCCGGCCACCGGTTCATCCTTTGGGCTGGAACGCCTGGTGACGGTGATGGAGGAAAAAATGTCCGCTGGAAACACCGCCGGAAGCACGGAGGTGCTGGTCACCTGTTTTGATGAGGCTTTGATGGCGGAAAACCTGCGGCTTGCATCGATGCTTCGCAGTGCCGGTATTCGCACGGAAGTTTACTTTAAAAAAACCAAGTTGAAAAAGCAGCTTTCTTATGCGGCAAACCGCGGTATCGGCCTGGTGGTTATCATGGGGCCGGATGAGGTGAACGACAACCGGGTTACCCTGCGGAACATGGTTTCAGGGACGCAGGAAACGGTTTTGCAAAACAAAATGACCGCGAAAATACAGTCGATGCTTTCCGCAAAATGAATTACGAAGGCACCATTATTCGGCCTCCCAACGAAGCCGGCAGCCTGATTCTTCAGGTGACGGTCGGCTGCTCCCATGGGCGTTGCGCGTTCTGCCCGGCCTATATCGATAAAAGGTTCAGAATTAAATCACTCCAGGAGATTGATGCCGATATCGATCAGGCGGCGTCCAGTAGTCCGCAAGCGGTGAAACGGGTGTTTCTGTGTGACGGCGATCCGCTGATCATGAAGCAGACGCATCTGGCGGCGGTGCTGGACCGGTTGAAAAACGCTTTTCCAAAACTGGTACGTGTGGGGATTTATGCCAACGCGAAAAGCATTCTGCGCAAGTCGGTTGAGGAGCTTAAAATCCTAAGGCAGAAAAAACTGACCAATGTGTATATGGGACTGGAGTCGGGAGATGTCCGGACGCTGGCCAGGATGAATAAAGGGGTTTCGGTTGATGATATGGTCACGGCGGCCGGACGGGTGAAAGCGGCGGCAATGAAATTGAATGTAACCGTGCTGCTGGGCCTCGGCGGAAAAAAACGGAGCGTTGTTCACGCCGAAGAAACCATTCGGGCCCTGAACCGGATGCAGCCCAATCATATCGGCGCCCTGACCGTGATGGTGGTGCCGGGGACCCCGCTTTACGAGATGCAGTCGGAGGGCCGGTTTGAGCTTCCCGGAAAATTCGCGCTTTTAAACGAGCTGAGAATAATGATCAAAGGTTCGGCACTTGAAAACTGCCTGTTTTTTTCCAACCATGCTTCCAACTATTTCCCGATCCAGGCCCGTCTGCCCCGTGACCGGGAAAAGATCCTCCAGGAACTCAACGCGGTGATCGCTTCCGGCGATGAGCGAAACCTGCGAGACGAGTTTCTGAGGGGACTGTAACGGATATTGCAAGGGACGGCATTTTTTGCAAAGGCTTAAGCCGTCTATGCTGAGCAGACTCATTTGAATTTCAAAGTCCAAATTAAAAATGCCAAGTATTTATAGAAGTTTTAGTTCTGGTTGGTCAGTCCCTGGCGGATAAAAATGGCCCGCTGGATTTTCTGAAAGAGATACTGATAAGCGGCGGGATCCTCCAGCACCATGGACTGCTCTTTCGCGCCGATGGTAGCGGTTTTCTGAATCTCTTTTTTATCCGTGTAGCTGTAGGTGTTGGACGGCAGGGATCCGAACTTCGTGATGGTAATTCGCTCGCGAATGGTATTTTTTCCCCACGGTTCAATATGGACGGTCAACTGTTCCCAACGGGTCCATTCCAGCATGCCGGCGCCCTTTTGGGCGGCATTTTTTTTCAAACTCTCGATATAGTCCGGGTTGACCTTGCTGTGCCAGTCGTCCACCGGCCCGAGCAGGCTCTGGCGTTTGAGGGAAGCGGCCTGAATAATGCCGCTGGGTTTATCCACCACTTTTATCTGCCACCCCTCGTCCTGCAAAACGGAGAGGGTTGCGGTAAAACCGGTATCGAAGTTGCCGTCCAGTTCCTTGGTCTGCATGGCGGCCCGCTGCTGGGTGGTCAGGGGCTGATATGCGCTGGTCAGGGATTTTGTGCCGGCACAGCCTGAAAGGATTAACAGGAGGACGGCCAGGAAAGTGTATTTGTTCTGCGGTGTTGCGGACATTTTATTATTTCTTTTGAGAGGGCTCTTTTTTTGGGTTTTAAAACTGGGTGGCACGCATTCGGTAATCCTTGACAACGTCCATTTCATTAAAGCTGATCATCAGGGTAAAGGTGGTGCTGCTGGTCTGCGCCGACGTGCTGTTTTTCCCGGCCTCGGCACCGACCGTGGCGGTTCCGCCCACAAGGGCTTCTCCCACAAGACCGGCGGCAGCGCCGGTTCCGGATCCGGCGGCATTCCAGGCGGCGACTTCCGCCGAGGTCGCCATGCTTTGTTTATCGTAGGTCCAGACCTCATGGCCCGCCTTGTCGCGGGTGATAATGTTCGGGGCGCCGAAAACGGACAGAATATCTGTCTGGGTGGCTTTGTTCACTTTCACGTATTTTTTAACCATTCCCGGGGTGAGATTGCTTTTTTGTTTGTTGCTGTAGGGCAAATCCGGTGCTTTGGCCCGGACACAGGCGCCCAGAACAAAAACGGTGATAATCAACAGCACACTTAATATCGGCATCCTGGAATTGGTCACGATTTCCTCCTGACAGGTTGGGGTTTTTTATTGATCAAAGTATAGTTAAATGGCTGTGGTGTGTCAAATAGAATTCCAGCGATAAAATTTATCCCGGCCGTCGATTTTTTAAATGTTCAAACAGCTGATTAAAGCGTCGGGAGGGAATCAATTCACTGGTGTGTAATCCGGGCAGGCGGATATTCTAAAAATATAGACAAGACGGGTGAATTATGATTTATATAATTTTATCATCGGTCCGACAAACTGAATCAGCAAATCTGTTATGCGTAAAGGGGTGTGGAAACCATGAATATTTTAATGGTGGCTTCCGAAAACGACGCGCTGCCGCAGTGCAAGGTGGGGGGGATCGCGGATGTGATGCGAGACCTGCCGGCCGCGCTGATACAAAAGGGCTGTGCTGCCGGAGTCGCTGTCCCGTCTCATGGTTTTCTGTGTGAACAGATCCGTGATCTCACACCGGTCCAGAAAATTCCGTTTTTATTTGCCGATACGACGTTCACGGCGGTTTATTACCAGTGCCGGGACGCCGCCGGCGTGGTGAACACGATTGTCGATGCTCCCGAGTTTTACCACCGGTATGCTGCGGGCGAACCGGCGCGGATATACTGCGACGATGTTTCCGATGCCCCCTTTGCCACCGATGCGGTAAAATTCGCTTTTTTTTCAAGGGCTGTGGCCGAAGGTATCAAGCATCATGTGTTCGGTCCGGTGACAACGGTTCACCTTCATGACTGGCACACGGCCTTTTTCCTGATATTGCGCCGGTATCATCAGGACTATAAAATCCTGAAAAAGTTGTGGACGGTTTTTACCGTTCATAACCTGGGAATTCAGGGAATCAGACCTTTCCAGGGGCATTATTCCTCTCTGAAATCCTGGTATCCCGATCTGTTTACCTTTGAAAAAAATCAGCTGGCCGACCGGCGCTGGCCGGACTGTATCAATCCGATGGCGGCCGGGATTCGGCTGGCGGATGCCGTCAATACGGTTTCGCCGACCTATGCCCGGGAAATATTGAAACCCAGCGACCCGCCGGTTTATTACGGGGGGGACGGGCTGGAAACGGATCTGAACCTGGCCCAAAAAAATGGAAGGTTGTTCGGCATATTAAACGGCTGTGATTATCGTCCCGCGGCACCGGTGCCGGTCTACTGCTTTCCGCTGTTGATCGAATATTTCAAAAAAACAGTCCGGCAGGAGATGGCCCGGGAGGAATCCCTGCGCAGTTCTTTGTTCCTCACGCTTGAAAAACTGTCTGCTTTCCCGGTCGAAAAGTACGCTCAACCGGTTGTTTTGACCAGTATCGGCAGAATGGTGGAACAGAAGTTTTTTCTGTTAAGGGCCGCAGGGGATGAAAATTTCTCAGCACTGAAGGGCATTCTTCAAGGTCTGAAAAACAGAGGGATATATGTTCTGCTCGGAACCGGAAACAGGGACTACGCGTCTTTTCTCACGGAAATGAGCCTTGAATATGAAAACCTGATTTTTTTAAACCTGTACTCGAATGCGTGCGCGGAAATGCTTTATGCCAACGGTGATCTGTTTTTAATGCCCAGTTCCTATGAACCTTGCGGTATCAGCCAGATGATTGCCATGCGGGAGGGGCAGCCCTGTGTTGTTCACGGGGTGGGCGGTCTCAATGATACGGTTGAGGATCGCAAAAACGGGTTCGTTTTTCACGGTGATACTGTTGCGGAAAAGGCGGACCGTTTTGTTGAAAAATGTCTTGAAGCAGTAGAAATGCGGGAAAACCATGGTTCCGCATGGAATGCTGTCTGCACCGCAGCAAAAAAAACAAGATTTACCTGGGATAAAAGCGCCGAGCGCTACATTCATGAGCTTTACCGCTAAAATGGTTGAAAAAAAAGGTTTAAAACTGAAATGCCCCGTGTGCCGAAAGGAAACGATTTATTCTGTTGACAATCCTTTCCGGCCGTTTTGTTCTGAGAAATGCCGGCTGGTGGATTTGGGACAATGGTTTGAGGAGGACTATGCGATTCAGGGCGAGGGGGTGTTTATTGCCGAGAACGATCGGGGAAATTAATTTTATTTTTTATGACGGTTTAAAAAACAGACGGTTTGGAAACCGGTCCCTTTGTGTTCTGGTTTTTCTGCTTGCTTTGATTGTCCGTCTGCCGGCAAATGCCGCCGATATCGGTCTTCTGCTTGACAGCGACTATTTCCCCGAGGTCAAACAGCGGATAGATGCCTCGCGCCGGTCCATCCGGATGGTCATGTTTGAAGCGGTTTATTACCACCGGCATAAGAACAGCCCCAGCAACCGGCTGATTTCAGCCCTGATTGACGCTAAAAAACGGGGGGTTACGGTCGAGGTTATTCTGGATGTCCGCAACAGCGGTGACCGCAACACGGTGCATAACCTTGAAACCGCTGATATACTGAAACAGGCCGGGGTTGATGTGTTTATCGATTCAGCCAGGATCACAACCCATAATAAACTGCTGATCATTGATGAAAAAACCGTTATTATCGGGAGCACCAACTGGACCTACAGCGCGCTGGCCGTCAATCATGAGGCAAGCGTTGTGTTCGATTCAGAAGAAACCGCCGGAGAATTTATGGCATATTTTGAAAAAATAAAGAAAAGCGCCAAAAAATTATAACAAGTTTTGATTGACATAATTTCTGTGATTGGCTATAAAAGAAAGCAATTATACTTATTTATAGGCTAATATACAAGTGAAGAGGTCATGTATGGTAAAATCTGAACTCATTCAAAAACTGGCTGACGAAGCAAAAATACAGCCGAAGATTGCTGAAATAGCCGTCAACAAAATTTTTGACTCGATGTCGGAGGTCCTGGTCAAGGGGGAAGGCATTGAAATCCGCGGTTTCGGCAGTTTTAAAGTCCGTGAATATACGGGACGGACTGGAAATCATCCCCGGACAGGCCAGCCGATTGAGATCAAACCCAAAAAACGTCCGTTTTTCAAGGTCGGTAAAGAGTTGCGGGAAAGAATCAACAAAGCCAAACCTTAAACCGGCAGTGATCCTTATTCTCTGTAAATATCAAGCCCTGAAGCTCCTTTGGTTGCATCAGGGCTTTTTTCATGTGTAAAATAAAAATATGAAAATTTCCGGTAAAACAACAGGAATATTAATTGTTTGTTTTTGGGCTGTCATGATGGGAATTCTTGTGAAGAGGACCCTTTTTGACGATTCCGGATTTTTGCTTGAGCAGGACTATCTTGATGAGACACTGGAAAGCCGCGAAGAATGGGCCGGACTTTATCATCACCGCCGGAAGGTAGGGTATGCCTGTTCTGAAATCAGACGGATCGAGGACGGTTACCGGATGACCGAAACCCTGGTGATGAACATTACGATGATGGGACTTCCCCAGAAAATCGAAAGCCGGATCAATGCGATTACCGACCGGAATCTGATGCTGGAGAATTTCAGTTTTCGCATCAAGTCCGGCGTGGTTTCTTTTATTGCCTACGGCAATATTGAAAACAGGGGTCTGGAGCTGATGATTATTTCCGGGGGTAAAAAGCAGCAGCAGGAGATTCCCCTGCAGGGAAGACCCGTTCTTCCGGCCGGTCTGAAATATTGTCTTCTGCAAAAAGGGTTGAAAGTGGGGACCGTTTTTACCCGGCAAATCTTTGATCCCCTGACCCTGGCCACCAGAAAGGTCAGGGTGGAGGTGGTCTCTGAAGAAAAGCTGCGGGTCCGGGAAGAGATGGTGGACAGTTTTAAAATCCGGGAAACCTTTAATCATATCGAGCTTTATTCCTGGGTGGATGCTTCGGGAGAGACCTTAAAGGAAGAAAGTCCCCTGGGCATTGTTCTTTTGCGGGAACCGAAAGAAGAGGCCCTGCGTCCGGCCGGCGGCGATAACGTCGATCTGATTGCCGAAACCACGGTAAAATTCGACGGTGATCTTCGGGTCAAAGGGCTGACCTACCTGAAAGTACGCCTGAAAAACATTGCGGCCGATGATTTTGACCTGGACGGGGGGCGGCAAATTCAAAGCGGGGATGTCGTGGAAATCCGGCTGGAGACCCTTAGCGGAAAAGATACGTTCAGGCTTCCCAGCAGCCGTCCGGAAATGAAGGCCTATCTGGAAGCCAATCTTTTGGTTCAAAGTGATGATGCCCGAATTCGATCGGCGGCCAATGATATTATCGAATCGGAAACGGATGCCAGAAAGGCGGTAGATAAAATTTTTCAGTGGGTTTATGAAAATATTGAAAAGAAGCCGACGCTGAGTGTTCCCAGCGCGCTGGAGGTTCTCGAAACGAAACAGGGGGACTGCAATGAGCATGCCGTCCTGTTTACCGCGCTTTGCCGGGCGGTCGGTGTTCCGGCCCGGCGTTGTGCCGGTATCGTGTTTGTTAATAACGGTTTTTACTATCATGCCTGGAGCGAGGTTTTTCTGGGGAAGTGGGTGTCCGTGGATCCGACCCTGAAACAGTTTCCGGCGGATGTGACCCATATCAAGTTTTTTGAAGGCGGGATGGCGGATCAACTCGGGGTCCTTGGCCTGGTGGGCAGACTGGAACTGGAGGTGCTGGATCAAAAATGATAATTCTTGAAAATCTGACAAAAGTGTATCCGACCGTGACGGCGGTGGACCATATTTCCCTGACGGTAAAAAAGGGTGAGCTGTTCGGTTTTCTGGGGCCCAATGGCGCGGGAAAAACAACCACCATCCGAATGATGGCCGGGCTGGTGCAGCCGACGGCCGGCAGTGCTTTTATCGACGGATGGAACATTGTCAGCCATGCCAATGCGGCCAAGCGAATCACCGGGTATATTCCGGACCGCCCGTTTCTGTACAACAAGCTTACCGGCCGGGAATTCCTGTGGTTTACCGGGCGGCTCTACGGCCTGAAAAAGGATGTGGTGAGCCGGCGGATTATTCCCCTGCTGGAACTTTTCCATATGAATGATTACGTCGATGAATTGACCGAGAGCTATTCTCACGGCATGAAACAGCGGCTGGTGATGGCCTCCGCGCTGATTCACAAGCCCCGGCTGCTGATCGTGGACGAACCCATGGTGGGCCTGGATCCGAAAGGGGCCCGGCTGGTTAAAAAGATATTCAGGGAGCTGTGTGCCGGCGGAACCACCGTGTTTATGTCGACCCATACGCTGGAGATTGCGGAAGAAATGTGCGACCGGATCGGCATTATTCAGAATGGCCGGATGGTTGCGGCCGGGACCATGAAGTCGCTGCGGGAAAAGACCGGTGCGGCGGGCAAGAAACTGGAAGCTGTTTTTTTCCGGCTGACCGGCGGTGATGATGTCGGTGAGGTGATTGAAGCCTTGAGGTTTTAATGATGTTGAATGCCCTGGGGATGCTGTATCCCAAAATCATTCAGTTTAAAAACAGAATTAAATTCAAGGGGGAAGGCTCCTATACCAGGGCCCTGCTGATGACCGGTTTCGGCATGGCCTTCTGGGCCGGGACCTTCGTGGTTTTTTTCCGGGTGCTGTCCTACTTCCGGAGTATTGACGTATTTGGTGATTTTCTGGCGGCCAAACTGCTCGCGATGATATTTCTGACCTTTTTTTCCATTTTGATTTTCAGTAATGTGATTACCGCCATTTCCGCCTTTTTTATTTCAGATGAGCTGCATTTGATTCTTTCAACCCCGTTCGATTATGCGGCGCTTTATTTTTCCAAACTGACGGAATCCATTTTGAACAGTTCCTGGATGGTGCTGTTGTTCAGTCTGCCGGTGTTTATTTCCTACGGGGTTATATACCGCCAGGGGATATACTATTATGCCCTGCTGTTTTTTTCCATGGTTCCTTTTCTGGTCATCTGCGGTACGCTGGGAATTTTCACGGCCATGCTCCTGGTAAAGTTTTTTCCCGCCAAACGCTTGAAAGACGTCCTGTTTTTGCTGACCATTTTTTTTGTCATCATTGTCTATTTTATGTTCCGATTTTTAAAGCCCGAGCGGCTGGTGGACCCGGACAAGTTTTTTACCGTAATCGACTATCTTTCCTCCCTGGAGGCGCCCACGTCTCCTTTTCTCCCCAGCCAGTGGATAACGGATGTTCTGTCGGCGATGCTGTTTGACAAACTGTCCGGTCCCGTTACCTTTAATATGCTTTTGCTGTGGAGCACGGCGCTGGCCTTTATGGTGATGCTGGGGTGGTTTTTCCGGTCCATTTTCTTCGATGCGTGGAACAAAACCCAGGAAGGAAAGACCGCCACCCTGTCCACCGGCCGACGCTGGAACCGTATCCTTGATTTTGTGCTGTATCCTTTTTCTCCGCCGGTCCGGTCCATTATTGAAAAAGATATCCGGCTGTTTTTCAGGGATACGGCGCAGTGGTCGCAGATTTTCATCCTGCTGGCCATTGTTGTCATCTATCTGTACAACATCAGCGTTTTGCCGATGGACAAAAATCCCCTGCCCACGGTTTATCTCCAGAACATCATTGCATTTATTAATCTCGGCCTGGCCGGTTTCGTGATTTCAGCGGTTGCAGTGCGTTTTGCCTATCCGGCAGTGAGCCTGGAAGGCGAATCGTTCTGGATTATCAAGTCTTCTCCCCTGAGCCTCAAGGCTTTTTTGTGGTGCAAGTTCTGGGTCAATTTTCTGTTTCTGGTGGTGATGTCCGAAGTCCTGATTGTTTTTACCAATTACCTGCTGCAGGTGGGTCCTCTGATGATGGCCATTTCCATCGTCACCATTTTTCTGATGACCTTCGGGATTACCAGTCTGGGCATCGGCTGCGGCGCGGCATATCCCCGGTTCAGGGTCGAAAATATCGCCCAGATTCCCACCGGATTCGGTGGTCTGCTGTTCATGATCCTGGCCATGCTGTTTATCGGTTCGATTGTGGTGCTGGAAGCCGGGCCGGTATACTATTTTTTGATGTCCGATTTCACCAATATGCCGATATCCGGTAAACACTGGATCAGGATTGCGGTTCAGCTGGGGCTGGTTCTGATAATCAATCTTCTGGCCTTTCTGCTGCCGCTCCGGTTCGGTTTGAAAAAACTGTTTCTATTTGAAAAGATTTAATAAGGGGTATTGCTTCTTGGTAACTCTTATGCCAATGTCAATTTGCTGACAAAGGTCAATTGAATGACAATTGACAAAGCTCAAATTAATTATCGTTTGTCTTTATCCTTCCGGCGTTATATAATTAAAAATTGAGTAAAAAATGAACAAACACCCATATCTGAATATATGAAAACAGAAGGGGACCGACGTGTCTAAAATACTGGTTACCGGAGCCACCGGTTTTGTGGGATCCGCCATTGTCAAGGCGCTTTTAAAGCGTAATGAAACTGTTCGTATAACAGTGAGAAAAAGCAGCAGCCGAAAGAATATTGCCGGGCTGGGGGCGGAAATTGTTGAAGCCGATATCAATGACCGGGCATCGATAACTGCGGCGATCAAAGGCTGCAGCCATGTTTATCATGTGGCGGGACTGTACCGGACCTGGATGCGGGACTATGATGCACTGATGCGGGTGAACGTGGAAGGAACCCGAAATGTGCTCCAGGCGGCACTTGACCAGGGCGTGGAAAAACTGGTCCATACCAGTTCCATTGCCGCTCTGGGGATCCGCCCGGACGGCAAGTCTTCGGCGGAAGATGTAACCTTTAATCTTCATCATCTCAAGGCGCCCTATGAAATATCCAAGTATGAGGCCGAGAAAGTGGTGCTGGATTATGTTCAGAAGGGCGTCAATGCCGTTATGGTCCGGCCGGCACTGGTGATGGGGGAAGGGGATATCTATCCGACACCTTCCGGTAAAATGGTGATCGATGTGATCAAGGGCAAAATGCCGTCTTATTTTGACGGCGGCATTGATGTGGTCGGTATCGACGATGTCGTGGCCGGTCATCTTCTGGCCATGGAAAAGGGAAAGGCGGGTGAAAGTTACAATCTGGGGTGCCCCGGTAATTTTACCACCATGGGAAACCTGTTCAGGCTGATCGCACAGGCCGGTGGCGTCAAACCGCCGGCGATTCAGGTTCCCCGGGTCCTGGCGCTGGTTTGGGCAACGCTCATTACAGCGCTTTCCGACTATGTGACCCATAAAGAACCGGTGGCGACACCGGCCAATATTCGCGTGCTGTCCGCGAAAAAACGGGTCGATTTTAGCCGGGCCGTTACCGAACTGGGCCTTCCGCAAACGCCCCTGGAAAAAGTGGTTCAAAGCACGGTGGCCTGGTATAAAAAGGAAGGGTACCTGTAAAATGTCCGATAAAATAGCTGGTCTGGATGAGAAGAAAACGCTTTCATCCGCAACGCTTTTGAAAATGCCGCAGCCGGCCGCGGAACAGGCCTTTAACTGCCTGACCAATGAGAAAAAGGCCGAGCTGGTCCTGAGCGCGCCTTTCAAAGACCGGATGGACATGATCCTGATGGCGGACGATTCCAAAGCCCTGGTCCAGGCGCTTCCGGAAGAAGAGATTTACTGGACGGTCAAGGAGCGGGGACGTTCCGATTCGCTGGCGATTATTTCCAGAACCTCTCATGCCCAGTTTCAGTATATGATTGATGTGGACTGCTGGACCCGTGATCAAATCGATTTCGGCAACATTGCAAAATGGTATATTCTCCTGGGCAAATGCAACGAGGTCAAAGTTGTCGAGTGGTTTGAGAATGCGGACGAAAGGTTTCTGGTTTCGACGCTGAAGCGGTTTATGGGCGTAGCGAAAATCGAGTCGGAAACGGATGTTCTGGAAGAGTATGAGGAAATGCCCAATGATACCTTTGACAATGTTTACTATTTTCAGTTCGCGGACGATGAATCCCGGCTGGTGCTGATGCCCCTGTTAAATGTCTTGTACAAGTACGACAGCAGTCTTTTTTATTCGCTGATCGAAGGGATCCTCTATGCGTTTACGCCCGAATCCGACGAAGAGGCTTTCCGCTGGCGCCAGTCCAGAATTGCCGAAAAGGGGTTTCCGGACATTGATGAAGCCCTGATGGTTTATCAGCTGATTTCCGACCGGGAACTTGAAGCTGTTCAAAAATCCCTGGAACGCAGACGCGTGTCCGAAGCCGGCACCCGTTCGGGGGTCAGATACCTGATGGAAATCGATCATGCCCCGACTTTTTTTGCCAGTGCGCTCAGGCATCTTCCGGATGAAAACGCGTTTGATGCTGTTCAACGCAGTATTATTCATCTGGCCAACAAGATTATTATGGCGGACTGTCTGGAGATTCGTGACCGGGAGGACCGGAAAAGGGCGATTGGCAAGGTTGAGAGCTATGTCAATATCGGTCTTGAAATCCTGTCCGGGGAAGATATTGATCAGGCGCCGAATGTGCTGGCAAAGGTTCATCCGGGGGATTTGTTCCGAATCGGTTATTCTGCCGGGTTAAAGCTGAAAAACAGCTTGCAGGCGTCTATTTCTCAGCACGGGGAAAGACTGGTGTCCTTTGCCGATCCGGTAACGGCGGAAGTGATTTCCGGTCTGTTGAAAAAACGGCCCCGGTATTTTGAAGGGCTCGGTGCAAAGGGTTTGATTGCGCACCGGGATTTTCACACCATTGACGACATCAGAGCCTCCGAACAAAGAATTCAGCGTCATGTTTTTTCATTTCGGCTGATTTTTGAAGTCATCGGTATCGATCCCGAAACCTGCGGGCGTGAGGCCTCTCTGCCCGATGTCAATGCCGGGGTCAGCTGCATCACGGTCTTTAATACGCTGGTGGTGAACAATATTTGTAACGGCATTTTCGAGGCTGATGCATTAGGTCAAGACGACTTTAGCGCTTTTATGTCCAAGGGGTGGTATGTTTCCGAAACCGGGGTGCGGGCGTTGAAGCCGAATATCCGCCGGGAGGTTTTTGACCGGGTTTGTGCCGAATTCTGTATTGAATCGGAGGATCTGGAATCTCTGAAAGGATTTATTGAAGATTGCCTGGCTGTTATGGAGGAGGAATTGAAAGGGGTTCATTCGGCAGAGGCAATTGACAGGAGATACATTACTGCGCTACTATTAAAGTAGGTCGGTAGGATAAAATGTTAAACGCTAATCTTGATGAAGGGAGGAAGCCATGCCGCACAAAAACATTCCCAATATAGCCGCCATTCTGCAGAATGCATTTTACGCGTCGTACCAGGTGCCGGAGTATAAGGATTTAAGTATCGAAGACCGCAGACAGAAGGTTTCCGAGGATTTTATCGCGTCCCTGAAAATGGCAGATATTATTTTTGAAAAAGCCATGCATGAAAAACTGCCGCCGGACCAGAAACGGATTATCGAGAAATATATTCAGGTCTAGCGGGCAGGTTTCAGGATTTTTGAAAAGTTCGACCGTATTTTTTGATGGCAGTTTGCGATGCTGCTGTAGAAATTGAGCTATATTATCTGATGGAGCGATGTAATGCCGATATATGAATATCAGTGTAACGAGTGTCAGGCGCTGTTTGACTGTGTGGTCATGCGTGCTTCCGAGGCGTTTGTTCCCAAATGCGAAAAATGCGGCAGTACGGATGTCAAAAAGCTGGTTTCCAGTGTCCGCTATGTGTCCGGACCACAGGAAAACCAACTGGCGTCCAACGTGGAGAACCGGCTGTTGAAATCGGTGGGAGGCAATGTTTCCGATAACACCAGAAAAGAGATCAAAGAGCTTTCCAAAGAAGCGGCCAAAAGAGGGAAGCGCCGGTTTAACAGCATGATGGATACCGGCAAATCGGAGAATATAGATTACTAGATGAGTTTAAATAGGGCAGACATTTAATAAGAAATAAATGTAAATGTCAGAGCTCAAATGAAAAATGAATGTCAAAAGTAAAAGATCAAAAGCAGTATCCGTTTATTATTGTAGTTTTGATATTTATTTGAAATTTTTAATTTAAACTTTGGATTTTGAAGTTTATCCGTTCAAATTGCCGGCCCGGCCTTTTTGGGGCTGTGAAAAAGAAGTATCATGGGCCTTGAATTCTACCCGATTCCGGCCAGTTCCAGTCGTCCTTTCCATTTTTCAACCAGCAACCGTTTTAAAAGACGATGTTCCGGATGATTCAACTCCGGATCCTGGTCGATCAGGGTAAAGGCCGCTTTCCGCGTTTCGATTAAAATGTTGATGTCCCGGCCGATATGCGCGACCCGAAAGTCGGGCAGGCCCGACTGGCGGGTGCCCAGGAATTCGCCCGGCCCCCGGATATTGAAATCCTCTTCCGCGATCTTGAAGCCGTCTCTGGTCCTGACCATGACATCCAGACGCTGCTTGGCGTCATCCGACTTTTTGAACTGGGCCAGCAGAATGCACATGGATTCGGCAGCGCCCCGGCCCACTCGGCCGCGCAGCTGGTGGAGCTGGGACAGACCGAAACGTTCGGCGTGTTCGATGACCATCAGTGATGCGTTGGGAACATCGATGCCCACTTCCACCACCGTGGTGGATACCAGAATATGAACGGTGCCGTTTTTAAAGCGGTGCATTACCGCCTCTTTTTCTGTGGCCTTCATTCGGCCGTGGACCAGTCCAACGGTAAAGTCCGGAAAAATATCCTTTTGCAGGTGTGTTGCCATGTGGGTGGCGTCCAGCAGGTCCATTTTTTCTGATTCCTCGACCAGGGGATAGATGATAAAGGCCTGCTGTTTTTTTTCAAGTTCCTGCCGGATAATGTCGTATACCTGCTCGCGTCTGTTTTCATGAAAGAGCTTCGTTTTGACGGGCTTTCGCCCCGGGGGCAGTTCATTGATGATGGAAATGTCCAGATCCCCGTACACGGTCAATCCCAGTGTCCGGGGAATGGGGGTGGCGGTCATCACCAGGATGTCCGGATTCTTGCCTTTGCGCTTGATCTCCGCGCGCTGCATCACGCCGAACTTGTGCTGCTCATCGATGACGGCAAAGCCCAGGTTTTTGAAATCAACGCTTCCCTGAATCAGGGCGTGGGTACCGACGATAATATCGGCGGCACCTTGTGCAATCTTATTCAGGGCGGCGTTTTTCTCGTTTGTGGGCTGGCTGCTGGTCAGTAAAGTGACCGTGATATTCGAACCGTCAATCAGACTGCTGATGGTTTTGAAATGCTGTTCTGCCAGGATTTCGGTGGGTGCCATAATGGCGGACTGGTACCCGTTCAGCTTGGCGCCATAGCAGGCGATCAGGCTGACCACGGTTTTGCCGCTGCCCACATCTCCCTGAATCAGGCGGTTCATGGGGAAGGGTTTGGCCATATCTGAAAAGATGTCTTTGACCGCATTTTCCTGTGCGCCGGTTAAGGAAAAGGGCAGGCGGTTCAGAAATGTTTTGATTTTTACCGGAGCAAGGTCAAATGAAATGCCGGGTTCAATGGCAATTCCCTTTTTGCGCAGGGCCAGTACGGTCTGCAGCATGAAAAATTCGTCGAAAACAATCCGCCGGTGATAATCCGAACGCTGATCAAGGAGTCTGTCAATGTCGTCATCCGTATCCGGAAAGTGGATATGCGTAAAAGCGTTGGACAGCGGCATCAGCCGGTATTTCTTTCTGATGGCGGCCGGAATCACTTCCGGGAGATACCGGCAGAACCGGGAAACGGTGTGGTCCATGATTCGCTGCATACTTTTCTGGTGGATCCCCTCGGTCAGGGGATAGACGGGCATGATCTTCAGTTTATCCGTACATGAATCATCGCTGTCCAACAGATCAATTTCCGGATGATGAACCTCCTTTTGGTACCGGAAATGCGACACGGTTCCGGACAAGATGACTTCACTGCCTTCCCTGAACCGGCTTTTCAGAATGTTTCGGTATTTTGCGCTGATTTTGAACCATTTTGCGGAAAGGTTCTGGGAACCGTCACTGATCAGAATTTCAAAAAGCTTGCTCCTTCCGGCAAAGGATCGGCTGGAAACGCTCATGACTTTGCCGATGATAATGGCATGCTCCCCGGGAACAATGGCGGATATTTTTTTGATTTTTCTGCGGTCGATATAGGTGCGCGGGATGAGATACAGCAGGTCTTCGATGGTTTTGACATTCATCCGTTCAAGCGCTTTCATGATTTTCGCGCCCACGCCTTTTACGGTGTCGACCGGGGTGGAGAGCTGATGCAGGCTTTCAGCAAAACCGGCCTCGGAAACCGGAGGAGGGGAAGGCGCGGTCTTTTCCTGTGACCGTGAATTGATGGTTTTGATTTCTGAAAGGGCGGACCGGATCAGGGCCTTTTTTTCATCCGGTGCAAGGGCCTCATAATTTTTGAATTTTTCGGCCAGTGATTTTAAGATGTTTTTGGAAGAAGTGTATTTCAGTGCTTTATTTGCCAGCGTCGGGATCAGTTCCTCCAGGCCTTTGACATTTAAAATGGCAGAAAAGTTGTTTTTTGCAGCAAAAAGCAGGGGGCGTTCGATGGCCGCAATGACCGATGCAAGGTTGTTCAGTTTTTCTTCCATTCATCTCCCGGGAAAAAAGGTTTTTTCCTGTCCTTTTTTTAAAAAGCTATATCATAAACCGGGTGCGGTATAAACCTTCATTTTGGCCGGGCTGTGTATTTCCTGGGTCGGTTTATTTATATGGGGCTCTTTCCGGCATAAATTTTGAATGGTTACAGGTTCAGGAGCCAAGCAATTTAAGGGATGGATGATTATGGCATCGGAGATTAATGATATTTCAAAAATCGAGGCGCTGATGCGTCAAGTCCGGGCTGAAGGGAAAAATGTACCCGGAAACAGGGCCAAGCAGAATAAATCGGGCACGGCGTTTGATGCACTGCTTGCGGCGGATATTGAAAAAAACAATGAAAATCAGGGCGTTTTATTCAACAAGACGCCTCTTGACGGGGAAAAGCTGAAATTTCTGGCTGAAATGATTCAGCTGCAGTTAAAAGGTATGGTTATCTCCCGGATAAATGATTTCGGAGATTCTGCCGCATCCCTGAACAACGGTTTTCGGTTGTTGCCTTTGCCGCAGGATAGTGATTTCATTGACTCATGGGCGTCAAATATTAAACGACCGCAGGCCGCTATCAGTCCGATGAAAATTCGAAAAGCGGCGTCCCCTGATGAAAAAAAATTATTTATCGATGATGTGATCAAACAGGCTTCCGAAAAATATGATGTTGTGACAGACCTTATCCGGTCTGTTATTCAGGCGGAAAGTGATTTTAATCCGGACTGTACCTCACCCAAGGGGGCCATGGGTCTGATGCAGCTGATGCCTGAAACCGCAAAAGAGCTTGAGGTGACCCGGCCCTATGATATTCAGGAAAACATTATGGGCGGGACCCGTTATCTGAAAATGCTTCTGGACCGCTACGCCGGCAATAAAGATCTTGCCCTGGCCGCCTACAACTGGGGAATGGGAAATCTCGAACGCGACCCGGAAAATCTCCCGGAAGAGACCCGCCAGTATATCGCCAGGGTCAACCGGTTTCTGTCCGCTGCAAGGGTCTGAACAGACACCGGTCTGTTTTTTGACTCGACCGGGTTCTGCTTTCAGCACATCTCTTCCTGTCAATATATAGTGTTCCGACGCTTTAGCACCGGAACATATTGAAATCCACATTTTTTGTGAAATGCCTGTGGAAAACCTTGTTGAAATGTTGCTTTTCGGTTAATAATATAGGGGTTTCAGCAGATTGCGCCAAAATGACGCACAATTAAATATTAAATAAAATCAAACACTTAGGCTTATTCTGGCCTGGGGGACGGTAAAATTTCTGAATATGTAAAAAAATAAAGTTATTTCAAAAACTAATGTTGAGAAACCGTGAATAAGTCCAATAAAAGCAAGTTTTTCCATGGTTTGAGTCCGGAAAAATTTTTGATCTTGACAAAGCGCGATATCTCATGTTTATTGGTTGGTCGAATCTGTCAAACCTGTCAAAGGTACTGAGTAAGGGAGATAAATGAAAAGTGTTGTTGTAACAGGCAGTTCAAAGGGGATCGGGCTGGGCCTGGCCAGAGAATTTTTAAGGCGAAACTGTGCTGTGGTGATCAGTGCGCGCGGCCGGGAAAGGCTGGACCGGGCGGTCGATACGCTGGGCCAAGAATTCGGCCGTGACCGTGTTCTGGGAAAAACCTGTGATGTCACGGATGTTCTCCAGCTTCAGAAGCTGTGGGATGTCGCAAAAGACCGGTTCGGAACCGTTGATATCTGGATAAACAATGCCGGAATTGCCAATAAAACCGCACCGCTGTGTGAGCTTGATCCGCGTCAGATCAGCGCTGTGATGGACACCAATCTCAAAGGGGTTATCCTGGCCACTCAGGTGGCGCTGCGGGGTATGCTGGCGCAGGGGTCCGGACAGATCTATAATTCGGAAGGTTTCGGCAGTGATGATAAAATTATTGCCGGACTTTCCGTTTATGGGTCTACCAAGCGGGGGGTGCGCTATTTCAGCGAGGCCATGGCCGAGGAGATGAGTGATCAGCCGGTGCAGATCGGTACCATCAGTCCGGGAATCGTGATCACCGATTTTTTGATCGATGACATGCGGACCATGGATTCGGAAAAGCTTGAAACGGTCAAGGTTGTCTACAACACGGTCGGTGACACAGTGGCCTCGGTGACCCCTTTTCTGGCTGAAGAGGTATTGAACAATCGGGAGAACGGCCGGCGCATCGTCTGGCTCACGGATGAAGAGGCGAACCGAAGATTCGCGGATGAAAAGTACTACAGCCGGGATTTTTTCACCGAAAAGGGCCTTTAGCACATTAGATCTGAATTTCCAGAGTATTTATATAAATATTGTTTGGAGTTCATTTGGCATCTTTAATTTGAAATTTGATATTTCAAAGTAAGCAGTATAACCTGTTCAAACAGCTGACGCTGAACTCGGTTGCTGGCATCGTGGCGATGATGATTGCTCTGATTCATGCGAAACCATTTACGGGACAGGAGAAAATTATGAAAATTGTATTAATTACGGGAAGTTCGCGGGGGATCGGGCTGGGCCTGGCCAGAGAATTTTTAAGGCGAAACTGTGCTGTGGTGATCAGTGCGCGCGGCCGGGAAAGGCTGAACCGGGCGGTCGATACGCTGGGCCAAGAATTCGGCAGCGACCGTGTTCTGGGAAAAACCTGTGATGTCACGGATTATGAACAGGTCGAAGCGCTCTGGCGCGCGGCCACGGAAAAATTCGGCCGGGTGGATATCTGGATCAATAATGCCGGTATTTCCAACCGGAAACGGATGCTGTGGGAACTCGCGCCGGAAGAGATAAAGTCTGTGGTCGATACCAATCTTATCGGTCTTTTATACGGCTGCAAAGTTGCGATAAAGGGGTTGCTGGCCCAGGGACAGGGGCAGGTCTTTAACTTCGAGGGACACGGCAGTAACGACATGGTTCTGGCCGGGCTGACCCCGTACGGCACGACCAAACGTGCGGTCCGTTACCTGACCGAATCCCTGTTGGCGGAACTGGACGGCAAACCGGTGATTGTGGGAACCATCAGTCCGGGCATCGTGATTACGGATCTTTTGATCCAGGACATGAAAAACATGACCGAGGAAGACCGGAAACAGGCCAGGATGATATTCAATATTCTGGGAGACAAGGTGGAGACGGTCACACCGTTTCTGGCTGAAAAAGTCCTTGCCAACACCAAACCGGGTGCCAGGATCGACTGGCTGACCGATGAAATTTCCCAGCAGCGGTTTGCCGATGACAAGTATCTGGAAAGGGATCTTCTTTCCGAGTTCGGTCTGTAAGCCTATCGGTCGAAGCTGTCCAGGATCAGGGGAGGGGGGGAGAGCCCGGCGTGAGTGATCATGGCCGGTTTCTTTTCAAAATTGACCAGTACCATTCCTGAAAACAGTTTGTCTTTGTAAACTTCGACCCGGTACACCTCGCCTTTTTTGTCCAGAGAAAACCGTTTCAGAATATCCGCCTTGCGGACCTTGATGCCGCATTCACTGGAAACGCCTTTTTTCCTGAATCCGATGATGTTTACCCGGTAGCCGTTTTGCGGGAGCACCATGAAAGAACGGTCCACACGGACCATTTTGCCGAAATCGATGTCTTGTTTTTTGCCGTCGATTTCCATGCGGATGTTGCGGCTTTGCACATCATAATCAAAATACTGAGGGTGAAGCTGTGAAAGTCTTCGATTGCCGTGATAGACCCGGTATCGGCCTTTACTGGGAACAATCGTTAACAGCGGATTACTGGGGGTGAAGGTCAAATCGGCGTTTTTTTTCAGTGGTATGTAATTGAGACGGCTGCGGGCATTTTTCATGTCGAGAAATATTTTATTTTCATACAGTACCAGCTGGACGTTGTTTCGAATGCTGTTCCTGACTTCGGCGGCGGTCAGGGAAAAATTCCTTTGATAGGCGATGTTTAAAATATCCATGAAGGCTTCGATGGCACGCAAATGGTAATAGGCCCTTTTATGGGTGGGAAAGGATTTGCTGACTTCCAGGCCGAACGCGGGCACGCCGTTTTTGACGGCAAAGTAGCTCAGGGTTTTTTCCATTTCCGGGTTGCCGAGATGGGTTTTGGTGTTTTTGATGTGGTATCTGTGCTCCTCTGCATAAAGGTGGCGGTTGACGGAGGAGACAACCTGCTTGGCGGTTTTTTGAAGATTGCCGAGCGGTTTACCGGATATTTTTTCCCGGTCGATAATAATGCTTTGTCCCCAGCGGGCCGGAGAGTGCCATCGGTCAATATATTCAGTGCGGTAAAATCCGCTGCCGTCGTGCAGATTCAATACCATGCTGATGTTTTTGTCCAGAATGATTTCCTTGATTTTGGTAATGGTCTCAAGTTCGGGGTCGGTTTTTTTGATGGCTGAAAATTTGCGGTTCATATCGCCGTAAATGCCGCGGGTCCGGTTGATGATACTGATAAAGTTCAGGTTGGGCACGACCCAGACATTTCCCCGGGTAATGGTGTAGTCCGTGACAATCAGGGAGGCCGCGTTGAATCCGCCGGGTTCATCCCCCTGAATGCCGCCGATAATCAGCAGCGTGGGGCCGCAATTTCCCCGGCCCAGCTTGTGGAGCGTAAAGTTCAGGTTTTCCGCCGAAAGACCTGCCGGGCAAAAAATAATCAAAAGAAGCATCAGGGTTTGAAATACTGTTTTCATGATCTGTCGGTTACCTTTATATGCCAGGGTTCAAACCGGACACCGAGCCGGTTGCCGGACGGATAGCGCAGGGTGATGTAGTTCAGTGCTTTCAGTTTTTTAAAAACCGGCGTTGTGGTAAACCGTTCGGTGAAGTTATCATAGCCGAAGCCGCGTTGGCCCACGTCAAAGTCACCGATGCTGTGATAGGAGTATCCCGGCGGCGCCAGAGAGCGGGACGCCAGAGACAGATTGTCGCCGTTGTGGTAAGCTTTGTTCAAGAACAGCAGGAACTGCTTGATAATGCTGCGGATACCGGATGTCAGGACCACCTGGTCCCCCATAATTTTTTTGATGTTGTAATAAGTGGCCAGCGGCTTGCCCCGGTAAAGATAGTTTCCGGAGCCGGGTATTTTTACCACGTCTTTTCTGTTGATCCGGTCGGTAATGTTCTGTATGGGTTTTTGGCCGTGAAACCCGTAAACACCGGCATCCGCAAAAAAAATCATTTCCATGAAGTTCAGCTCAGTCTTTTTGAACCGTCCGATTCCGGAATAGTTTTTTGAAATTTGAATGGCGTCATCCAGGCTCAGGAGGTGAAAGTTTCCGTATCCCACGATCCGTTGCAGCCGTTTTAAACGGTTCAATGTCGAAACAAGCAGTATGTGCCGGTTTTTGTTCAGAACGATATCGCTGTTATGATAAGAATTAAAGTTCTGCATTTTATGCAGATAATCCTTGATGTGACTTTCATAATCAGCGGGAGAGGGGACGGGGCCGTTATTGATGTCGGCAAGGACCGGAACGGGCAGACCGGCGGTAATGAATCCGGCGGCCATTGCTTTCAGAAAAGAACGTCTGGTGGTTGTGTTTTCCTGCGCCATGGGTCTGTTTATTATATTTGCGGCAATTATAAAATATGCAAAATAGTGTGTCAAAGAAAAAAGAGCACAAGATGTGGGGTTTTTTACGGTGCAGGGTACGGGTAAAGTGAAATTGAGATTATCAGTTTGTTGGAACACATGGATTTGCCGGGATTCGTTATGTCGACGCGTTTTCTTTGTCGAGGTATTCCGTGCCCAGCTGAAATCCCTGTTCGAGGGCCGTCATGTTTTTTGTGAGGTAGGGGGTAGTTGCGTACTGTTCCGAAACAATGGCTCTTAATGAATCGATGGTGACGACATTGGTGTAGGCGGACAAAAAGCCCATGGCGATGATATTGGCGACCATGGGGGTGTTGAATTTTTTTTCGGCCAGGGTCAGAAAGGGGACCTGAACGGTTCTGGCGCTGCCCACAATCACGTCCACCGCGCTTTCGTCGGCGATAATCACGGCGCCGGGTTTTGCCTTCGGGGCGAACTTGCCGTAAGCCTCCTCGGTAAAGGCCAGCAGAATATCGAGGTCGTTGCATTCCGGAAAAAAGATGTCATCGTCGCTGACAATAACATCCGCGCGGGTGGCGCCGCCCCTGGCTTCCGGCCCGTAAGACTGGCTCTGGGTGACGTTGCGGCCGTCACCGATGGCAATGGCTTCGCCCAGCAGCATTCCGGTGGAAATGATTCCCTGACCGCCGGCACCTGAAATGCGAATATTGATTCTGCGGATGGTAACGTCCCGGGATTTTGTTTTTTTCTTTTTTGCCGACGGCAATTTAGGCTCCTAGTTCAGTCCGGATATTTTTGACGTAGTCTTTGTAGGCGGCCGTGTATTCCGGCCGTTCCTGCCGGCGAAAAATGCCGGTGATAATCCTGTTTTGCAGTGCGTCTTTCGGCATGTTTTTGGCTTTGGCAAGGCTGATACTGTTTTCTTTCTGCCACAGCAGCATGTCCTTCGCGCTGCCCCGTTTGTTGATCCGGCCGTACTGGGTCGGGCACTGGCTGATGATTTCCACCAGGGAAAAGCCTTTGTGGGTGACGGCTTTTTTGATGAAACTGGTGGTCTGCATAACCGCATAAGTGGTTGACCGGGCAACAAAGGTCGCGCCGGCCGACAGGGCCAGTTCGACGGGGTCAAACGGCGGTTCGTAGTTTCCGTAAGGGGTGGTATGGGTTTTGGCCCCGATCAGGGTTGTCGGGGCGGTTTGACCGCCGGTCATGCCGTAAATGCTGTTGTTTACGAGAATAAGGGTGATGTCGATATTTCTTCTGGCGGCATGGATGAAGTGATTGCCGCCGATGGCCAGAGCGTCTCCGTCTCCGGAAACCGTGATGACCGTCATTTTCGGGCGGTGCATTTTGATGCCGGTGGCAAAGGCCAGGGCTCTGCCGTGGGTGGTGTGCATGGTATTGAAATCAAGGTATACCGGCATTCTTCCGGTGCAGCCGATGCCGGAAATGAAGGCCACATCATCCTTGGGGATTTTGAGATCGATCAGGCCGCGTAAAATAGCGCCCATTACGGTGCCGATACCGCAGCCGGCACACCAGACGGTGGGAAACCGTTTTTTCCAGCGCAGATATTCGTAAATGTCGGACAGCTCATGCATAGATTTCCTCCTTGACGATCTGGACGATTTTATAGGGATCCAGAGAGTGACCGTCATAGCGGTTAATGCCCATGATTTTGATTTTTCCGGAAAGCACTTCCTTGACGGGGTGGATCAGCTGTCCCATGTTGTTTTCGGCAACGAAGGCCATTTTCAGTTTTGTTTTTTTTGCGATCTGTTCGAGGGGCAGATCCGGGAACGGCCAAACGGTTTTCAGTGCCACCAGCCCGATTCGGATCCTGTTGTTGCGCAGGGTTTCCACGGCCCCGCGGGCGGCCCGGGCGGCGCTGCCGTAGGCGATCATCAGGTATTTGGCGTCTGCCGTATGGTATTCCTGCCACTCCCAGATGTCCTGGGTGTGGAGCATGATTTTGTTGCGCAGGGCATCGAGGGAAGCGACGACTTCCGCCGGAACCGCCGTGGGAAAACCGGACGAATCGTGGATCAGCCCGGTGATGTTGTATCGGTATCCTTCGCCGAAAGGCGCGGGATGGGAAACCATATCCAGGGGTTCTTTGTACGGGGAATACCATTCCGGCGGGACTTCGGGAAAGGTCCTTTTGACCGGGTTGACGTTCTGGGTTTCTTTTAAAACGACTTTTTCCCGCATATGACCCACCAGTTCGTCCAGCAGAACGATTACCGGTGTGCTGAAGCGCTCGGCCAGTTGAAAGGCGCGGATAGTAATGTTGTAACATTCCTGGACACTGGCGGGGGCAATGGCGATGGCGGTATAGTCCCCGTGGGTGCCCCATCTGGCCTGCAGGGTATCCGCCTGGGCCAGGCTGGTGGGGGATCCGGTGGAGGGTCCGCCGCGCTGGACGTTGATCAGCACCATCGGGATCTGGGTGACATAGGCATAGCCCAGGTTTTCCTGCATCAGGGAAAATCCCGGTCCGGAGGTGGCGGTCATGGCCACGGCGCCGGCCGCGCTGGCACCGATCACCGCGCCGATGGAGGCGATTTCATCTTCCATCTGAATAAATGTTCCGCCAATCAGGGGCAGGTCGCGGGCCATGCCTTCGGCAATTTCGGTGGACGGAGTGATGGGATATCCGGCAAAAAAATTGCAGCCGGCATGAAGCGCGCCAAAGACACAGGCTTCGTTTCCCTGGATAAAGTTTACGGGGTGACCTTCCGGAGTGGTTCTATTCAGGGTCACGACTGTTGTCCTCCATTGCAGGATTTTTTACGATGGCAAAGTCCGGGCAGGTCCGCCAGCACAGGGAGCAGAGCCTGCATTTATCCGGTTCGGCCAGATAAGGCGTGCCGTCTTTTTTTTGTTTTAAGGCGCCGGTGGGGCAGGCCACGGTACAGAGTCCGCATTTTTTGCACCAGACCGGGAAAAAAAGAAGTTTGCCGTAAAGGTGCGGGGCGTCCCGGGGGGCCCTGGGTTTGGAGAAAAGACCGGACTTGATCAGTCGGTCTACCGGTGGTTTGATGGATTTGGTCATATTTTTTTGGACCCGGATTTTTGGCGATTGTCTTCGTCAAAAGAACGAATGACACCGAAAAAAAATGATAAAATCTGTAACTAACCCTTTCGTACGGTTTTGGGTTTTCTTTAGAAAATTTATAACGAAGATCAAATATGAAAGTATAGAGAAAAGTGCCTGAAGTACATTAAAGTTCATAAAGTACTTAAAGTTAAAACCAATGACAAAGTTCAAATGACCATTGAATGACAAATGAAAAAGTTCAAATGTCAATTGAATGTCAAATGAATAAATATTAAAAGGGCTTAGGTTTCAGGTTTATTGGAAAGTGGAAAAAATATTGGTTTTTTCACCGGTCATGCTTCACGGCTCACTTCTGACCCGGTAACGGTCAAAGTTTGACATTGGGGTTTTGGACTTCATTTGGCATTTTTAATTTGAACTTTGTAATTTCTTTTTCATCCTGCATGGGCAAGAAATATTACTATATTGAAGCAATGGTGAAAAAGAAGCCACTTTAGTCCCGGCTGTTCAGTTTGGCCAGGAGTCTCAGGATCTCGATGTAAAGCCAGATCAGGGTGACCAGCAGACCGAAAGCGCCGTACCATTCCATATATTTGGGAGCGCCACTGTCCGAGGCGTTTTCAATGAAGTCGAAATCAAGCACCAGGTTGAGTGCGGCAATCACCACGACAAAAAGGCTGAAACCGATGCCGATGATGCCGCTTTCATGAATATAAGGAATGCCGGTGCCGAAGAAACTCAAAATAAAAGAGATGACATACAACAGACATATGCCGCCGGTGGCGGCAAAAACGCCGAGTTTGAAGTTTTCCGTGGCTTTGATCAGGCCCGAGCGATAGGCCAGCAGCAGGGCGAACAGGGTGCCGAAGGTCAGGGCCACGGCCTGGACCACGATGCCGGGAAACCGGCTTTCAAAAAAGGCGGACAGGCTGCCCAGGAAAAGGCCTTCCAGCAGGGCATATGCCGGCGCCGTGATGGGGGACAGGTTTTTCTTGAAAACCGTGATCATGGCAACGATGAAACCGCCGATACCGCCGGCCATCAGCCAGGGGGTGATTGAAGCGGGATTGCCGGTCTCAAAATAGAGGTTCCAGGTGTAAGATGCGGACAGAATCAGGAAGGCCAGCAGAAAGCCGGTTTTATTCACGGTTCCCTTAAGGGTCATGGCCTCTTGTGCGCCGGCCGGATATTTTACGGATTCAAAGGTTTTGGCATTCAGTGCCGGGTTTGCGGTTCGCATCATCGTTAGGGTCTCCCGGGGTGGTTGGGTGAATTTTTCTTATAGTATAAGAACAGAATCCGGGATGTCAATGTCATTCATTGAAAAATGTCGTATTGCAGATTTCGGCTGATGCCCCGGTCATGAAAGCTTTTAGGGGGCTGCTGATCGGCCGAAAAAAGCCGGTTATGATGTTCGGTTATTTTCTATTGACATGTCCGGTGTTTTAAATTAATATAAATAATTCTAAAAAAAATTGATAAGTCAAGTGGTTCAGCTGTTTTTGCCGACCAGTGTTTATTATAAAATCATATAAAATATGAAATAAAAAATAAAAATATAGAATAGAGGCCAAAAATGTCAATTTCGGTTGAAGTCAGGAACGGGGATATAGAAAGGGCGCTCAGGCTTTTTAAGAAAAGGGTTCAGATCGACGGACTCTTGAGAGAGCTGCGGAGCCGGCGTTTCTATGAAAAGCCCAGTGTGAAAAAGAAAAGAAAAAAACTTGAAGCGGTGCGCAGAAAACGCAAAGCCATGCGTTTTCAGTATAAGTAAGGCTATTTTCCGTGCCGGAATCCTGTTCCGGTATCTTTTTATTGTTTTGCAATCTTGCGCTGATGGTGGATACGTGCCGAAGTTTAAATATCCGTGTCTGCTGTGCCGCTGATAAATATTAAAAAAGCCGGGAACCAGTGATGATAGACTGTTTTCGGCTTTTTTTGTTCAGGTATTGTCCCTGTCCTGTTTGCACCGCTTGAACTGTTTAAACCCTTTAACGGTTGTTTTCTTGAATGGCGCTGTTCCCGTGTCATTGCTTGATAATATCGAGAATCCGGTCAATCCTGAAAATCCTGTCCGTGTTGTCCTGAACACATAACGCATCCAGCCCGGTAAATGTTTTTCCCTGATATATTTTTTCTTCCATCCGGAAGGGTTTTATGGTTCTGACGGATTTGTGATCGTTGGGTTTCAGATAGACAATATCGATCATCGTATTTTTTTGAATGGCCTGTTTGAGAACCGCTTTTTTTTGGTCCAGCGGCAGCCGTTGTTCCGATGCGGCATACTGGAGCTTTGTCAGGTAGTTGATGATCCGGTAATCCGTTTTGATGTGTTTATTGTTTAACGGGCGGACCAGTCCGATGCCGTCACGGGAAACGCAGCGGCTGAGGGCGACATACGCCTGGCCATGGGCAAAGGTGCCGTTTTGAAAATCGATGATCACCTTTTTAAATGTTTTTCCCTGGCTTTTGTGGATGGTAATGGCCCAGGCCAGCCTTAAGGGGTATTGGAAAAAATCGCCGGTCTTTTCCTGGGAAAGGGTTCTGGTCTCCGGGGCATAGGTGTATTTGTACAGGGTCCACCTGTGTTTATTCACGGGCACGATCCGGTCACTGTCTGTTCTGACGAATATTTCTCCGCGATCGATCTCTTCAATCATTCCCACGGTACCGTTGACCCACAGACCGTCCGGGTGGTTGTTGAGAAACATGACCTGGGCGCCGGGTTTCAAAGACAGCCGGGCAGCCGTGGGGGCACAGGCCGTGTCAAATTCGCCTTCAATATCGGCTTCCGATACAAACAGTTTTGTGTTCAGGGCGGAGAGCTTGTAAGCATTGATTTCATCTGCGGATCTGTTCAGAGTGGTCAGGAAGATATAACCGGCATCATCTTCAAAACCGTCGTCGATCAGGGATTCATTGATATAGGCAAAATGTCCGCGGGTGGCGGAATTGTTGCGGACGGCATTTAAAAAGTCGACAAACTGCTCGTCTTTTTGACGAAAGATCCGGTCGAGTTCGATAAACCGGTATGTGAAATTCCTGTTTGAGACAGCATTGGCCGAAAAAAAGTAAGGGGTCTCATAACGGGATTTGAAAATTTCTTTCTCATTTGATGTGACTACCGGCGGCAGCTGGTAAAGATCACCGATGAAAACCATCTGAATGCCGCCGAAGGGTGCTTTGCTGTTTGAAAGTGTTCTTAAAAAGCTATCGACGCAGTCCAGCAGGTCGGCGCGGACCATGGAGATTTCATCAATCAGGATAACGTCGATGTTCTGATACAGGCTGTTGCCGATATTTTTGCGGGCGGTTTTTTTAGCGTCGGCCGGGGTCACGCCGGGTTTGAAGTTGAAAAAGGAGTGAATGGTTTCACCTTTGACATTCAGCGCGGCTACTCCGGTGGGCGCGAGGACCACCATGTTTTTGCGAATATTTTTACGGAGGTAGTGCAGAAGGGTTGATTTTCCGGTGCCTGCTTTTCCGGTGATAAATACCGAGGCTGTCGATGATCTGATCAGCTCGAGCGCCTGTTTAAATTGACGGGTGATGATCAGAGGGATCACTGTCTGCTTGCCGGGATGAGGGGTTTGGGATGTTGGGGGTTCATGGAATGACAAAAAATCGCTCATTCAGTTCTGGCCGGCGCCGGGTTGTGAATTTATCCAGCACTCTGAATTGTTTTTTCCACGTAATCCAGCGCTTCGGGAAGTATTTCCTGAATATCGCTTTCGGTCAGTTTTAAAAACGCCATGGCTTTTTGATCCATGCCGTACTGCATCCCGTCTAATCCTTCGCCAAGACCGCTCATCAGGGCAATGGAATCCGCGACATGAAGAATATAGGCCATGCCGTTGTCGTTGGACAGGGACGGGGCGTGGTGATATTTGATGGCCAGGGACAGGTGTTTCGGAATCTGCCATTTTTCACACACGTCATGGGCGATTTCCGCATGATCAAAACCGAGAATCGCTTTTTCCGCATTTAAAAAGGTGATGTTGCCCGAAGCCAGTTTCTGGTAAAAAAGCTCTTTTCTTTTCAGAACATAAGGGTCCAGAATCAGTTTGCCGGCATCATGGATCAGCCCGGCGGAAAAAGCGTCTTCCGCCAGGGACGGATGGTCCCGTCTGGCGAGCAGCCGCGAGGCGGCCGCGGTAAAGAGAGAATGTTTCCAGAGATCGCCGGCGCTCAGTTCATAGCCTTTCAGCTCGCCGCCCAGAAGGCCGGCGGCGCAGGCGATGGTTAGCAGTTCCTGCAGGGTTTTGACGCCCAGGACAACCGCGGCCTGCTGAACGGACGCCACCCGGCCCACGGCGCCGTAGTAAGCGGAATTGGCAATTTTCAAAATACCGGCCACGATAGCCTGGTCGGACTCTATTACCTTTGCCAGGTCTTTGAAATCGGAATCCGGGTCGGATACCACCTGCCGGGCTTTCTGGGCCACCTGGGGCATGGGCGGCAGATCTTTCACCGAATTAAGAATTTTTTCTTTCAGTTTTTTACCGCTGGGCAGTTCGGTTTTGTCCGGTGCTTTTTCAGGCTCCGGCGGCGGCGTTTTTTCTTTCTGTTCCAGATCTACCAGAATCGGTTTTTTGCAGGACGGGCAGGGCAGGGTAAAGGAGGTGCCGAAAGACTTCAGGCGTTCATCCGGAATTTCATAGGTTTGATTGCAGTTCTTGCAGGTCAGTTTCATGCGTTGAGTGCTTTGATATTATTAAATTTCAGGGTTCAGTTAATTATGTACCATATTTATTGAATAACATTCCACTCTAATTTAATCGTTCAAAACAGAGAAAACTTGACGGATATCTTGGTTGCAGGACTTTTATGCTGGACGGCGGTGAACATTGGTCTTGCCGTTGAAGGTGAATGGGACTGTTTTTTGCCGGATTTTGCCTGAAATATATATAAAAAGGACTGCTTTAAAAAGCAGTCCTTTTTATATGTTGGCGTCCCCACGGGGATTTGAACCCCGGTCGCCAGCGTGAAAGGCTGGTGTCCTAGGCCAGGCTAGACGATGGGGACGTATTGTCCGGCAAATTAATAAATAAAACTAACATACTTAAAATATCTTTTCAAGCATATAATTTAGCTGGCGTAAATAATTTGTGCTTGTCCGGTCAATAATGCTAAGATAGCCGGGTTTGCAATTAATTTGAGTAAAAAATGAAAGCTTTTTTTGAACTTTTTTCACGACTGATGCCGGTCTGGGTGGTGCTGTTCGGCATTACCGGGTTTTTCTTGCCGGCCCCGATCCTTTTTTTCAAGCCCTGGTTTGAGTGGATGTTTTTTCTCACCATGATCGGGATCGGGGCGGTGCTCAATTTCGCGGAATTTATGCCCATTTTAAAAAAACCGCACACCGTACTTGCAGGCATATTTGCCCAGTTTCTGATTATGCCCGGCCTGGCCTTTTTAATCGGGCATCTGCTGGGGCTGCCCGTTTCCCTGCGGCTGGGGCTGATCCTGGCCGGCTGTGTTCCCGGGGCCATGGCCAGTAATGTCATTGCCTACCTGGCCAAAACCGATGTGGCTTATTCCATTGCCATCACCAGCACCGCGACCCTGCTGGCGCCGCTGCTGACGCCTGCCCTGACCTACCTCTATGCTCATACCATTATAGAAGTGCCGTTTTTGAAAATGTTTTTTCTCATTATCAAGATCGTCATTCTGCCGCTTTTCCTGGGATTTCTGGTGCGGCGGTTTTTCCGGGAAAGGGTGGATCGGATCAGTTATGTTTTTCCGGCCTTTTCAACCGTTTTTATTGCCCTGATCTGCGCGGTGGTGGTGGCGGCCAACCGGGAAAGTCTGCTTCAGGTCTCCGCCGTTGTTTTTATGGCCGTTTTTATGCTGAACCTGCTGGGCATGGGCCTCGGTTATTTTGCCGGTTCCCTGTACCGGTTCGACCAACGGCGAAAAAGGACCCTTGCCATTGAGGTGGGGATGCAGAATGCGGGCCTGGGGGCACTGCTGGCTCTGAAGCTGTTCACTGATGAGACCGCCATCGTCCCGGCGATTTTCGCCACCTGGTGCGTGATTACGGCGTCGGTGCTGGCTGAGATCTGGAGCATTAAAAGCAGTACTTCAAGTTCATAAAATACTTAAAGTACTTGAAATGCCCGAAACACCAAAACATCTACAGTACTTAAAATACTACTGATAACGGACTGTGAGCAGTGAAGCATGAGACGATACGCATGGCGCAGAGCGCAAACTTTACTGGCATTCAGATTTTGAATTTTTTCATTGGTTTTAACTTTAAGTACTCTAAATACTTTAAATATTTTAAGTACTTTGACTCACTCCCATTCGATGGTGCCGGGCGGTTTTGAGGAGATATCGTAGACCACCCGGTTCACGCCCTTGACTTCATTGATGATCCGGTTCGAAATTTCTCCGAGAAGATCATAGGGCAGGTGGACCCAGTCCGCGGTCATGCCGTCCCTGCTCTCCACCGCGCGCAGCACAATGACCTTTTCATAGGTGCGTTCATCGCCCATCACCCCCACGGTTTTGATGGGCAGGAGCACGGCAAAGGTCTGCCAGATTTTTTCATAAAGCCCCGATTTTTTGATTTCCTCCAGAATAACGGCATCCGCGTCCCGGAGCAGGGAAAGATCGGTTTCGTTGACCGGGCCGATAATCCGGATTGCCAGGCCCGGACCGGGAAAGGGCTGCCGGACGATGAATTCCGCGGGGATGCCCAGCTCCCGGCCGAGTTCGCGGACCTCATCCTTGAAAAGTTCTCTGAAAGGTTCGATCAGCGCCATGTTCATTTTTTCGGGAAGACCACCCACATTATGATGGCTTTTAATGGTTGCGGACGGTCCCTTGAACGATACGCTTTCGATCACATCGGGATACAGGGTTCCCTGGGCCAGGAAGTCGATTTTTCCCAGTTTGGCGGCCTCTTCCTCGAAAACGCTGATAAACTCGTTGCCGATGATTTTTCTTTTCTCCTCCGGTTCGTTCACGTCCTTGAGTTTATTCAGAAACCGTTTGGACGCGTCCACGGCGATCAGGTTCAGGTCAAACAGGTCGGTTAAAAGCGTTGATACCTTTTTGAATTCATTTTTTCGCAACACCCCGTTGTCGACAAAAATGCCGGTGAGCTGCCTGCCGATGGCTTTATGGATCAGGACTGCGGCCACAGTGGAATCCACGCCGCCGCTGCAGCCGCAGATCACCTTTTTGTTGCCGACGGTTTTCCTGATCTCTTCAATGGCACGGGTGATGAAGGATTTCATGTTCCATGAAGCGGAACAGTTGCAGATCCTGAAGATAAAATTATTCAAAATCTCTTTTCCCCGGGGGGTATGGACCACTTCGGGATGAAACTGGACACCGTAGATGCGTTTGTTTTTACAGCGCATGGCCGCATAGGGGGAGTTGTCGGTATGGGCAATGGTTTCAAAGCCGTCCGGAAGTTTTTCGATGCGGTCGCCGTGGCTCATCCAGACCTGGATCCGGTCATTAACCGTAAAACCGCTGAGCAGATCGTCGTTGCTGTCAATATTGATTCGGGCCTTGCCGTACTCCCTTTTGCTATGGGACTGGACACTGCCGCGGTGGAGGTAACAGGTCAGTTGCATGCCGTAGCAGATGCCCAGTACCGGAACGTCCATATTAAATATTTCGGCGGATATGAGCGGGGCGCCCGGATCGTAAACGCTGGATGGGCCGCCGGAAAAAATGATGCCGCTGGGATTCAGTTTCTTGAGTTTTTCCAGAGAAATGTTGAAGGGATGGATTTCAGAATAAACATGGCTTTCCCGGACCCGTCTGGCAATGAGCTGGGTATACTGGGAGCCGAAGTCCAGAATGATGATTTTTTCAAAACCGGTCTGCATAAGGTGCTATTCCACCTGATAGTTGGCGGCTTCCTTGGTGATGATGATGTTGTGAACATGACTTTCTTTGAGTCCGGAACTGGTAATCTTGATGAATTTTGCGTTTTCGCGCAGATCATTGATTGTGGAACAGCCCACATATCCCATGCCGGAGCGCAGGCCGCCGATCAGCTGAAAAATATTGGCCGATAAACTGCCCCGGTAGGGAATCCGTCCTTCAATGCCCTCGGGCACCAGTTTGGACTCTTCTTCGGTTTCCGTCTGAAAATAGCGGTCCTTGCTGCCTTTTTTCATGGCTTCCGATGACCCCATGCCGCGGTAGACCTTGTAGGTCCTGCCCTGGAACAGAATGGTTTCCCCCGGGCTTTCATCGGTGCCGGCAAACAGGTTGCCGAGCATAACGGAATGAGCGCCGGCCGCGATGGCCTTGGCGATATCACCGGAATATTTGACCCCGCCGTCGGCAATCAGGGGGATGCCGTACCTGTCCGCAATTTTCCGGCATTCCATAATCGCGGTAATCTGGGGAACGCCGACACCGGCAATGACCCGGGTGGTGCAGATGGAGCCGGGACCAATGCCCACCTTGAGCGCGTTGCAGCCGGCCTTAATCAGCTCTTCGGCTGCTTCGGCCGTGGCGAGATTTCCGGCAATAAGCTCGCAGTCCGGAAAATTCTTTCTGGTATCTTTGATCGCGTCGATCACGATTTTGGTATGGGCATGGGCCGTGTCGATGATGATGACGTCAACCCCGGCATCGATAACCGCCTGGGTTCTGGCTTCCCGGTCGCTGCCTACCCCGACAGCCGCGCCCACCCTGAGACTGCCCCGGGCGTCTTTACAGGCGTTGGGATACTTGTCGGCCTTTTCAATGTCTTTGACTGTGATCAGGCCGGTAAGGTTGTTGTGGTCATCGATGACCAGGAGTTTTTCAATGCGGTTTTTGTGGAGAATTTTACGGGCTTTTTCCAGGGTCGTTTCCGGACTAACCGTAATCAGGTTTTTCCGGGTCATCACTTCCGAGATATTTTTGTCAAAGTCGGTTTCAAAGCGGAGGTCCCGGTTGGTCAGGATGCCCACCAGTTTTCCGTCTTTAACCACCGGAAAACCCGATATCTGGTGCTGCTTCATGATTTTCAGCGCTTCATGGATCTTCTGGTCCGGGGCCACGGTAATGGGATTGACCACCATGCCGCTTTCAGATTTCTTGACTTTCTCCACTTCCAGGGCCTGTTCCTCGATGGACATATTCTTATGGATAATGCCGATGCCGCCCTCCCTGGCCATGGTAATGGCGGTCTGGGATTCGGTGACCGTATCCATGGCCGCGCTCACCAGGGGAATGTGCAGTTCGATTTTATTGGTGAGAAGAGTGGACACATCGATGTCTTTCGGCAGGACCTCCGATTTTTGCGGTATCAAAAGAACATCGTCAAAGGTCAGGCTTGATGCGATGGGGGATTTCGTCATGATCATATCCTTGAAAAATGCAGAATTATTAACGATTTAATCTATACAAAAAGCGGGCTTCTGTCAAGCAGTTGTGGTCAGCGAACCATGAAAAAGGTCTGGTCTGCGCTACGGCACTTACCGTGCCTTCGCGCATTTATTCACAAGAATTCCCTCCAGCAACCCGGAATCGCTGACGGTTATCGAGGATAATGACAGGATTTGCATGATTTCCAGAACGATAAGGGCGCCGGCAATAATGACGATTTCCCGGCCGGTTTCCAGCCCGGGAAGCAAGCGCCGTTCGGCTGAAGTTATTTTGACCATGTTTTGGTACAAAGCGTTGATTTTCTGCTGGCTGAGGCGGTGGCCGTTGATTCTGCCGGGATCATATGCGGTCATTTCAAGGTCCATGGCCGCCAGGGTGGTGACGGTGCCGGCGGTGCCGATCAGTGCCATTCCTGAAAAAGGTGACGTTACCTTTGCGGGGATCAGGCGGCTCCCGGCGAGGATGGTCCGGATGCAGCGACGCATTCGTGAAGTTTCCTGTGCAAGGGGCGGATCATGTTTGAGGAACTTCTCCGTGAGGAGGACCACGCCCAGGTCGAGGCTTTTAAACAGGGGCGGCTGACCGGTTTCGGTCAGAACAAGCTCGGTACTGCCTCCGCCGATATCGATCATCAGGGACGGTTCTCCGGCACCGGTGACGGTTCGGACGCCGGCCAGGGAGAGTTCCGCCTCTTGTTTTCCGGAAAGGATTTCCGGAGTGATACCGGTACGGGCAACGGTCCGGCGGATAAAATCATTTGAATTTGAAGCCTTGCGGACGCAGGCCGTGGCCGCGGCAAATATCTGTTCCGCCTGACAGGCTTTCGCCCTGCTGCTGAACTCCGAAATGCAGGCCACGGCCCTTTCCATCTGCGGCCGGCCGAGGTTTTTGTCAGCGCCCATATCTTCTCCCAGCCGGATGATTTTCCGGTCTCTGAAGATCGGGACCAATTGCCCACGGTCGTCGCAGTCGGCCACCAGAAGCCGTATGGTTTGAGTGCCGATGTCTATGGATGCGAGACGTTTCATAAGGCGCTTGGTGCAGAGCGCATTGTGCTTAGCGTATCTGTCTTTGTTAGGACTATGGCAAGACAGGTAGAGTATAGTTGATTAATGCCAGAGACCAAATTAAAAATGTCAAATGAAATCCAAAATCCCAATGTGATGCTTTCTGCCTGCGAGGAGGTGTATCCCGGTTATTAAACTTGATATCATCATCTGTATCGCTTACTCTCGTTCACAGGACGGGCTTTCGCGAAACGTCCCGGTTAAATATTTGAGCGTTGACATTTGTCATTCAATTGACATTTCGGCTTGGGTATTTGTCATTGAAGTTAACTTTGTTTATCATGATTTTGATGCGATATTCGATGTTCACAGTGTTCATGTTCAATAATGCTGTGCGGTTATATCAGGTGTTCTTCCTTGAAGCTGAAATAGCCGTTTTTGCCGATAATAATATGATCATGGATTCTGATACCGAAGGTCTGGGCCGCATCGACCAGGGTAGTGGTCAGTTTGCGGTCATGGTGTGACGGCGCCGGATGGCCGCTGGGATGGTTATGGACACATATGAGGGAGACCGCATTGACTTCCAGCGCCCTGGCCAGGATTTTTCTCGGATAGACCGGCGTTTCGTCAACGGTTCCCTCCTGAACGGTTTCATCCGCGATAATTTCATTTTTCGAGTTCAGGTAGAGGACCTTGAAATGTTCATCTTTCAAGCCGGACATGGATGCCCGAAGATAGTTCAGGAGTGCCGAAGGTGATGAAATGATATCGGTTTCCAGTGTTTTTTGCTTAAGATAGAGCGTCGCGGATGCCTTGATGAGCTTGAAAAGCGTTGCACAGTGGTCGCCGATGCCGTTGACCGTTTTCAGGTCGTCCCGCGGCGCATCCAGAACGCCCTGAACGGTTTTAAACTTTCGAATGAGCGCTTTGGCCAGCGGCTTTACGTCTTTACGGGCGATGGCAAAACACAGGATCAGTTCGAGAACCTCGTAGTCCTGATTTGCCGTGATGCCGTTTCTGGCAAAACGTTCTTTTAAGCGTTTGCGGTGATTGACGTAATCGGGTACTTCGCGCGTTTTTTTTGGGGTCATGATGATGGGGTGATGAAGGTTTCAGGTTTATAGGTAACGTCGGGGGCTTTTTTGCCAGGCCTTTGAAACGGTCGAAAATGAGGCATTTAGAAACTCTCCTGTTTGATATTTATTCATATGTATTCGTTATTTACCAAATTATCAAGTAAATATTATTGCGCGGCCGGTTAAAAACAGGCTGTTTGCGATGGGCAGTAAAGGCCGGGCTATTCTTAATTGACAATCATTCTTTATTTTGGGACTATTATTTGAAAAACAGATGTTTAAAAAACCGATTAAAGTTTTGCCGGTGGTTTGGAAATGCCGATTTGAAGAAGGGGCAGAATGAAAGAAGTTCTTTTTATCCATCCGCTTGGCCAGTCATTCTCTTTTTTGTTCGGGCTTTTTAATTATATCACCGGTCATACCCGGCGCGGATTCAACCGGTCCATTCATTTGAACTGTGGCCTGCTGTACTATTTTTCAACATTTCTGGGCGGGGGTATCGGGTATGCGGTGGCCCGGTGGGCGCAGAAAGAGAATTTTAATCTGGATATGTCCATGCATGCGTACCTGGCGATGGTGATTTTTTTGCTCTTCGGGATCGGGGGTGCCACCGGTTTTTTTCTGATGCGGCACCGGGAAAAAAATAAACATATCCTGAAGTACCATAAAGCGGTCAACGGTCTGTCCCTGGTGCTGGTTTTAATCCTGGCTGTTTCCGGCTATTTTGAATTATCAATGTTATAACAGTATATTAATCAAACTATTTAAAGTATTTTGTTAGCATGTTGAATGCCATTGAAGCGCAGAATATAGTCAAGCATTACGGCAGAATCCGGGCCCTGGACGATTTATCGCTTCAGGTCAGGGAACAGGAAATTTTCGGATTCCTGGGGCCTAACGGCGCCGGTAAAAGCACTTTTGTCAAAATCCTTTTGAACCTTGTCCAGGCCGGTGACGGCTACGCAGAGATTTTTGGTGAACCGGTCCACCGGCATACGACGCGCCGGCATGTCGGTTTTTTGCCTGAAAGCATGCGGGTGCACAAGTTTCTGACCGTTGAGGAGTTTCTTCGCTTCCATGCGGAACTATTTGGAATAGCAGGAAGAAAAATAAAATCTGAAGTGGAGCAGGCGTTGAAAACAGCGGGTTTTTTCGATGAAAGAAAAAGAAGAATGGGCACCCTTTCCAAGGGGATGATGCAAAGAGCCGGGATTGCCCAGGCCATTCTCGGTCGTCCCCGCCTGCTCCTTCTGGACGAACCCACCTCAGGGCTGGACCCGGTCGGTATCAGGGAAATCAGATCCGTTCTGCTGGATCTGAAAAATCAGGGGACGACCATATTTCTCAATTCTCATCTTTTGTCGGAAATTGAACGAACCTGCGATACCATTGCGATTCTGAACCGGGGGCGAATTGTCCAGTCCGGAAACACGGCCGATATTTCCGGCAAAAACAAGCATCTGGAGCTGGTTGTTGAAGGATTCGGCCCGGAAATTGCGGCTGCCGTGAATTCGGTTTCTGTGAAAGCGCTGGAAAGTGACGGAAATTTTATCCGGGTGTTTCTCAAAGACCATGATGACAGCCTGAAGGTCCATCAGCTGATCCAGAAGCATGGCGGCCGGATTATTTCCTTTTCCTGGAAAGGAGAATCCCTTGAGGAAACCTTTTACAAGCTGGTGAAAAACGGAGAAGGGGCATGAAAATCTGGGCAATCGCAAAAGTGGGATTCAAGGAATGTCTGCGTTACCGGATTTTTTATTTTATTCTGGTCATGGCCATTCTGTTTATTTTTCTCGGCAAGAGCTGTACGCCGAAACTGGAAACCGGTAATACCATGCTGGTCGATATTGAGACCCAGCAGAATGTGGCCATGGAGGCCGGGTTTCACGGGATTATTTTCTGGAGCATGATGTTGTGCGGACTGCTGTCGGCAGGGCTTTTAACCCGGGAAGAGGAGGAGGGTACCGCCGCGATGACCCTCAGCCGGCCGTTATCCCGGGCGCAGTTCCTGACCGGGAAAATCGTGTCGGTGCTGATGGTTTCGGTTTTTAACCTGTTTTTGCTGGCCGGTGTTTTTCTGCTGCTGTTTTATGTGGAACTGGGGCAGTTCAATCCGAATATCCTTTTAAGCTTTCTGGTGATGGTTGTTTCTTTGATTGTTTACTGCCTGATGACCCTGTTTCTGTCGTTTTTTATGCCCCGTATGGTGGCGCCGCTGGTGAGCATGTTTATCTACCTGTTGAATATCTGGATTACGCTTCCCTACCATTTTGATAAAATCAAGTTGATCTGGGTTCCCTCCCGGCGGGTTGAAGTCCTGTATGCTTATCTGCCCAAATTCGGTGATATTCAGTTCTTCAGTGCTTCTTTTATCGCCATGTCGGCGAAAAGTTATGATATAATACCCGTTTTTATCAATTTTGCCGTTTACAGTCTTTTGTTCTGGTTTGTTATTCTGTTTTTATTTAATAAAAGGGCCTACTAATTTTTTCGACAAATGTTAACCTTGTTCCAAGGTAAGGAGTGAAACGCATGCTGGACACAACCGCTATCAGAAAAAACCTGAAAATCATTATCGATGGAGATCCCTGGATTGTTGTGGATCATCAGTTTGTAAAACCGGGGAAAGGCCAGGCCTTTACCCGGACCCGGTTGAAAAATATGATTACCGGAAATGCCATGGACAAGACCTACAAGTCCGGTGAAAAAATCGGCGAGCAGGCCAATGTGGAGGAAGTGGAAATGCAGTTCCTGTATGCCCAGGGAACAACTTTTACCTTTATGGACAACAATACCTATGAGCAGTACGAGCTTTCGGAAGAGCAGGTGGGCGATGCCAGAAATTTCATGGTGGACAACATGACGGTAAATGCCCTGTTTTTCGACGGCAAGCCCATCGGTCTTGAGCTGCCCAATTTCGTAGAGCTGGAAATAACGGAAACGGATCCGGCGGTGAAAGGGGATACCGTTACCGGTGCGACCAAGCCGGCGACCCTCTCAACGGGATATGAGCTGAACGTACCGCTTTTTGTTAATGGCGGCGAATGGATTGTCGTGGACACCCGGACCGGAGAGTATGTGGAGAGGGTTAAAAAATGAGGGGGGGAACTTCCTCGCCCAATGGTTTCCCGCCCGACCTGCCGGCGGTGCTTAAGCGCCGGCACAGGATTATCAAAACCATCCGGACCTTTTTTGACGACAGCGGTTATATCGCTGTTGAAACGCCGGTTCGGGTTTTCTGTCCCGGGATTGATCCTTACGTGGCACCGCTTTCTTCAGGAAATGCCCATTACCTGGCCACCTCTCCGGAGCTGCATATGAAACGGCTGCTGGCCGCGGGCCTGGATAAAATTTATCAGCTGACCCGGGCCTTTCGTCGTGATGAATCCGGCCGTTTTCACAATCCGGAGTTCAGCATGCTGGAATGGTATCGGAAAGGCGCCGACTGCCGGGGCATGATGCTTGAGGCAGAGGCGCTTTTGCGTTATATCTGTGACCGGGAGGATGTTTTTCGTGAGCGTTACGCATTCCCTTTTCTCAATATCAGCGTTGATGATCTCTTTGCCGAAACCTGCGGATGGCGGCCTTCAACAGACTGGAACGAGGACCGTTACTTCAGGGACTGGGCGGAGAAGGTGGATCCTTTTCTGGAATCTGTTGATGCGGTTTTTATCACCGACTTTCCGGCGCCGCTGGCGGCGCTTTCAAAACTGAAGGATCAAGACAGTCGGATATGCGACAGGATCGAGCTTTATTTAAACGGTGTTGAAATCGCCAACGCCTACAGCGAACTGACGGATCTTCATGCGCATCAGGACTATATTGACCGTGTGATGCAAAAAAGCACATCGCTCGGTAAACACGTCTGTGCGGTTGATGCCGGGTTTATGGATGCGGTCAAAAAAGGCATTCCGGAATCCGGCGGGATCGCCCTGGGCATCGACCGGCTGGTGATGTGCCTGCTCGGGGAAAAGAGTATCCAGGCGGTGATGGCTTTTCCGGAAACGCGGCTGTAGCCGATTGCGGGGGCGGATCGTTCAACCCATAGTGCAGAGCGCAAGAGGCCATTTGCTTTTTTGGGTAAGAATTTTGAGAAAACTTTATTGAATGTTGACGAAAAAGAAGAATTTAAAAATCATTGCTGAAAAACAGGAGATTTTCGCCGCCATTCCGGAGGATATTCTTTCCCGGGAAAAAATTGAGGAGATCAGACGGATTCCTTCGGTGGCTGTCGGGGATATTCGCAACAGTGATCATGTCTCGGCGGTGTTAAAGGTGCTGCGGCATAAAAAACCGGATGCCTTTGTGCCGGTGGTGACATACTCCGGGGCGGAGTACGGTGACTGGCGCGGGTTTGAAAAATATCTGAAGCAGGTAAAAGCCGCCCTTGAGAAAAGGTTTAAGGTTTATGTTCCGGCGCTGCTGCTGGCGGGAGCGCCGGACTTTTTCAGGTCATTAAATACGGTCTGTGCAGAAAACGTGAAACGCCGGTTCGGGTTTTACCATCCTTGCCTGGGCTGCCGGCTTTATTCTCTGGCGGTAAAGGTGCCGTTGTGCAGACAGCTAAATGCGAGAATCATGGTTTCCGGGGATGTCGTGCAAATGGATATTGAAAAACCTCCGGTGTGTTTTTATGAAGACCTGCGGGCCTGTTCACTGTTGATGAACGGGTTTGGTATAGAGCTCTGGGAATCGGCGGTGTCCGGGCCGGCGGCTGACCGTATTCTGGCTGAGATGGGTCTCAAAAATAAATATGATGATTCGGGCGGGCTTCGCTGTGTGATGCGGTCGAGCTGCAGCTCAGGTTACCGGTTGAACGGCAGCAGGCAGAAGATACGCAAGTATTATGAAGATTTTGCCATTCCGGCGGCGGCCAAAATACTGAGCCGCGTTTTTGCCGGGGGGGTGCCGGATTATTCGAAAGAAGTTGATGAAATCCTGATGCTTAAGGCGGAATAATGGAATATCTGATCGACGGGTTGATCAGCGCCCTGAAACTTATTGCTACGCTGGACAGAGAAGTTTTTTCGATCACGTTTATCTCGGTCAAGATATCCACCGCGGCCATCATCCTGGCCTCCGGTGTCGGGGTGCCGCTGGGGTTTCTCATCGGCATCCATGCCTTCAGGGGCAAGGGCGTCCTCATTACCGTATTTAATACGCTGATGGCCTTTCCCACGGTTGTGGTGGGACTGATGGTTTATTCGATGATTTCCAACCGGGGGCCCTTCGGGACGTTTGAACTGTTGTTCACCCCCACGGCCATGATTATCGGACAGTTTATCCTGGCCACACCGATTATCATTGCCCTGACCATATCGGCGGTTCAGAGCGTGGATCCCCGGATTCGAAAAACAGCCGTTTCCCTGGGGGCCAGCGGGTTGCAGTCGGTCTGGGCCATTGCCCGGGAGTCCCGTTTTGCCATTGTAGCAGCCATTGCCGCCGGGTTCGGAAGAGTCATCGGTGAGGTGGGAGCGTCCATGATGCTTGGCGGCAACATCCGCGGGGTGACCCGGAATATTCCCACGGCCATTGCCCTGGAGACCAGCAAGGGAGAGTTCAGCATCGGTCTGGCGCTCGGATTTATTCTGCTGTCGGTGGCGCTGTTGATTAATTTTTTGATTCGTTTCTTACAGGCGAAAAATTAATTGTTTGACAGTGAAAAACTTAAACTTTATAATTTTTCGTTTGAGACGGTTGTCCAAAAACATGAAAAACATAAATATTCAGGGGGTTAAAAATGAACCGAAAAGCTTATCCGGTATTTGTTGTCCTGGCGGCAGTACTGATTTATGTCTGTAATGCAAACCGTCTTTTTGCCAATGCGGAAACTTCCGCTGAACCAGCCGCAACGGCTGAAAATACGGGCGTGAAAACGGAAAAAAAGGCCGAGGCCATCGATTCCGCTGAAGAAGTGGGCAGCGGTCATCCGGAAGTGGAGCCCGGTTTGTCCTGCAACGACTGTCATGAAATCAAGTATGATGCCAAAACCACGGCCACCCAGGTTTATCTTTATGATGAATCCCCCGGTTTTTCAAAGAACGAAGGGGTGATGAAAAAGGAACGAATCTGGCAGGAGATCGTCAAGGCCATCGGTGGATTAAAACATGACTCCAAAACCTATATCCTGGCCACCTGCGTAAACAATGAGCCGCTGACTACGACCTGCGAGTGGACCCTGGACCCGAAGACCGGCAAGCTTTACGGTTTTCATGAAAACGGCACAGAGAAACTGCGACATATCGCGGCCAATCCGAAGGTGAGCATGAACTATCATAAGGAGTTTGACAGTGCGACTTTTGCCAATTTTCTTTGTGTCCAGATCAAGGGAAAGGCCCGGCTGATCAAGGGGGATGATCCTCTGTATGAAAAGGTCATGGTTGAGCTGCTGCCTTATGAATTCGGCGCCCGGGTCCCCAGGGACGCCACGCCCGAGGAACGCGAAAAGCGGCTGAAACTTTACCGCGACGGGGTCAAAGACGATTTTACCATCAGTGAAATTACCCCGGAACGGATCACTATTGCCAATGCCAATTTCAGACAAGAGGGATTCCGGGTATACCAGAGATGGACACCATAGAGTATCTTGCAAAAAATTTTGCTTTTACAAAGCAAAAGGTTGATGTGGTATAAATTAAATATCAAATGTCAAAGCTCAAATGAAAAATGAATGCCAAAGGCCAAATGATAAAGTAGATTGTTTTGACATTGGGATTTTGGATTTCATTTGGCATTTTTAATTTGGATTTTGTAATTCTATGTTCATCGGCGAACACCGTTCAGCCGTGATCTCCGACCGCTTGAGGCTATAATAAAAAGTAAATTGCTCTAAGGAAAGGATTTATTAAGGGATGTTTAAAAAGAGAGCGGCTTACCGGCCGCTCTCTTTTTTCTGTTTTTTAATTTTTTGGATGTAGTCCATCCGCTCCCCGATGATTTTTTCGAAGCCCCGCTTTGAAGGGGTGTAAAATCTGTGGCGGCGAATCTCATCCGGCAGACAGTCCATGCCGGTAACGGCATCGGCATCGTCGTGGGCGTACTGGTAGCCTTTCCCGTAATCCAGTTCCTTCATCAGCTTCGTGGGGGCATTGCGGATATGCAGGGGCACCGGCAGCGCGCCGGTCTGTCTGACGGTACCGGCCGCGGCTGCGTAGGCCGTGTAGACAGCATTGCTCTTGGGCGCGGTAGCCAGGTAAACCACAGCCTGGGCCAGGGCCAGCTTGCCTTCCGGCAGGCCGATAAAGTGATAGGCCTCTTTGGCATTCAGGGTGACCTGAAGCGCGTTGGGGTCCGCATTTCCCACGTCCTCGCTGGCAAAACGGATCAGGCGCCGGGCGATGTACAGGGGGTCTTCCCCGGCTTCCAGCATTCGGGCCAGCCAGTACAGGGCGGCGTTTACATCGCTGTTTCTTAGACTTTTATGCAGTGCTGAAATGATGTTGTAGTGCTCTTCGCCGTTTTTGTCATAAAGCAGCAGTTTTTTTTGCAGCGCTTCGGAAACGATATTTTCACTGATCTTCTTTTTGCCGTTTTTGTCCGGGGTTGCCAGCATGGCTGCCAGTTCCAGGGTGTTTAACGATACGCGTGCATCTCCCTGCGAATAGCCGATGATATGATCCAGAATACCGTCGGTGACCGTGATATTTTCATTTCCCAGTCCGTTTTCCCGGTCGTTCAATGCCCTTTTTAAAATGGATTTAACCTGTTTTTCAGTGAGTGCCTCTAATACCAGGACCTTTGTTCTGGACAGGAGCGGTGAAATGACTTCAAAGGACGGGTTCTCCGTGGTTGCGCCGATGAGAACAATATCGCCGGTTTCTACGTGGGGCAGAAAAGCGTCCTGCTGTGCCTTGTTGAACCGGTGAATTTCATCGATAAACAGCAGGGTCTGGTTTCCGGTTGCGGCCCGGTACTCCCGGGCCGCCTTGATGACCTGGCGCACGTCCTTGATACCGCAGGTGACGGCGCTTAACGGGGCAAATTTGCAGTCCGACCCTTCGGCAATGATATGGGCCAGGGTGGTTTTGCCGGTCCCGGGCGGACCCCAAAGAATGATGGAATGGAATTCGCCGCCTTCGATAACCCGCCGCAGGAGTTTTCCTTTGCCCAGCAGTTGTTCCTGACCGATAAAATCATCGATGGAGCGGGGGCGCATGCGCTCGGACAGGGGGGTGGTGATGTGGTAGTCTGATTTCGGCATAATACCGGTATTGCTGTGTAGAGAGTTTTTTTATAACAGTTTTATGATGGCTGTATCAGCAGTTTGAACAGTTTATCATGAAAAGTCAAAGTATAAATGAAAACGGTCAGGATGAAACCGAGAAACACCGATCGCAACCGTTTTTATTATGTTTGTAAAACCATGGCCGCTGGTTGTTCGATTCATTTGCCATTGCTCAGAATTACCGGCCGAAAAGTCTTGATGGGTAAAAAGTATTTTGGAGAATTTCTAGAGACTGTCCAGCAGTTTTGCCAGATTGAGGTAAAATAGTTTTAAAGAATGGATGTCTTCGGGAGAGATCATGTTTTCACCCAGTATTCGGGTGTGGTCCAGGACGATCTTTCCCATATAGTTCCAGACGCCTCTTCGGGGGTGTCCGTCATAGACGGCATAGGTGTCCTGACAGCCGATGGTCGGCGCAATCATGGATGCGGTGTTGACATAGCCGTCGTTTTCCTGCCAGCTGAGCCGGGACCCATAATAGCCCATGGGTGGATTTGAAAAACCCATCAGAATCGAAAAAGGCAGGAAGAACGGGTTCATGTCCAGATACGGCAGGTGCCCCAGGTAAAAAGGAGAAATCTGGGAATAGGCCGTGGCAAATGAAAAGCAGTAGATGTTTTCATCCATGGCCGACAGGTTGACCCGGCTGTTGAAATAGCGGGCGCCTTTTGTCGAGAGATCATAGATACTGAAGTCCGGGTTGCCCCGCAGGGTCCGTTCGATTCGGTCAAGATGTTCCGCAAGAGTTTCATTGTCCTGTGGATAGATATTCCATTGCTCAAGGTCAAAGCTGAAAATGGTCGGATCGATAATTTCGTTGGCCTGGATTGCGGTGAATTTAAACAGATTATCGAGGCTGTTAAACGGACTGTCCATAGGATCGAAAGCGCTTGACCCCAGGTGCGGTGCTGAAATGGTTGTGATGCTTTTGATGTAGCCTTTTCCGGACGTTAGCGGCGTGCCGTCGTTATTGCGCAGAATATTGCGCAACTCCGGGGATCTGGCGGCAAGAAGCGCCGCCAGCATGCGAATGGTCTGTCCGCCCATACTGTGCCCGACCAGATGAACCGGATGGTCTTGATCCCATTGCGGATAGAGCGGTTCGGCGTAAAATTTTTCCGGCGGTTTTTGGTTATGGTGAAATTTTTCAGAATGGGTTTTGCCGTAATCCACCTGACCGCCCTTGATCTGGTAATAAAGTTCAATGGCCCGGTCCCAGTTGCTGGAGAACGGCCCCACATTTGAGACGAAAACGGTGTAACCCTGTTCTTCCAGAAAATCCTTTAAGGGAACATTTCTGCCCCAGTAGCGGAGGCCCTGCATTTCATCTTCGCCCCAGCCGGCAAAACCGTGGACCAGAATAATGGGGCAGTTGTTGCCTGAAGTTTCAGCAGAACTGGTTTGCGATGAAAACGCGCACAGCAGGGCAGCTAAAAACAGAATTTTAATAGATCGCATTTTCATAATTTGTTTATTATATATAAACCATTACTAAATGTATATGTATTTATGTGAACAAGTCCCTTCTTTCCTTTTTTCCGGTATTGCTATTAAAAATATCTTGTGATAGATAGAATCTATAATTAATATTCAGGATAAATCCATGAGCCGCAACAATTACCGTATCATATTAAACGGCGAAGTCGCGCCCGGTGCAAATCCGGACAGTGTGAAAGAAAAAATGGCCCGTCATTTTAAGCTGTCGGCACAGCAGGTCGAGGCTCTTTTTTCGGGTAAAGAACAGGTGGTCAAAAAGGGGGTAGACAGAGAAACCGCTGAGAAATATCAAGCGGCCATTGAAAATACCGGCGCTGTCTGCCGCGTCGAAATTTCAGAAGTGGACATTTCCGGACTATCCCTTGAAACGCCGCAGGAGCCGGTGGCGAAAGAACCTGGCAAGCCTGCGGTTTGTCCCAAATGCGGATATGAAGCGCAGTCTGATGCCGACCCGCTGGTCACCGCTCATGACGGACTGGGGGAGTGCCCGGTGTGCGGTATTATTGTCTCCAAGTATCTGGCCGAAAACCCCCTGCCGGAAGAAGAAAAAACGGAAGAAGAAGCGGATGAGACCCACGGTGTTATTTCCGACGAACATGTCATTGATTGATCGGGAAGGTGTTGCGCAAACGCTGCCTTCCGGATCGGGGGGGGGCCGCAAGCGGGATTTACAATAAGCGGCAAGGCATCCGAAAAAATTTAATTTAACGACCGAGAGACTCCGTAGCCTGTTGCGGGGATTATGATATGAAGGTTCTTGCGATAAACGGCGGGCCCCGGAAAAAGGGGAACTCAGCGATTATGCTGGCAGAGCTGCTGCGGGGCGCCGAAGATACCGGGCTGACAACGGAGACCGTCTTGGTAAAAGATCTTCATATTAAACCCTGCCGGGGCTGTTTGCGCTGTAATCTGATTAAACGCTGTGCCATCAGGGGAGACGACTGGAACCGTTTGGGTAAGAAGATTCTCAATGCCGATGTTCTTGTTTTCAGTTCACCGGTTTATTTTCATCATATCACCGGGGAGCTGAAGCGGGTGATCGACCGGTTTCGTTCATTTGTTCATGTGCAGGTTACCCGGGACGGTTTGAACCATACTCCCTGGCATCAATGGCGTAAGTGGTTTATTCTTTTGATGGCACAAGGGTCTCCCGATCCGGAGGATGCTGATCCGGCCATAAGGCTTTTTGAATTTGTCAAAACCATACTGGGGCCGGATAACAGATTGAGTTATTTGATTGGTACGCGTTTGATTGTTTCAGACCAGCTGGGGATGGATGAGCATCGTCTTGCCGGTCTTTACCCGAAACTCGGCCTGCCGTTGCGTTTGATTAAAAATGATTATAAATCCAATGAGATGCTGCTGAAACAGTGCTATGATCTGGGGCGGTCGGTAGGGACCGCCCGGATAAATTTATAAATCTCTGGTCTCGAGTCGATGACAAAGATCTATCGTTTCAGGAACAGAGGGGAGTCCTGTCAAAATTGCCGTTATTACAGGTCTGCGGTTGTTGATGCCCTGGGCCAAAAACGTGTTTACATTACTGTTCGCGTTCATTTGTGGAGACCGGTAACGGCGCTTTTGGAGCCATAACAGTTAACCCCTGGTTCCGAATGATATTTATCCAAAAAAAGAGCCTGAAGGTTATCAGGCTTCCGCGCTATTTTCTGGTCTGTGTTGGGGTGCTTTAAATAATTCTGACCATGAGGACCCCTTTGACCCCTTTAAGATTGTTGATCACGGTTTCATTCACGTCACCGTCGATATCGATGATGTTGTAGGCGTAATCCCCTTTACTTTTATTCAGCATATCGGCGATGTTGATATTTTCTTTGGCCAGGATCGCTGTAAACTGACCGATGATGTTCGGAACATTTTTATTGGCGATCAGGATCCTCTGGGTTCCGGACTGGGCCAGAATACATTCCGGAAAGTTGACCGAATTTAAGATGTTTCCGTTTTCCAGATAATCTTTCAGCTGGTTGGCGGCCATAACGGCACAGTTTTCTTCGGATTCCGGTGTGGAGGCACCGAGGTGAGGAATCGGAATAATGCTGTCGCAGTCCAGCACCTCTTCATCGGGAAAATCGGTGACATACATTTCAACGATTTTCTGGTCTATGGCTTCTTTTAAATCGGTGTTGTTTACCAGACCGCCCCGGGCAAAGTTCAGAATCCGGACCCCCGGTTTCATTAATGAGAATTTATCCTTGTTGAACATTCCACGGGTTTTGTCATTCAAGGGGACATGGATTGAAATGTAATCGGATTCCGCAATAATGCTGTCGAAGCTGACCGCTTTTTTTATGGTTCGGGAAAGTCCCCACGCCGCGTCGACCGACATGAACGGATCATAACCGGTGACATCCATGCCCAGGGCTTCGGCATCGTTGGCGACCATGACGCCGATGGCGCCGAGGCCGATAAGGCCCAGTTTCTTTCCCTTGATTTCCTGACCGGAAAAGTCGGATTTGCCTTTTTCAATGGCCCTGGTAACATCATCGCATCCATCTTTCAGGCTTTTTGCCCACTGGATACCGCGAAAAACCTTTCGCGAGGAAATCAAAAGTCCCAGAAGCACCAGTTCTTTGACGCCATTGGCATTGGCACCGGGAGTGTTGAAGACCACAATGCCTTTTTCTGAACATTTGTCAATTGGAATGTTGTTGACGCCTGCGCCGGCGCGGGCAACGGCTTTCAGGGATTCGGGCAGTTCCATGTCATGCATTTTGAAACTGCGCAGGATAATGCCGTCCGGATTGTTGATTTCAGAAGCATATTCAAAACTGTCATGGGGAAGAAGATCAAGGCCTTTCTGGGAAATTTTATTTAAGGTTTGAATTTTGAACATATTTAACTCCTTTTATGTATAAATGGCATTTTTAATATGCAAACTGAATTATTATTTTTTATTGCCGGTCGCAATCTCTGAATATGGTATTGGGCGATTTAGGGTTTAGTCCAAAATGAGAATAAAATTTTATTATACTACTAATTTTATTTTCTTGCCATAAGAAATTAATTTGAATGGCTTTGCTGTTCAAAACATGAAATGTGATACGGCCGGTTTTTTAAAAAAAGCATGATTTTGGCGGTGAAGGATTGTGGAAAAGATGATACGCCGACAATAAAGTTCATGGCCAATCATGACCAAAAACTGCGGCCAAACTTTAGCCGCAGTTTTTGGTCTATACTTTATTATGATAAAGATCGATTTTCGGTTATTTTTTCCATTCATAACGGTTCATGGAAAAGTCCGGATGCCATTCCTTGAAAATGACCTGTTCGGGACTGATTTTGATGATGGTCAGGGTCGCAAGCCCCCGCTTCAGTAGTCTTTCATACTCTTTTTCCGAAAGTTTTTTATGGGCCAGCATGGGCTTCATGATTTTCCGACCCACCTTGTCCATATGCCATTTTCTTATCTTGGACCAGAACAGGCGGGGACGGTCTTTCGCGGTAATGAGTTCGGCCGTGCCGAACAGCTGAACGCTTCTCTGGAACTTGCCGTGATTCAGCGGCTGTTCATAAACCACTGCTGAGACCTTTTTGTTTTCCCGGATATTGGCGATTTTCTTTCCCGGTTCCCCGAAAATGTAGAGGGTCATGCCCTCGTTAAAGTATTCAAGCACGGTTGCCCGCGGGTTATTTTTCGCGCAGGTGGCCAGAACAAGCGAACTGCGGTGGCGAATGCCGCAACTGTGTTTGCCGGGTTTGGGATCGATTTGTCCGGAGGTCTTGTCCAGGAAATCGATGATATCCTTTCGGATCCGGGTTTTTGTTTTTTGAACACGTTTCATATGCACCTCCGTTATGATGTCATGGCTGGCTTGGCGATACCAGCGGTTTCGTTGATACTGGTTCGATATATATCGCAGACCGCAGAAGATAGCAACCGTTCAGTTGTTTTATTTTATGTTTTGAAATTGAAACTGAAACTGTATAATTGGTTAAAACCCCAAATATATTTATTCACAAGGAGATCCCGGAGTTGGATCCGACCGGCAAAAAGGGAAGGTCGTCATGGAACAGCTGTTAAAAGATGTGATTCAAAAAATCAATTCACGCATGCTGCTGGAGCACAGAGATCTGCCGTGCAAAATTGCCCGGATGTGCTATCCTTTCAACTGGCTGGTGATGCATAACCGCATATGGGCGGCTGAACGGATCCACAAGCTCTATTCAAACCGGATAACGCTCAAAGCGCCTTTTCTCGATGTGATGGGAAACGGTATCTATCCGGCGGAATGCTATGATGTGCCGATATTTATTTTTGACCTTTCACTGACCCGGAAAAAAGTGGTGACCTACATCAACCTGGTCAAACTGGGAGACGGCCCGGCGTATCATGATGCCTATATTGCGAAGTTTAAAGATATTTATAACAAGTACCGGCATTTCGGAACGCACCCGATGCCGGAATGGATGCAGAAGTATCAGTCGGAAAACTGTCTGTATGCCATGCCCCCCCGCGGACAACCACCTTGAAGTGCGGGTTTGTGTCCTGGCGTATCTGGATCTCTACCTGGATATTCTTCTGTCGGCAGTGCCATTGCCTGATGCGGAACAATGTTCTGCCGTCCGGCAGCGAAGGGAGCAGTTTGTTCGGGACCTGGTCACTCAGGACCGCGCGCAAAAAGCCCTGGGTTGCTTTATCGGGAAAAATCGGTTGGGCCTTTTTCAGCAGCATGTAATCGGTTGACCGGAATGTAATGTTGCTGTTTGTCTGAGTTTAATAAACTGGGTGCGTTCATCGTTTAATGAGGTTGCTCACGCATAGGAGTATCATTGAAAATCGGGATCACTTTTTGGATTACGGAATATGATGTCTAATGAATTTACCAAGGCACAGGCATACCGGATTATAGATCAAATGGCTGTGAAAGCTGGCTGGGAAGACTTGATAGCGGAGATTTTTACCAGATTTTTTTCAGAAAGTGATGTTCCCGAACTGGTGAAGATTTTCGGGGTCGATATCTGCGACCTGTATCCGTCCGACCGGGAGTTGCGGGAATCGGAAGAGCTGTACCGGCAGACCCTGAACAGTATTTCGGACTCCGTTTTCCTCACGGATGGCAAGGGGGACTTTATCTTTGTTTGTCCCAATGTGGAGCTGACCTTCGGGTTTACGCAGAAAGAGGTGGCTGCCTTGTCCAATATAGCAAAGCTGTTCGGAGAAAATCTCTACGATGAAGCGGCTCTGGAAGTATCTTCGGAAATTCGAAATATTGAAAGATCGGTTCCGGACAAACAGGGGAAGCTTCATACGCTTTTGATAAATGTGAAAAAAGTCACCATAAAGGGCGCTTCCCTTCTTTTTGTCTGTCGTGATATTACCGAGCGCAAGCAGATGGAAGAAGAGCTTCGCATAAAAACAGAGAAGCTTGAGGATATGAATGCCACGCTTCGGGTGCTGCTCAACAGACGGGAAGATGATAAAAGAGAAATAGGCGAAAATGTGCTGCTGAATATCCGCGATCTGGTGATGCCGACCATCAACAGTTTAAAAATGAAGACAGCGGACAGGCGGCTGCTGGCGGAGCTCGAACTGGTTGAATCCAATTTAACCGAGATTGTTTCCCCGTTTTCAAGAGCGTTGACTGGCGGATCGGCCAGACTTTCTCCCACGGAGCTCAAGCTGGCCAATTATATCAAAGAGGGAAAAACGTCCAAAGAGGCTGCTGAACTGATGCACCTGTCCCGGCAGACCATTGAGACATACCGGAAGAACATCCGGAAAAAGCTGAAAATCAGTAATAAAAAAGAGAACCTGCGGTCTTATCTTTTGGCCCTGCAAAAACCGGATATATAATACCCCATTATTACCCCATACTTTTACCATTGTAATTTGACTGTTTATCTCCGAGAATAAAGTTGAATTGTTTTGCTTATAAGGGGCAAGGCGTTACAGGGAGGTCGGTCATGAAGTACATCAAGAATTTTCAGCTTTCTCTGGTAGACACTGATTTTGAGGTTCGAACAAAGGTGGATTATATTCCCAGCGGTCCCGACGATCCCATCGAAAAATTCATTCAGGAAAGCCGGGAAAAACTGGTTCCCGGACAGACCGCGCATCTCGAGATCAAGGGGTTCGACATGGAACCGGTGGCATTTAAAATTTCCCGGGCGGATAGAAATTGAAAACCGAGAAGGGATACAGCGTTTGATCTGAAAAAATAAATTCCCAAAGCGATATTTTAAAAATATCTTTTTATCAAAATAAAAGCCCGGCCGTATCATTATAATCGATACGGCCGGGCTTTTATTTTGATGAGCCAATTTTGCTAGTCATTACGGTTGCGATTTTTAACTGTAATCAAAGCATCTTTTAAAACCGGAAGGGTCAGCTGGTCTTTTTGCCGATGGGCGGCTTTTTTGCTTTTGATAATTCGCTCCAGGGAAAGAACCGGTATTTCTAATTTTTCCAGCGGAATTAAGACCGCATGTTTTATTTCCTCTTCGAATTCACCCAGGCCATGCATATGAACGACAATGTCGAAAAGCTTGACGCCATCACCGGCAAAAAGGGGAGGGGTGGTTGCGCTGGGGGGAATGTAGCTGCCTTTTGTTTTTTTAAGGGCCTTTTTGATTCCCGGGTTACTCAAGTCTTCAAACCAGAGGTCTATATCCTGAGTGACCACCGGTGCCCCCTGCAGGGCAGCCGCAGAAAGCCCCACGATCATGAACCGGACTTTTTGACGAACTAGTTCTTCGAGAAAAGCAATTTCATCACTGCTGAAAATTAAATTGTCTGCCACGGCGCAAAGCCCTTCTTAAGCGTTCTATCGGGGGTTCGTCCAGAAGAATAAGGGTATGCAGGATATTATCAGGATCCGAACGAGAGTGTTTGTCATGGATTTCTTTTGCCTGCCGGTATTGTTTTTTAGTTTGGAACACATCGGTTTTATCCGGCGCGATAAATTCAGCCGGTGGAACCCCCAGAAAATCGGCAATGGCAGTGACGGATCCGGGCAGAAGCGAGTCTTTGCGCAGTAGTGAATAGAAGGCATTCCGGCTGACCCCGGCCCGGGCAAGCATTTTTTTGATACTGAGCTGTTTTTTTTGGCACAGCGCTTTCAGCTTTTCATGGGATAATTTCATAAGTAATATGTACCATAATCTGGTACATATGTCAAACCCCGGATCTTTATCCCGATGAAAGCCAAAAGATCAATACTCAGAAAATAAAAAATATATTTGATGTTTCCCTCGTTAAACCCGGGATAAAGTCATCCGCCTACGTTAAAATTTCGGTGAGACAGGCACGTGATGCTTGGCATCATGGGTTCAGAGCCCCCACAGTAACTTACCGCAAAAAGCCCGGAGACACAGTAAACTGTGCTTCCGGGCTTTTTGGTGAGCCGCCGGGGGCTCGAACCCCGGACCTACGGATTAAAAGTCCGTTGCTCTACCAGCTGAGCTAGCGGCTCTCAAAGATTTTTATGTTAAACAAAAATTATAACAAATATCTGTTTTGAAAACAATTATAAATTTATAAAGGTTCTTTTTTATACGCTGAACGGGTCCTTGATGGTGATGACCTGTTTGCGGCGGGTGCCCACGGAGATCATGATGACGGGAATGCCGGTCAGTTCCTCGATATAGGCGATGTATTTTTGGGCATTTTCCGGCAGTTGAGCATATTCGGTCGCGGCGCTGATGTCCTCTTTCCAACCGGCGACCTCTTCATAAACCGAGGAGCACTTTTCCAGGATTTCAAAATCGGCCGGAAACCCGGGCAGCAGCCTGCCGTCATGGGTGTATCCGGTGCAGACCTTTATGTTTTCCAGCCCGCTTAAGACATCCATCTTGGTCAGGCAGAGGTGGGTGATGCTGTTGATCCGGGCGGCATGTTTGACCACGGCAAGGTCGATCCAGCCGCAGCGTCTGGGCCGGCCGGTAGTGGCGCCGTATTCACCGCCGTTGTCTCTTAAAAATTTACCGGTACTGTCTTCCAGCTCCGTGGGGAAAGGACCGGAGCCCACCCGGGTGGTGTAGGCCTTGGCAATACCGAGAATGGTATCCAGGTTTTTGGGCCCGAGCCCGCTGCCCAGCGATGCCTGGGCCGCCGCGGTATTGGATGAGGTCACAAAAGGGTAGGTGCCGTGGTCCACATCGAGCAGGGTGCCCTGAGCGCCTTCAAATAGTATTTTACGGTTGTCCTTGAGGGCATGGTAAAGATAAAGGGAAGTATTGGTCACGTATTTTTTAATTTTTTCCCTGAGGGCGACAAATTTGCTGAAGATCTCTTCGCCATCAAAGCCCTTTTCATTTAAATAGTTTTCCAGATAAAAATTCTTTTCTTTGAGGTTTTCGCTCAACTTCCGGCGAAAAACAGCATCATTGAAGATGTCGATCACGCGAATGCCGTTTCGGGAGACCTTGTCTTCATAAGCCGGACCGATGCCGCGCCCGGTGGTGCCGATTTTGTTTTTCCCTTTATGGTTTTCCCGGGCAATGTCGATGCGTTTGTGATAAGGCATGATCAGGTGGGCGGTTTCACTCAGGGCCAGGGCGGAATCATCGGTAAAATAACCCTGGGATTTTATTTCATTGATTTCGTCGACGAAGGTTTCAGGGTCAATGACCACGCCGTTGCCGATGACGCACTTTTTATTGTCATGAAGAATACCGGAGGGTACCTGGTGCAAAATGGTCTGTTTTTCCCCAACCACGACGGTATGGCCGGCATTGGGACCGCCCTGAAAACGGACCACAATATCGGATTTGTCTGAAAGAATATCAACGATTTTTCCCTTGCCTTCATCACCCCATTGCGTTCCAACGATTACGACATTCGGCATTGGTTTTATCCTTCTGGTTTTGGATATGTATAGAGAAGTTGTCTGGTACGTGTTAAAAAGGAATTGCCTGAAAAATATTAATTGCGGACAGAGCCAAGAACTCCTGCCTGTGTTTTGTTATTTTGTTTTCCGGGGTCTTTGAAAGGCATCTGATGGTGGCGAGGCACAGAATCGAACTGTGGACACGGGGATTTTCAGTCCCCTGCTCTACCGACTGAGCTACCTCGCCACCGTCAGCAATACAGCCTACAAATTTATTTTACTTTGGCGGATAAGTCAAGATAATTATTTATATCCGGCATATAATTGTCGATAAAATCATGAGAAGTGTTTGCGAAAAGGGCTGTTCATCCTTGAATTGCTGTGTTAAGAATAATAAAAGAGACGCGGTTAAAAACAATTATTACGATGGAACAAAATGATGAAAAGTAAAAGGGTTATATTGTCTGTAGTTTTGTTCAGTGTTCTTCTAACCGGTTTTGCTGCAAAGCTTTCAGCGGCCCGAAAAGTCATCGATGTGATAAAGATTGATGATCCCATCACGCCGGTCATTGCCGAATATGTTGTCAGCAGTATTACTGCGGCTGAAGACCGGCCGGTGGAATGTGTCGTTATTGAAATGGACACGCCCGGCGGACTGGATCCGGCCATGCGCGATATTATCAAAAAAATCATGTCATCCACGGTTCCGGTAGTGGTGTATGTGTCTCCCGGCGGCGCCCGGGCCGCGTCGGCCGGCGCCATTATCACCCTTTCCGCCCATGTGGCGGCCATGGCGCCGGGTACCAATATCGGCGCGGCGCATCCGGTGAATATGGGCGGTGAAAAGATGGATGAGACCATGAGCAGGAAGGTGGTAAACGATGCCGCCGCCTATGCCGAAAGTATTGCGGAGAAACGTAACCGGAACAAGACGTGGGCAATCAAGGCGGTACGTGAAAGCGTGTCCATCAGTGAAAACGAAGCACTGAAAATGAATGTTATTGATATGATTTCCCCGGACCTTGACTCTCTGATCAATGATATGAACGGCATGAAGGTGACGGTGAACGGCAGAACGGTTACGCTGGCCACTCAGGGGATAAATCCTGATCGGCGGCCGATGGGACTGCGGGAAAATATTCTGAAATCTCTCGCCGATCCCAACATCGCCTATATTATTTTTCTGATCGGCCTGGCCGGGCTTTACTTCGAGCTATCCAACCCCGGGGCCATATTCCCGGGCGTGATCGGTGCGCTGGCACTGATTATCGCTTTTTATTCCATGCAGACCCTGTCCGCAAATTATGCCGGCGTGCTGTTGATCATTTTATCGGCTGTTTTTTTTCTGATTGAACTGAAAGTCGTCAGTTACGGACTGCTGACGCTGGGCGGAATCATTGCCATGGTGCTGGGATCCCTGATGCTTTTTGATTCGCCGGTGCCGTACCTGCGGTTGTCCTACAGTGTGATTTTCACCATGGTGGGGCTGATGTCCGCATTTTTTATTGTTCTGATTGTCCTGGTCATCAAGTCCCAGTCCAGAAAACCGGTTACCGGACATGAGGGGCTGGTCAATATGTGCGGAGAGGCCTCGACCGACATTTTGGAAAAGGGAAAAGTGTTTGTTCACGGCGAGTACTGGAATGCGAAAAGCCGTTCTCTCATTACAAAAGGGATGCCTGTCCGGGTCGTGGCGGTTGAGGGCATGATGCTGACGGTGGAGAAAGCGCAAAGCGCAGAGCGCAGAGAGTGAAAATCGTAATACCGAAACACCGCTCGCTATGCGCTTTGTGCTTTGCTGTGGGTGAATAAAATCCTGATTGATGTTGTACCATTTACGATAGAGATGAAACTCATTAAATAAAAAGACAGAAGGAGGAATTATGACCTGGTTATTTGTAGTTATTTTTCTGGCATACCTGTTGTGGAGTATTTTCAAAATTTTAAACGAGTATGAACGGGGTGTTATTTTCCGGCTGGGCCGCCTGGTGGGCAGCCGCGGTCCGGGCCTGATCATTCTGATTCCGGGCATTGAAAAGATGGTGAAGGTCAGTCTGCGCCTGGTGACCCTCGATGTGCCGCCTCAGGATATCATTACCAAGGACAATGTTTCGGTGAAGGTCAATGCCGTGGTTTATTTCAGAGTCATGGACCCTGAAAACGCGATTGTGGAAGTGGAGGACTACCTGTATGCCACTTCACAGCTGGCCCAGACCACCATGCGCAGTGTGTGCGGGGAAGCGGATTTGGATGATCTGCTGGCGGAACGGGAAAAGCTGAATATCAAGCTTCAGGAGATTCTGGACAAGCAGACCGATCCGTGGGGAATCAAGGTGACCAATGTGGAGATCAAGCATATTGACCTTCCCGACGAGATGAAACGGGCCATGGCCAAACAGGCCGAGGCGGAACGCGAACGGCGGGCAAAAGTCATTCATGCCGAGGGGGAATACCAGGCCGCCGCCAAGCTGGCCGAAGCCTCCAACATTATGGAAAATCCGGTGGCCCTGCAGCTCCGCTATCTGCAGACCCTGACCGAGGTCGCGGCAGAAAAAAATTCCACCACGATCTTTCCGCTGCCGATTGATCTGGTGAAGCCGTTTATGAAACTGGGTGAGAAATTTGGTGATAAGAATGAGACGTAAATAAAGTGAGAAGTGAAGCGTGAAGCCCAATGTCAAATGCTAAAGCTCAAATTCCAAATGAATGACAAAGACCAAATATCAAATCAGGGAAAAATACGAATTAAGGATTTATTCTTTTGGCATTGGTGCTTTGGATTTCATTTGGCATTTTTAACTTGGACTTTGGTGTTTTTGCTGTTTGCTAAAAGGCCGTATGCCTGGGAATGACCACAATGCCCGACTCTGAAACCGTGAAGAGCCGGGCATCACTGTCTGGGTTGTATCCGATATCGGTATTGTCGGGAATAATCACTTCCTTGTCAATCACCGCATTCTTAATCCGGCAGTTTTTCCCGATGCGTATCCCGTCCAGCAGAATGGCGGCCTCGATGGACGAGCCCCGGTCCGCGCAGACATGGGGGGACAGGATCGAGTCCCTGACATTTGTTGCATCCAGCATGCAGCCTCTGGAAATAATCGAATTCATAACACTTCCGTAGGTGATGCCGTCCTTTATCATGGAACCGGTAATTTTTGCGGGCGGCGCCTGTTCTTCGGCGCTGTAGTAAGGCCAGCTGCTGTCAAACAGGGAAGCGCACGGTCCCTGTTTCAGCAGGTCGATATTTGCCCGGTAGTAGGCGTCCAGGGTTCCCACGTCGCGCCAGTAATGGTCCCGGTTTTTTGATTTGGCATTGAACGAATAGGTGTAGATTTTATCTGTTTTCAGCATGTCCGGGATGACATTTTTGCCGAAGTCGTGATTGGTGTCCGATTTTTTCGCGTTTTCGATCAGGCGTTTGACCAGGATATCGGTGTTAAACAGGTAAATACCCATGTTGATCAGGATAGAATCGGGTTTGCCGTCAATGGTTTTCGGCCGGGCCGGTTTTTCCTGGAAACCGGTAACCCGGCCGTTTTTATTGGTTTCTATGACACCGAATTCTCTGGCGTGACGCTTATGGAATTCCATGGCGGCAACGGTCAGGTCGGCCTTTTTTTTGAGATGATGCCGAATCAGTTCCCGATAGTTCATCCGGTAGATGTGGTCTCCGGAAAGAATCAGCACCAGCTCTGGCTTTTCCAGCTGGATGGTGTAGAAATTCTGGTAAATGGCGTCTGCGGTTCCCTTGTACCAGTTTTCATTGATGCGTTTCTGGGCATGAATCAGATAGACGTATTCTCCCATCCGGTTGTTTAAAAAGCCCCATGAGCGCTGGATGTGACGATCCAGTGACAGGGATTTGTACTGCGTCAGCACATAAATTTTTCGAAGTCCCGAGTTGACGCAGTTGCTGAGGGTAAAGTCGATGACCCGGTAGGTTCCGCCGAAAGGCACAGCCGGCTTGGCACGATCACGGGTCAGCGGGTAAAGGCGTTCGCCTTTTCCGCCGGCAAGAATCATGGCAAGGACCTTTTTCATGACGGGTTCTTTTTTTTGAGGAGAACCTCTTTGATCGTTGTTTTCAGTTCCTGAAGGTTTGAGGACTTGACCACATAAGCTTCCGCAGCCCAGCTCATGAAGTCATCCTTGTAGGTGGAGTAGGCGCTGTTGATAATGATCGGAATGTTTTTGTTGATATCGATAATATTGCCGATGGCCTCGAGTCCGTCCATTTTCGGCATGCGAATATCCAGAACAATAAGATCCGGCGGATCGTTTTTGACAATTTCAAGGCACTCCTTTCCGTTTTGGGCAAGGACCGTGGTATAGCCTTCATCCTGAAGTTCCTGGTCATATAAATGAAGAATGTTTTCCTCGTCATCGACTAAAAGTATTTTTTCACTGGCCATAATCATCAGGTTGATAGTGGTGCGCGGTTGTATATGCTCATTAATTCTTATATACCATATGGATTTGGAATGTCAAAATTTGAGAATACTATATTATATATAAAAAAAAAGAATTGAATATCAATAAAATAATTTTTAAATAAAATAAATTAAAAAAATATGTGTATTATTCGAAACCAAGATTTGAAAAAGGGTGAACGCTGACGTTTAACGGCAGCGGTAATTTAAAAACGTTTTCTGAAATCGGAGTAAATTCAAGACGGTTGTAAGTCAGCGACAAGGTGAATTTTTTTTCCGGGACGGAGAGTTCGATGACGGACGGAAACAGGTGGTTATGATACGGTTTAAACGCTGAATAATTGATTTTCATTTGCATCGTGTTGTGCATAAAGCTTGTATATCTCACAATTCTGTTTGTGCGTCGGTCAACCCGGATTTCTGTTTTTTGCGGCGGTTTGAGAAAGGTAAAAATGGCGAAAGCGTCTTGTTGACCGGCGGTGAAGTCGGTATTTTCAAGGGGGGGGAGTGGTGGGTTGCCGGCAAAGATGTGCAAAAAATCGTTCATTTCAAGCGGTATTCCCAACAGCCTTGAGATATGCTCGGGGGAAGCTTCTCCATAATAGAGCCTGTTTTCAGATGGAATATATAACTGGAGGATTTGGGTGTCCGTAAGGAATAACAGCTGCGGCTGGTGGAAAACATTTAAAATTTGCAGGTAAAAACGGTTGTTTTTTTCCAGAAAGACAATCGATTTTGCGGTCAGGTTCTTTTCCGGTGACCGGATTTTCAATTTGGCATCTCCGGACAGACAGGTAAAATCGGGCGCATTGCCGATGGCCCGTTTCAGACAGATTTTTGGATCTTTTTCCGGAAAAACTTCAGGCCGGACCCGGCTTTTGTCGGCACAGCCGAAGATCAGCAGAAGAAGAATATACGGATAAATTTGAACAATTGAATGCTTTTGCATTTTATTTTGGTAAAAACCTTTCCGCTTTCCGTAATTTTCTTTCAACGGATTTTCTGGAAGGATCCAGTTCAAGCGCCTTTCGGTACATTTGCGCCGCTTTTTCCCGGCAGTGGCAGGCGAGATAAACATCCCCCAGATGTTCCGTAATGACCGGATCCGACGGCACCAGAGCCACTGCTTTTTTCAAAGTTTTAATGGCTTTTTTCAGTTTGCCCATTTTAAAATAGACCCAGCCCAGACTATCGGTGATATAGCCGTCATCGGGTTTGATCTTCATGGCTTTCTTAATCATTTTTTTGGCCAGATCCAGCCTGATGCCGCGTTCCGCATAGGTATATCCAATATAGTTCAGTGCCTCGGCATGGTTTCTGTTCAGTTTGAGCACGGCCTTCATGGTCTCGATGCTTTTTTTATGGAGCGCGGCTTTTTCATAAAGAACGCCCAGAAAAAACAAGAGATCTTCGCTGTCCGGCGCAATTTGAAGCGCCTGCTTGAGAACTTTTATCCCCTTTTGGTAATTTTTTTCTTCTTCATGAAGGGAAGCCATAAACCGGTAGAGTTTAATGTTTCTGTTTCTGATCCTGATGGCCTTTTCGATAACCCTGATGGCTTCTATTTTTTTACCTTTCCGGTTCAGGAGATAGGCGGCGTGCATGCTGGCTTCGGGGAACAGATCCGCCTTTTCGGGAATTTGGTTGAATGCGGACAGCGCCTTGTCGTTTTTATCGATGGTTTCATAAAGATTGCCCAGATAATAAAGGGCGTAACTGTTCCTGTTGTTCAGGGTAATGACATCGGTAAACTGAACTTCGGCTTTGTCATATTCCTTGCGGTCATAATATATCAATCCCAGTTTCAGCGAGATCTCTTCCCGAAGGTCGGGGCGCTGGTTTTTCAAGTGAAGGTAATGGGAAACGGCGTGGTCCAGATCACCGGTTTTTACATAAAGGTATGCCAGTTTCTGCCGGGCGGAAGCGCTGTCCGGATGTGTTGCTAAAAGTTTTTCCTGGACGGATATGGCTTGTTTGAAATTGCCGGCCGTTTCGTGAAGCTGTGCCAGTTTCAGATAGGCGATTTTAAGGTCCGGATTTTTATGAATTGCTTCCCGGTAGTATTCAGCCGCCGTTTTCACCCGGCCCGCTTTCTCATACGTGTTTGCCAGATAAAGCAGTCCGTTTGCCGGCCGGTTTTCTTTTTTTAGAATTTTTTTAATGATCCTTCTTGCTTTCCCGTATTCTTCCAGCTCCAGGTAAAGCAGCGAAAGCGTATAATAATGGTTACTGTTTTCCGGGTCGCGCTTGATCAGTTCGCGGTATTGGGTAATGGCCGGGCCGAACGATTCCATGGTGGTATAAAGCTGGGCCAGAAGGGAACGGGCTTCAATATTCGACGGATCTATGGCAAGGATATGCCGGCAACTGTCGATCGCTTTCCGGTAATTGTTCTGATATGCGTAAAGCTGGGTCAGTTGAAGCAGAAGGTAGACGGCATTCGGGTCCAGCTTGAGTGCTTTTTCGAATTCCGTCACCGCGCAGGTGAAATCTTTCTGCTTCAGGCAGGCCTGGGCTTTCAAGATATGGTAGTAGAGATCGGGGGAGGGAGGACCTGAATTGAAGGCCGTCGGCGTGATTTTTTTTGCCGGAGCCGTGCAGGAACAGTAAAAAAATGCTGCCAACGTGCAAGTTAAAATAATTTTAAGAAAATTTAATTTCATTTCACAGGCCGCGGTGTTTTCGGATCAGGGGTCAAGGCGCATCTGAAACCCAGGGCCGGACTTTTGTATTCAGGAACATTTTTTCCTCGAGCGGCGCATCTCAGAAATTTTTTGTCGTTTATCCATGATCCGCCCCGGAATACTTTATAGGTGCCGTTATCCGGTCCCTGCGGGTTGTTTGCGGGAGAGACGCTGTAATAGTTTTCAGCGTACCAGTCGGAACACCATTCCCAGACATTTCCGGCCATGTCGTAAAGACCGAAATTGTCCGGTGGATAAGTGCCTGCCGGTTCAAGCTTTTTGCCGCGCACATACCCTTTATTGAAACCGGCCTGTTTGAAGGTCAGCCGGTTGCCAAAAGGATAGGCCATGTTGACCCGCCCCCCCCGGGCGGCTTTTTCCCATTCGGCTTCCGTGGGAAGCCTTTTGCCGGCCCATTTTGCATAGGCGCAGGCATCATGCCAGCTGACCATAACGACCGGGTAGTCGGCACGGTTTTCGGGATAGGTGTTGTTCGTCCAATTGTACGGCCGGGCCCATGATTTGTTTTTTACGGCCGGTGCCGGATGACCGGTTGTATCAATAAATTTTTTGTACTGTCTGTTGGTAACCTCATGCCTGTCGATGTAAAACGGTTTTAAATAAACACGATGGACCGGGGTTTCATCTTTTTTTGCGGTGTTGCTTTCTGTGGTGCCCATCTCAAAGGGGCCTTCCGGTATGAGGACCATGCCGGCGGTAATGCCCTGCGGGTCCGTTTTTTCAAGAGGAGCCCTTTGCGGGTTGTTGCAGCTGAGAAGGAGCAACAGTGCAGCGGTGGCGGTCATCCAGGGCGTTTGAAGCTTATTTCTCAGTGTCATGGGCGAAACATTTTTCAGGATAAAGGCAATTGTCAGATACGGTGTTGCAAACCGCTAAATTTTGTTAATAATATAGCATTTTAACGCGAATTCAAAGGGATATATAAAAATTCTTGTGATGCCGCAATGCGCAGCTGTTTCGGTGAAAAATAGCATTAACCCTCTTTCCTGGGTCTGGGAAAATATTTATTTTAAATTTCAGTCAGTTAGGTATAATAAATAATTGTCAATGCATTATCATTTTATCTGTCTGGTCTGTGAAACAATTTATATTTCATTGACTTTTTAAAAAGCCTGTGATTAGGTACATATTCAAAAGGTCATTTTGTTTGGTTGACTGAGTCCGGAAAGAATGTAAATGATCAAGAAAAACCAGCTGACAGTTTTGGTCCGGTCCGATTATCAGGACAAAAAAGGAAGTGTGCCCAAGCTCAGAAAGGTAACATTTTCAAAGCGGGTGATATACTATTCGGGCGCGGCATTTGTTCTGTTGATGGTATTGGGGGGCAGCGGGGTTTGGACACTTCGTGAGAATTTAGCCCTTCGCTCGAAAATCGGCTCTCTAAAGGTGGTTAATGCTCGTCAACAGGCGGTTGGTTCCCAGGTGGCGGAAATTCGTAAAGAAGTGAGAATTATTCGTGATTTTCTGGGAAAGAAAACCTATGATGAAGAGAACCGTGGCGAGAAAGAGCTGGGGATGGGCAGTTCCGACCCGGAGGAAGCCGTTGTTTTAAGCCCTCTTGAAATTGAAGCGGAAATTGACCGTATGAATCGTGAGGAAATGAAGCAGCCCCTTCACGAACAGATTCATTGCCTGGGAAGCAGTGTGGGTGAAGTGCATACGCTGTTGCTCGACATGGTTGAAAAACTGAGGCACAAACCCACGATATTACCGGCAAGAGGCCGTCGCCTGTGGATCTCATCCGGGTTCGGTTGGCGCAAAAGTCCTTTTACCGGCCTGCGAAAGTTTCATTACGGTCTGGATATCTCCGGAAAGAAAGGCACCCATATTCTGTCAACGGCCGACGGTACGGTGGAAAAGGTCGGTTACAACAAATTTATCGGTAATTATGTGACCATCACGCATGACGAGACCTATGCCACCACATACGGTCACCTGCTGAAAGAAAATGTTGTCAGGGGGCAGGCCGTAAAACGCGGTGATGTGATCGGTTACATGGGGTCGACCGGCCTTTCAACCGGTAATCATGTCCATTACGTGGTGCGCTGCAATGGCAAAAGGGTCAATCCTTACGAGTATGTCCTCAACCGCAGAAGCCTCAATATCGCTGCATCGGTGAAATAACTCCCGCTGTCATAACAAAGTCCAATTTATTCTCTAGTGCTTGAATGCCCTTTGACCGGTAAAGACCATGGCCACTTTGGGGTCGGCTTCGTTGCAGGCCATAATGGATTCAAAGTCCCGCAGAGACCCGCCGGAATGGGCGATGGCGGATATGCCCTCCTTGATGCCCACGTCCACGCCGTCACGAAATGGAAAAAAAGCATCGGAGATCATGACGGCGCCGATCAGACCGCCTTTGGCTGTTTTTGTTTCCTGATCGATTTCATTGATCAGGTCAAGCGGTTTTTTATTCTGTTCAATTTCCAAACGCAGCGCATTGTAAGGAAGGCCGTATTTTTTGAAACACAGGGCATCTGCGTATTTGGTGTAGGCTTTGATCACGGCCAGTTCCGCGACCCCGACCCGGTCCTGTTCCCCGGTGCCGATGCCCACGGTGCATCCGTCCTTGACGTAGAGGACGGAATTGGAGGTGACGCCCTGTTCAACGGCCCAGCCGAAAATCAGGTCATCGTATTCACGGTCGGTCGGGGAGCGGTCGATGGCGTAGGTGGTCCCCTTGTATACGGACTGGGCCGGCTGGAAATCGGCCGGTGTTTTAATCCGGTTGACCGGTGACTGTTGAACGATGATGCCGCCGTCGATTAAGCTCTTAAAGTCGACAAACCTCTGGTCGCGGTATTCAATCAGACGCTGAATACGGTTGATTTTTATGATCCTGAGATTTTTCCGGGTTTTGAGGATTCCCAGGGTGCCGTCTTCGAATTCAGGCGCGACAACCACTTCCAGGTAGTTCCGGCTCAGCATTTCGGCAGTCGCCCGGTCAACGGGTCTGTTGAAAACGGCACAGCCGCCGAAAGCGGCCACCCGATCAGCCATCAATGCTTTTTCACAGGCCGCTGCCAGCTGGTCACACCAGGCGGCACCGCACGGGTTGTTGTGTTTCAAAATGGCGGCCGCCGGTTTATCGGTGAGATATTTAAGAATGTTCAGGCCGCTGTCGATGTCGGTCAGGTTGATCTTGCCGGGATGCTTGCCGGACTGAATCATGTCCTCTTCCGTGATTGCGCTGATCAGGCCGTTTCCCGGGGAGATGAACCGGCAGTCGCCCAGGACCAGGTTGCCGTTGATCAGTTCGTACATGGCGGCCTGTTGACCGGGATTTTCGCCGTAGCGGAGGCCTTTCTCGATCAGGTCATTGTTGGCATCCGGCACTTTCCAGGATCGTTTCCGGTAGACCAGTTTCTGGTCGCCGAAACTGATGGTCATGTCGGCAGGGAAGTCGTCATCCATCACGGTTTTATACATCTTTTTCAGGTCGCCCATGGGAAACTCCTTATAGATGAGCTATTTAAATTTGTCATTAAATATATCTCTAAGTACTTTGGGCTCTAAAGCATTACTTAGAGTATTTAAAATACTTAAAATACTTAAAGTACTTAAAATAGTTGAAATACTTAAAGTTGAAAGCTTGAAAATATAAAATACCGATCCAGGCACTTTAAGTACTTTATGAACTTTAAATACTTTATAAACAGTTACTACTTCTTCCTTCCCTTTTTGCGTGATTTTTTGGCCTGTTTGCGTTTGTCTTTGGACTTTTTCTTTTGCCCCCTGGCCATTGTTTTAGCCGATCTTTTGGGAAGCTGCATGCCGCCGCCGCTCATCAGACCGGCCATGTCAAGGCCACCATTGCCGCCCCCAAGTCCGGGAATATTGGACAGGCCACTGCCGATTTTGCCGAGCAGACCGCTTTTTCCCATATTCTTCATCATGGTGCGCATCATTTTGAAGCGTTTTAAAAGTTCGTTGATGTCCTTGATCGAGCGGCCGCAGCCTTTGGAGATTCTTTTTTTACGGCTGTCATTTAGAATTTCCGGACGGGTGCGCTCCTTCGGCGTCATCGAGTTAATGATGGATTCGACCTTTACAATTTCACCTTCCTCAACCGTACCGCCGCCGGTCATCTGTTTAAAGAACGGAATTTTTTCAACCAGATCCTGCAGTGGCCCCATTTTTTTAATGGCCTGTATCTGCTCAATAAAGTCAATCAGGGTAAACTGGCCTTTGAGCATTTTTTGGGCATCTTCTTCGGCTTTTTTCTCATCGATAACTTCTTCAAAATCCTTCATCAGGCCGACAACATCACCGAATCCCAGAATTCGGGAAGCCAGACCTTCGGGTCTGAACTCCTCCAGGCGGTCAAAGGCTTCACCGGTGCCGAGAAACTTGATGGGTGTTCCGGTAACTTCCTTGATCGAAAGGGCGGCGCCGCCGCGGGCGTCTCCGTCAAGTTTGGTGAGAATGAAGCCGGAAAGAGGGAGCCTGCGGTTGAATGCTCCTGCCGTTTTGACCGCATCCTGTCCGGTCATGGCATCACAGACCAGAAAGGTGTTGTCCGGAGAGGTCAGTGAAGTAATGGCTTCCAGCTCAGTCATCAGCTCGTTATCAATGGCCAGGCGGCCGGCGGTATCGAAAATGGCCACATCACACCCGGTTTCCCGGGCATGGTTGACGGCTTGCCGGCACAGTTCCGGTGGTGCTGTATTTTCTCTGGCAAATACCGGAATATCCAGGGAGTTGCCGATGACCTTGAGTTGTTCTACAGCTGCCGGGCGATAAATATCCGCCGCGACCAGCAGTGGTTTTTTATGGTTTTTTTTCAGATAACCGGCCAGTTTGCCGGCCGTGGTCGTTTTTCCGCAGCCCTGAAGACCGAGCAGCATGATCGATGATACGGGTTTACTCCGGTAATTAATGGTGGTATCCACCGGTCCCATCAGGGCTTCGAGCTCTGCCTGGCAGATGCCGATAAAATGATCTCCGGCCGAGACCTTTATTTTTTTGCCGTCATGAGAAACGCGTGTTTCAACGGTTTCGCCAATGGCCTTTTCTTTGACCCGGGAGAGGAATTTGCGCACGATGGGCAGGTTGACGTCTGCTTCCAGGAGAGAGAGCCGGATGTCCTTCAGCGATTCCTCAATATTTTCTTCAGTCAGCGCGATGCGGCCCTTCAGCCGGTCTTTTGCCTTGTTAAAGCCATTCGATAGTACTTCAAGCATTTGTCGATCACACAATCATCAGGTTACTGGTTTTTGTCTTTGCCCGATTGTCCGGGGTTTTCAACGCGTAAAACCCGCAGTGCTTCGGAAGGATTATAGTAAAGCATCGTGTGCGTGGCGCACGGATACCTGCGGTCTAGGTTGACATCGCTGTTTTCACAGCGCTGACAATGGATTCCGGGTCAATGCCGGCCGCCTTAAACAGGTCTTTTGTGGGGCCGGAATAGCCGTACCGGCTGACGCCGAGTTTTCGCAGCGTGGCGGTCTGATGGTTGTCTACCATCCAGCCGGCAACAATACTGCCGATTCCCGTATCAGCAATATGATCTTCGCAGGTGATGACAGTGCCGGTTTTACAGGCGTCCCGTAATGCGGCATTATCGAGTTGCTTGGGACAGGACAGGTTAAAGACCTTGACATGAATCCCTTTTTTCTGCAGCAGGTCATGGGCCCTGACGGCGTGGTTGAACACGGAGCCGCAGGAGATGATCGCGGCATCCGAGCCGTCACGGACCCTGTCCATTTTTCCGTATTCGAAGGTGTATTCATTGCCGTAAAAGGGGCTTCCGCTGTCATCCAGAATGACGGGAAGTTTTGATCTTCCCATGCCCAGTAAAAAGTTGCCGCTGGTTTCGGCGATGTAGCGGGTGGCGCGGTCCGTCTGATTCGGATCGGCCGGGATAATAATACCATACCCCAGCAGGTTTCTGAACAGCGCGATATAATCGATACACTGGTGGGTTTTGCCGTCTTCACCGACATCCAGTCCGATATGGGTACAGGCCAGTTTCAGATTGGTATGGTTGATGTCATTCAGGCGGTGCTGGTTGTAGGTTTCACAAATGCCGAAGACGCCGAAATCGGCGAAAAAAGTAAGGATCCCCTCGGTGGACAGCGCACCGGCAATGGTGGCCGCATTGTGTTCCTGGATGCCGGTCTGAATCAGATGATCCGGAAGCACGGTACCAAAACCGCTTGTTTTTACCGAACTGGCCAGGTCACAGTCCAGGACCGCGATTTTCGGGTTGTCCGTCTGCTGTCTGTTGGTTTCGGCGATGCTTTTCAGGGCATTGCCGAAAGCGGACCGGTTGTCGGTTTTGTCCGCTTTTCCGTAATTGATCGGGGGGCCCACAATAATTTTCGGCGGTGTCAGGGGGGGGGTATGACAGACATTCAGCGGCAGCTCTGCTGCGCGCATTTTTTTGTATTTTTCAAGGTCAACCGTTATTCCCAGTTCCCGGATTGCCTGATGATACTCCTCTTCTTTCAGTGGGGCGCCGTGGAATTTTTCAAGATTTTCCATGAAGGAAACGCCCCTTCCCATAACGGTTTCAGCAATAATGGCGGTGGGCGCGGAATCGTCGTTTATGGCGGCATAAATACTCTCATAAATCTGGCTGAAATCATGACCGTTAATTTCGATGACATTCCAGCCGTCGGCAATAAAATTTTCTTTAATATTCTGGGGCATAATGTCGTCAATATTCCCCGAGATTTGAAGATGATTATTGTCGATCAGGGCCGTCAGGTTGAAAAGCCTGTTTTTGGCGGCAAATTTTCGGGCTTCGGAAAGTTGTCCTTTCTGTTGTTCTCCGTCTCCCATGAGGACAAAGGTGTGGTACTTCTTCTGGTTGATTTTTGCGGCTATAGCGATGCCGCAGCCGACGGAAAGCCCCTGACCGAGATTGCCGGTTCCCCATTCCACGCCCGGGACGGTCCGTTCCACATGTCCTTCAAAAAGGGTACCGGCCCGTCTGAAACCGGCGATGGCGTCGTCGATATTGAAAAAACCGCTTCTGGCCAGCGCAGCATAGACCCCCGGGGACGTATGGCCGTGACTGACGATAATTCTGTCGCGTTCCGGGTTGCGCGGATCGCCGGGAAACAGGTTTGCGTATTGATACAGGGTTAGATACATGTCAATCGATGACATGGATCCACCGGGATGACCCGATGACGCGAGGGTGGTCATGGTCAGGATATCCGCTCTGCATTGGTTGGAAAGGGCTTCCAGTGCTGTTCGGGCATCTGGGTCGAGTGTTGATTGTGAAAAACCGATTTGTTTCATCATTGCCTCATATTAAGTTATGTTCCGTCGTCCGGGTAAAAGAATCGTGATGGATTTCATTTTTTGCGGGTATGAATTGTGTCTGTCAGAATGAATCATTAAGGCCGGCAGCTCCGGGATTCGGTTATATCTAAAATTGATTATTATAAATAGCTGGAAATGCGTTGTCAACGAAGAATCAGGGAAGTGCCGTGAAAAGCTATTTTTTCCAGAACTCAGGGATAAAAATGATCAGGAACGTGAAAATTTCAAGTCTTCCCAGCAGCATCAGCAGAATCAGCGCCCATTTGCCTGCCTCGGGAATAAACTGATAATTCTCATAGGGCCCGACGCCGCTCAGTCCGGGACCGACATTGCCGAGTGATGCCGCGGTTGCGGATACGGCGGTGATAAAGTCGAGACCGCACAGTGACATAAAAAGTGAGCCGAGGATGAACAGCAGCAGATAACAGACGACAAACACGCAGATACTGCGCAGAATGGTTTGTGAGACGGATTTGCCGGCGATCTTGACCGACGTGACCGCATGGGGGTGAATCATGATGATAAATTCACGGTAGGCCATTTTTAAAAGCAGCATAATACGAATGCATTTGATACCGCCGCCGGTCGACCCTGCGCTGCCGCCGATAAACATGAGAATGAACAGCAGTATTTTGCTGAAACCGGACCACTGGTCAAAATTGGTGTTGCTGTAACCGGTGGTGGTCATAATGGAAACGACCTGAAATGCGGCATTTTTTATTGATGTTGCGGCCGGTTTGCCGGTTGCCGCCAGGGCCAGGGTGATGACTACGGAGGCTGTGATAATAATGGAAAAATAGGTCAGAAATTCCCTGTCTTTGAAGAAGCTTTTTAATTTTCCGTTAAAAAGCCGGTAATGGAGTGAAAAGTTGATGCCGGCGGCCAGCATAAAAAAAATGCAGATAATTTCAAGCGCCGGGTTGTTAAAAGATTCGAGACTTTTGTTACGGGTGGAAAAACCGCCGGTCGCCATGGTGGTAAAAGCGTGGCAGACCGAATCAAACAGGTCCATGCCGAACAACATCAGCAGCAGGACCTGGGCCACGGACAGAAATATGTATATTTTCCACAGGGAACGGGCAGTTTCAGCGATTCGGGGGGTCAGCTTTTCCATCACCGGTCCCGGGACCTCGGCCTTGTACAGCTGCATGCCGCCGATGCCGAGAAGCGGCAGGATGGCGATGGAGAACAGGATAATTCCCATGCCGCCCAGCCATTGAATCATGCTTCGCCAGAAAAGAATGGATTTCGGCAGAATTTCAATGTTATTCAGCACCGTGGCCCCGGTCGTGGTGAACCCGGAAACCGTTTCAAAATACGTATCCGTAAAACCGGTAAAGGTGGATGCAAATAAAAACGGCAGCGAGCCGAACAGGGTGGCCAGAACCCAGCCGAGCGCGACAATCAGGAAACCTTCCCGGTGGGAAATCTGTTTTTGTAACGGTTTGAAGATACCGGTCAGCAGTATTCCGGCCAGGATCGTTGTGATCGCCGCCGGGAAAAAGGACATATAGGTGTCCTCATGATAACCGAACGCAATGATGCCGGGGATGGCCATTGCCAGTCCCAGAAAAATCAGCAGGAGGCCCTGCGTGCGAAGGATGAGTGTGTAGGACATAATGTCTGAATGGTTATCTTATCTTGCTGTTGAATGTGAAATTTGAACTTTGGCTTTTGTCCTTCAATCGTCATTTAAGCTTTGACATTTGTCATTGCGTATGCACTTTAAGGACGTTAGGCACTTAAACAGTATTTAAAGTACTTAAAATACTTAAAGTACTTAAAGTTGAAAACTTAAAAACATAAATCCGGCCCCAGGCACTCCAAGTACTTTATGAACTTTAAATACTTTAGGCACTTTAAATACTTTAGGCACTTTAAATGATTTTACCAGTATTCCAGTTTGACCATCAGGGCCTTTTCCACATTTTTAATGGCGCTTGACAGGGTGAAAATTATCACATGATCGCCCGGCTGAATAACACTGTCTCCCCGGGGAACAATCAGGCGGTCATCTCTCAGGATCGCAGCGATGATGGCATCTTTGGGAAATTTAACCTTTGACAGGGGCTTATTAACAATGTCGGAGGTTTCCATGGCCACGGCTTCGATGGCCTCGGCTTTTTTGTCATGAAAAGTCGTTGCCGAAAGAACCTTGCCTTTGCGGATAAAATGTAAAATACGGTTAATGGCACAGAGATTCGGATTGACCACCAGGTCAATGCCCAGCTTGGAGACAAACCGGGTGTAGGAAATGTTGTATATCAACGCAATTACCTTTTTGGCGCCTTTTTGTTTGGCCAGCAGGGAAAGCAGGATATTGTCCTCTTCATCTTCGGTGACGGCGATGAAGATGTCGGTGTTTTCAATGTGTTCTTCATCAAACAGTTTTTCCATTTCGCCGTCGTGATGAAGCACGAGGGTTTTGTCAAGTTCTTCAGCGATTTTCTGCGAACGGGTTTCGCTGGATTCTATCAGTTTGGTGGATATGCCGAGCTGCTCAAACTGCCGGGCCAGAGGAACATCGATATTGCCGCCGCCGACAATCATGACTTTTTTAATCGGGGTGTAATCCTTGCCGAAAAAGGATAAAAGCGCGTCGATATTATCGTTGGTGGTGACGGCATAAATAATATTATTAAAAAATATTTTATCATACCCGCCCGGAATAATAACCCGGTTATCCCGGTAAACCGATGCGACCACCAGGTCATCCAGACCGCTTTTGCTCCGGATGTCTTTCAGTTCAATGCCGTCATAAAAGATGGGGTTTTCAACTTTCAGACCGATGATTTTTATGCGACCGTTATTGAAGTCCACCACGTCGATAGCCCCCGGGACCTGCAACAGCTTCATGATGGAGGAAACCGCTTCATAATCCGGATTGATCAGGTGGTCGACCTGGAGCCCGCTTTCGCTGAATATTTCAGGATTGTCAATATACTCAAAGTTTCTGACCCGGGCGACCTTGGTGGATGATTTTGTTTGAGAAGCGGCAACAGCGCATGAGGTCAGGTTGACCTCGTCGCTGTTGGTGACGGCAATCAACATGTCCGCTTCCCGGATGCCGGCCTGTTGGAGAATCTTTAACGAGCTGCCGGTGCCTTCAATGGATTGAACATCCAGGGCATCGCGGATGCGGCTGGTTTTGTCAATATCCTTGTCGATGACGATAATATCTTCTTTTTCCAGTGACAGGCTCTGGGAAAGGTGATAGCCGATGTCTCCTGCACCGATAACGATAATACTCATAATCAATATCCCGTTTCTGCTATAATCTGCTCAGCGCTTTTTGGTTCAATCGTATATTTGGCATAGGTCCCAGTATGACTGCCGGCGGTTCAAAGGGTACCTTTATTATATTTTTTAGTGATAATTTCAAGCTCTTTTTTCAGGTCGAATCCGGGACTTTTTTCAGCTGTCATCATCAGCCGCATGATTTCATAAGGCGGAATTCGGGGACTTTTCCGGATAAGCGTTTCAATCCGCTCAGTGATCAGAGATGAATTTTGTTTTTTGTGCATGGCTGATGTTCAACGGATTTTTTTTTCGGGCGGCCGGAGACGGATTTTGACGGTGTGCCGGGCCATCAGTCGAACAGGTTCAAAGTGTTTTCTGCTTCACTTGACAGGTGTTCATGAATCCGGGCCAGAAGCATTTCAAAGGACTGTTTGTTCAGGTCAAAACCGTTTTTGGCCAGGAACTCGGTAATTGCCGGGTTTAAGAGGTCATCGATCTCGGTTTTCTTTTCATTTTTCAGGCAGGTGTAGCCCGTGATTTTTGTGATGATGTCGGCCAGATAAATGATAATGGACCCGGTGCTGTAGTTCTTGTCGTACCAGGGGGCGTGGTGATAGAAGACCTGCATGGTGACCTCTTTGGGAAATTGCCATTGCTGAAGCATTTTGGCACCGACCTGGTAATGGGTTACCCCGAGAATCTCTTTTTCCGCTTTGGTGGACAGGATCTGGTCCTGATGGATCCGCTCGATAATCTGCTCAAACGCCTCGTGGAAATACTGGTCAAATACCAGTTTTCCCATGTCATGAATCAGCCCGGAGAGAAAAAGCGAGTCTTTGCCGGGAACGTTATAATGATTTCCCAGGAATTTGGCAATTTGACTGCAGACGATGGAATGCTTCCAGAACCGGTTCCGGTCTATGTTCTTGGTGGGTTTGCTGAAATAGTTCTGCACCGAAAAACCGAGAACAATGTTTTTGACTTCACTGATGCCCAGGATGACCAGTGCGTGTTCCAGGGAGCTTGTTTTATTGAGCAGGCCGTAGAAAGAGGAATTGACAATCCTGAGAATTTTGGTGGCCAGCGGCGCGTCTTTTTCAATCAGGTTTTCCAGGTCCTTGATCGTGACGTCCTTGTTTTTAACCAGTTCCTGGATTTGTTGTGACACAACCGGAAGGGTCGGCAGATGTTCGATCTGTTGTATGATTTGATCAATTTTGGGATTGCTCATTAGAGAGAATCTTTCCTGTTGTTGTGTTTTTTCAGAAACGCGTCAAAGTCAAGAATAATTTTATCCGGTGGGCCGGTTTCTGCTGAAGTGACAGAATCCTTTCTGCCGGGCGGAGAAGCGCTGTGGCTGTTTTCAATCAAAGCCTGTCTCAGGCGGCTGATTTCTCCGGATATACCGGTAATGCTGTGGACCAGTTCCTGCATCAGAAAGCGGAGATCCGGCGGAGCCGTTTTCTTTGCGACGGGTTTTTCTTCGGTGCTGTCGACAGGCGCTGTTTCGGTTGGTTCAGAACCGGCTTCCGGTTTCGGAGCGGAGAGAACCGGTTGCGGTGATATCTGCGGCATGAGTTTGTCGGTTGCGGTATCCTCGGGCTGTTCGTTATCCGTTGCTGATCCCAGTCCGGATTTTAAATTATGCAGACAGCGTTTCCAGAAGGATTGTATGTTCGGAACATCGAGATCCCCGCTGATATTTTCAGTCAGGTTCCGGATGATCACATTCATGCATTTTGTGGCGACCGTATCGGGAAAGATATTTACAAAAGGTTGTTGCCTGCGGACTGATTCCGGAATGTTCGGATCTTCCAGAAGGATTCCCAGCGGCAGAACCTTGAAGGATAAATACTTCATTACCACTTCTTTAAAGCCGGTATATGTTTTTTTAGCTATGGTGGTGTTTTTGCATCGGTTGATAATTACCCGGACCTGGCCGGTAAACCCGTGACCGGATAAAACTTTTAAGAGTGCATAGGCATCGGTCAGGGATGTGGGTTCCGGTGTGATAACCATAATAATTTCGTTTGATGCCAGGCAGAAGGCGATGATGTCACTGGAGATGCCGGCGGCCGTGTCAAAGAAAAGAAAATCGTAAGCATCCAGTTTTGAAAATGCAGTGGTCAGGTGGTCCAGGTGTTTCGGTTCCAGGTTTGCAATTTCTTCTATGCCTGAGCTGCCGGGGATGATATCGATGCCGTGGCAGTCGCGGATGATGGTGTCGGCCAGCGGAATGTCGTTTCGAATGACGTCGGACAGGGTTTGTTCCGGTTTGATATCCAGCAGAATGTTGATATTGGCCAGACCGAGGTCCGCGTCAAAAATACAGGATTTGTGACCCAGGGTGCCCAGCTGGACGGCAAGGTTGGCGGTTATATTTGTTTTGCCGACCCCGCCTTTACCGCTTGTTACCGTGATAATTCTGGACATTATATTTTTTCTTGTGTTTCAGGTTGGGCTGAAATTTCAGCCGACCGGTTAGTGTTTCTTATGGAAAAAGAGATTCTGTCGCATTGAGTGCTGTCTTGTATCCGGTGGTAACTTTCGCGAATGAAGCTCGTAAAAGTTTTAAGATCCGTATCGATATTACGGTTGTTCAGCTCACAGATCGCCATATATTTATTGAACATTTTTTCAATGGCGCCGCTTTCTGTCTCGGGGTTTTTTATTCGGAAACTTTCCGGTGCGGTTTCCAGCGTTTTGGCCGTTTGGGTGGTGTCGAACAGTTTTTCAATCAGGTCATCCGCATTTTGCTGCGCCTGGTTTCTGGCTTGAAACGTTTTGATCATATCATGTGGAACGGCGCGAATAATTTCTGAAAGGGTGGTTTCTTCGAGCTTCAGCAGGCCGTCGTCCAGCATGGTTTTCATGCCGGACTCAATCGCCATTTGGCGAATATCGGCTTCGCTTAAGCCCTGACTGAGCGAATAACCGATTTCCTTGTCGATGACAAATATTTCCGAAAGCAGCAGCCGGCCCTTGTAACCGGTAAAATTACATGACTCGCAGCCGTCTCCCCGGAAAAAAGTCAATTCGGATGGATAGGAATCAAATAAGGTGCCCCATTCATCTTCATCCGGTATGTATTCATTTTTGCAAAACGGACATATTTTTCGGATCAGGCGCTGCGCCACCACGGACAGCAGGCAGGACGCAATCAGGCTGCTTTCAATAGACAGGTCGCTCAAGCGGGTGACGGCCCCGACGGCATCGCTGGTATGCATGGTGCTCAGAATCAGTTTGCCGGTTTGGGCGGCGTCAAAAGAAATGGCTGCGGTTTCGGCATCCTTGATTTCGCCGACGAGAATAATGTCGGGGTCGAGCCTTAAAAAAGATCTTAACAGCCGCTGGTAGGTGAGGTTGATTTTTACGTTTGTCTGGGTCTGGGTAATACCGGGAAAGCTGTATTCAATAGGATCTTCAGCGGTAATTATTTTAATGCCCGGATTGTACAGATAGCGCAGCGCGCCGTAAAGCGATGATGATTTTCCGCACCCGGTCGGCCCGGTGACCAGAACCATACCGGATGAGGTGGTCAGTGTCCGTTTGAACGGTTCCAGGACTCGGGGCGAATGGCCCAGTTGATCCAGATCGATATTCGATTTTCTCGAGTCGATGATTTTAATGCTGACGTTTTCACCGATAATTGCCCGGCAGGTGCCGATTCTGAAGTCCAGGTCAAATTTTTCATCCTTGGCCTTGTCATAATAATTGATTCTGAAAACACCGTTTTGCGGAAGACAGCGTTCGGCAACATCGAGGTTCGACATCAGTTTGATTCTGGAGATAATAGATCCGATTTTGTCCGGCAGCTTGTGCTTGAGCCACGGAACATCAATGTCCTGGATAATGCCGTCGATCCGGTATCTGAGCTTGGGGCCTTCCCGGTCCTGTTCAATGTGGATGTCGCTGGCATTGTTTAATATGCCGTATTTTAAAATAAAATTTACCAGTTCTTCGGCTTCAAGATCGTGACTGCCGCAGTCCGGGGTTGATGTGCTGTCTTCGATGTTTTCATCCAGATCAATATCCATAAAATCAATGTCTTCGGATGGCTCTTCCATATTTTCTGCGGCGGCCGATAGTTTTCGGCTGTAAAGGATTTCAAACAATTCTTCAAATTTTTCATCCGTAGTGATCACGGGCGAGATTTGGTAATCTTTCAGATGGTCTTTGAGCGTGGATAAAACTTTTATCTGTTGTGTGCTGGACAGTGCGACCTGAAGCATGTTTTTGTTCAGTGACAGCGGTAGAATCAGTTTTTCCTCGGCCACCGATCGGGCGATGATTGCGGTCAGAAGTTCCTTGTCTTTGTCTGTGTAGGCAAAAGCTTTCAGGTGCCTGAACGGCAGGTTGTGTTTTCTTGCCAGGGCATGCTGTAATTGCTCCCGGGACACGATTTTTTTGTCCATTAAAATTTTATCAATCGACTGGGCGGTTTTGTCCCGTTCTTCCTGGACCAGCAGCAGGGTGTCCCGGCTGATATAACCGAGATTTAAAAGAATATTTTCGATGCCGAGCTGTTTGTCATATTTTTCCAGGACCATGTTCAGGTCCTGCGGGGTGATGTAGTTGAGGGCGCACAGGATTTCCCCCAGCGGGCGTTTGGATTTCTGGATTTTGACGGCAACCTGGAGATCTTTTTCCGAAATCTGTTTCAGGTCGATCAGCAGGCGGCCCAGTTTGGGGGAGTTGATCTGATGTTGAAGCAGTTCGCCGATCTGGTCATGGGTTAAAAAACCGTTTTCGACCAGCAGCGTGCCGAGCATTTGATTGGGTTTTTTGTCCTTGAGACACTTTTTAAGATCTTTTTTTGTCAGCAGTTTGTGCTCTACTGCAATTGCGCCGATATTTTTTCTCAGGTCGGGATGACGCAGGGCAGCGTCCAGTTCTTCGCGGGTGATGGCACCGGTGGTGACCAGAATGCTGCCCAGCGGCTTGCCGAAACAGCCATGCTCTTTGCGCTGAATGTCCAGAGCCGTGTCAAGCTGTTCCCGTTTGAGAAAACCTTCCATGATCAGAAGCTGGCCGATCTTCCGGGGTTTGTCCGGGGCGTCGGGTTTTCGACCGGTATCCGGTTCGATGCTGTTTTTATTATTTGTGATCATGATGGCGTTGACAAGATAAGCCGTTTATTCTGTTCCGTATTTTAATGACCTGATTTATATATCATTCTGCAGCGGATTTCTACAGTTAAGTTTTATACGTTATTCGAATTCGCGATGCATCCGTTTTAACTGTTTTCGTTCCTTCTCAAGGACATACTTGATAATTACATCTCGGGTCGTGTTGTTGATGTCCGTGAACTGTGCACCGCAGGCATAAAAGTAACGCCGGCCGTCGATAATGACGGGATCACTGTTTTGCATCAGTGACCGTATAATAACGGGACTCTTGATCGTGTGGTTGTCCGGAAGGGTGATAACGACTTTGTCAATTCTTTTCCCGGGCCAGAGTATCGTTTTTGCAAGGTTTGTGTAAAAACTGACCCCGCCGGCGCTGATGTTTTCAATTTTCTGGGTCATCTTTTTACCGTTAACTTTGAATTTAATAAACAGTGGTTCATTGACCGACGGTTCGATGCGCATGAAAGAGCGTTTCTGGCCGCGGCTGATGCTGTCCGGAAAAGTCAGCCGGACGGCGTCAAAATTGTCATATTCCCTGTGTTCGATATAACCGGCATTAAAAGAGTAGGGGATTTTTTCTGACCCTTTTTTATTTTCCTTGATGGTGTATTCAACATTGACAAGCCTGGCATACTGGATCTTTTCGTTGCCTTCCGGGGGGAAAAGGGAATCTATCATCAGGGTTGATTCATCCATCATGGGGGCGATGTTGATAATTGACGAGGTGTAGGCCTGGCCCCGGTTGTTGATCTTTATTTTGATCCTGGTTTTTTGAGCGATTGCCGTATCGATCAGGGTGCGAATATCATGGGGGTCGGTAACCAGATCTTTTATCTGGACGGCGCTTCCGGAAAATTTTGCGGTAAAATAACGGGTCAGGGTGTTGTAGACAAGGCCGAAAACAAGTATGGCCAAAAGGACAAAAAATAAAATTGCAAAGGAATACATGACGAATTTTTAGCTGATCATCGGATCGTTTTACTGGCAATATAGAAAATATTATATAAATAATCAAATTTATTTTCAGTGAATTTTTTAATTAAATGTTATTGCCGTTTTAAACAGAGGATAAAGTCATTTGCGCTGTGTCCCGCGGCGGTCATGTTATGCCGGTTATCAGGGAAACCGTGAAGGTTCTGTTGTTCACGGTTTTCGACCTGTCCGGTTGTTCGGCGAGCCACTTTTTGGGTCAGACGGAGAGGTGAAGATCAAAAATAAGTATTATCAGGGAGGAACTGTCCCTGCCGGGGGCGGAAAACCGGAGGGATCTTTTGTTTCAGTGGAGCGTTATTCATCGGACGGTGTTTTTCGGATATGCATATCCTGAAGGACTTTGGAAATAAAAGACGGTTTTTTACCGACCGAGTGAAGGTCTTTGTTGATAACGAGGTCATTTTCGATATGATAGACCACGTTGGTTTCGACAAATTCGATGGCGCAGCGGATGGCGTTTTTGATGGTGTAGGGATTTGACCGGCCATGGGCGAACATGACCGGTTTGGTGACGCCCAGCAGGGGGGCGCCGCCGACTTCTTCGTAATTAAAGCGTTTCTTGAATTTTGTCAGTGCGCCCCGGGAGAAGATCAGGCCGATCTTGGACTGCAGGGAACCGGTGAGCTCCTGTTTCAGAGCGCGGCCGAGAGCGCTGGCGACCCCTTCGGCGACTTTTAAAACAATGTTGCCGGTAAAACCGTCGCAGACCACCACATCAACATTACCGTTAAATACGTCTTTGCCCTCGACATAGCCGATATAGTTGAGACTGGTCTGTTTCAGCAGATGGTGGGCTTCTTTCAGAATGTCCGTGCCCTTGGTTTCTTCCTCGCCGTTGCTTAAAATACCCACGGACGGATTTTTTTTCTTGAGAAAATACTTGTAGTAAACGGATCCCATGATGCCGAACTGAACCAGGTTGAAGGGTTTGCACAAACTGGTCGCGCCGGCATCGGTAATAATGGCGTGATCTTTTATGGTGGGCATCAGGGTGGCGATACCCGGCCGATCGATGCCTTTCAGCCGTTTAATGATGAAGAGTGCGGCGGAAGCGACGGCGCCGGAATTTCCGGCGCTGAAAAAGGCGTCGGCTTTGCCTTCTTTCAGCATGGTCATACCGACATTAATCGAGGAATCCTTCTTTTTTTTCAGGACATCCAGGGGATGGTCATGCATTTCCACGACTTCCGTGGCATTGACGATGCTGATGGGCAGATGGGCCGCATTCAGTTTTTTCATCTCTTTTTTGACGGCATCTTCCCTGCCGACAAAAATAATTTCCGACTGATATTCACGACAGGCGGCAACGCCGCCTTCTATGGCAGCCTGCGGGGCAAAATCGCCGCCCATGGCATCTACGATGATACGAGGTCTTTTCTTCATATCAATAAAGGGATCTCTGTCAACTCAGTAATATCAATAACTACAAAATTTGCATTTCAGGATGCAAGGGTACAAATATAGCTTTTTTCGCCGGGATGTCAACCCGTTTTAGGCCGGGCAGCCCAAAACAGGATGTTCAATCAGGAGGTTATTCAAGTTTGAGTGAATTTTGGATCCAGAGCGTCGCGGAGTCCTTCCCCCAGGAGGTTGTATCCCAGTACCGTGATGAGAATGGCCAGTCCGGGAAAAAGCGAAAGCCACCAGGCAATTTCTATATTGGCCTTGCCGTCGGTAAGAATGTTTCCCCAGCTGGGGGTAGGCGGCTGGATGCCCAGGCCGAGAAAACTTAAAGCGCTTTCCAGCAGCACGGCCGCGGCTACCCCGAGAATGGCTGAGATAAAAACCGGCGCCAGCGCATTGGGCAGAATATGGATAAAGATGATTCTGAAATCGGATGCCCCGGTCGCTTTTGCGCCGAGAACAAATTCCCTCTCTTTCAAAGACAGAAATTCGGCGCGCACCAGACGGGCGACTCCCATCCATGAGGTCAGTCCGATGATCAGCATGATGTTATAGATACTGGGGCCGACAAAAGCGATCACCGCCAGAATCAGAAAAAACCCGGGGATGCAGAGCATGATATCGACAAAACGCATGATCAGCGTATCCACATATTTTCCGTAATAACCGGCCAGAGCGCCCAGGATCACGCCGATCAGTGTGGATATGCCCACGGCGATAAAGCCGACCATCAGAGATATTCTGGCGCCCCAGAGCATTCTGCTGAAAACATCCCGGCCCAGGTCATCGGTGCCGAAGATATGGTCGGCCGAAGGAGGCATGAGGATGTTTTTCACATCGATCTTCTTGTAGTCATGCGGCGACAGGACGGGTGCGAACAGGGCTGCGGTAAACAGGATCATGACAATGAAAAGTCCGGACAGGGCCAGTCGGTTTCGGATGATTTTTTTGAGTATGGGGTTCATCGAGTAAACATTAAAATTAAAAAGTTCAAATTAAAAATGGGAAAAGTGCCTAAAGTATTTAAAGTTCATAAAGTACTTAGAGTGCCTGGATCGGGTATTATATTTTTAAGCTTTTAACTTTAAGTATTTCAAGTACTTTAAGTATTTTAAGTACTGTTTTAGTGTTTAACGTTTATTGATTTCTACCTATCTCACCCGGATCCTGGGATCGGCTGCCGCATAGCTCATATCCGCGATCAGGTTGCCGAACAAGGTCAACAGTGATGAAATAAACAAAAGTCCCATGACCACCGGGTAGTCCCGGGTCATAATGGCCTGATAGGAAAGCTGCCCCATCCCCGGAATGCCGAAAATCTGTTCAAAAATGATGGACCCCCCGATCAGGCCGGGAACGGACAGTCCCAGCAGGGTAATAATGGGCAGCAGGGCGTTGCGCAAAGCATGTTTGTAGATGACGGTTCTTTCCGGCAGCCCTTTGGCCCGGGCCGTGGTAATGTAGTCGTTTCTGATCGCTTCCAGCATGCTGGAGCGCATGTAACGCGACATGCCGGCCAGACCGCCGAAAGCGGAAATAAAAAGGGGCAGGACCAGATGATGGGCCTTGTCCAGGAATTTGCCCAGAGGGGTCAGTGATTCATAATTCAGTGACTTGAGCCCGGAGATGGGCAGAAGATCGAGATTGATGCCGAAAAGAATCATCAATAAAAGCGCCAGCCAGAACCCCGGTGTTGCAAAGCCGATAAATACGGCCACGGTTGAAATTCGGTCAAACAGGGAGTAGGGCCGGGTGGCCGAGTAAATGCCGATGGGAATGGCGATGCTCAGAATAATAAGTATGGACAGAATGTTGATGGTCAGGGTGACGGCCAGGCGGCGGTCGAAAAAGGGCAGGGTCGGGTCCCAGATTTTTTCCATGACCGGTCGCCCGTCCGAAGAAAAGGAGTTTCCGAAATCCAGGCGGATTACCCGTTTCAGCCACTTCAAGTACTGTATGTGGATTGGTTTGTCAAGGCCATAATATTCCTCAAGTTTTTGTCTTGCTTCCGGCGTAATTTTCGGGTTCAGGTCGGTCATGATGTCCGTGGGTTTGCCCGGGGCCAGCTGGATGATGAAAAAAGTGATCAGGGTGACCCCGATCAGGGTGGGAATCATGGACAGCAGGCGTTTCAGGAGGTACATTGACATTGTACGGTGGTTTCTAAGTCGAATATGTTATTGATTGTTGATTAAACATAGTGAAATGCATGGGGCAAAGCGCATAGCGCATAGAGCATGGTGCATAGCGCATGATATAATTATATTTGTTTTTTCAGTGATTTCTGAAAGTTTATGATTTTTCGACTCAGATGATCAATATCCTCAAGAAGTGAATCGAGTTGTTGTTCTGTAATAAGGTTTCGTTTTGCCAGTAAAATAAGGATATTGGCATTTTCAAAACCGGACCGTTTGGCAATATTTAAAAATTGGACAAATTCTTTTTTTGAGGATGAACCAGAGCCTTCTGCTATATTGTTTGAAATGCTCATGGAAGCACCTCGAAGCTGTTCAGCAAATCGATACAAGTGTTTTGCCTCCAGATGATCGGCAATATCAAAGAGCTTGTCTGCAAGACCAATAGCCATTTTCCATATTTCCAAATCTTGGAACCTGAATTTTTTCATTGTTTTTTTCGCTATGCGCTTTGCTCTATGCGTAATTACTTTAGAATCGTATGCTTCTGAAGCCGTTTTGGCACGTACCACTCATGCAGGTTGTAGCCGATACCGATGGGTTCGGGTTTGATGTTTTGAATCCGCTTGTCGACAATCTGCAGCGCGTCCGGTACATAGAGAAAAAGATAGGGCAGGTCTTCGGCCAGGATTTCCTGGAATCTGTAGTATGCTTTTTTGCGCTTTTCCCGGTCAAAGGTCCGCCGTCCCTTTTCCAGCAGCCGGTCCACTTCCTCGTTTTGATAGGAAATGAAATTAAACTCCTTTTTACCGGTTTTTGAACTGTGCCAGATATCGTGCTGATCCGGGTCGAGCCCGATGCCCCAGCCCAGCAGCACGGCTTCAAAACGCCGGGTGTCGATGCGTTCATTGATAAAGGTCGACCATTCCAGAACCAGAATATTGACTTTAATGCCTACCATTTCCAGCCGCCACTGGATAATGGTGGCGGTTTTGATGCGGGAGGCGTTTCCCTGATTGGTGATAATGGTAAATTCAAAGGGCCGGCCCTTTTTGTCAAGGATACCGTCATTATCGCTGTCTTTCCAACCGGCGGCGCTTAACAGCTGTTTGGCTTTTTCCGGATTGTATGGGTATTTTTTTACGTTTTTGTTATAGGCCCAGGAACCCGGAACATACGGACCGGTGGCCGCGGTTCCCCGGCCGAACAGAATGCCGTCGATGATTTCGTTTTTATCAACGGCATGGGCAATGGCCCGGCGGACCCGTTTGTCCTGAAACGGCGGATGCTTGAAATTGAATCCCAGATAGGTGTAGGCAAAGGCCGGGTAGCTGTACTTGTTGAATTTTTTTTGAAAGTATCGGGAGGCGGTCTGCCGGCTGTACTGAAGCGGTGTCAGCCCCATCATATCGATCGAGCCGGCCTGGAGCTCCAGGAACTGGGTGGCAATGTCCGGAATAACTCGGTAGACGTAATTGTCCAGGTAAGGCCGGCCCTCAAAATAGCCGGGGTTTGCCTCCAGAACCAGTTTTTCACCCGCCAGCCATTTCTGGAATTTAAACGGACCGAGACCGACGGGCCGACGGGTCAGGGGACTTTTGGAAAGTTCTTTTCCCTCGAGCAGGTGTTTCGGCAGGACCACCATGTTGTTCCAGGAAGAGACGGCCGGGGCAAAGGGTTGTGTGTATCGGACCCTGAAGGTATGGTTGTCTACGGCCTCGGCTTTTTTGACCTGCAGGAAATCACCGGAATAGGCGGTCGGGGTCCGGGGATCCGTGATGACGTTGAAGCCGAAAAGAACATCTTCGGCGGTAAAGGGAACCCCGTCCTCCCAGTAAACATCATCTCGTAAATGAAAAGTAATGGTCAGGCCGTCGGCGGAGACTTCCCAGGATTCGGCCAGATCGCCGGTGAGGGTCAGGTCGATGTCATACTTGACCAAACCGTTGTAAATCAGGCCGGAGATCTGGTGGGAGGCGCTGTCGGATGCCAGCAGGGGGATCAGGTTCGAGGGTTCGCCGATAGAAGCGACCACCAGCGCGTCCCCATAAGCCGGATCGCGGTTTTCGGCGTTAATGTTCGGGGCCGTTATTACGGTTAATGTCAGGAGCAAAAAGGGTAATATATAATTCATGAATTGTACCGTGAAAGCGCATGGCGCATAGAGCAAAGCGCATGGCGTTTAAAAACCCAAGTCAGATTTATTAAGGATTTTTGGAAATTAGTAATCTCCTGAAACCTGAATTCTTTCACTGGCCTTAGAACACTTGCGCGGAAAATATATAAATTTCCGTGTTCCTGTCCTGCCAGGCATTTGACGGCAGTCCCGCCTTGTTGCAGGTCTGGGCCAGAAAGGTGTCCCGGTCCCAGTGGTACTGGGTGGCCACCTGGGGAAGCAGCAGGCCCGAACAGGCGCCTTTGATCATCATCAGGCCGTGTTTGCCCACCTCGATTTCATTGATGTCGTCGATTTTGCGCATGGGCGTCAGCACGGAAATCTCAATATCCAGGTCGGGCAGTTCGTCTTTTTTTACGGGCGAAAAGCGGGGGTCCTGGAAGGCCGCGGCAACGGCCATATCGCTGATGGTGTCCGCAAGCGGTTTGACGCCATGGACATAGCCGATGCAGCCTCTCAACCGGTCGTGGGAATGCAGGGACACAAAGGCGCCCCGTTTTTCCTTGAGTGTTTTTGAGGCGGTTTTGGGCGGGTCGGTTTTATTGCCCAGTTGTTTTTCGATTGCGGCCCGCGCAATTTGATGAAGTGTTTTTTTCTCATCTTCCGTCAGCGGTACGTCTTCTGACGGTGCAATTTCTTCTGCCATCAGGAGCTCCTGTTATGTTTTGATTTTAGATAGTAAAACCACACACGCAGCGGATGAATGAAAAGGGTTTAGCCCCATGATTGCTCAGGCTGCGGTTTTCTTAATTTTTTCAATTAAATGATTAATTAATTGTTCAGTCAAGGATTTTTTAACGGCTTTTCAATATAATATTGAGCAGCAGTCGGATGCAGGCAACCCGGCCCCGGTTGGGTTTAGCGGCTCACCTGGTGAGAAAAACCTTCGCCGGCAGGTGAAACCTCTGGTATGCAGGGCGGTGCTGTTTTTCCACCTCTGGATAGCCTCGTGAGAACTTTGGTGCGGTTTTGTTTTTTCAGCCGACTTGCAGCCGTGGGGTGATGCTATCCCGACTTGTCGCGAAGTAATTCAATTGCAATTTCAAAATAGGTACGATAGGATCATGCCAAAAAGTCAACCGGGGGATGTTTGATGAAGATAGTGGTAACCGGCGGGGCGGGGTTTATCGGGTCGCATGTTGCGGAGATGTTGTGTGCCGACGGTCATGATGTTTGTGTCGTGGATGATCTGTCCACCGGAAAAAAGAAAAATGTTCCCGAATCTGCCGTATTCTATGAAACCAGTATTACCGATTCCCGCGTCGGGGAAATATTTGCAAAGGAAAAACCCGGAGTGGTGGTGCATCTGGCAGCGCATGCTTCGGTGCCCGTTTCCGTCAGGGACCCGCTTATGGATATGGACATTAACATTCGGGGAACCTTGAACCTTCTCGAGGCCGGGGTGAAACACGGGGTGAAAAAAGTGGTTTTTTCTTCCACCGGTGGCGCGATTTACGGGGAGCAGGACTGTTTTCCCGCGGACGAAAACCATCCGCTGCGGCCGCTGAGCCCCTACGGGGTCTCAAAGCTTTGTGCGGAAAAGTATCTTTATGCCTACCATAAAAATCACGGAATCGACTATTTTGTGCTTCGGTACAGCAATGTGTACGGGCCCCGCCAGGACCCGTTCGGGGAGGGCGGTGTGGTTGCCATTTTTGTCATGAAAATGCTCAAAAATGAACAGCCGGTCATCAACGGGACCGGGGAGCAGACCCGGGACTTCGTTTACGTGAAGGATGTGGCCCGGGCCAATCTTTTGGCGATTAAAAGTGATCTGACCGGTGTGGTGAATATCGGTACCGGCCGGGAAATTACCATTAATGAGACCTTTTCGATGATCAATAAAATAACCGGCGCCGGTTTGCCTGAAAAACACGGCCCGGCCCTGCCCGGGGAGCAGCTGCGCAGTGTCCTGGCGTGCGCCAAGGCCCGGGAGCTACTTGGCTGGGAGCCGTCATTTTCCTTCGAAGCGGGACTTCGGGAGACGGTGGATTTTTTTCAGAAGTCGGATTTTTAAGCGGACAAGATGCTATGACGGTTTCGGGCCGAATTGTTCGCTGTACTTTCATCTGTCTTTTTATTTTTCTTTATCCAATATTAATCTTATTCCGGTAGAAAACAGTCAGACCCTGGCTCCGAGGCTTGTTTTGGTGGCTTTTTTTAATGATAATGATGAAGTCTCAAGGGGTGATGCGGCATTTATGCGGTTTCGTTTACCAGTCGGGAAAATGATTTGCCTTCGAGTTTGTTTTGGAAAAAGTATTAGGTGTCAAAATCGGTTTGTTTATACGGTTTTTGTCGATTTATTTTCATAAAATAGTTTGTATGGGGGTGAAATCATTCCAACCATTTAATAATCCGTAAATTTTTTTAAATTTTTTATATTAAAGTCTTGACCTTATAGTGTATTAGAAGTATTAAAAATATTAAAATCTATACTTCCAGCATAAAAGAAGTTTGTATCGCTGGTTCGATTTTTATATAACTTTTACCCGAATATTGAATTAAGCGAAAATTGGGCTAAGATAAAAATATTATTATAAATTTTAAATACCTTTCAGGAGGGCGTTTTACCATGAGAAAATCACGTTCAATTTTATGCAGTCTCGGCATCATGGTCTTTATGCTGTCGTTTTCGATGGTGCTGCCGCAGCTGTCCCGGGCGCAGCTGGCCGATTCGGCCTGGCCCATGTTCCGTCACGATGCCCAGCGCACCGGCCGGACCACGGCCTTCGGTACCGAGGTGGGAAAGGAAAAATGGATCTTCGACACCGACGGGCCGATTACCTCCTCTCCGGTGATCGATGAGAACGGTATCGTTTACGTGGGATCCTCGGACAACAATCTCTATGCGATTGACGGAGAGACCGGTTATCCGGAATGGATATACCTGACCGGCGGTCGGATCAAGAGTTCGCCGGCCATCGATGACAACGGCATCCTGTATGTGGGGTCCAGTGACAAAAAGATGTATGCCTTTGACCTGAACAATATCGATGTGGACAACCCGGTCCCGCTGTGGACACGGACCACCGGCGGCGCCATTGAATCCTCACCTGCCATCAATGATGACGGGACCGTGATCGTGGGCTCCAGCGACGGCTTTCTCTATTTCCTGGATCCGGCGGACGGTACGGATGTATTTGCGCCGCTCAATATCGGAAACACTTCCAGTTCTGCCGCTATCGATTATGGTGCGGATCAGCTTTACATCGGATCTTATGAAAATGCCATGTTTGCCGTGAGTACGACGACCGGTGTTGCGGAATGGATTTATCCGTATTTTTGCGGTGGCGTCCAGGCTGTCCCGGCAATAGCGCCTGACGGGAAAATCATCATTGGTACACATACCGGCGCAGAGGGGCTTTACTGTGATTTTGAATGGTTTGATTTTAATATGGCGATTTTTTATCCTGACGATATTGCCGAGCTGCAAATTTCCTATGAATATGATAATGATACCGGAGCTATCGAATCTGTATCCAGTGTTTATCAGGATCCGGCCGGACCTGCTGACAATATCGGGGATCTTTTCTGGCGGTTGTATTTTCAGAGTGATGAAAGCATCTATGCCGGTGTCGGCTTACTGGAGAACGGCTCTTTTATTGCCGGCGTATCCAATGACCTTTATCTGTTTCAGCCGGATGCGAATCAGTATTATTCGGTCTCTGCGCTCGGCCTTCGGGTAGAGTCATCGCCGTCGATTGATGGCGCCGGCAACATATTTGTCGGGACTACCGGCGGCAAAATTTATTGTCTCAATGCGGATAAACCCGAAAAACCTGAAGTCTGGGTCTATCCGGAAGAAGAAGATGATGTCCTCGGCGAGATTATCTCCTCTCCGGCCATCGGCGGTGATGTTCACCGGACCGTTTATGTGGGCTCCAGTGACGGCAATCTCTACGCGCTCGATAACGGCAACATGCTGTTTGGTAACATCATCGAGGTGGACAATGAGACCGGCGCCGATCTGGGTAATATGATGAGCGTCAAGGTTATTCTGAAAAACGATCTGACCGGGGAAGAAAAATATACCTTTACCGATGTGGACGGGGATTACAGTTTCGTGGTAGAGCCCAGCTCCACTTATACGGTTTTGGCGCAGAAGCCCGGATACCAGTTCGATCCCAGCTCCCAGCCGGTGACCGTCCGCAGCGGAGATGTTCAAGACGTGGATTTCGAGGGAACAACCTTTGCCGGTACCAGCATTTCCGGTACCATTCTTGACGGAAATGATGTGGGGATCAACGGTGTGCAAATACTGTTGACCGGAACCCGGGGACAGCAGGTCACCGTCGTGACCGACGCCAACGGCGACTATCAGTTTAACGGCCTTGATTTTGATACTTACACGATTACCCCGGCATTGTTCGGCTACAGTTTTTCTCCGGTTCAGAAGGAGGTCACTATTGCCAATACGGACGCGGTCTTTGCCAAGACAGACATCGATTTTGAAGGCATTCGCGGCAGTTTCAATACCATTTCCGGTTATATTATCGAAGATACGGCTCCTCTTGAAGGTGTAACGGTCAATCTTTTGAACTCCCTGACCGGTCTGGCGGCATTGCCGTCGGTCACCACCAATGCGGATGGATATTATTCATTCAACGGGGTGCTGCCGGGGATATACCAGGTGGCGCCGACGCTTTCGGGATACGGGTTTGAGCCCCGGGATGCCACGGTCACCATGATTTTTGCCGATGTTACCGGTTTCAACTTTCAGGCGACTTCCGGCAATTATATTACCGGTAATGTTTATAGTCTGCTGACACCGGTCGGTACCGATACCACGGTGACCCTGACCAGTGAAACAGACGGTTCGGACACCACCGTTGATGTCGGTCTGGACGGCAGTTATATTTTCGAAGGTCTGGGCATGGGCCGCTACATTGTGAAGGCGGGAACGGATGTTCACAACAGTATTCCCAAGTCCCGGACCATTGACATTATCGATGTCAATGTGTCGGATGCGGATTTTGTCCTATATCCCAAATGCCCTACCGTTTTCTTTGTGTTTCCGCTGATGGCGCGTCCAGGGGATACGGTCACTGTTTACGGGATCAATTTCGGTTTTACCAACCCGACCTTTTATGGGACCGGCGGGGTGTGGTTCGGTGAGTCCGACCAGAGCACCTGGCTTGAGGCGGAAGTGCTGACCTGGAACAATTTTATGATTACGGTAACCGTTCCGGACGGCACCGGACTTGTCAGCGCGTACGTGGAAGGAACGGACATCGGGGTGGACTGCGACGCCGATCCGATCCTGACCAACTTCTTTATCTATGACGAGCCCAAAGAAGAGGATGACGATGATGACAAGATCGAAAATCCCTTTGACGATGATTATTTCGATTTTGAGTTCGACAGAAGATAACTGAAATATTGACGGCTTTGACGTACGGTACGGCCTTGATCTGCCGTGCCGTATGAGGGCCTTTTCTTTTTTTGCCCCATTGCGGTGAGATGCTTTTGTGCTCGAATAAATGACCTTCTGCCCGGAACGCAACAAAAGGCCCCGCTTTAAATTTGTCTGGTGTTCTACTCGCTAAAGACGAACCCTTAATAACTGCTATCCATTGGAGTAATTAATAATGCCAAAGTATCCTTACAATAAAGGCTTTACCCTGGTAGAGCTTTTGATGGCGCTGGCCATTGTGGGCATTGTGGCTGCCTTTACCATCGGTATTGCCAGCTCGGTCCGTAATCTGGGAAAGACCGGTGAGACCGAACGGCGAATGAAGATCATTGCGGAAAACACGGTTAATTTTTACCGGGACAAGCAGGAAATTCCGCGCCCCCTGGATGCCAGCGGCAGCCCGGTATCAATTTCCACTGCGTCCTTACCCTATACTGTGGAAGGAAATGTCCCCATCTCTACATCATACCTGAACCTTGAGCAGAAGTATCGTTTGGATGGTTGGGGAAACTATATGGTTTTCGTAATGGCGCTGACCGGTATGGTCACCATCAACGGAATTGATATACCGCCGTCCGGCGCCGGCTATCATACCGATGCGAACACGGATATTGATGGTCTTTTATATAAGACATCCAGTGATGATGATGGCAGGCGGGTTGCCGGACTGGTGATCAGTTCGGGTCCTAATCAGCAGTTTGGTTATAATGTAACAGGTCAAGACCCGACGATCATCACGTTGAATGCCGGCAGTGATGATATTATTTTGCCGGTTGATGTTTCAGCTGTGGCCAGGGCGATTGCAGCTGAAGAGTTGTCTGTTTTACAATCTAAAGCCAGAGCTTTTGATTCCATGTACACGGGCATTGATAATGATGGTGATAATAGTGTGGATGAAGATGGAGATACAGAGGATATTTCAAACTGTCCTCCTTTGGATCCTTCCAATAATGATCCGAATAATGGAATGAAGACACTTGACGGTATATTGGATGGTGATTACGATTCTCTCAGTTGTTCATGTGAAGCAACAACTAATCCTGCAAATTGGTTTAGTATCACCAATGATGCTATTCCTGGCAATACACCTCCAACAAATGATAAGGTAAATGCGAGGATCTACTGTTTGTATAATTTGTCTGTAACAACTATGGTGGACCCCTGGTTGACGGCGTATACTTGGGGAAGTAAAGATGATTTATTGAAAGAGAATGAAGATCCTCGCTACCATAAATTTTATTCATGGGGGCCTGATAAGGATACAGATTATACTGATCCGGATGCAGCTGTCGTTGAGGATGATATAATTCCCTAGTTGAAAAGAAAAAATTTTATGGATATTAAAATAAGCTGTATTTGCAACCAAAAGGGTATAACGCTGGTAGCGGTGATTTTGATTATTCTGGCAGTTGCAATGATTGCTTTCGGTGCCATTTCTTTAACTGTAAATCTTGAGAAAATTGCCAATAAGCGCAGTGAGTCTAAAAGGATTTACAAGGTAAGAGATGCGTTGATTAGTTATTACCAAAATTATCAAGACTTACCGATAGATGATTCTGCGACATCCAATCCTGTGCGTTTTACGAGAATTCCGGTTGATAAACTTGGATTGGATCAGAAATACAGGCTTGATTACTGGGGCCAGCATATTGATTTGTATACGGTTCAGCAGGATGATCCATTGGTATCTGGCGTTATAAGAACAGATATTAATGCTTTTGTGATTAATGATAATATCCATCAGGCTGCTTTGCTTATAAGTGGTGGACCGAATATGGTTATTGATACCCCAATTCCGTCTTCGACTTCATCGCCGGATATTGATGGGGCAAGCGATGACATCCTTGTTAGTGTAAATCTGAATGAAGTGGCCCAGAAGATAGTTGTGGATGAATTAGAAATTATCCGGCAGAAACTGTGGGCTTACTGGTGTGCAGGGGACGGTATTTCTCCAGGGCCAAGACCTAAGATGGATCTGCCTACTGATTCTACATCTGTTTATCTGCCCCATACTGATTATTCTGATGATAATTCCTCCAGAATTGTCGCTTTTTTGAATGATTATGGTTTGTCTGACAGTTATTCAATTGATCCCTGGTTGAGCTCATCAGGTGAAGCGAAATTTTATCATCTGCATCCATCATATGTCTTATCAGAGGGTCCGGAAGGTAATGATACTTCCGATGATATCAGGCTGCCGACAATAAAAGCAAAGTGTAATGGTCTGACCATTCCTCTTGCGAAATACGACTTTGATAATTTGGATGAGTTTACTGTTGAAGATGACGATGGTGATGCGGATGTAACACTAGAAACGGAAGGCGCAGAGTCTGCCGTTAGTTTTAATCAGGATGTTGCTGGTGATGGTGACGGCTCAATATATGTTTCCGCTAATGAAGACTATTTTGATTTCAGCCTGTCAGACTCATTTACCATTCTCTGCTGGATATTAACCGATCAATCCGGACCCATGACCCTTGTTTCTAAAATGAGAAGTGACGGCAGGGGGTATGCGGTTAAGGTGGATAACGGCAAGGTCTGTCTGGAACTTAGCGACAATTCTTCTATCTTGAAAACGTGTGGTGAACTTGATGTTGATGACGGGTATTGCCACTATGTGGCGGTGTCATATGATGCTGATAATGGATCAATAGATAAACGCATAACTGTTTATGATTTTAAAGATAATGGTAACGTTACTGTTAATAAAACTCCTGATACGAATCAGTGGCCTTTGGAAACTGTTTTAAATGATGAACCCTTTCGTTTGTCCGGGTATGGTACTCCTCCCACGGAACTGTACACCGGAATTATGGATGAACTGGTCATTTATGATCAGGTAATTGAACAGGGTGAAATACAGGTTGTGAAGGGATCGTTCTTTGGTAAAAGAGAGCCTCCGGATGATTGGGATTTCTGCTGTACCGGAACGGCCGGTCCCATGCTGGGTGACGGTTCTGCAGGAAATCCCTGGCAGATAGTCGGCTGGAACAATCTCCAGGATGTGGGTAGGGGTACAAATCATATCGATCCTGTGGCGGATCCAAGTTCGAATAACTATGCCAGAAATCATAACTATAAATTAATGAACAATATCCGGTTTTGCGACGGAACGGTTTTTGTGCCTATTAATTTAACCACAAATAATAGTAATTCAAACGGGTTTGTTCTTGACGGCAATTACAAGGTAATTAAAGATCTGGTTATTACCCAGACCAATAACAATGTGGGGCTGATCCGTTATCTTGGCAGGTACGCGCAGATCAAGAATCTTGGAATTGAAGATGCTAGCGTAACAACCACAAGAGACATGGTTGGTATCTTGGTTGGCAGGACACAGGGGACGATTTCTCAATGCTATACCACAGGAGAAGTCAGCGGCCGCAATCGTGTGGGCGGGCTTACCGGCCGGTCTCAATATGGAAGAATAGAGTATTGTTATTCAACAGCCTCTGCATCTGGAAGCGCGTCTTCCAATGTAAGAACCGGAGGGTTAATTGGGGTTACAAATGCCAATGGTCTGAATAACCAGATTTATCATTGTTATGCTGCCGGTAATGTTTACGGTTTGTCCGGCAATGGTAATACCGGAGGGTTGATCGGCAGGTTAAACTCTTCGCCATTGGTCACCGACTGTTTCTGGAATACGGATATTTTTCTAACTTCGGCTACACGTTCCGGGGGGCCTTATGGAACAGGTTATACAGATGCTCAGATGAGGGATAATACTAATTTTTCCACCTGGGATAAAACGAATATCTGGTTACATGTGGATGGCTTTTTTCCGGTTTTGAAACAATTTCCTTGATGTGTTAAATATCAGACCGAACATGAAGGCATAATTAAAGAAGTCGGTCGGATAAATTGAGAATCGTATAAAACCGTATAAATATTTTGATTATCCTTATTAAACAGTTTTAAAAAAGTCTATTTATTAAATAAAAACAGTTGACATAAATGAATAATGAAATATAAACTTTGAGTAATAACTAATTAATTCTCCATATACTTTTTCCAAATTTTAAAATAACATCTGTTAGATTTTAACATCCGAATATTACCTAAAGATGAGAGGTAAAAGAGCGTGGCGAAAACCATCCTAACCATCAGTGTCGTTGATGATGTCTATTATTACATGGAAATAGAACGGCAGCCTTCCGGTCTGTTTCCCCATACGCCGCAGACCGCAACCACTCCCCAGGCCCTGCTGGCCGCCTGCAGAAAAGCGGATGAGATTTATATAAATTCCGTTTTTCCGTCGGCGCTTTACCAGTGGGGTGTTTTTCCCAAGGTCGCGAAAAAACACCTGTATACCCTGGTGGGGCGCGATGCCCATGAAAAGGTGCATATCCCTGAGCGGCTGTATGTCGAGTACAAGGTGATCAAGGATGTGATGGAGGGCGGCGCCTCGAAGTATCAGCTGGCGTATACCGGGATTCCCGAGCAGGACGTGCTTTCGATCTGGAACCAGTTTGCCGATGTCCGCAACAAGGTCAAGCACTACACAACGACGCCGGTATCGATTGCGACGGCCATCAACACGATTGACAAACCCGGTGATTCTTTTATGTCCGTTGTGGTGGGCGAAAAATCATCGATTATCCAGATCACCAATAAAGACGGTGTCGTCGAGGTGGCCCGGAGTGTTCCGGTAGGGTTTACCAAAGGCGAGATCAGTTCGGATCCGGCGGTGTCGGCGAATTTCGCCCAGGATCTTGACCGTGAAATTTCCATGACCATTACCTTTTTCAAGCAGGAGTTCCGGCGCAAGAGTCCCGGCCTGGTCTATATGCTGGGCAATCCTCACCTTGAATTTATTGCCGGGAACAATCCCATCGCCACGCTTCAGGGCATGACCGTTAAATATGTGCTGCAGCCCGCCAATGTTCAGGGCATGACGCCTGAACAGTTCAGCGAAAACATTCAACTGCTGGGAAATGTCTATAACACGGACGATTTCAATTTTATTCCCAAGCGCGAACATGTCGCCCGCAGGGTGTCCGCAGCGGTAAATGCCGCTTATGCCGCCGCGGCCGCCGCAATTGTTCTGGCCCTGATATGGGCCTGGTTTCTGACCAGTGAAAATTCCCTGGCTGCCAGAAAGTACACGGATACACTCAATGACCACCGGAATATGGAAAAACGGGTGGCCGCATTACGGGAGGATTTCAGAGTGTTAAGTCCGGTGATCGGCTGGCGGGACCTGTACGAAAATCATCTGAAAAACAAGCCCGACTGGAACATGTTTCTCTCTGAAGTGGCTATTTTGATTCCGGATGAGATCATCATCAAGAGCATGCAGGTGAAACCGGACAGAAACAATACCCGCAGGTGGAAGACCCTGATGGCCGGAACCGTCAATGCCCGTAACTGGCAGGAGGCCTTGTCGCTCATCCGGGTTTTCGGCGGAAAGCTTCAGTCCTCTCCGCTGTACAAGGTGGAAGATATCAAATATTCGCCGGATGAAATGAAGGCCGGAACAAAATCCTTTGATTTTCAGATGGATTTAAATCTTTTACCCAGAGGGTCCAAAAATGAATCGTAGAACCGTTTATTTAATTGTCTGTATTCTTGTTCTGGTCCAGATTTTTATCTACTGTATGACCCAGAAGAATAATACGGATCTGTATCATCGCCAGACGGTGCAGATCGAACGGAACATTCGCAGTTTGAATGCCGAAGAGGCCCAGCTGAAACGGAAGATCGCTCTGGTGGATAATATCATCAAAACCATACCGGTCAACCTGCTGTCCGGTTTTGAAGATCCGGAAAAAGGCTTTGCCGAGTTTCTGGATTATCTCAACAATCCGATCGTGGAAGAGCTGCGGGTCAGCATTGGTCTGACCGAAGCGCAGAAATTTCATTCGGACCCGGTCGCGCTGCACAAGACCCGCTTGAATTTCAAGTTCAGGTTTTTGAGTACCTATGAAGCCGAACGGTTTTTTAATTTTTTGCTGCACCAGGACAAATATCCTGTTCAGGTGGAAGACATGAAAATTACCAGAAGCAGTCATAAGGCGAACGATACCGAGGTCAGCCTGGACGTGGCGCTCTACATTCCTGCAAAACTGCAGCTGCCGTCAAATATCTAAGGGGATGAAGAAAATATGAGCTCAAGAGATTATGTAACTGCACTCTTTATACTGGTGGTACTTTTGATCGGTCTTTATGCGCTGAACGTATATATCATTCAGCCGGTGCTGACCCCGAAGTTTGCCACCGTTTCTGCCGCGCCGGAACAGCGGGCGCCCCGCAATCAGCGGATGGACAGCGTTTTTAAACCGGCGGGCAAGGCACGTAACATCGTTGCGACGACCCTGGAAAAGATCAGAGGCATGTTCCCGAAAAAAGAGTATTCCGATACTTTTGAACCGCGTCAGGTGACCCGCAATCCTTTTTTCTGGCCGCATGAAGCGACGACCCCTGAACAGCGCCGCGCGGAATATGAAAAATCAATGAAAGATACGGCGGCGGCCGAATCGACGGGAACGCGTTTGAAAATGGTCATTATGGGCGAAAATAAAAAAATTGCGCTGATCAATAACCAGATCCTTTTCGAGGGCAGTCAGTACGGTGAGGACACGGTGACGAATATTTTTGAAAAAGAGGTTGTCCTGAACGGTCCCTCCGGAGAAACCCGTTTGATGATGGCCCGGGCAATGCCTTTTTCACCGGCGGCGGATGCTGCCGCCGGCGCCGAACCGCAGAAAAAAACGCCGGCGCAGGAGGAAAGCGTGGACAGACTTTTTAATAAACTGAAACCTTTTCTGGAAAAAGGCCAGCAGAAAGAGCTTGAAAAAATCAAGAAGGCACGGCAAAAATAAATATTAATCATTTAATTATTAAATAACAAGGGAGAGTAGCGTGGCGGTTAAAATAAAAAACACCAAAAAATGTCTTTTATTATTCGTAAGTGCAGCACTGGTTTTTGTTGTCGGCTGTTCGGGTCTGAATACGCCCCGAACTCCGGATGTCAAAACTCAGCTGATGCCTCCCCGGAAGTCGGCGGAGGCGTTACCCGGCTTAAAGCCCCTGGCGGAAATCAAGCCGAAGGCCGGCACCCAGGAGAAGTTGCCTTTTGAGACCAAGCTCTTTTCGCTGACGACCAGCAGCGCGCCGTTGCGGGACGCGGTGCTGGGCCTGGCCAAGGAGGCCGAACTGAACCTGATCTTCGACAAGGATGTCGATACCATGACGCCGGTAACCGTTGAGCTGAAAAATCTTCCTTTGAAAAAGGCGCTGGAGTTGATTCTGGATTCGAGCGGCTATTTTTACAAAATTGACGGAAATGTTCTGAACATCAAGTCGCTGGAGACCCGGATATTTACTTTTGATTATCCGCTGATTTCCAATACGGCCGAAACCGAAGTCGGCGGTGACATGCTGGGATCGGGCAGCGGCGGTTCCGGGGGCAGCGGCGGGTCTTCCGATATTTCCGGGGAATTTACCGTCGAGTCCGAAATGGAAGATGATGATGTGGATGTCTGGGAACAGATCAAGACCGTTCTCGGTGCCGCAAACAGCGGTGGGGAAGGGCAAAGTCTTCTTTCTCCGGCCGGCACTTGCCAGATCAATCCCATCGCGGGAACCATTGTGGTGACGGACAAGCGAAAGAATCTGGATTTTATTCAGCAGTATCTGGACCAGCTGGAAAGATCGTTAAAACGCCAGGTGATTATTGAAGCCAAGATTATCGAGGTGAGTCTGAACAAGGGCCATCAGTTCGGCGTGGACTGGAATTACGTGAACCGCAGCCTCGGCAAAAACGGCGCTATCGGGATGAGTTCCAAGTTGCGTGCAAATACCAGCGGGTTTAATTTTGCCTGGGTGGGAACTTCCGGACTTTCCGACCTCAGTTTCTTTCTCGACGCGATCAGCACCTGCGGCAATGCCAATATCCTGTCTGCGCCCCGGCTGAATGTGTTGAACAATCAGACTTCCATGATCAGTGTGGGTAATACCATTCCTTATGCGGAATGGCAATTAACCGAGGTGGATGATCGTGACGGTTCCGGTTCCTCGTATCGTCCGGTACCCACGATAGAGTTTGTTCAGGCCGGTGTTACGCTGGGGGTAACCCCCCAGATCAGTGAAGACGGGGTGACCACTTTGCACATCGTTCCGATTATTACCGATCATATCGGCGACAAAACGTTCAATTACGAGGATGCCGAATGGGATGTACCGATTATCGCGGTGCGGGAAACCTCCACCATTGTTCGGGCGCAGGACGGTGAGACGGTTGTGATCGGCGGTTTGATTACCGAAAAGACCAGCGACACCAGTTCGAGAATTCCGATTGTGGGTGATATCCCCTGGCTGGGCAAGGCGTTTTCAAATCAGAAACGGTCCAATGAAAAGGTTGAGCTGGTGATTCTGTTAACACCGACCATTACAAACAGATGAGCCTGATTAACGACTATTTAAAAAAGACGGAAAACAATACGAAAGGAAATCATCAGGCCGGGGATTTGCCCCCGGTGCTCAAAACAATCGGGAAGAGTTCGGGGCCTTCGCTGTATTTAAGAATTGTTTCACTGGTGCTTTTGGTCCTGATTGCGGGGGCCGGGATTTATCTGTACCGGTTTCCGGGAAAGATCAGGAAGAACCAAGGTACAAAAAAACAGACAACTGTAACGGCGACTGCCGATAAAATCGAAACCAGCCGTCCGGATCAAAACATTGTGCAGCCTCCGGAACCGGCGCCGGTAAAAGAACCGGCAATGGTTTCGCTTCCGCTAAAGGAAATTGAACCGCCGGAAACTGAGCAGAAAGCAGAAGCCAAACCGGTTGCCGAGCTCCGGAAAACAGAATCATCGATGACGGATGTTGCGGTCAGTTCGATCCGCAAGCAGGCAACCGTTGAAAAGCAAACGGTAAACACCGACAGCTATTATCAGTTGGGATGCCTTGCCCAGAAAGACGGCCGTTATGATGAGGCGGTCAGATATTACAACGAAGTGTTGAATCAGGCGCCTGCGCACCTGGATGTGCTCACCAATTTGACGGTGATTTATATAGACAGGGAAAATTACCAAAAGGCCGGACAGTTGATTGCCCGGATTAGAAAACGCGATCCGGCCAATGCAAAAAGTTTCGTCAATGAAGGCCTGATACTCCTGAAATCCGGGAACACGGCGGCGGCGGCAAAAGCCTTTGAAACGGCATTGAAAATAGACAGCAATGAAGAGGCCGCGCTGACCAACCTGGCCTACATTGCCGGGCAAAAGAACGATATTCATTTGATGGAAAGGTGCTATAAAGGGACTGCCGTACCTGTTAATGAAATTGCCCTGACGTATGCCGCCATGCTTGAAAAAAAGGCCCGTTATGATGATGCGGTTTCGGTATATGCGGCGGTGGTGAACAGCCCGAAGAATAAAAAAAATTATCAGCTGATCAATGACATTAAAGACCGGGTCAAGCTGATATCCTCATTTCAGAACTGATTTTAAATTATAAAAGATAATAATAAAATAAGAAGAGGTATCTCGATGAAGAAGATAACATTACTTTATGCATCCCTGGTTTTTATTCTTGTCGGCTGTTCATATCCGTATAAAGCCGTGGATACGGTGGCCTACAGAATATATGACAAGCCCTATACGATATACGGGCGCGTACTTGATGTGACCGGCAGCCCTGTCGCCAAGTGCAACGTGGTACTGATCAAACGCAAGAGTATGTTTAATAACTTCTACCGGGGCTATACCAATGTTATCAATGCATTGAACGACGACTGCTGTTACCGGGAAAAGGAGCTGATTCTCGCCGAGATGCCGGTGTTTCCGACGGATGTCGACGGCAGTTTCAATATCATGGTCGAACCCAAAGAGGCCAATGATCTCTGGGTCTATATCGGCGCCGATCACCTGGGTTACAAGTCGCGGTTTGAACCGCTGAACGATCTGATCGGCCACACCTTTTTTGAACGGGACGGCAATAACCCGATCACGATGAGCAGTATCGTTCTGGACTATGCTGATGAGATTATTGCGGAAGAGGCCGAAGAAGTCTCTGCGGAATAAATCGTTACATTAAAAGTGAGCATAAAGGAATTCTATGAAGCTTTTAGGTGAAGTCTTAAAAGAAAATAACATGATTACCGAACAGCAGCTGGGTATCGCGCTTAAAGAGCAAAAAGGTACCGGGGAGCTGATGGGAGATGTTTTCGTCAGGCTGGGCATTATTACCCGCAAAGACCTGGCCTGGGCCATGGCCCGTTGTTCGGACCTT
>Ga0272441_10000380_pt1 | contig 102166 bp, 103 predicted proteins | sample SSMProp6N_FD_193582 | JGI IMG/M metagenome (GOLD analysis project Ga0272441, IMG submission 193582) | Marine sediment archaeal communities from Little Sippewissett salt marsh, Falmouth, MA, United States - SSM-Prop-6N | ecosystem: Environmental > Aquatic > Marine > Wetlands > Sediment ...
ACAGAGAGCTGCTTCTTACAGTTTGTTCACTTCACTCTCAGACCCGCTCTGCTCTCTCTCTCGATCCTTACCTCTCTTCTCTCTTCCTTCCCTATTCGCAAAAAACACCGCCTGCCTTCACACCCGGTACCCGCCCTTCTCAGAACCAGCACCCCGCGTTCCAACACCGGCGCCTTTCACTGCTATCAAAGATCTATTCGCCCCTCCACACCGATCAGAAGGCTGGAGTTCAAAGAATAATGTACGATACTGCTTACTCTTAGGCGCAAGTGGGAATATACCGCAGCAATTCCTCTTGTGTCAAGTATGCATCAGCCGTTTAGGTATAGAAGTGAGCCCGATTGATGTGGGATTTCACTTCCCCACCTCCTTGAGGTCGTTCTCCAGCTTTTCGAGCCGATTCTTCAATTCCTGAATGTCATCCAACAGCTCCTTGACAGCCTCCTTGTTCACCGTAGCTTGATCCTTCAAGATCAGCCGCTCGTACACGGTCGCTCCCAATTGACTGAACTTCTTCTCCGCCTGTCGTTCGATCTGGGTAATCTCGTAGCGCAGCAGACCCTTCTCTCCAAGATCTCTGGCTTTTTCCTTTGCCTTGCCCAGAACCTCCCGGGATGATTCCAAACCTTGATTGACGATCTGTTCCATCCGATCCCAAAAACTCATGTTTTTTCCTCCGTGGATTCTACAAACGGTGATATAATTAAAATAGCTATTGAAGGATCAAATTGCAACTTTCTTAACCTTCGTGATATAGTGCCGGACAAAGAGGTGCCGTATGGTTTACCTGCGTTGCCGCAACTGCGGCTGCTATCTCCTCAACTCGGACTTAACTGAGGAGGGCTACTGCTGCAGCGATTGTGCCCAGCAGTACCGCACCTGCATGAACTGCGGGAGCTATTACCTGGCGGACATGGGTTACGGCGGGCAGTACTGCTGTCCTGACTGTGCGGTGCAGTATAGGATGAACCGTTACCCCGCCGGGGCGATGAAATACGACCTGTTGAAGGAGCTTGCATGAACCTGATCTTTCTCGGAGCCCCCGGAGCGGGCAAAGGAACCTTGGCGACCATGCTGAGCAAAGACTACGGTATCCCCCAGATTTCCACCGGGGATCTGTTCCGGGCAGCGGTCAAGGAAGGCAGTAAGCTGGGTAAACAGGTGAAGGGGATCATGGAGAAGGGCGAGCTGGTGCCGGATTCGTTGACAGTCGAGTTGGTCAGGGAACGGCTTTCGAAATCGGACGCCACTGGCGGTTACATCCTGGATGGGTTTCCCCGTACCGTAGCCCAGGCGGATGCGCTGGCTGAATTTCAAAAAATCAACGCCGTAATCAACTTCTCGATCAGCGATGAGCTGGTAATCCGTCGTCTCTCCGGAAGGAGAGTCTGTCGCTCCTGTGGTGCGATATATCATATAGAAAATATGCCGCCCAAAGTTGCAGGAATCTGCGATAGCTGCGGCGCAGAGCTGTACATCAGGGATGACGACAAGATCGAGTCGATCAAGAACAGGCTACGGGTGTACAAAGACCAGACCGAGCCCCTGATAGCCTACTACAGGAACAAGGGATTACTGCAGGAAATCGACTCCTCCAAGTCCCCGCAAGACTCGCTATCACAGATCAATAAACTCTTAGGATAATCCGTACCGAACTAACTGGGCCCCCCGACCTCAGAGGGCAATAATCCGCGGCGCTGCAATAGGGCTTCAACTTGATCACGCTCCAAGAGCTCCGAATCGGCCAGCAGCTCCGTAATAGCCTCCTGATCGTTAAATCCCCCTTCCAATGCCTCAGACAGGGCGGTCAAGCCCCGGTCGGGATCCTCGATTTTCGTCAACTGAATCACGGCGCTGAAGAACCAGGCTTCCGATCGTTTCTCATCGTAGCTGAGGGTCAGTGCGTAGGCGTCCAGAGCCTTGTCGTAACGTTCCTGAATCCTGTACGCATCCGCCAAATGCATATACGCATCTGCGCTATCGGGCTGACTCTGCAGATAGGCCTCGAATACCTCGACAGCCTCCGCCGTGCTCCCTATCTCGAGGAGCAACTCACCTCGATTATACAGAGCTTCGAGATCCGCTGGATCATCCTTCAGGATCGCGGAAAAGGTCTCAAGGGCTGCCTCTCTCTGCTCTACTTTCCAGAGAATCATACCCAGGTTGTAACGAACTTTGTTGTTCGCCGGTGTTGCTTCCAGTATCTGCCGATAGATCTCGATCGCCCGCAGGTTATCTCCCTGGGCGTGGCAGGAAAACGCCAGGGCTTCCAGGAGGTTCTGGTTTTTCGGGTCCTGGACCAACAGTTCTTCCAATACCGCCTGAGCCTCCACGGCTCTCCCGGCGGCTATAAAGGCCATGGCCAGATTGAAATGGGCCTTTTTATTGTCGATGTCGATACTGATCGCTTTCTGATAGTAGAGTATAGACTTGTCGTAATCGGCCAGATCGTAGTATGCATTTCCAAGGTTGTAGTACTCCAATGAGAGTTCAGAACCTCGAATCGTGGAGGTGCAACCCGAGAGGATCAAAATCAAGGTAGTAAGGACTATCAGCTGCCGCACGATGAACATACTATCTGATAACGAGGTGATATGGAAGGACTGGTATTTCTCGATTTCGACGGGGTAATTTGTGATTCTATTCTGGAAACCCTGGTCAGCTCCTGGCGGGGGTACTACAGGCTGCGCGGCGAAGAGGAGCCCCGGGCGATGCCCGTGACTCTGCTCCGGAAGTTCAAGAGGCTCAGGCCGTTCGTACGCGCCGGCGAGGATTTCATTCTCATTCATGAACTGCTCGCCGGCGAGATCCCGATCCCTTCGCAGCAAGTTTTCGACGATCAGCTGGCACAAAGGGGAGAGCAAAGGGTTACCGACTACCGGGAATCCTTCTACGCTGCAAGGCAGGATCTCCTGTTGCACGACAGGCAGTACTGGATCGGTCTCAACAGGCTCTATTTCCACGTAGCCCCCTGCCTCAGCGCCTGGAGCTGTTCACCATCCCTGTACATTCTCTCTACAAAGAGGGCGGGGTTCATCGTGGAAATCCTCAACGCCAAGGGTATCCCCATGGACCCGAAGCACGTGCTGAGCTGCGAAGCCAGGGAGAAGAAAAAAATAATCCTGCAAACCCTGGCAGCCCGGGGCAGCGAAAGGGCACTGTTCATCGACGATCAGATCGATCATCTGGCCTCGGAGCCGGCCCGGGATCCCCGCATCACCGGCTGCCTGGCCTCCTGGGGCTACGTACAGCGGCAGTGGCTCGAGGATTCCCGGGGAATCGAGGTGCTGCACCCCGGCCGGTTCGCCGATCGGGTTCGACCCTGGATAGAGGGATGAAACCGAGGTGTTCTTTATCTCCAAATCATCCCGCACCTGATCCTTCCCCCTGGTCTGTACATTCGCCTCAGTCTTACCGTGGTGGATCACTCGTGGTGGGCAGGTTGCCAGCGCTTCCCCTTCCATCTCGGCGGCACCTGAAAGATACTCAGGAGCGTGGCAAAGGCGTAAAACACGAGGAAAAAACAGGTGTAGGGCACCAGGCGAAGCAGGTACCAGCTCTTGTCCGGTCGATAGAGAACTCCGGCGATGAACGCCATCAGGCCGACACTGATTAACGAGGCGGCGGGAAGCACGAACAGAAAGGGCAGAAAAACGGCCGCCGGCACGGCAAGCACGCTGACGATCAGATATAGGGTGATGAAGCGGTAGGCGAAGCGGGTGGCGAAATCCTCGTGATAGAAGGCGCCGCCGTTCCAGCGCAGGTGCTGATTCACCAAATCCTGCCAGTGCTCTTGGGCGACTGTCTCGATCATCGTATCGGTTCGCGTCGATACCCGGACCTTCCATCCGCTCTTAGCCGCGGCGGTGGCCAGAGCCGCATCTTCGGTCAAGGTATAGCCCAGATTGCGAAAACCACCGATCTGCTGGATCACCGCTTTGCGGGCAACCAAATTGTTGCCGAAGCAGCTGCCCGGCATACCCAGACCCGCGGTCGCCGAGTTGTACTGATGGATGAGGGGCTGGTCAAAAGCCTGGAAGTTCCTGAAAAAACCCTTCTCCTTCTTTAGTGAGATCTGGCCGAACACCACGCCCACTTGAGGATCTTCGAAGTACGGCTGCAACTTCTCCACCCATTGGCGGGGCACCGTACAATCGGCATCCGTGAATATGAGAATCTCTCCCCGGGCCGCGGCGGTGGCGATGTCCAGGACGAACTGCTTCGGTCCCAGATTTTCCACGGTCTCGGTACTTTCAAGCACCTTCACCCGCTCACCGTGCTTCCGGGCGAAGGCTTTCATGAGATCCAGGGTTCCATCCTGAGAGCGGTCGCTCACCAGAACGATTTGGAAATCCTGAACGCTCTGGGATTCCAGGGAGGCAAACAGAGGGGGCAAATTCTCTTCCTCATCCTTGGCCACCACGATCACAGTCACGGTAAAGGGCAACCTGGATGAGGCAGCGGTTTTACGCAGTGCATCCGCAAGCCGGTTGCGAAGCACGCCGATCAGGCAAGCCAGGTGTACGATCACGATCATGCCGGCAAAGGCCGCGCTGATGTACAGTAGAATCTCTTGAATCATAGCTGAGTGGACTATAGTCAATAATGCAGCTTTTCACAATCGAAAAAACCATGCTACTCTTCCTAAAGCGATCATGGGCATAATTGTTACGCTGCTTTGTCTGGTTTTCATCCTCCTGGTTTGGGACATCCGCCTGAGGATATCCTATTGCCTTTACGGCAGAAAGGACTACCGGCGTTTCAATCGAGTCCAGTTTCAAGGAGCCCGGCACATATTGGTGGCGGCCAAACTCTACGCCGGCTTGCGGCTCATCGTGGAAGATGCCCTGGGCAAGCAGCTGCCGGCTCAATTCATGATTCTCAGCAATCACCAGAGTCTGGCGGATATCCCCATTTTGTCGTACGTTTTTTCACGAAACACAGTCGGATTCGTGGCCAAGCGGGAACTGCGGAGAGGATTCCCCTCGGTATCAATTACGTTGCGCAAAGGCAAGCACGCCCTGATAAGCAGAAAGGGGGATTTCAGAACGGCGCGCCGGGAGTTGGTGAAACTGGCCCGCTACTCCCGAGAAGGGGTATGCCCTTTGGTGTTCCCGGAGGGTACCCGTTCCCGCAGCGGCAGAGTCAGGACCTTCCACTCCGCGGCGGTACGAACGATCCTGGATCAGCAGCAGATGCCGATCGTGACGGTCGCCGTAGACGGGGGATATCGAATCGCCGGTGTTCGAGGTTTGATGACGAACCTGCCGGGCTGCGTCTACCGGGTGAAACTGCTGTCCCTGTACCCGGTGGCAAGGCAGCGAAGCAGGATTAACGAAATCCTTCAAAACAGCCAAAGAGAAATATCGAAACAGGTGGAACAATGGAGAAAGATCGAGAGTTAGAGGAGTACTGGAACGGGAAAGCACAGGAATTGGGTGAACCAATCCTCATGCGATCCATCTCACACACGTACTACCGGGGGATCCCGGATACGTTTGGCATACTATTCGCTTCGGAGAGCTTCCTGGTGTATGAGTACGCCAAGAAAAACCGAAAATCGATCCTCGAGTCCCTCTTTTCCAAGAGAGGCGGTGAGGATTTGAGCGAAAGCGTCCGCCTAGAGCGCAAGGACATTCGCCGGGCTGCCATCGTCAATTCCACCACGGCCAAGTCATGGATTCGAAAATCTCTTACGCCCGCGGAGGTGTTGGAGAAATTGGAAACGTTGTCTTCCAACCCACTGCTGAATATCCTGGCCGGAACGGTTGTCTGCGTCTGCACGAACACCGATTATATCCTGCTGGACACTCCCTCGAACCGGCAGTGGCTCCAGCTGCTGTCGTAGGCTGACCGCAACACCTTCGCTGTCGGCAGCTGCCCGTGAATACCCCACCGTCTGGCATCCCGATGATAGCCGATGTTGATCGGCAGGGTCACGAAGAGGTTGCGGAACAGGTTGGGCTTTGAGAAGTTGCTGAACACCCTCCTGGCGATATTCCCGGTGGAGTAGAACTCCCCGATGATCCAATCCACCCCGTTCTGAAGCTGCTCGGGCCTCATATTGTTGGGCCGGAACACAACGTGCCTGTAGTCGTAATGCTGCCAGCGGTGATCGATGATGCGCCGCTCTCTCACCATTTTTTCGTAGAGCCCGGTCCCGGGAAGTGGCGTGAGGGCCGAAACCTGGATGGCGTCGATATTGTGTATGAGAAGGAAATCCAGCGTCCTTTCAAACACCGACACGTCGTCATGATCGAAACCGAATATGAGCCCCGTTTCGATTCCGATGCCGGCGTCCTGCAATTTCCTGAACGACTCCCCGTAGCGCTCGGTTCGGTTGAAGCCCTTTTCAACCTCGTATAGGCTCCGCGAGTTGATGGATTCCAGCCCCACGAACAGGCCGCAGCAGCCGGATTTGGCTGCCAGCTGTACCAGCTGTTCATCGTCGGCAATCTTCAGGCTGGCCTGGGAGATCCACTTCTTCCTCAACGGGATCATGGCCCGGAACAGCCGCTTCGCATACTCCGCATCACCGGTTATGTTGTCATCGATAAATAGCACGAACATACCGGGAATGCTCTCCAGCTCTTCCACCACCCGGTCGATCGGGCGAAATCTCTGCTTTCGTCCATAGAACGGGCTGACCGAACAAAACTCACAGGCATTGTTGCATCCTCGGGTCGCTTGGATCGTGTTGACCGTGATATAGCCGTTTTTCCTCAGCAGGTGCCGTGGAACAGGTTGGAGAGTTCCCAGGTCGACGGGCCGGCGGGATTGGTAGACCCGCTGCAGCCTGTTGTTTTCGATATCCCGGAGCACCCGGGGCCAGCTGTTCTCCGCCTCTCCGATGACCACCGCATCGCAATGCTCCAGAGCCTCCGCGGTCATGAAGGAGATCCCGACGACATCCGCATCTTCGTCGAAGTCCACCGCTTCTATGTGTTCATCGATGATTTTCAGCTCATGCTCCTTCGGGGTGCAGGCTGCCACGGTCAGCACGCTCAGCATGGAGAAACGAAAGAGTTTCACCTCTTTGGGCTTCTCACCCGGCTTGAGCAGGTACTTTTCGATACACGGGGTTACAAGCAGGATCTTCATTTTTCTGGCCCTCCCCTCGGCTTTCTACCTGATAGAGGAGCAAACTCCGTGCCATCTAGCGGCTCTCCGCAACTCTCTACAGCATAGAGCTTAAATAGACCAAGCCCTCCCCTGATATGCCTCCACCGCCCGCATGCGCGGACAAAAGTTGGCGGGGGTGCGCCCGCGTCGCAGAGTTGCTGCAGCGTGCCAAATACAACAGCCCACCCGGCATGAAGCCAGGTGGGCTGTTCGTGGTCGCAGTAGCGACGTTACTCAAATAGAAGTGCTATTTGAAATCGCTGGGTCTTCGTTCCGTGCGGTTGCACTTGTTACAGGTGGCCACGTTTTTCAATTTGCCTTTGGCAAATACCGATTTCATCTTGACCTCCCCGCCGCAGGCGCAGAAGAACTGCTGTGTAACCACGTTGACTCGAGCATTCTTGCTAATTTCTGCCATAGTTATTCCTCCTCAATCTCCATTTTTTCATTCGATACGGGCCTTCAAAAGGGCTTCCTCCTACCCTGACAGAGTAGAGTTTGCCATGCCCGCGGTGATGTCTATTGCCTGCTCCTGCTCGAATTTCGGCAAAGAGCTGCACACAATGGGTTACGAAGTTTACGTTGATTAACGGTTATAAAACCGGTTACACTTCGTATCTAAATACCAGATGAAAATTTACTCAATATGCAGAAAAGGTCAAGCCCAAATATCGTAAAAATGCAAGGCAAACTGAGGCCATCCAAGCAGTATCAGGGATTTATCCTGGACGCGGACAACACACTTTTTGACTTCGACAGGGCTGAACGGGCCGCCCTCCGGGAGGCCCTGCTGGCAAGCGGCTACCAGAGTGTTCCCGAGGATACATTTTCACGCTATCATCACATCAACGAACAGCTGTGGAAGCTCTTCGAACGGGGATTGATTGATCAAATGCAGCTGCGGATCCGGCGATTTCAACGGCTCATCACCCATCTGCCCGGAGCGCAACAGGATACTCAGGCTCCGGACCCTGCTGCTGTAGGACAGCGGTATATCGAAGCCCTGAGTGAGAAAGGCTATCTGTTTGACCACGCGCTCCCGGTTCTGAAAAGCTTGTCCTCACAAGCCCCGCTGATACTGCTATCCAACGGCATCGCCAGTGTTCAGCGACGGCGGATCAAGCGCTCCGGGATCGGCAGGTATTTCAAGGATATTCTAATATCAGAAGAAGTCGGGCTGGCCAAACCGGATCCGGCGATCTTCGCCCTGGCCATCGGAAAATTGCAATGCCCGAAAGAGAGGATTCTCTGTGTCGGAGACAGCCCCAGCTCCGATATCCGGGGAGCTCACAGCGCGGGACTCGATACCTGCTGGGTTGCGCCGCCGGGCAGGGAGTATCCGGCCGGGGAACCCAGGCCTCATTATACGATCAGCGATCTGCGGCAGCTGCTGCGCTTCCTGCCACCCGCTCAGCTCTGATCCTCGGATCGATCCTCCCGGATCCGCCACTGATCCCGTTTTGAATCATGGTACAGCTTGTCAAAGGGTAGCATCAGGGTATTACCGTCTCCGTCCTCCAGCTTGGCCTGGCGGCGGAAGATGTTGATATCAACGACCTTCAGTGTCTCTCTTCCCGATCGAATCCGGGCGCCCTCCGATGGCAGAGCCATTCTACAGTCCCTGTAGGTATCGTACTCATAGGCAAGACAGCACAGCAGTCGCCCGCAGGGACCGCTTATCTTCATCGAGTTGAGTGTAAGATTCTGCTCCTTGGCCATTTTGATGGATACCGCCCGCAGCTTGTCGGTTACCCCGTGGCAGCAGAAGGTGCGGCCGCAGACCCCCATTCCACCCAGCACACGGGCCTCATCCCTCACCCCGATCTGGCGCAGCTCGATCCTGGTCTTGAAAACACTTACGAGATCCTTCACCAACTGCCTGAAATCCACCCTGTTTTCCGCTGTGAAGTAGAACAGGATTTTCTTGTCGTCGATGCAGTAGTGGGCGCTGACCAGCTTCATGTCCAGATCATGTTCTAAAATCTTTTCCCTGCAGATCTGAAACGCACTGGCCTCTTTGGATTTTTGCAGGTCGTAGCGCTCGCAATCCGCCTGGGTCGCCTTTCTGCAGATCTTCTGCTCTTTGCCCTCACTCCGTGTTACAGTACCTTTTATCCGGCCCAGCTCAAGCCCATAACGGGTCGGCACCAGTACCAGATCGCCGGTCGCCAGATCCAGGCTCCCATCCTGGCTGTACACATCGGTTGCGCTGGAATGCAGTATTTTAACGTGATAGAGAACGCATTTGACGCTCTCTGTCTGTTTCTCCATATATGCCCTCTCCCGGTTTCAGGTAATCAAGTCGATCAACATGCCTCGAATCTCGTTGATCTTCTCCAACACATCGAGCTGTTTACCCTGGTTGCGAAGCACCGCTTGAACCAGAGACTCCAATTTTTCGTCTATGATTTTCACCTGGGTAAAGCGCTTGCGCCGCAGTATATCTCCTCCGGAGGTCTGCTCCTGAACCGCAAGCATTTTACCAACCACGAGCTTGAGAAACGCACTCACGGCCTGACGATAGTGTTTGATATTTGCCAAACTCTGATTCTCGACGAGCCTGTCCCCGCTTTGATGGACCTCATCGAGCAGCTCCTCTACATTCTCCCCGTGTTCACCGCGGGATTCTATGTCGAGGGTGGGCGACTGCTCCTCCGCGTTTTCCTCGACAACCGAGGCGAAACTCGCGCCTTTGAGCTTCTTCGCCGATTTTTCTTTTTTGCGTCTGGAACGTCCTGAAAGGTAAGAGCCGTCAAGAGACTCGATTCTATCCATTGCCTCGCCTCGCGAAGGATCAAGAAATCCCGGCAGAAATCCGCCCGGGATCGCCGCCGGCGGCTTTGTTCAAAGCTTCCGGCTTGAGCCGCTACCCGGGAGAACTCCGGTCTTCGGCTGTTGCGGAAACCGCAACGGGCCGCTTCTCAGCGCCACTGTCACTCGGGGCATAGGATTGCGGTTCAGCCTCTTCAACCGGAGCTTTTTCCTGGTCGGTTTTGCCTTCCGCCTGAACGATCTTAGCCGTGCCGTTAAAAATCACTCCCTCTTCAACGATAAAGCGCGGGCTGTGTATGTTCCCTAAAACGATCCCCGTTGAGAGGATCACCACCTTCTCATTGGCAAAGACGTTTCCCCGAAGAATGCCGCCTACAACTACGGTACCTGCATACACCGTGCATTCCGCCCGGCCATTCTTGCCAACCAGGACTTTCCCATCCGTCCGAACGGTGCCGCAGAAATCCCCATCTATGCGTAACAGCCCGTTGAGGTCGAACTCGCCGTTGAAACGGGTTCCTTCACCGATAATCGAATTGATATACGGCCCACCGGGAATTTGGAGTTCACTCATGAAGATTCCCTATTTTCCAGAGGTGACAGATTTTTTTATCAAAGGGCTGCGGATGCTCAAAAACTGTTCCGGATCGACAACCTGGGTTCCAATTCCGACTTCATAGTGCAGGTGCGGGCCCGTTGACAGGCCGGAACTTCCCATGTATCCGATGATCTGTCCCCGCCTGACCTCTTGCCCTTTCTGCACGATGATCCGGTCCATATGGCCGTAACGGGTATGGAATCCGTAGTTATGCCGCAGCACGACATACCACCCCAAACCCATGGGATCGTTGTCGACCTTTTGGATTTTCCCGTTCGCCGTGGCCACGATGGGCACACCGTATCCCCAGGCGATATCGATACCCTTGTGCAGGTACCAGCCTCCGGTAAAAGGGTGTTTTGCCGGGCCGAATCGGTTGGTTATATTCCCATGCACACCCTTAAGGGGCCAGAGGGTCGGAATGTCGACCAGAAGCTCCCGTTGAGCCTCCAAGACCTGGTGGATCTCTCCGAGCGGTTCTACGGCATTCTCGAGATAGGTGCGCAGACTGATGAGATCACTCAGGTCCCTCAGATTTCCATACTCCACATCTTCCAGGCTGACCAGAGAAGATAGATCGCCCCCCACACCCTGCTCGAGGTAGTTTTTGGCGCCGTCGGTTCCAATTTCCGTCAGCACCCCTTCCATACGGCTCTTGAAGTCCTTGACAGCTCTTCGCAGTTCGACGATCTCATCCTTGAAACTCTCCAGAGAGGCCTCGCTGGCATTGAGATTGTTGGACACTTTAAGAAACTGATCGTTTGTGGTCGTGAAATGGGTGGTCATGCCTATGAAACCGATCAGCAGCACCGACAGCAGAAAAACGAAAAAAATCAGTGTAAATACAGATATCTGGAAGTTGAAGATCCTCTTCTCCGAGTGCGGGATGAACATCACCGTAAAGCGCTGTTTTCCCTTTTGATGGACTTTCTTGAAGAAGGACAGAAAGCGTTGCCAAAAGATCCGCAGCCTCTTGCCAAGGCTGTCCACGATCTCGTTTTCAATTTTCTTATATTGATGTGCCGGCGACACTGAAATCTCCCCTCTCTATCATCGACCTGTTGTATGTATTTGTGAACGGGTTGTCTCGATCGGGTACAATTGCCTAAACACTACCATGTGCCCTTTTATTTGTCAAATCACTTTTGAAGTGAATCATTATTGACTCATCCGGCCCGCACATGCTATCTTTAAGTTCTGGATTTTTCGCTGCACAATCCTTGAGTAAGTGATTCGGCTGCCGGCGACCCGGCGGCCGGCGACCCGGCGGAAATCAACCTCAAGAGTTTTTAAGTAAAAGTGGAGAGAAATGCGACTCTTCGATTCACACGCACATATTGGTCTCATTACAGAAGATCCGATCGAACAGCTAATGGTCGTTCAGGAAGCAAAGCAGGAAAATGTTGTCGGTATCGTGAGTATCTGCAACAATCTTCGAGATTTTTATCAGGTCTACGAGAATCTGAAAACCGAAGATCACATCTATCATTGCATTGGTGTATCCCCATCGGAAGTCTCCCGGCCGGGGGATGATTGGGAAGCGAGCATTACAGAGGGTAGCAAAAGGGATCGAGTGGTCGCGGTCGGCGAAATCGGTCTGGACTACTACCACAAGTTCGGAGATCGGGATTCCCAGGTGGAGTTGTTCATTCGCCAGTTGGATCTTGCCCAAAAACTCGACCTGCCGGTGATCATACACAATCGAGAGGCGGGCAGTGACGTCCTGGAGATCCTCAAGGAACGGTTGCCCGACCGCGGTGGTATACTACACTGCTACTCCGAGGACTTTGCCTACGCCGAACGCGCGTTAGAGCTGAATCTATACATCTCCTTTGCGGGAAACGTAACCTACCGCAACGCCAGGAACCTGCATGAAACGGCCAAGCAGATGCCCCTGGAGCGGATGCTGATCGAGAGCGAATCCCCCTTCATGGTCCCCGCCACCTACAGGGGTAAACGAAACAAACCCTCGTACCTCAAGGAAACGGCGGCCTTTATAGCCGAAATGAGGGATATACCGGTAGAGGAGTTTTCAGAAACCATCTACCAGAACAGCGTCAACTTCTTCAAAATCGGAGACTGATCGGAGATCGGCAGATATCCTATCTGAAAGCGATAGACCTTCCAGGACTCACAATCCCGGGTAACCTCTTTTTGGCACCTTTAGCCGGATACTCTGATGCTGCCTTTCGATCCATCTGCCTGAGGTGGGGCGCCGATCTGTGCTACACGGAGATGGTCTCCGCCGAGGGGATTGTCAGGGATAACGAGAAAACCTTGGAGCTGCTGCAACGCGCGGACAACGAGAGACTGTTCGCCGTTCAGATATTTGCCTCGGAGCCCGGCGTCGCAGCCCGGGCCGTGGAAAAATTGACACCCTTCCAACCGGATCTTTACGATCTGAACTGTGGTTGTTCGGTTGCCAAGGTTTTAAAGAGCCGCAGCGGAGCGGCTCTGCTGCGAAGCCCTGAGAAGATCGGGGCCATCGTGAAGGCGATGCGGGAGCAAACCCACATCCCGGTAACCGTGAAGCTTAGAAGCGGTTGGGATCAGGACAGCATCAACTACCTGCACTGTGCTGAAGCGGCCGAGCGCGGCGGAGCGGCCATGGTTTGTCTGCATCCCAGAACCCGCTCTCAGGGCTTCTCCGGCCAGGCCCGGCTATCCGAACTGCAAGATCTGAAAACCCACTGCAGCGTGCCGGTCATCGCTTCCGGGGATCTGTTTACCCCGGAGGATGCACTCACCGTTTTTCGCGAAAGCGGATGCGACGGCCTCATGTTCGCCCGGGGTGCCCTGGGAAATCCCTTCATTTTCAGGGCAACGAAAGCGCTTCTGGCCGGCGTGGATCCGGGCCCGATGCCGGCCGGGGTGCAGCGTTTGCAAACCGCGCTTCAGCAGCTCGAGGCCGCGGTCCGTTTCAAGGGAGAGCTAAGAGCCTGTAAAGAGATGCGAAAACACTTCTGCTACTTCAGCAAGGGTATGAGCGGCGGCGCCGAGTTCCGCGCCCGAGTCGTTCGGGCCGAGCGGGTTGATGATTACCTGAATCTGGTTGCAGAGATTTCCGCCTCCAGATAGTTTTAAGTACCGGCGTTTTCGGGGTATAATAGAATCCAAAATGGCTGGCTTAATCGAGTATCTACAAGATATAATATTCAATCTATTCACCCGTAACCCCGAGCAAACAGAGAGGCGGCGCCGCCTACGATCTCTCAACGATGAGTTGAGAAAGACTCGCCCCCTGTACTACCGCCGTTCCAGCGCTCAGATCCTTCCCGCTTTTGCCGTCTCGGTACTGAAGTTGGCCCTTGTGCTGCGTCCGCTGCGGGAGGTATTCGGTAAAACAATCCTGAATCCGGATCCGAAATTGGCCCAGAGGTTCAGGGATTATCTGGTCACGGCTAGACTCCCCGAGGAGCTGCAAAATCTACACTCCTCTATGTCCTACTCCTCCCTGAAGAAACGAGTTTTCGATTCTGCGGATCCGGAAGGAGAGCTGGAAACGATCGGCAATGACATCACAAAACTTCTCTACGGACTGAATACACCGGAGTTTCATGCTTTCGACAAATCTTACAACGTGCTGGTTCGTCTCATCAATCTCTGTCAGCATGACTTCCTGCCCATGCTGCGTCTGTTCGATCCTGCCTTGAAATCCTTGGACAGCGCCGATTCGGCGATTTTCCAGCCGGTCCCGGGAGAGCAGATGCTTCAGGAGCTGTTGGATTTCTACTTCGTCCTGGCAGGCTTTGACTACTCTGAAGGGGTGGAAGACAATGTCGGCCTGCTGTTGGAGCGTTTGTCTCGAGAACGTGCGGAGGAGGCCAAAGCACGGTTGAAAAAGGTTCTTCTGCGGCTCCAAAACCTGATCTCCGGAAGTCTCGGTTCGGGAACCGTTTTAATCATGCTCCGCTTGATCCAGAAAGATCCCCAATTCGTTCCTCAATCGATCCACGAGGAGAGCCCTTTCTTGGAGGCGTACAAAAACCGCCTCCAGATCAACTATCAACGCAGCAAGGAACGGATTGCACATCAACTGCGGGAGCTGGCCGTGGAGGAGGATCTGGAGCGGCTGTTTCCCGACGGCCAGCCAGAGCAGATCGAGGGGTACAGGGAGGATATCGAACAGGCATTGCAGGAACGGGAGTTTGACAGCTTTCTCCATATCCGCCCGTTGCGCATTCTAAAGAATTATATCCGCATTCATTTCTACAGGGAGCTGAAAGAACCTCTGAAACGTCTGATTGTGGAGGGGAAGTTTGAAAACAAAATTTTTCAGAACATGTTCACGAATACCTACTTCCAGTGCGAGGGCATAGAGGGCAAAATCACTCAGTTCGAAGAGGAACTCCAGGGCTCGGGAGCCCAATCAATCAAGAAACTACCCAAGTACCTGGAGTTGCTGGATAAGGGCAAGGCCGTCCATAATATGATCGCTACGATTGCAGATAGGATCGAGAAGGAATCGAAAAACCTGGTAGAAGAGGGGGCCAACTGCTTCTACAACCTCTGCGTAATTCTGCTGGAAGTCCTCAACGATGCAAAACTCAAGACCCCGGTGCAGGTGAGCAATATTAAGAGCCTGTCGGGAAGAAAATCGCAGGAGTATTTGGCACGAATCACTTTGGGATACAACAACCTCTACCTGTTCGCCAAGATCATCAAGAACTTCACTACGATCAAGCAACTGACAATGGCCGAAGGTTCCTAGGGAAAAGCCGGGAAACCCTGCTGACGGCGCACCTCATAGAGAAGAATCCCCGCTGCTACCGACACGTTGAACGAATCCACCCGACCCCGAGCGGGGATACGAATCAGGAAATCACAAGCCTCTCTCACCAGCCGGCGCAGTCCCCGGTGTTCTCCACCCATCACCACTGCTACTGCTGCGTTGAACTTCTGAGTCGCTAAACTCTCCCCCCGCACATCCGCCCCATAGATCCAATAGTTGTTGCGCTTGCACGTTTCCATGGCCTGAACAAGGTTCGATACGGCGACCAGCGGTACATAGCGACTTGCCCCGGCGGAGGCCCTGATTACAGCCGGGGTTTCGGAAACACTTCGGCGAGTCGTAGTGACCACCAGATCCACGCCCATCTGATCGGCAGATCGCATGATCGCCCCCAGGTTTTGCGGATCGTTGAGCTCATCGAGTAACAGGATCAGCGGCGAGGGCCCTTCAATAGCGGCCAGGGTATCCTGCAGGTTTTTTTTCACGGCAATGCCAGATGTTTCGGACACAAGCACCACCCCCTGGTGGCGATCATGCCCGCAGATCCTGTTCAACTCCTTCCCGGAAACAATTCTGAACTCAACTGCCCGATCATTTGCAAGATTTTTTAGTGAGTCAATCCGAGAATCGCTTCTGGATACGAGCAGGGAGCCCCGGGCGCCAGAGCGAAGGCTTTCCTCTACGGCATGAAATCCGCAGATGACCATGCTACTGTTCGTAATCTTTTACCAGATCGATCTCCCCGTCGAAATCGCTGTCCCTCTCATACTTCATGACGTACATCCCGTCCAGATATACCCAGATGTCCACAGCGCCGTCGAAGTTCGAATCGATCTCCTGACGGATCAACTTGCCTTGTTCGTAAAAATAGAAGTCATCCATCTGTCCGTCATGATTGAAATCCATCTCTTCGTATATTTTCTGGTGTCCCAGGTTGTACTCGACATTGTAGTCGACTACCGTATCGAAGTTACGGTCCATGCTGACTTTTTCGATCCGTCCGGCCGATACTTCGTACCACTGATCGAACTTGCCATCACTGTTCGAATCCACCGCAGTGCTCGGAGAGGCATGAAGCATGCCGGCGGCGCAAAGGCAGAGGATGAAAAAACAACTTAGCTTCATATTTTGATAACGGTCGAAAATCTCTTAAAAATAACAAGATTTTCAAGACTCGGCTTTCGATCCCGCTTCGAAATACTCCAGGATCGGCTCGGTCCCGGCCAGGGCTCCCTGAGCGGCCAGCGCCAGAGCCTCCATCTCATTCTCGCCCGGGAACACCAACAACTGTCCGAGGAAACTCACCCGCTGCTCTATCTCCTGAACGATCCTCCGGTTCCAGGCCATTCCCCCGGTCAGGACCACGGCATCGATACGCCCGCCTACCACTGCCGCTAAAGAGCAGATTTCTTTGGCTACCTGGTAGCACATGGCCCGCACCACCTCCAGGCACTTGGCTCCATCCATATTCGACGGCAGCTGTCGATTCTCCAGATGAGCGGCAATCACCTCTTCGATTCGCTTGAGGTCGTTGCTACCCAGGTGGGCAACGATACCGCCCCGGCCGGTCAACTTCTTCTGCAGGCCCTGCGGGTCTTCACTGTGGGAGAGAATGTAGCGCAGCCAATCCCCGGAGGGAAGTTGCCCGGCCCGCTCCACGGAGAACGGTCCGTCCCCGTCCAGGGCGTTGTTTACGTCGGTGATCCTTCCCTTCTGATGTATCGCTACAGAGGTGCCACCCCCCAAGTGCGCCACAATCAGGTTGCACGCACTGTACACTCTACCCAGCTTGGCCGCCGCTTTTTTTGCCGTTGCTTTCTGGTTCAGCGCGTGAAGAATCGACTTCCTGGCTATCTCGGGCAATCCCGTATAGCGGGCCAGAGGACCCATCTCATCCACCACGATCGGATCGGCGATCAAAGCCTCGACTCCGTACTCCCCTGCCAGCAAATCGGCCAGAAGAGCACCGAGATTCGATGCATGGGAACCGTAGCGGGCGGAACGCAGATCCCGCTTCATCACATCATTCACTCGATACACTCCTCCCTCCAGGGGGTGGAGCAGACCACCACGGCCGATAACGGCACGCAGATCCTCCGACCGGAACTCTTGATTGCCACTCAGCAAACTGTGGATCACCTGTTTGCGAAACTCGAGTTGATCGAGAATCGAAATAAAACGGCTCAGTTCCGCCATGTTGTGTACGAGACGTTCGTTGAACAGCTCGCTCGCTCCGCGATACAGAGCCAGCTTTGTCGACGTAGAACCCGGATTAATCACCAGAACCATCATCTTTCCTTCTGTATCATATCTCAATATTCAATCTCAACAACCGGGCAGTACCACCCGAAAACAGGCGCCCCGCTCTATCGGAATGTAGGCCAGGCTCCCCTGATTGCGCTCTATCAGAGCCTTGGCCAGAAACAGGCCGAGGCCCGTGGATTGCCTCCCGGAAACCGAAAGCTCGAAGAGGCGGTTTTGAAGCTCCGGCGGCACGCCGGCACCGGAGTCGATTACCTCGATCACACCCTGGTTCTCGGCAACCCGGGCGCGAATCGTCACCTTCCGCTCTGCGCTTCCTGCCTGAGAGCTCACGCTGTCCATTGCGTTGCGCGCCAGGTTGACCAGCGCCTGCTCGAGCTCGCCCCGACGAACAGTTACTCGCACCGGATCCGGGATATCAATGCGAAGTTGGATCCCCTCCCGCCGGCAGCCGCTTCGAATCATCCGCAGCAGTATATCGAGATCGCTTCTAAGCTCCACGGGTACTGCCTGTTCCCTGCCCCGTATTAGAAGCTGATCGAGTAGCTCGGTCACGGCCTTCTGGCCCGCCCTGGCCTGCTCGCAGATGAGGCCTAGGGCCTGCCGTGTGCCTGCCTGCCCTTCTGTGCGGGCGGCGAAATCGGCGCTGGTCTGGATCAGGGACAGCGTGTTCTTGAACTCATGAGCCGCACCTGCTGTCAGAATACCGGTGACGATCAGCCGATCCTGAAGCATCACCGTATTTTCGGTTTGAATCAAGCGGGTGTAAGCCTCCCGGAGTCTTCTCTGCTGCTCCCCCAGACGAAGGTGCAGGCCTTGCCAGCCCCTTCCCTGCAGATAGGCCTCTTGGGAGAGTAACAGCCCGCAGATCACGGCGTACAGCAGCCCGGAAAACACCCGCAAGCGGACCTCCGGCAGCCGGCTACCGTATGACAGATAGTCATACAGCAGGGCAGCCAGCTGCACCGCCGCGGACAACAGATACAGGTACAGTAGGGGGTGGGGGTGAGAACGGCAAATACCTGAAAACAGGTACAGAGGGTACAGTGAAAGCAGAACAAACAGAAAGGAGTACAGGAGGTAGAAAGGCAACGTTTCCGCCACTGCTATCATGCGTACGAAGAGGAATATCGACAGGACAAACCCAACTCCCCCATGCCAGGCCCACACTACTCTGCGTTCCGCGCAGAGGTAGCGGGCATACATGCCAAAAGTCCACAGGATCACCAGTGAGGATATACCGACGGCTGTCGTCGAATCGGGCAGGAAGCCCGCTGCAATCACCACAATCAACAGCCCTGAGAAGCACAGCAATTCCACCTTGCTCGGCGTGAGCGCAAAGCGTATTGACAACAGAACCAACTCGAAGAGCAGAAGTGCCGCCAGGGCAGCTCTGAACCAGATCATCCTGAGTTTTGCTGGGGTTATACTAATCGCTTATTATAAATCTGACAATCGCACGGGTTTAGGATTGGATTTCTCTCCGGTGAGAGAACCCAACTCTTGCAACAGGGATCTGGCTCTTGCGGAAACTTTGGTGGGGATCTTCACGAGTATCTTGATGTACAAATCTCCCCGGCGATCGGGGCTGCGCAGATACGGAACCCCCTCAGCCTTCAGGCGAAGCATCTTTCCGTTCTGCGTTCCAGGCGGGATTTTCACCTTGACCTTTTTGGAGTCTTCCAGAGTCGACACGTAGAGTTCAGTCCCCAGGGCAGCCTGACTGACGGAGATGGGAATGACACAGTACAGATCGTTGCCGTTTCTCTCGAAATATTCGTGGGGTAGAACCCGGATATAGACGTACAGATCTCCGGGAGGACCGCCGTTTGCCCCGCCGTCTCCCTGGCCCGGGATGCTGATACGCTTGCCCGTTTCGATCCCGGCAGGGATAGTAACCTTGATGGTACGATTTTGGGATACCAGGCCCCTGCCCCCGCAGGCCACGCAGGGTTTTTCGATGATCTCCCCCTCCCCGTTGCAGGAGGGGCAGGTAGTGGCGATCGAGAAAAAACCGGAACTACGCCGTACCTGGCCGGCGCCGCCGCAGGTGGGGCAGATCTTCTTCCCACTGCCCTTGTCGGCTCCGCTTCCCTTGCATTCCGGGCAACTCTCGTTGCGTTTGAAGGTGATCTCCTCCCTTTTGCCGAATACCGCCTCAGCGAAGGATATCTCCAGCTCATAACGCAGGTCGGCCCCGCGACGGGCTGAGCTGCGGCTGCCTCCCCTACGGGATCGGGATCGCCCCCCTCCGAAGAAGGAATCGAAGAAACTGGTAAAATTGAAACCGTCGAATATATCTTCGAAATCCCTAAACACTGAGGAAAAATCGTGGGCTTCGAAACCCATACCTTCCAATCCGGCAAAACCGAACTGGTCATAGGCCTGACGTTTTTTCTCATCCGCCAGTACTTCGTAGGCTTCCGTTGCTTCCTTGAACTTCTCCTCGGCGTTTTTGTCGCCGGGATTCCGATCGGGGTGGAATTTTACGGCTAGTCGCCGATACGCCTTCTTGATCTCGTCCTTCGAGGCGCCTTTGGCGGTGCCGAGGATTTCGTAGTAATCTCGTTTAGCCAATCCTAAAGGCTCTTATTCGTTCTTCGAATTCTCGTCGTCGACGACTTCATAGTCCGCATCTTCGACGGTTTCTCCGGCTCCCCCGGGTCCACCTCCGTTGCCCGAAGAACCAGAGGCGTCCTGGGAGGCTGTACCCCCAGAGGTGCCGGCACCGGCTTCCTGCGCCGCTGCCTCGGCGGCGCCTTCGGGCTGAGAAGCGGTACTCTTGTACACCTCTTCGGCGAGCTTGTAGGCTGCCTGCTTGAGGGTTTCGACCTTGGCTTTAATCTCCTCCAGCTGATCGGAATCCATAGCCTTGCGCAGATCGGCGATGGCTGTCTCGATGTTCTTCCGGTCATCCTCGCTGATCTTCTCCCCGTAATCACGGAGAGATTTTTCGGTGGTGTAGATCAGATTATCCGCTTCGTTTCGCGTTTCCGCCTTCTCCCGTTCCTGCTTGTCTTCCTCCGCATGGCTCTCCGCTTCTTTGACCATGCGCTTGATCTCATCGTCGGAAAGGCCGGAAGAACTCTCGATACGGATCTTCTGTTCTTTGCCCGTACCCAGATCCTTGGCCGATACGTGCACGATGCCGTTGGCATCGATATCGAAGGTTACCTCGATCTGCGGCACCCCCCGGGGCGCGGGAGGGATTCCAACCAGGTCAAAACGGCCCAGGGTTCGGTTCTGTGAGGCCATCTCCCGTTCTCCCTGCAGCACGTGGATACTCACGGCGGTCTGGTTGTCCGCGGCGGTAGAAAAAATCTGACTCTTGCGGGTTGGAATTGTGGTATTTCGTTCGATGAGCCTGGTAAACACCGCACCCAGAGTCTCTATACCCAGAGACAGGGGGGTGACGTCCAGCAGAAGGACGTTCTTCACCTCACCGCCCAGGATACCACCCTGGATCGCCGCTCCGACAGCCACGACCTCATCGGGATTCACCCCCTTGTGAGGATCTTTCTGGAACAGCTCTTTGACCAGCTTCTGTACCGCGGGAATCCGGGTCGAGCCGCCTACCAGGATAATCTCGTCGATGTCCTGAGGTTTGGCTCCTGCGTCGTTCATCGCCTGCTGACAGGGTCCCTTTGTCTTCTCTACCAGATCTTCGATCATCTGCTCGAACTTGGCTCGGGTCAGATTGTACTGCATATGCTTGGGCCCCGAGGAATCGGCTGTGATAAAGGGAAGATTGATATCGGTGGATTGGGTGCTGGACAATTCGATCTTGGCCTTCTCCGCGGCGTCTCTAAGACGCTGCAGCGCCATCCTATCCTGGGCAAGGTCGATCCCGTAGTCCTTCTTGAAGTTGTCCACCAGCCAATCGATAATCCGGTGGTCGAAATTATCTCCCCCGAGATGGGTGTCTCCGTTCGTCGATTTGACCTCGAATACTCCCTCGCCGAGCTCGAGAATCGAGATATCGAAGGTTCCGCCGCCCAGATCGTACACGGCGATTCGCTGTTCCTTGTCCCCCTTATCCAAGCCATAAGCCAAGGAGGCGGCGGTTGGTTCATTGACGATACGTTTTACCTCCAGCCCGGCAATACGCCCGGCGTCTTTGGTGGCCTGGCGCTGCGCATCGTTGAAGTAGGCGGGGACGGTGATCACTGCATCGGTGACCGTTTCGCCCAAATAATCCTCCGCCGTCTTTTTCATCTTCTGTAAAATCGCCGCCGAAATCTCCGGGGGCGTATACTTCTTAGCCTGTATATCGATGGAAACACCATTCCCGGTGTCGGCCACCGAATAAGGGACCATCTTGATCTCTTCGGGTACCTCTTTGTAGCGGCGGCCCATGAACCTTTTGATGGAATAAATGGTATTCTCAGGATTGGTAATCATCTGATTCTTTGCCGGCTGCCCGACAAGCCTTTCACCTTTGGAGGTAAAGGCAACGATCGACGGGGTTGTTCGCTGTCCCTCCGAGTTTTGGATAACCGCGGGCTCTCCCCCCTCCATTACGGCAACACATGAATTCGTGGTTCCCAGGTCAATACCGATTATTTTGCCCATCTATTTCTCCTTGTTCTGTTCTTCATCACCAGCTTCCACAGGTGTTACCGGTCTGGCGACTTTTACTTTTGCCGGTCTCAAGACTCTATCATGGAGAAGGTACCCCTTCTGGTAGTCCTCCAGCACAACCTCGCTCTCGTGCTTGTCCGTCTCCTCCACCGCGATTGCTTCATGCTTTTCCGGATCGAAGGGCTCTCCGCTAGCGGAAAAGCGCGTAAGACCCCAGTTGCGCTCGAGCATACTGACCATCTGCTTCTCGATCATCGATACACCGGTATGAAAAGCGTCGAAATCCTTGGAATCAGCCGCCGACTGAATGGCCCTCTCAAAATCATCTATTATCGGAACTATATCGCCAAGAAGGGCGGCGTTCGCATATTTGATGCTCTCCTCTTTCTCTCTGGACAGGCGTTTACGGGAATTTTCGAACTCCGCCGCTTTACGCAACAGCTGATCGTTCGATTCCTTGACCGACTGTTCCAGTTGCTGTATTCGTTCCCGAAGATCGGTTTCCGAAGTAGCCGGAGTTGGCTGGCCGGTGTTATCCTGCTCTTCCTGTTTGTTATCCGGTTTCTCGGTTTCTTTCTGATTTGCTTTCACTTCCTGATCGGACATCCTCTCCTGCTCTGTTCTGCGATGGTTTGTTCGCCCACTACCAATGTCTGGTTCAAGTAGAGACCTTTTCTAGATTGCTCCTGGTTAAAATAATAACCCCCTCATGAAGCAGTCAAGTCTTTTTTAAAAGGTGAAAACCCGGGTAGAGGCAATCAGGGACCGTAAAATATTATTATAGAAATAGTTATATATAGGAGATAGACCCCGACGAGAACGAATCCTTTCCAACGCCGCAGCGAATCACGCCAGCGGGCAAGGGCCAGCATCAGCACTACGATACCAAGCATCCAGGGAAAGGCAAAGAGAATGATTCGTTTTTCAACCCGGATCGGATTGGCGACCGAGGCAGCCCCGATGATCCAGAGAACATTGAGAATATCCGCTCCGATGATATCACCGAGAGCCAGATCCCCGTGGCCCCGGCGGCCTGCCACAATACAGGTAACGATCTCGGGAATGGATGTACCGATGGCCACCAGAGTAAGACCGATTGCCGCCTCTGAGGCCCCGAAGTACTTGGCCACAAAAACGGCCGAATCTATCAGAAACTCGCTTGCCAGGATCACTCCGACCAGACCGATCAGGAAACGAAAAACCTGCAGGCCGATGCCGCCCGGCTTGATGTGATCGGCCAGCTCTTCATTCACCGAAGCAGCGGATTTCCTCTTTCTGTTCTCGGTATGAACAACGTACACCAAGTAGACCGAGAGAATGCCCAGCAGAATCAATCCCTCCCATCGGCTGATGATCCCGTTGAGGCTTAGAACAAAGGCGAGTATGTCGATTCCGATCAAGAATAAACCGAACAGGCGCAGAGAGCGCCGTTCGACCCGAATGGCCACCGGAGCGACGATGATGCCGAGCCCTAGAGCCAGCGTGTCATCGACAATAACCGATCCGACGGCGTTTCCCAAAGCGATTTCGGGAAAGCCCCGAATCGCGGAGAGCACCGATACTGTAAACTCGGGAGCAGTCGTACCGAAGCCGACCAAAACCACCCCGATTACGATTTTCGGCACGTTCAGCTTGTAGGCAATTCCCACCGCCCCTTCGACCAGGAAATCGGCGGCTTTGTAGATCACCAGAAAGGTCGCCGCCAGAATGAGCAGATGCACTATGAGATTATCAGGAATGAAACCCATAGGTTCAAAAGGTCGGGATTTCCCGCGGGTTTGTCAACAGCCAGCACTACTTCTTTGGAGTTAGCTCCTTCGGAGCCAACTCCATGATGAGTTCTACCTCACCCCGGCTGAGCTTGGTGGTTCTGGCAATCTCCGTGGGCGTCCAGCCCAGATGAGCAAGCTTGATCACAGTCTCCCGCTTGTCCATCGGTGGCGCCCCCTCCCCCAATTTGGACTGCTTGTTGTCGGCTTTCAGGATGCTTTCCAGCAAGCGGACCTGTTCCTGAGCCTGCTTGCCGACGTTTTCGAACCGGGTCTCCGTTTTCGCCAGCCACTCCCGAGCCGTTTCCAGTTTCTCCATCCGCTGCTCCAGCTCGCCGAGAATCGTATCCAGATCCTTGATCTTTTCGATCACGTACTCGGATTTCTCCCGGCCCGCACCCAACTCCGTGGTTTGGCTCTTCAGCTCCTTGAGGCTGACTGCGAAGTCCCGAAGATCCTTGCTTACCCCTTTCATCTGCTTCTCCAGTTGATCGAGGGCTTCGAAGTTCTTGTCCACGCCGGAGGTGGTCGCCTCGATTATGGCATTCTTCTTCTCCAGGCGTTCAAAGCGGCCTTCGGTGATCTTTTCCAGATTTTCCAACTCCCGAATCTTGGCCTGTATTTCCTGCAGGGCATCCTGACTGGAATAGACTGTTTCGATTCTGTTGTCCAACTCCTTGGAGATATTGAGCAGCTTCTTGAAATCCGAGTCCATGTCCTCCACACGGCCGCGCTCGGCCAGCAGAGCTTTCAGCTTTCCGCCGATATCGTCAACCGCTTTTTTCGCCACTCCGACCTGGGAGGCCAATTCTTCCATCTCTTGTCGCTGGATCTGCAATTTTTCCATATCCCGTTTCATCTCATCGATACCCGCCTCCAGTGCAACCTTGAGCTGATCGGCTCTTTCGAAAATCTTGGTCTGGCTGACGAATCCTTTGATCCGTTTGTCCATCTCGTTCAGGTTGATCCTCAGCAGCTGGTACCCCTCTTCGATCTTGGCCGACAACGAATGCCCCTGAGACTCGGCCTTCTCTTTCATATCGGCAATACGCTGTTTGAGATCCCGCATCCGATTGTCCGTTTCAACCTGCAAATCCTTCGAGCGCTGGTTCAACTCTATCTGGAAGGATTCCACCTGGCGCTGGAACGCGTCTAGGGCGGATTCACTCTTCTCAACCAGCTGGGTTTCCAAATCGTCGACTCTCTCCTTGATGCCTTTGAACTCCTCCTTCAACTGCAGTCTCTCGGCATTGGTCGAGGTAATCAGATCCTCACTCTGGGATTCGAAATCCTCCCGAACTTTAGCGATGCGGTTTTCACTCTCCTGCCGGAGTCCGGAGTACCTCTCGGTGAACTCCACTTCATAACCTTTGAGCGCCTGATTGACACGAGCTTGCCAGGATGCAATCTCACCGTTGGTCGAATCGACAATCTCCTGCATATCGGCTCTGCTCTGATTCGCAGAAGCTTCCATCCCTCTCAGCCGTTCCTCGATCTGGTGACTGTAGTTCTTCACCGACTCATCCACGGAGTCCTGCAGCTCCTTGATCTGCTTGCTGAGACTTCCGTGGGCTGCTTTTCGTATCTGTTCCAGCTGCCCCTCCAGGGATTCCTTATATCCCGCAATGAACTGCTCGCTGCCTTCCAACCGCTCGCTGATCGTACCTTCAAAGGCAACGACCTTAGCCTCCAGCTGGCGTACATCCCTGAAACTCTCCTGCTTGGCTTTTTCCAGCTCGTTCTTGAGCTCCTCGCTGAAACGCTGCTCCAACCGCTGGCGTTCCTCGACCTGGGCCGTGGTCACCCCTTTCATCCTGTCCTCGATCTCGCCCCGCCAATCCTCTATCTTCTGTTCCATGGAGGCGCTGCGTTCCTTCAAGCCCTTGAAGAACTCGTCCTCGAAAACCTGCAGCTGAGCGGAAACGTTCTCGTAGGCCTTGGACTTCAGCTCGGTCAGGCCCTGCTCCAATTCCGCCATTCCGCCCTCCAGCCGGGAGAACTCCTCCTGCACCTTCTGGCGCTCCGTCTTGCGCTCCTGGTCGAAATCCTTAACGAACTGGGCGAACTCCGCCCGCACTTTCTCTCCGGTCTTCTGGATCGAAGCCTGGAGATTCTTCTCCATACCCTCGATATCCAGATTGGAGGCTTCCAGCTTCTGGAACTTGTAGTCGATATCCTTTTCGTACCCTTCCAGCCGGTCTTCGATGCTCTGCAGGGCGGATACCTGCATCTGCTCCGCCGCGGCGGAGATGGTCTGCAGGCTCTCCTCTTTCAATTTGTCGCTTTCCTTCAGCAGTGCGTTTACCTGAGATCCGACCTGTTGCCTGAAGGCGGCCATCTCGTCGACCTTCTTGCGCAGAGCCTCTCTCTGGGAGCTAACCGCTTCGGAATCCTTGGCCATCAGGCTCTTGAGATTCTCGAAGACCTTTCCCTCCAGGGCCTCTCCGCGCCTTACTGTCTGGGTAAGCTGTTTTTCGAAAGTGGCCAACGCTTCGCTGTAGCTCTTTTTCAACGCCTTGCCCTTGGCATCCGCCTCGGAAAGCAGCTTGTTTAGGGAAGCGACGTACTGGTTGAGAAGTCCACTACGCTTGGCCTTGGCATCCAGCTCGAACTGCTGGACGCTCTTCTGCAAATCGGCAAGCACCTGGTTCTGCATCTGCTCGGCCCTGGATTCCAGACGGGTAACATAAACGCTGAAATCCTTGACCTTCTTCTCTGAAGCCTGGACGTTGGCGCTCATCTCCCGGACGCGTTGCTCGGTGCTCTTTGTTATATCATCCCGCAGGCTGCGCAGAGTTTTTTGGTTTTCATGGCGAAACTTCTCCGCCACCTGGGTGATATCCTGTTCGACCTGTTTCAATTTTTCCGAAGCCCCGGTTACCCGCTTGCCGACTTTGTCGACGAACATGCTCTCCGCCTGGATACGCTTGAGGTTCTCATCAACCCTGGCAGTCATACCGACCAGTTCCTCCAAGGCATTGTCGTACCCATCGATCTTCTTGCCGATCTCCTCTATCCCTCCGGCACGTTGTTGCAGACCGTCCTCCACCTCCCGGACGCGTTTGAGAACCTCCTTCCCCGCTTTCATGTTCACCTGCAGCTCTATGGCGAGGTTCTTCATTTCCGCACTCTTCTCTTCGACGGATTTGGCCAATTCATCCTTCATCCTGTCGGAGAAGCGCTTCACCTTTTCCAGAGATCGGTTGTTTCTGTCGATTTGCCTGTAGATAATGAGGACTATCAGTACTATGACGATAGACAGCAGATTACCGAATGAGAAAATCATCGTTCCCCTCCCATAAATCTTCTCACTGGTCGCGTAATGTGAACTCAGTATACCTTAATCATATCCTCCCGACCCGGGGTTGTCAATTGTTTTCCTGATTTAGTTTTAGCGGCACCTGGGGCACAAAACGTTCCCCCACCGGCATCCGGACCAGATGGATATAGGCGCCGGAGTAGCGATCTGCGGTGCCTTCGAGGGTCACTTCACGGTTTCTGTCGAAAACCACGACCCTCAAGGCACCCGTGGGTGTGAAGTAGGGGAAGAGCACGATCATATGGAAATGCTGGCGTAGAACCGGCTTCGAGCCATACTCCCGGTTCAGCGACCCGATGTAGAAGTGTCCCGGATTCGCAGCCGCCTCGAGGAACATCAGCACCTTGAGATCTTCCACGGGGTAACCGACATCTTCCCGGTAGGCCAAAAACTCGATGCGGCGTACGTCGAAATCTTCCGGGCTCAGCGACTTGTAACCCCGCGCCCGCCACAGAGAAACTGCCAGATTTCTGGACCAATCCAATCCGAAATATGGATCCCGTTCATCTTCGAACCTCAGGCTCCAGCGATTTCCACGATAGTCGAGATGCTTCTCCTTGAGCGGTTCGATCGCCAGGTACCGTCCCGCGAGCCCGTAGTAGAACCCGTCGCTGATCCACTTGGCAAAACCGGAACAGTTCAACCCACCCGCAGCTGCCTGCGGGTCTCCACTCTCGATGAACACATACCTGCTGTCCGCATCCAAAGCGCCGTCATCCCGATCCCCTAAAGCCGGCAACATCCGCCGGATATGTTCCACGTGGGTGAAGGCCAATTCGTCCAGAGGACCGGCGCGTCTGTACAGCAGCCGCTGCCAACGTACAGTCGATTCGGAGAGACCGATCACTTTGGCGAAAGGCTGAGTCAGCAGGTCCGCGAACTCAACGGGCAGTATAACCCCTCGGGCCACCTCGGTATCAAAAAGAAACACATCCATCGAGGTTCGATTCCCCTCTGGGAACAGGCGAACGAAACAACCCGGATCGCTGCGGTAGAAGATCTTTATCTGCACGAAGCGGCCGTTTTCCAGCTCCCGCTTGAGGATGTAGCTCCCCCGGCCGTAGATCGAGAAAGATGAATGCTCTTCATTCTGAAACAGGTAGTAAAGATGTCCATTCTGACGGCGGGTTTCGAATTTCACCCGGGTTCCGGTGGATTGCTGTTGCAGGAAGCGTTCCTGCCCCGCGGGTAGCGCCGCGATAGGCGCATAGAACAGCTCTTGGAGATTCCTCCGCGCCTCATCATTTTCCGGCATACTGCCGAATACCCGGGGAGCCGTATCGGGATTTCCCACCTCGGTGGTCTGCCCGAAGGCGGAGACTGCCAGGGCTGTCAGCGTCAGGCTAAGCCAGTAGCGTATCCTCATCAATTCTATTTACGGTAGATGGGAGCCTCTGTATTAGTGATTCCCCGAGGGATTGCGCGTCCCAGGCCACGGTAGGACTGATCTCTATCCGGTGCAGCGGCTTTCCATCCTTCATGGGAACGAAGATCCCGTTTTCCCGCAGCCAGCGGGCATAGAGGTTCATCATGCCTTGCCTGCAGGTCTCGATGGAATCCGTGCCGGTTCTGTTCTTCAGCGGAGCAAACTCCTCCTCCCTGGGGATTTCGAAGAACAGGGGGTTTTCAGCTTCGGCCAGAGCATCAAAGATAAACATCTCGAACTTGATCGCCGTCCGCTCCTCCACCCTTCCGCCGCCTTCATTCGGGATCCAGGTCCGGATGCGCTTTTCGGCAATATGCAGGGGGAGTCTCCCCGAGAGGGAACGCAGAAACCCAACGTCTAAGATGTGAATCGCTATCGACCCGTGAGAGTACAGAAGGGCGCCCCGCCGGTCCCGGGCGTACTGCTGCTCCTCGCCTATATCCGAGTACTCGATTACACGCGGTTTTCCATCCACGGTTCCGATCACGCCGATCTTTTCTTCCGGGGATGACTTTTCGATGGCCTTGCTGGACATCTGGGAGCCTGCCAGGGAATGCATGCCGAGAAAGGGGGGATCCGGAATCCGTACCAGCGGATTATCTACCTGGAAATAATGCAGCTGCTCCACGCCCAGACCGGCCATATGATCCAGATACCCGGAGTCCTTCAGGGCCGAGATCGTGCCCCCATGTCCATTCGGATTTTGGAACAGTCCGCCCTCTTCGCTCAGCAGGAGCTTGCCATCCCGGTCGAGGCTGGGCAACAATCCTTGAGAAAAAAACAAGACCTCCCCCTCCGGAAGCCCGAAATAGCTCTTGGATTCGAAGAATCTGCGAGTCTGATCGAGGTTTAAAGGACTGGTCATGATATACCAGTATAGGGGGCAATCGCAGCGGCTTCGGGCGGCAAGGATTTTTTCCGCCAGTATCTGGAAGAGGGTGGCTTCCCTGATCGGGGAAATGGGGAAGCAACCCTTGGGCCCGTCGAAACCGAGCCTTGAACCCTGCCCTCCAGCCACCGTACAGAATGCGACCTTTCCAGCAGCCAGCAGATCCTCCCCCTTGGCTCGAGCCTGGGAATCTCGCCTCCACTGCGCTTCGGGGATATGGGCGACGGGCTCGATCCGCCGCTGCTGGCTGTCGCCGGCCCGCTCTTCAAGCCGGCGCTGCAACAGCTCGTACACCTCGATATTCAGGGCTCGGAGATCATCCAGAAGAGCCTGCTTCTTCTTCTCCGAGCGCTGGCGCCAGAAGGCGAACAGGTGATCCTGACCACACCGCTTCCACCGATCCAGGATCCCGGGATCTGTCGCTTCCCTCACTTGCCTTCCTTGCCCTTGATTTTCTCCCAAACCAACAGCAAATCGCTGCGCACCGCCGCTATCCGCGCCGTGAGATCCGCCTTGGAAGAGGCGGTTTCCTTCCAGATTCTCTCCCGGGCGCCCTCGATTGTATAACGTTTCTCGTACAGCAGGTGCTTGAGGCGCATCAGCAACTGCAGCTCCCGCTCCGTGTACACCCTGCGCCCCGATTTACTCTTCTTGGGGGCGATAAAGGGCACTTCCTCCTCCCAATACCGGATCACATGCTGTTTAACCCCCAGGAGTTGACTGATCTCTCCGATGGTGTATCGCCGTCTCATTCTAATCACCCATCAGGATTCTCTCACCTCAATGAACAGGGGAATCTTGTCGAAGCCCAAATCCCTGCGAATCCTTCCGGTCAGATACTGGTTGTACCGTTTCGGATAGCCTTTCAGGTTATTTACAAAGAACAAAAAACGCACCGGATTCACCCCGGTTTGAGTAGCGTAGCGGATTTTCACATTGCGGCCGCGCACGGGAAGCGCATACTCTCCGATCCACTTCTTGAGCAACTGGTTCAGCTTTGCCGTGGCAACTTCGCGATTTAGCTGCCGATACAGGGCCAGGACAGTCTCCAACAGTTCTTCGGCACCCCATCCGGAGAGCGCGGAAATCCTTATTGCTGGGGCAAAGCCCAAATTGGGAAACAGAAAACGTGTCCGGTCCCGCAGCTGCTCCCATTTCCTCTGCCCCTCTCTGTCGTTTTTACCCTCCGCCAGCCTGTCCCACTTGTTGAGCACCAGGATGATTCCCCTTCCCCGGCGGGCCGCCAGGGAGGCGATCTTTTTGTCCTGATCGCTGATGCCCTCCTCTGAGTCGATCACCAGCAGAACCACATCCGCTTCTTCGATGCTCTTGATGGAACGGTTGACCGAGTAGTACTCCACCGCCTCCCGGACCTTGCTCTTGCGCCGGATTCCGGCAGTATCCACAACCTCCAGCGCAAATCCGCGGTAATGAAACTGCCCTTCCACAGGATCCCGGGTCGTACCGGGTAATTCCGTGACCAGGGATTTTTCAGCTTGCAGGAATTGGTTCAGCAGCGTGGACTTGCCTGTATTCGGCTTACCGAGAATAGTCAGCCGGATTTTCTTTGCGGCGACGGGTTGCTGCTCATCTGCAGCCGTGTAGCCGGCGTGCACAGCCGATTCGTAGATACTCTGCTCCAGAGCTGGAATGTTTCTGCCATGAGCCGCCGACACCTGGACCAGACGCGAGAAACCCAGAGTATGGAACTCTCCCAGGTTCAAGGCTTGATTTTCCCCGTCCACTTTGTTGACAACCAGGATCAGCTTCTTCTCGTAACGCCTCAGCCTCTCCACGAAATCAAGATCTTCGGCTCTCAACCCCTCAGCCTCGACCAGAAGGAGTATCAAATCACATCCCTCGGCGATAAGGCTCACCTTGTCCGCAATCTGTTTTTCGATGATCCCCTGTTCACGGCTGTATCCGCCCGTGTCGAGAAGGATGAACTCCAGATCCTTGATGCGAAGCCGTCCCTCCACCGCATCCCGGGTCACCCCTGGAGATGCGTGGGTTATAGCCCTGCGTTTTCCGAGCAGTCGGTTGAAGAGGGTTGATTTGCCGACGTTCGCTCTGCCGAGTATGGCGATTTGGAAGGCTCTGCCTTCAGTACTGGGAGATGAAATCAAAACGTTCCTCCATCCAGGTCCGCACACACCTGTCGATTTCTTGGGAGGACTTCATCTCCATGATCGTTCCCACCAGTTCCTCGGCCTCGGCAATGGTCACCGAACGGATGATCCTCTTGATCATCGGAATCCCGATTGCGCTCATACTGTACTCATCGAGACCCAAACCCAGCAGGATGACCGCCGCATAGGGATCTCCGGCCATCTCACCGCACATCCCCACGGGTATACCGTTGTTGTGAGCGCTATCCACCACCACCTGGATGAGTCGAAGAACCCCGGGGTGAAAGGGCTCGTACAGATAGGCGATTCTTTCGTTTTCCCGATCCACGGCGATCATGTACTGGATCAGGTCGTTCGTCCCAATTGAGAAAAAACTCACCTTTCTGGCCAGGATATCCGAAGTGAAGGCCGCCGAAGGAACCTCTATCATGATCCCGACTGGGACATTCTCGTCGAAAGGCTGTCCAAGCCGCCGCATTTCCTCTTTCGCTTCCTCCAGGATGCCGAGGGTAATCTCCAACTCTTCGACCCCCGAAATCATCGGGAACATGATCTTTAAGTTCCCGTGCACCGAGGCTCTGAGAAGAGCTCTGAGCTGGGATTTGAATACATCCGGTTTAGACAGACAGAAGCGGACCGCCCGCCAACCCAAAATCGGATTCGACTCGCCCCCCGGAACAACGCCGGGAATGATCTTGTCCCCTCCCAGGTCCAAGGTGCGGATGGTCACGCTTTTGGGTTTCATCGCCTCCAGGACCCGGTTGTAGGCCTGGAGTTGTTCCTCTTCATCCGGGAACTTCTGTGGAACGATATATAGAAACTCCGAACGAAACAATCCGATGCCGTCCGCGCCATGGGCAAGCACCGAGTTGATTTCGTCTGGAACCTCGATATTGGATTCCAGCTGAACGAGCTTCCCGTCCCTGGTCTCGGCACGCAACTCGTTCAAGTTGAGCAACTGCAACTCGTGCTGCTGCCAGGCCTTCCTGCTGGTTATATAGTCGTTTAGCGTGGCTTCATCGGGCTCGACGATCACCAAACCCCGGTTGCCATCTAGGATGACCATCTCATCGTTTCGTACGAAGGCGGTAACTTCCGAGAGCCCGAGAACCGCGGGAATTTCAAAGGCTCGGGCCAGGATGGCAACATGGGAGGTCTTACCGCCGAAATCCGTCGCAATACCGACGATCTTTTCTCGATTCATCGCAATGATGTCCGAGGGAAGAAGATTATGGGCGACCAGAACGCATTCCCTGTCGATATCCATGAGGGCTCGGCGTTTGCGATACAAAAGGTGAGAGAGCAAACGGTTGGAGATATCCCGAATATCCAGACTGCGCTCCTGCAGATATTCGTCCTCACTGGATTCGAGCTTCTTGGCGAGCGTCTCCTCGACCTCCCGCAGCACGTACTCCACGTTCTTTTTACGGTCTTTTAGTGTCCGGGTAACCTCGTCATGGAACTGAGGATCGTTCAGCATCAGACGATGGGAGTTGAGCAGCTTCCTCTCCATCTCGCCGAGCTCGGGCTTTCCCCTCTGCAGGAGAACTTCGATATCCTGCACCGCTTTCGCCCGGGCGCTCTGGAAACGCTCGAGCTCGTAGGATATCTGTCCCGTGGAGATGTCGTAGGAAGGAACGGTGAGACTGTCCGGGGCGTGCAGACAGGCCGGTCCGATCGCTATCCCCGGTGATACCATGATTCCTTCGACGACCTTCATTTCGAGGTAACTATAAGAGCTTTTTATAGCACTGTCAAACGCGCTTCGCCGCACCTGGGTATCAAACCACGCCACCGGAATGCCGATGAAGAGGATAGAAGTATGGCAAAAAAAAGACGCACCCTCGGCTGCCTGTTCTACATCGCGCTGGTTCTCCTGGTTCTGGTAGTGTTTCTGTTCAATCGCGGGCGAGTTCAGGAGGTATTGGAAAAAACGGGTTTCACCAAGCTGTTCGACAGATCCGTGGAGGAGCCTGCGGAGGTTGTGATCACTCCTCTGGAGACCGAACAGCCGCGGGAGCAACAACAGGGCCCATCACCTCCGCCGGCGGAGACCAAGGATGAACCCGAGGAGATCGTGATCACCGTTGAGAAGGAACCTGAGGCGGAGAGGATCCCCGAAGAGAGAGAACAAGAACCGGCCAGAGAGCCGACCCGCACCCGCCAATCCCGACTGTTCTTCATCTCGGTAACCGAAGAGGGACAGATCAACATGAAGGGGGTGATCAGGCCCGTGGAGTATGTGGACGCGCCTCTAACCGCCACCCTGGGGGCTCTGCTGCAAGGCCCAACCACGGTCGAAGTCAATCAGGGCCTGATCTCCCTGATATCCCCGCAAACCCGCATAAACTCCGTGTACATCAAGGGGAACACGGCTTACCTCGACTTTAATGAGGCGTTTCGGTTCAACTCGCTTGGCAAAGAGGGAATGATCGCTGAGCTCAAGCAGGTAGTCTACACAGCCACCGAGTTTTCCACTGTACGCTCAGTCCAGATTCTGGTCGAGGGAGAGGTTAGCAAATATCTGGGCCCGGAGGGCGTAGCGATCGACAAACCCCTTGGGAGAGATTCCTTTCAGTAGATCTGTTTGACAGCCTGGTCGATCATCTTTCTCAGGTCCGTACCCCTCCCGGCTTTCCGCGAGGTCAACAGGCAGAAAAACTCTCGGTTGCCCTTTTTTCCGGGCAGCTGAGATGCTGTCAGCCTGGAGACAAACGCTCCTTCCCCCTGCAGGTCCTGCAAGAGCTTGGTTAGAATCTCCCGCAAAGCGGGTCCGTCGGGAACGACGCCGTCGAAGTCCGCCGGCGGCTGGTGCCACTCGTACTGCGGCTTCACCAGAGCGATCATCCATTTTTCGGATACCAGGCTGAGGATGTGCAGCGCTGCTTTCCGCAAAGACCTCAATGACAGATCCGCCACCGCAGCTTGCGGTTCAAAGGGAAGAGTCCGTACGTGCATAATGTTGGTCTTTTCCAAAATGCGCACCCGGGGATCCCGGCGCAGGTGATAATCCAGTTGATTTACTCCCGCCTCTATGGCGATAACCCGCGAGGCTCCGCGTTGAAGCAGGCAATCGGTGAATCCTCCGGTGGAAGCTCCGGCATCGATGAAACTCTTATCCCGGACAGTGATCTGCCACCTGTCCAAAACACCCGCCAGTTTCTCCCCGCCCCTGGATACATATGCTCGCCGAGGCCTGTATTCGACGGATGCCCCCGTCTCTACCGGTTGACGAGGATCCCTGACACACTGTCCGTCTACGTATATTTCCCCGCAGAGGATGCGGGCATAATGGTCCTTTCTGGTCAATCGGCAATCCCGGGCGCAGAGCAGATCCAGCAGGGATGCTTTTTTCATTGCCTTTCTTCAGGTGCCGAGTTCGGGCAGGTCGCGGCGCACCCTCTCTATCGATAGAGCTTTACCACTGTCCACGGCCACTGTCAGCACAACACCCATGACAACGGCGGCGGACTCTTCCACCTCCATCTTGTAGGGGATCTGCATCAGGCTGCGTTTGATCGAAATGTCCCGCTTCATCCCAATAACCCCGCTTACAGGTCCGCTCATCCCGATGTCGGTGATGTAGGCGGTACCACCGGGGAGTATCTTCTCATCAGCGGTCTGCACGTGGGTATGGGTCCCCACCAGGGCACTGATTTTGCCGTCAAGATGCAAGGCCAAAGCCTCTTTCTCTTCCGGAAGCTCGGCATGAAAATCCACAACGATTAGTTTTGTTTTTTTCCCGAGTTGTCGAACCAGGCCTTCCCCGACTTTAAAGGGACAGCGAATACTGTACATGTTTACCCGGCCCTGAAGGTTAATGACTGCTATGGGAACCTGTTTCTTGGTAATCAGGCTCAAGCCCCCCCCGGGAACACCGCTGGGATAGTTTTCCGGCCTGAGGATACGGTTATCCCGCTCCAGCATGGGGATGATTTCTTTTCGCTGCCAGATGTGATTTCCGGAGGTAATTACGTCGACCCCCGACTTGAACAGGCCTTCAGCGGCCTCCGGGGAAATGCCCAGCCCATCAGTGGCGTTCTCACCGTTTGCAATGACAAAATCCGCCCGCGTCTCTTTGATGAGACTCTGCAAGGAGGAAAAAACGGCACGACACCCCGGTTGACCTACGATATCACCTATTACGAGGACCTTGACTGCGTCTATCGTTGCTCTCTCTTCCTAAGCGAAATCAGCCAAAAAGGGGCTAACGGGCGTACTCAACGATACGGGTTTCGCGAATGATCGTGACCTTGATTCTGCCTGGGTACTTCAGCTCCGATTCAATCTTCTTTGCTATGTTCTTTGCCAGGCTCTTGGCTCCGTCATCATTGACCTCATCGTTGTTTACCATAATCCGAACTTCCCTTCCGGCCTGGATCGCATACGCCTTATCCACCCCTTGGAATCCCTCGGCGATCCTTTCCAGATTTTCCAGGCGCTTGAGGTAGTTATCCAGGGTTTCCCGGCGCGCTCCCGGTCTTGAAGCCGATATGGCATCGGCTATCTGAACCACAACCGCTTCCAGGCTCGAGGGTTCGACATCGTTGTGATGGGCACCGACCGCATTCACGACCTTCGCATCTTCTCCGATTTTGCGGGCCAGCTCCATTCCGATTTCCGCGTGATTGCCCTCACCGTCGGTTTCCACTCCTTTACCGATATCATGCAACAGGGCTCCCCGCTTGCAGATCTCCACGTCGGCTCCGACCTCGGCAGCCAGGACGCCGGCAACCAGAGCAACCTCTTTTGCATGGGCAAGAACGTTCTGGCCGTAACTGGTGCGGAAGTGCAGTCTACCCAAGGCCCGCACCCCCTCGGGAGTCATGTTGTGAATGCCCAATTCGAAGAGGACCTTTTCTCCCTCCTCATAGATCGTCTGACTCACCTCTTTTGTAACTTTCTGGACGATTTCTTCTATCCGGGCCGGATGTATCCGGCCGTCGGAAATCAACCGTTCCAGGGACACCCTGGCGATCTCTTTTCGAATCGGATCGAAACAGGAAATTACTACGGCTTCCGGTGTATCGTCGATGATGATATCAACCCCTGTGAGGGTCTCCAAGGTCCGAATATTCCTTCCCTCCCTGCCGATGATTCTCCCTTTCATTTCATCATTCGGCAGGCTGACCGTGGATACGGTTACCTCGGAACTTACATCGGTGGCGATACGCTGAATTGTGGAAACAATTATATCTCGAGCTTTTCGCTCCGCCGTGACCTGGGCTTCTTGCTCGATCAGATTGATTTTAACCTGGGCTTCGTGCTGAGCCTCGTTTTCCAGGCTCTGGATGAGTAGTTTCCGGGCTTCCGCCGCGGTTAAGCCGGAGACCCGTTCCAACTCCTTTGTCCACTTCTCCTGTTCGTGATCGAGTTCCTTCTCTCTATCGAGTAATCCTCTCTCTCGGTTTGCTATCGATCGTTCCTGATTCTCTACGGTTTCAAGCCGCTTTTCTAGGTTTTCTTCCTTCTGCATGAGGCGCCTTTCCAGGCGCTGCAATTCAACTCTTCTCTCTTTCGTTTCCCGCTCAAGCTGATTTCTTTCCCTGATTATCTTGTCTTTTGCTTCCAGTAAAGCTTCGCGCTTCTGCGCTTCCGCTTCTTTTTGTGCTTCCTGAATGACTCTGTCTGCTTTTTGCTCCGATGAAGACAGTTGAAATCTTGCATACAGCCACCGGATAAACCAACCTAGAATCAAACCGATGAGAGGAATAATTACGAACAACGCTAGGCGCATAATATTCCTCCATCTCTGTTGTCAACCAATGCCGCAATCTTCGCTTTTTAATGGACAGCAAGACTGCTCTTTCTTTCGCATAATGTACCTTTATACTTAGTGGTTTGTCAAGAATTTATACAATTTCCATCCGCCGGAACAGCTGGATGGTGTTTTTGAGCTCAGTAGATATCCAATCTGGTGATGATGTCCTCGATATCCAGATCCCACCGTACAGGAAGCCCTAGAATGAGAAACGATTCCCGAGTTCGAAACACAACAGGAAACACAAGTGCCGCCTGCATATACTTGAGATCATCCGGGTGCATCTTCTTTGACAGAGCTTTGATTTTTTCGACGGTCTCACCAATGTATACAGTGTGGCGTGGCTTGACGAACATATCCACGAATGGTTCCTCGGGAGTGAAATACACTTCAAAACCGGGATCGTTGAGACCGACTCTCAACACCAAGGAGTATTTGCCATTGTCCTTGCTGAAAATGGCGGCGTTTACCGCTTTTAGCTTCCCGGAAAGTTCCACCAGGGAGCGTAATCTGTCGGTCTCCGTTTTTCCCCCTCGAAAACCCTTCAGGTACTCGTCATAGTCTAATCCGTCATCAAAGAAGTGGATATTCTTCGCTTTTCTCAGGGACGCATAATCTATCTCTGTGCTGCGTTCGCGGATCTGGCCGATCTCGGTCTCCAGGTCCAGAATCGACTCATCTCCGAGCAGCGCACCGATGCCGGATTCCAAAGATCCGGCTGTTTTGGCCGGCTCCGATAGAGACGCCTCGGCCATGGCCAGCAGGCCTCTGCGATGAGCTTTGCCCTCTGCCTGGGCGACGATCCCTTCTTTAATTCGATACACGCCATCCTCCATGACAACACTGGATCTCTGTTCCATGATGATGGCTTCAATGACTTGCAGAGAGTAAGAGCGGATGGTTTTCGAAGCCAGGAGCTCCTCCAGCTGCTTTTTTTCATCAGATTGCTGGATCTTCTCGATTTCTTCAGGGCTCAACTGCCCGGCCTGTTCTTGCCCGGGCATGGCTTCCATGACCAGCTCTTCCCCGGCACCCAGAATAGACTCGATGGGAGCAACTTCATCCTCCGCTACTTCGAGCTCTTCCATGGTTTTCCCCGGAGGGGCCACCGCCTCTTCGGTCACAACTTGCGGTTTCGCTGGTTCGGCTTCTTCGGGTAGCGCAGAACCCTCACGCTGCGCCGTATCGGCTGTAGGAAGCTCTTCGAGCTGTTCCTGTGGCAGGGGAGGAAGGGGAACGATTTCCTTCACTTCTTCCAGCTCCTCCACCATTTCCTGTCCTTCTCCCTCGAGAAAAACGGGTTCCTCTACCGTTGCAACAGCCTGCGCCTCTTCCAGCTCTTCGGCCTCTTCCAGCTCTTCGGCCTCTTCCAGCTCTTCGGCCTCTTCCAGCTCTTCGGCCTCTTCCAGCTCTTCGGCCTCTTCCGGCTCTTCTGCTTCCTCCAGCTCTTCTGCTTCCTCCAGCTCTTCTGCTTCCTCCGGCTCTTCGGCCTCTTCCAGCTCTTCGGCCTCTTCCAGCTCTTCGGCCTCCTCCGGCTCTTCGGCCTCCTCCAGCTCTTCGGCCTCTTCCAGCTCTTCGGCCTCCTCCAGCTCTTCGGCCTCTCCTGAAGAAATTACCTCCCCGGGTTCGACGACTTCATCCACACCGATCTCTTCGACTACGATCCCGGTTTTTTTCGTCGGTTCCCGGGCAGGCACTGCTACGGGCGCCTGAACAGTCAGTTGGGCACCTTCCAGCGCTCGCTGGAGCAACTCCTCAATGTGACGAATGTCGGGAGCTTCAGGCTGCGGTCCACCGACGCGTGCTTCAATCAGCGAAATGATCTCATCCCAGCTTCTGTCGATCATCTCGTCGAGTACCGCCTCTTTTTGGGAGGGTATACGACCAATGCCCCGCTTGATTCTTGATTTCAGCTCTCCCCGGTTATCCTCGAGTTTTTTCTGCCACTGCTTCCACTCGATCGTTTCCCTGCCTTCGACAAACTCCCGGAGGATTTCGAGCTGCAGCCGCTTGATTCGTTGGGACAGGACCAAAACAGGATCCTGGCGAAGGTTCAGAATCAAGTAAATGACGAGAAACACCGTGAGGAATATCACGGATAGGACCACGCCCTTCATGAGAGGCTGCAGTTGAAAGACCGAATAGGGAATCAGGAGGCTCAGTTTTCCGAATCCGTCAGTGCCGATGCTAAGAAGGTTGTAATTCTCACTCCGGATCTCGGGCTGCTCTTCCTGCTCATCCAGTACTTCCAGGGTAACAGGATTGGAAGATACCTGGTCCTGAGAATCGACTTGCTCCCACAGCCCGAGCAAGTCGGATTGAATCGGTGCAAGATCCTTTGCCGAAATGTTGAACACGATGCCGCTTCGCCCAAGGAGGGTAAGTTCCCCGACGTCCAAGCCGGGATACCCCAGCAGATATTCCAGCAGATCCCGTTTGGACAGGTAGAACAGGACAACTCCCCGATTTTTCCCTCTGTCGACTACCGGAAAGGAATAGATGAAACGCTGTTCGGCCCCATCGATAGTCATGATCACGCGGAGCGATTCGCCAACGGGGGGAAGCAGCTGCTGGGCGTCTAGACTCTCCCCGGTCCGGTCGTAATCCAGATACTTCCTCCGCTGCCTGTCCTGGCTCTCTATATCCGAGTCGGCGGTGCTGAAGTGGATCTTCTTGCCTTCGGAGCCGAGGAAACGAACCAGTTGAATGTTGGGAAACTCATCGAGTAATTTACCGAAGTAGTTCTGCCGATCGAAGATATCCTGTTGGGCCTGCTGATTGCTTTCCTGGAAAGCGGCCAGCACAAAGGGCTCCTCCACCACGGGCTGAAAGCGGGCAATACTGTCCCGGTGGTACCTAATGACTCTTTGGGAAAGCTCTTTCAGTTGGGATTCTCTTGCCTCAACGATCCGGGGTTGGAAAAAGGTGGTCTCCACCACATTGAACAGTCGGGTGAAGGAGAATACGGCAAAACCACCGCACAATAGCAGGGAGATGAGGAGGCTTATTACTATTTTCAGTCTCTGCCGCATGAAACGAGAATTATCTCCTACGGTTAATCTCAAAGAGTACTATTTTAATATAACAGATCACAACCTTCGATCCCACACCGTTCGAAGATCGAAATAGGTTCTTTTGTTCTAAGAATGCCTTAAAAAAGGCTGTCACTAGTATATCGGCGCTCAAGGTTTCGCCAATAGAAGAGAAAACGGGAAAAACACGGCTGCCCAGTTGAGGATCAGGAGCACTGCCAGGAGGAGAATGCCGCTTAAGGTGTTTGCTCCGATTGGAGAGCCCGTGAGCTTCCGGCCATCGCTTTTAAAGATGTTTTCGAACTGCTCATCAAGACTCCGAACTATGTTGTGCCGAGATACCCGCTCCCGCCTGGCCAGCAGCTTGCCCAGATAAGCAAAAGTCTCGGCTATGTACTGTCCCAACACGCCCGGCAACCGCACCGAAGGCCGAACACAGATACGGGACAGGCACAGAAGACTGGCCAGGGTCGTGGCCTTGGATATACCCAGGTACAGGGCGCCCTGGGTGATCCGCAGCGGACCGATCCGTAGAATCACCCGGCCGACCGGGGAGAAGAGGTTCACGATGATCGTAGTCGTGATGAAAATCGTACTGCCAATGATGAGACGACGCTTCCCTGCAGAAACGGACAGCACGGCAAGAGCCAGGAAAAGGCAAGTTTGTACGGATTTGACGACAAGATTCTGCTGCAGAATAATTGCCGGAGCCAGGATCAACCCCGTGACAAGCAAAAAAGAGGGAGAGACCTGTCTATCGAACCAGGAATCTCCCTCTCGCCTCTGAAGCCCCACTTTTTATAGGTTTCTTAGCTCTCCTGCTTTTCCGCAGGTTTTTTCTTTTTCTTTTTCACGATCTCTTTTCGTTCTACAAGTTCCAGGAAAACCATTTCCGACGCGTCGCCGTAGCGCTGCCCCAGTTTAAGGATCCGCGTATATCCCCCGGGCCGCTCGCTGAAACGGGGAGCGATATCTGTAAACAGCTTGGCCAGCACGGCTTTGTCCTGGATCGTCCTGGCTACGACGCGACGGTTGTGAACACTGTCATGGCGAGCCCGGGTGATCAGCCTCTCGGCAACCCGTCGAATCTCACGGGCTTTCGGTTTTGTCGTCTTTATACGCTCATAACGAAACAACGCCGTAGCCATGCTCCTGTACAGCGCTTTTCTATGGCTTACATTTCGTCCGAGGCGATTATATCCAATCCTATGCTTCATCGGCCTGTTCCTCTTGCGGTTTTTCCTCTTCCACGCTCAAGGCCAACGCTTTCTTCAAGGCGCTGTAGTCCTTCATACCCAGGGAGAGGTTTCTATCCCGCAGCTTTTCTTTGATTTCCTGAAGTGATTTCTTTCCGAAATTGCGGGTCTTGGCAATTTCCTCTTCGGTTCTGCGGGTTAAATCGCCGATGGTTTTGATGTTTGCATTTCGTAAACAGTTGCTCGAACGAACCGATAGTTCCAGCTCTTCCACCGGAGTATCAAGGACCGCACGTATACGCGCTTCTTCCTCATCGATTTCACCTTCGTCCTCAGCCGCTTCCTCGTCAAAGTTTATGAAAATCGAAAGATGATCCTTTGCTATCTTCGCAGCCTCCGCTAAGGCATCCTCGGGAGCTATTGTCCCGTCAGTCCAAATCTCCAGTACCAGCTTGTCGTAGTCTGTTCGCTGACCCACCCTGGTGTTTTCAACAAGATACTTCACCTTCTTCACCGGTGAAAACACGGCGTCGATTGGGATCGTGCCGATAATCTCAACGTACTTTTCACTCCTCTCCGAAGGTACGTATCCCCGGCCCAGATCGATTTGGATTTCCAGCTCCAAGTTGGCCTTCTCCATCAGCGTACAGATGAGCTGACCTTTGTTGACCACCTCCAGCGTGTCATCTACCTGGATATCCTTGGCCGTGACGGTTCCCGGGCCCTTGGCCTCGACTAGAATAACTTTTTGCTCTTCTCCCCCGCTTAAGTTGATTTTGACTGATTTCAAGTTATTGATAATATCCGGGGTGTCTTCAGCTACCTCCGGTATTGCTTCGTATTCGCTGGTAATCACCTTGGGGGTCCCGTCATCCCCGTAGCTGGTGATACGAATCGCGCTTATCGCATATCCCTGGATGGAGGAAAGGAGGATACGACGAAGCGTGTTTCCCATTGTCACCCCATAACCCCGCTCAAAAGGATACGCTACGAACTTTCCGTAGTTCGTATCGCTTTCCGAATGTTCGAAGGTTATTCCCTTGGGTCTCTTGAATCCTTTTAAAAGATTCTTTCTAGCCATCCCTACTCCTTTAATGGTAGCCCGATATCGAGGTGCGGTTACCCCTTACTTGGAATACAGCTCGACAATCAGCTGCTCTTGTACTTCCGCCAGATCGGCCACATCGGCGCGCCTGGGTATGGCATTTACCTTCCCCCAGACTTTGTCCGGATCCACCTCCAACCAGGGCACAACGCCCGAGCGGGAATACTCTTTCAAGCTATCCTTGATAGCGGTGAGCTTCTTGCTCTTCTCCTGGACCTCGATCTCATCTCCCTCTCTGACAAGATAAGAGGGTATTGTAACACGTCGACCGTTCACACGAACGTGGCCATGAGCGACCAACTGCCTACCCTGTTTTCTCGAGCTGGCAAAATGCATTCGGTAAACCATGTTGTCCAGGCGTCGCTCCAACATGGTGATCAGGGTTTCCCCCGTGATCCCCTTCTGGGTAGCTGCCTTTGTAAAGAACAGACGGAATTGTTTTTCCATCATTCCGTACATTCTCTTCAACTTCTGCTTCTCCCGCAGCTGGATACCGTAATCGGACAGCTTCTTGGGTCGCGCTCTGAGATTGCGACCGGGCTTTCCTCGACGCCTGGTGATCGGACACCTGTCCGAGTTGCACCTCTCCCCCTTGAGAAACAGTTTCGTCTGCTCAGCTCGACAAAGCCGACACTGAGGACCGGTATAACGTCCCATGCTTTTCCCCCTTCTCCTACACGCGTCGTTTCTTCTGGGGCCGACAACCATTGTGGGGAATGGGAGTCACATCCTGAATTGAACGCACCCGCAATCCCAAGGCGCCTAATGACCGAATGGCCGACTCGCCTCCCACACCGGGACCCTTGACGTACACATGCACTTCAATCAGACCGTACTCCTTCGCCCGATTAACCGCCGCCTCCGCGGTGATTTGCGCGGCATAAGGGGTCGACTTCTTGGCACCTTTGAAGCCCAAACTCCCTGCGGATGCCCAAGACAGAGCGTTGCCCATCCTGTCCGTAATGGTGATGATCGTATTATTGAAAGTCGCCTGGATATACACGTTGCCTTCGGCAACGCTCTTTTTCTTATCTCTCTTGCTTTTACTCTTTGCCACGTTTCACTTCCTCTTATTTCGCTCTTCTCTTGCCGGCGACCGTCTTGCGCTTACCCTTTCGGGTTCGGGCATTGGTGCGGGTTCTCTGCCCGCGAACGGGCAGCCCCTTTCTGTGTCTCAAACCCCGGTATGAACCTATGTCCATCAGGCGTTTGATATTTAACGACACTTCGGTACGTAGTCGCCCCTCCACCTTGTAGTCGTTTTCGATAATCTTTCTTAAAACGTTGATCTCCTCAGGCGACAGTTCATTGATCCTGCGGGTCGCGTCGATGCCCGCACTGGAACAGATCGCCGATGCCGAGGAACGGCCGATACCGAATATATAGGTCAACGCGATATCTACGTGTTTATTGGGGAGATCAACCCCGGCAATTCGAGCCATGCACTCCTCCTATTTCTGGCGCTGCTTGTGCTTGGGATTCTGGCAGATAATGCGTACGACGCCTTTTCTGCGGATCACTTTGCACTTGTCGCAAATCGGTTTCACACTTACTCGCACCTTCATCACAAAACCTCCCAACCGGTACTACAGATACCGGGATCTGATCTTTCCTCTTCGTACGATTCCCTCATGATGATGCATCCGCAGCTGCCCTTCGATCTGACTCATCGTGTCCAGGTCCACACCTACCATAATCAGCAGTGAGGTTCCGCCCATCAGGTAGGCCACCGAAGAGGGAATACTCAACCAGGTTTGCACGATCGTGGGAATCACCGCGATAAAGGCCAGGAACAGAGATCCGGGCAGCACGATTCTGTTGAGTATCCTGGTGAAGTATTCCTCCATCTTGTCCGACCGTATGCCCGGAATCGAGCCGCCGTTCTCGCGGATGTTCTTGGATATCTCTATCGGATTCAACGTCACCTGGGTGTAGAAGTAGGCGAAAAAGATTATCAAACCCGTGTAGGCGATGATATACGGTACTCCGTTCGGCCGAAGCCATGAGGCGAAACGGGAGAGCCAATCGATTCTACCACCGAGGTTTTGAGCTATCTGCAGCGGGAAAACCAGGATGGATGAGGCGAAGATAACGGGAATCACACCGGAAGGGTTGATCTTGAAGGGCAGATAGGAGTTCTGCGCACCGTAAATCTTGCGGCCGATCACCCGTTTTGCGTAGTGAACCGGTATCTTTCGCTGTCCCTGCTGCTCGTAGACGACCAGAGCGACGACCACGACGAACATGACCAGCACGACGATCATAAACACCGGATTCAACTCCCGGCGACGGATCTGCTCGACGATCGTATAGATCGCATAGGGAATACGGGTAACAATTCCGGCAAATATCAAGATGGAGATCCCGTTTCCGATCCCCCGCTGGGTGATCTGCTCCCCCATCCACATCAGGAGGACGGTGCCCGAGGTCACCGTCAGAATCGCAATGACCGTATAGGTACCGCGGGCCAGCGTTATGGCATCGGGTATCCTATCCACGTAGGAGGTGACGGCAAATCCCTGAATCAGGCAGACCAGTATCGTCCCGTAGCGGGTATAGCGCTGGATCTTCTTTCTGCCCCCCTCCTCCTGGGAAATCGCCTTCAACTTCGGAAAAACCAGCATCAGCAACTGCATGATGATCGATGTAGAGATGTAGGGCATGATGCCGAGCATGAAGATCGAAAAATTCTTGAACGCCCCTCCGGCGAAGAAATCGAGATAGTCGGTTATCCCAAAGGTGCCCGCCGCTTCCTGGGCTGTCATGTAGAGCTTTAGGGCGGTGAGATTCACTCCTGGAATCGGGATATTCGCTCCCAGTCGAAATATGAACAGGATGAATATGGTGAACAGGATACGATCCCGCAGATCTTTGACCCTAAATATATCAACCAGTGGATTCGCCATAGCCTTATTCTTTTCCGCTTGTTTCGCCGACCGCCGATGCAACTGTTCCGCCGGCTGCCGCGATCATCTCCGCCGCTCCGGAGCTCACCTTATCGACAGCCACGGTCAGTTTCTTCGAAATGGTTCCACCTGCCAGGATCTTGATCGCAACTGTCTTGCCTTTCGCCCGAGATGGAATCAACCCTGCAGAGGCCAGAGTTTCCCGGTTCACGGTATCCCCGTCTTTGAACACGTCCAAGGCCTCTACCTTGAGAGTCAAGTACTTCTTTTTGAAAGGATAGTTTGAAAAACCCCTCCTGGCCACCCGGCGAAACAGGGGCATCTGACCACCCTCGAAACCAAGCCTGGTTCCCCCGCCGGATCGGGAGTTCTGTCCTTTCGTGCCCTTGCCCGCGGTACAACCCTTGCCCGTCCCTGCTCCACGGCCGAGTACTTTTGGGGGCGTCGTTGCTCCTTTTGGCTTCTCTATATTCATACTTTCTCGCGCTCCTTTAGCTCTTCCACTTCCACGAGATGAGAGACAGCGCGAACCATCCCCAAAATCGGAGGTGTGGCCTCATGCACAACCGAGGAACTTATCTTCTTCAGACCCAACGCCCTCACGGTCTTGCGCGCCTGGGGCTTCTGACCGATCGTACTTCTTACCAACCGTATTCGTATCTGCTTCATAATCAACCCCAAAACTCCTTCAGGGTTTTTCCACGGTTGGCAGCCGTCACCTTGGCATCCATGAGTCTGTCGAAACCCTCAAACACCGCTTTCACGATGTTCATCGAGTTCGCCGATCCCAGGGATTTGCTCAAAATGTCCTTGATTCCCGCCGCTTCCATGACCGCTCTGACAGGGCCACCGGCGATAATGCCTGTACCCGGCGAGGCCGGTTTCAAAACTACCTTGGCGCCTTTAAATTTTCCGATGACCTGATGAGGTATGGTCATCCGCTTCATCGGGACATTGGTCATGTTGTTTTTGGCCCGATCCAGACTCTTGCGAATCGCATCGGAGACGTAGTTCGCCTTGCCGAAGCCATAGCCGACCTTCCCATTCCTATCACCAACAACCGAAATGGCTGAGAACGAGAACCTTCGGCCTCCCTTGACGACTTTGGCTATGCGATTCAGCCGAACAAGCTTTTCAACGTAGTCCTTTTCCTGTTCCAAATCCAATACTCCTAGAACTTAATGCCCGCTTTGCGGGCGCCCTCGGCAATAGATTTTACAACGCCATGATAGGCGTAGCCATTTCTATCGAAAACAACGCTACTTATCTTCTTCTCCTTCAAACGACCCGCTACCACCTGGCCCAATTGCTTCGCCCCGGCAATATCGCTCTTGACCTTACGCAGATCCTTCTCGAGGTTCGAGGCAGATACCAGGGTATGGGCCTTTTCGTCGTCGATTACCTGGACGTAGAGGTACCGACCGCTCTTGTATACCGTCATCCGCGGCCGCTCCCCAACACCGGTTATGAGCTTGCGTACGTGTTTCTTTCGTCGCACCCGGCGTATCTTCTTCTGCTCCAATCTATTCATGATTCTTCCTGCTCTCGCCTTTACTTTATGCCCGTCTTTCCGATCTTCCTGCGAACGTACTCGTTCTCGTAGCGAATTCCCTTGCCCTTGTAAGGCTCGGGGGGTCTGAGTCCCCGAATTTCCGCAGAAACCTGCCCAACGCGCTGTCTATCCGCGCCGCTGATCACGATACGATTGTTTCCTTCAACAGCGATGCCGATCCCTTCCGGTACAGGGTACTCGATTGGATTCGAATAGCCCAGGTTGAGCACCAGCAGATCTTCCCGCAGTTCGGCTCGGTAGCCGACACCGTTTACCAACAGCACTTTTGAAAAACCTTCAGAGACCCCCACCACCATGTTGTTGATGAGCTTTCGATACAATCCGTGCATTGACTTCGCCTGTTTGGTCTCATTCTTGCGCTCCACCGTACAGACCTTGTCCTCTAGATTGATCGTAACGAAAGATCCTCGGTATTCCTGGGAAAGTTCGCCTTTTGCTCCCTTCACGACGATCCTGTTATCATCTACGGTTAGAGTGACTCCATCGGGAATCTGAATAGGCATCCTTCCGATTCGTGACATAACTTCTTCCTCGTTTACCAGACACTGCAGATCAGTTCCCCACCGACCTGCTGCTCCGATGCTTTCCTTCCTGTGATAACCCCTTTTGAGGTTGTCACGATGAGTGTACCGTAACCGTTGTACACGCGGGGCATGCTCTTGTACCCCTTGTACATCCGCCGTCCCGGAGTCGACAAACGCTGCAATCCCCGGAGTATCGGTTTATTACCCTCATCGTACTTGAGAAAAATCCTGATCTGGTTCTTTCCATCCTGGCTGATCTTCTTGAAGGTTTTAATAAACCCCTCATTCTTGAGGATCTTTACGATCTCCACCTTCAATTTCGAAGAGGGGATATCCACCTTTTCATACTTGGCCAGACTGGCATTGCGTATCTTGGTCAACATATCCGCAATAGGATCGGAAACGCTCATTTACAGTTCTCCCTACCAACTAGACTTCGTTACACCCGGAATCTTGCCCTCACTGGCAAGATTTCGGAAACAAATACGGCACATCTGGAACTTCCGCATATACCCACGTGGGCGGCCGCAGATCCGACAGCGATTTACTTTCCGTGTACTGTACTTCGGTTTTCGCTGCGCCTTGTTAATCAGTGATTTTCGGGCCATAAGTTGCTCTCCTCTACTTCCTGAACGGCATTCCCAGATGGGCCAGCAGAGACCTGGCTTCCCGGTCCGTTTGTGCCGTGGTTACTATGGCAATATTGAGTCCAGAAATTCTTTCGATCTTGTCGTAGTCGATCTCAGGGAAAATAATCTGTTCGGTTATACCGAGAGAATAGTTCCCATGACCGTCAAAGGCATTGGGATTCGTGCCGCGGAAATCCTTGATTCTCGGAATTGCTATATTCACGAGCCTTTCAAAGAACTCGTACATGTAACCACCCCGAAGGGTCACCATTGCACCGATCTCCATGCCCTTGCGGATCTTGAAACCCGCGATTGACTTGCGAGCGACCGTCTTTACAGCTCGGAGGCCGGTAATTTGGGTGAGTTCCTGGATGGCTGCATCTAGAAGTTTCTTGTTTACAGAGGCCTCTCCGACGCCCATGCTTACAACGATTTTCTCCATCCGGGGCACCTGCATCACGGACTTGTATCCGAATTCGTCTTTAAGTGCCTTGAGGACCTTCTCCTGATAGACGCTTTTCAATCGGGGTTGTTTTGTTTTCACTGCTGTAGCCATTACAGCTCGCCTCCGCATTTCTTACAGAATCGAACCTTCTCCTCTTTGTCCTTGCGCAGCCCGATTCGGGTGGGTCCGCACTTCTTGCAGAGGACTTGAACGTTCGAGATCGCCAGGGCCGCTTCCACCGAAGTTATGCCGCCCTTCTGATTTTGACCTTGCGGCCGGATCGCCTTCTTCACCATGTTAAGCCCCTCGACCACCACTCGGCCGCGATCCCGATCCACGCGCAGCACCCGACCGGATTTCCCGCGATCCTTGCCAGCCATGATCTGTACCTGGTCGTTCTTCTTGATCTTGTATTTTACAGTTTTCGTAGTTGCCACTTTTTCCTCTACTCCTAGATCACTTCCGGTGCTAAAGAAACAATCTTCATGAAATCCTTGTCCCGCAGTTCCCTGGCAACGGGTCCGAAAATCCGTTTGCCCTTCGGGTTGCTGCTCGGATCAATGATCACGCAGGCATTATCGTCAAAACGGATATACGTTCCATCGGGTCTCCTGTACTCCTTCTTGGTTCTCACGATAACTGCCCGTTCCACATTTCCCTTCTTGATCGCGGCATTCGGCAATGCATCCTTCACGGCAACCACGACAATATCGCCTATTCCGGCGTTTTTCCTGCGTGTTCCACCCAGCACCTTGATGCACTGCACGCGTTTCGCTCCACTGTTATCGGCGACGTTCAAGTAGCTTCTCATTTGAATCATAGTGTCACTCCGTGATCTCCGATTCCTATTCCTCTATTTAGCCTTCTCCAGGACCTCCAAGAGATTCCAGCGCTTGTCTTTGCTCAGTGGTCTGGATTCAATAACCTTCACGATGTCACCGATTTGGCAGAGGTTGCCCTCGTCGTGGGCCTTGATCTTTTTCGTTCGGGTGATGTACTTCTTGTACAGGGGATGGAGCTTCCTGCGGTCGATCCGTATCACGATCGTTTTCTCCATCTTGTCACTCACTACCGTCCCAACCAGTGTTTTTTTGTTTCTCTTGTTCTTCTCTGTTTTAGTTTCCACTTCTCTTAGCTCCTGGCACTAGGTTTGCCTGATTCCAGTCTCGTATTCGTGAATAATCGTGTTTATACGGGCAATCTTTCTCCGCAGGGTTCGTTTCTGAAGTGGATTGTCCACATGCCTGAGAACCAGGTCGAAACGGAGATCCCGGTACTGCTTGTTCAGCTCTTCCCGTTTGGTCATCAGCTCTTGAAAGGTCAGATCGTTGTATGAATCCTTCATATGCCTACCCCAAATCTCGTCTGGCTTTGAATCTGGTTCTGATCGGCAGCTTGCTGCCGGCCAGACGAATGGCGGATTCCGCCAAATCTCGTTCCACCCCGCCAATCTCGAACATAATGGTGCCGGGCTTCACCGGCGCCACCCAGTATTCGGGGGTGCCTTTCCCTTTGCCCATACGGGTTTCCGCCGGTTTCTTGGTGAAGGGAATGTCGGGAAAGATCCGAATCCAGACTTTCCCACCCCTCTTGATATGGCGGGTCATGGCAATACGCGCCGCCTCGATCTGCCGGTTTGTGATCCAATGTTTCTCCAGCGCAACCAGGCCATATTCCCCGAAGGCGATGGAATTGCCCCGAGTCGCCAACCCTTTCATTCGGCCCCTCTGTTTCTTGCGATACTTGGTTCTTTTAGGACTGAGCATAGCCTGACCTACTCCTACCTCCGCGCTGTTTCTTTAGAAGCAGCCCGGCGTCTTCCTGGGTCTCGCCGCCGAAGATCTCACCCTTGTAGATCCAAACCTTCACCCCGATGGAACCGAATGTGGTAATCGCTTCGGCAAAACCGTAGTCGATGTCTGCGCGGAAGGTGTGCAACGGAATCCTGCCGTCTTTGTACTCCTCCCGCCGGGCCATCTCCGATCCACCCAGCCGACCCGCGATCTTGATCTTGGCTCCCTGCACTCCCGCCTTCATGGCGTTCACCACGGCCATCTTCATGGCCCGGCGAAAGGAGGCCCGGGAACGCAGCTGCCGGGAGACATTTTGCGCAATCAGCTGGGCATCGGTTTCCGGTCGGGAAATCTCTTTGATCTTGATTTGGATCTTCTTCCCCACCAGTTTTTGAAGCCTCTTTCCCAGCTTCTCGATATTCGCGCCCTTAGCACCGATGATCACTCCCGGCCTGCCGGTATGAATGATGATGGTTATACGCTGGGGATGACGGATGATCTCCACGTCAGCGATATCCGCCCCTTGCGTCTCCGGAGATTTGTCAATCGTGCGTCTGAGGCACAGATCTTCATGCAGTGTACTGGCATAGTCTCTGGGGTCTACGTACCACTTGGACTTCCAGGTCTTGTTGATTCCCAGCCGCAGACCGTACGGATTTACCTTCTGTCCCACGTTACTCTCCTCGCCCCGCGATTTCATCTAATGCCACCGAAATGTGGCAGGTTCTCTTTAGCAGTCTATCCGCCCTTCCCCGCGCCCGAGGCCAGATTCTCTTCATGCGTACCCCTTCGTTGATCTGGAGTTCGCGAATGTACAGCAGTTCCTCGTCGAGGTTCTTGTTCGTATACAGCGCATTCGAGGCAGCCGACTGAATGACCTTCCGCAGCAGACGCGCCCCTTTGTGCGGTAAGTTTTCAAGGAGGGCAATGGCATCCCCGTAGGGTTTTTTCCGCACTTTATCGGCGATCCGCCTGACCTTGTAGGGGGACATTCTCACGTAGCGGGCATGGGCCGTGTAGCCTTTCTTGAACTCCATATTTCTACCTCTTGACTGCCTTCTTATCAGATCCGCTGTGCCCGCGGAACAGGCGGGTCGGGGCAAACTCCCCGAGCTTGTGCCCGACCAGATTCTCGGTGATGTACACCGGGATCCACGTTTTTCCGTTGTATACCGAAATCGTGTATCCCACCATCTCCGGAAAAATTGTTGAACAGCGAGAATAGGTCTTGATCATCTTTTTCTCGCCACCCTTGTTCATCTCCAGAACCTTCTTGTATAGGCTTTTGGCGATGAACGGCCCTTTCTTTACTGACCTCGACACGAATGACTCCTATTTCCTTTTCTTCACGATCAACCGCTGCGAAGATTTCTTCTTCTTACGGGTTTTGTAGCCCTTGGTCGGCACTCCCCATGGTGTAACCGGGTGTCGTCCACCGGAGCTCTTGCCCTCGCCTCCCCCATGGGGATGGTCGTGGGGATTCATGGCCACTCCCCGTACCTTGGGACGCTTGCCAAGCCAGCGATTGCGTCCCGCTTTACCGAGGGAAACGTTCATGTGATCCTGGTTACCAACCTCACCGAGGGTGGCGTAACAGCGGACCAACACCATCCGCATCTCTCCGGAGGGCAGCTTGAGAGTGGCATATTTGCCCTCTTTGGCCATCAAGGTGGCTCCTGCCCCGGCAGCCCGGACGATTTGTCCGCCCCTTCCGGGGGTGAGCTCTATATTATGAACCAGCATGCCCAGGGGAATCTTTTCCAGGGGCAGAGCGTTTCCCGGCTCCAGGGGTGCTTCCGGGCTGCTCACGACTTGAGCGCCAGTTCCTAGTCCCGCCGGGGCCAGGATGTAGCGTTTGTCTCCATCCCGGTAGTTGACAAGTGCAATAAAGGCGCTGCGGTTTGGATCATACTCGATCGTGGCCACGGTACCGGGAACACCAATCTTGTCCCGCTTGAAATCGATTGTACGGTATTTGCGTTTATGGCCTCCGCCTTTTCGCCGTACACTGATGCGACCGCCTCCCCCTCTGCCCGCTCTTGAAGATTTGCCTTTGGAAAGCTTCTTGTGCGGGCGATCCGTGGTTAGTTCCTCAAAAGACAGCCCGGTTTTGTATCGCATGCCCGGGGTTATCGGTTTGTAACTCTTGATTGCCATGGTTTATACCCCTTCAAAAACCTGAATGGTTTCACCAGCACGTAGGGTTACGATAGCCTTCTTCCACTCAGCCGTGTATCCGAGCTGATAGCGCACCCGTTTCGGTTTCCTCTTTACGCGCATGATGCGGCAGGCCACCGGGTGTACGTTGAACAGCTCGCGAACCGCCTGCATGATCTGGATCTTGTTGGCGCGACTGTCCACTTTGAATACGTACTTCCCGCTGTCCCGCATCTGATTCGATTTTTCGGTAACAATAGGTTCGATTATGATCTTTGCCGCGTCCATTATGCGTCCTTTTTGCTCGTCTTGCCGGGACTGGCTTTGCCTGCAGCCGGTTTCTTAGCACTCGTCTTGGTTTCGCCCTTGGCTGCTGACGGCTTGGAGCCGTCACTGGCCGCCTTGGGTGCGCCCTTCTTAGGCGCAGCGGGCTTTTTCGCCGCCGTCTTGGAGCCGGTACTGGCTGACTTGGGCTTGACAGTTGCCGGTTTGGCATCGCCCGGCTTTTTGCCCGCCCCGGATTTGGCCGCTGCCGCCTTGGAGCCGTCAGTGGCTGCCTTGGCCGGTGCTTTTTTTGCAGCCGCTTTTTCGGCCGGCGCCTTCGGCTTTGCCGCTGCCGTCTTGACTGACGGCTTGGCCGCACCCTTGGGTGCTGACGGCTTTTTAGCCGCAGGCTTTGCCGCTGCCGTCTTGACTGACGGCTTGGCCGCTGCGGTCTTGGCTGACGGCTTGGAGCCGCCTTTAGCCTCTTTCGCGGCGGCGCCGGTCTTCTTGGGAACCGGCTTAGCGCCCACCGGGGTTTTTGCCGCAGCTGGCGGTTTGCCGGCTCGCCGCTTGGAAGAGGGCTCTCCGTACATCCGGCCCAGCTCCTGCGCGGCTTTCTCGAAAACGATCACTCTGCCGGCATAGAACAGATCATGCGCTCGCAGCCTGTTGTACGAAAGTATGCTCAAGCCCGGAACATTTCGCCCCGCGCGTTTGAGCATGGAATCCTCTCCGGAAATCACGATGGCCGTGCGGTTTTCCGGAGTCAGTCCTTCCAGGATTTTGACAAGTTCCCGGGTCTTACCCGATTCGACGGTAAAATCCTCGACAACCAGCAGACGCTCTTCCCGGGTCTTCTGGCTGAAGATGGATTTGAAGGCCAGTCGCTTGAGTTTTTTCGGGATCTTGTAGCTGTAATCCCGGGGTTTGGGGCCGAAAGCTACACCGCCCCCTACCCATACGGGGGATTGCCTGGTTCCGGCCCTGGCCCGGCCCGTTCCTTTTTGCCGCCACGGCTTGGCGCCACTGCCGCGAACTTCGCTTCGGCTCTTGGTGGATGCCGTACCGACTCTCAGATTGGCCAGCTCATTGCGGATGGCATGATAGATCGATCCCGTGCTGACGGATCTGTTGAATACTTCGTCGGCAAGATCGATGTTCCTCTGTTCAGATCCATCGATGCCATAAACCTTCACAACCATGATGTCCTCTACTTCTTCTTCGCTTTTGCCACGAGCAACGTCGCGCCTCTTGGTCCGGGTACCGCTCCCTTTACCAGCAGCACTCCGGCCTGAGCATCGACTTTGATAACCCTTAAGTTTTGCACAGTCTTACGATCCGATCCCATTCGCCCCGGCATTTTCGTGCCTTTGAACATCTTTCCACTGGCCAAGCCCGTGGATCCGAGTTCCCGGTGCACGAGGGAGCCGTGGGTCCGAGGACCTCCGCCGAAGCCATGCCTCTTCATGACGCCCTGGTAACCTTTGCCCTTGGATACGCTGTGCACATCCACGAAGCGTACTCCCTCGAGAGTTTCCAGACCGATCTTATCACCGACCTGGACCTGAGCCTCGAACTCCTTCACCTCGGTCAGAACCTGTGTCGGGGCTACCCCTTCGGGGAACTGCCCGGCATAGGGTTTGCGAATCCGAGATTTTCTTCGCACTCCATATCCCAAAACAACAGCCGAGTAGCCGTGCTTCTCCTGTGTGCGCTCTTCGACTACGACATTGGGCTCTATCTCTATCACGGTCACCGGGGTCTGGGTGCCCTGCTCGTCAAAGACCTGCGTCATTCCTACTTTTTTCCCGATCAGACCCAGCATGTTATTCCTCACTGTTTGATTTCAACGTCCACGCCGGCAGGCAGTTCCAACTTCATCAGCGCATCCATTACCGCCGAGGTCGGTTCGATGATGTCGATCAGTCGTTTATGCGTCCGCATTTCAAACTGCTCCCTGGACTTCTTATTCACATGGGGCGAGCGAAGAACGGTGTACTTATTGATCCGGGTTGGCAGAGGGATCGGACCGGAAACCTTCGATCCTGCCTTCAGTACCGTTTGCACGATAGCTTTTGCGCTTTGATCAATCAGCTCGATATCAAATCCCCGCAGGCGAACTCGAATCCTTTCTTTAGCCATTCTTCCTCCAGACAGTTACGCGTGTCATTTCTTATAGCTCAATCTCGCGCACATCGAAGCTCGCGTGCTTTCCCGTAAAAAAGCTCGAAAAGCTCGGATGGTTGCGCACCTGGTACGCTACTCGATGATTTCGGTAACAGCACCGGCGGCAACGGTGCGCCCGCCTTCGCGGATAGCGAATCTCAGGCCCTTCTCGATCGCGATCGTGTGGATGAGCTCCACCTGGACCTCGCAGTTATCGCCGGGCATGACCATCTGCCTGTCCTCCGGCAAGGTGACCGTACCGGTAATGTCGGTGGTCCGGAAGTAGAACTGCGGACGGTAGCCTGTGAAGAACGGCGAGTGACGACCACCCTCTTCCTTGGTCAGGGCGACAATCTGAGCCTTGAACTTGTGGTGAGGAGTGATGGTTCCCGGTTTTGCCAGGACCTGGCCTCTCTGGACCTCGTTCTTCTCAACACCCCGGAGCAGACAACCGACGTTGTCGCCAGCCTGTCCCTCGTCCAGGATCTTGTTAAACATCTCCACACCGGTTACTACGGTCTTACGGGTATCTTTGATACCGACGATTTCGACCTCTTCACCGACCTTGATAATTCCCCGCTCGATCCTACCGGTGACGACGGTGCCACGGCCGGAGATGGAAAACACGTCCTCGATGGGCATCTGAAAAGGCCTGTCCATGGGCCGCTCGGGAAGAGGAAAATACTCATCCATGACCTTGAGCAGCTCTTCAACCGGCTTCATTGCTTCCTCGTCCGTCGGATTGTCCATAGCCTTGAGAGCGGAACCCTTGATGATGGGGATGTCGTTCCCCGGAAACTCGTACTCGTTCAACACATCCCGAATCTCCTCTTCGACAAGCTCGATCAGATCCGGATCATCGACCTGGTCGGTCTTGTTGAGGAACACGACGATGGCGGGCACTCCAACCTGACGGGCCAGAAGGATGTGCTCCCGGGTCTGCGGCATGACCGAATCCGGAGCCGAAACCACCAGGACCGAACCGTCCATCTGAGCTGCACCGGTGATCATGTTCTTGATATAGTCGGCATGACCCGGGCAATCGACGTGGGCGTAGTGCCGGTTCTCGGTCTGATACTCCACGTGCCGGGTGTTGATGGTGATGCCCCGTGCCTTCTCCTCCGGTGCGTTGTCGATATCCTCGAACTTCATCACCTTGTCGCCGTGTTTGGAATTACAATACATGGTAATCGCCGCAGTCAGGGTCGTTTTGCCATGATCCACGTGACCAATCGTCCCAACGTTGATGTGGGGTTTGGTCCTTTCAAACTTTGCCTTTGCCATGCTAACCTCCTTGCACTTATCGGCAAATCGATTCCTAAATTATGTTGTACCCCGAACCTTCCGAACGATCTCATCCTGAAAGGTTTGGGGAGTCGGCTGATAGAGAGAAAACTGCATGGTGTGGTTGGCTCGCCCCTGAGAAAGACTTCTCAATCGGGTCGTATACCCGAAAAGAAGCCGTAGCGGAACGAGGGCTTTCACCACCTTACCTCCATGCCGATCTTCAATCCCCTCTACTCTTCCCATGCGCCCCATGAGATCTGAGATCAGATCTCCCAGATACTCCTCCGGGGTGAAAATCTCCACTCCCATGATCGGTTCCAGGATGGTCGGTTTGGCTCTTTCAAGCCCGATCTTGTAGGCCATCGAGGCAGCGATCCGAAAGGCCAGCTCGTTGGAATCCACCTCGTGGTACGACCCATCGAGCAGAATCGCCCGGAAATCCACCATCGGATATCCAACCAGGACTCCATTAGCCCGGGCCTCCTCTATCCCCTTCTGGACAGCAGGAATATAACCTTGCAGAATACTGCCGCCTACAATTTTATTTTCAAATAGAAACCCAGTCCCTGTGGGAAGCGGCTCGAATCGCATAACCACATGGCCGTACTGACCTCGGCCCCCGCTTTGGCGGATGAACTTCCCTTCAGCTTCAGCGGCTTCCGCGATTGTTTCTCTGTAAGCCACCTCCGGCCTGCCCACCGTTGCCTCCACCTTGTATTCCCGAAACAAACGCGCTAACAGAATCTCCAGGTGCAGCTCCCCCATACCGGACAGTATGGTCTGCCCCGTGTCCCGGTCATAACGGATCCGGAATGTTGGATCTTCATCCAGGAGCTTCCGGATTGCCCTGCTCAAGTCTTCAGCATCGGCTTTGGTCTTGGGCTCTATCGCGACGGAGACAACAGGCTCGGGAAACACCATCGACTCGAGCAGAACGGGATTGCCCTCTTCACAGAGGGAATCTCCTGTGTGTACTCGCTTCAAGCCCACAGCCGCCGCTATGTCTCCTGCAACCACCTCCGCGATCTGCTCGCGATCGTTGGCATGCATGCGCAACAGCCTGTGCACCCGCTCTTTTCGCGCCGCCGTGGCATTGTACAGCGTGCCTCCCGTTTTCAGGGCTCCGCTGTAAACCCGGAAGTAGGCCAGCTTTCCCACGTAGGGATCACTCATGATCTTGAACACCAGAGCGGCAAAAGGCTGATCCGCTCTCGGAATCAAGGTTACATAATCCCCCGTGTTCGGCTGGATCGCCTTTACCGCTTCAGTCTCTACCGGGGAAGGCAGATAATCTAAAACCGCATCGAGCAGGGTTTGAATACCCTTGTTCTTGAAAGCCGCCCCGCATACTACGGGAAACAACTTCCCCTGGATCGTCGCCCTGCGCAGCACCTGCTTGATGCGCTGCACGCCCGGCTCGCTTCCCTCCAGATACTCTTCCAGAAAGCTATCGTCGGTTTCGGACAACCGTTCAAGAAGCGCTGCTCGCATCTGGGTCGCTCGTTCGACCAGAGCCTCGGGCGGCTCAGCGACCCGGTACCTTGCACCTAGAACATCTTCATCCCAGAGGTAGGCCTTCATCTCGATCAGATCAATCACACCGAGGAAATCCGCTTCCGCCCCGATGGGCAGCTGAATCGCCGTAGCGTTTGCTCCCAGACGGCGATGAAGCTCTTCAATAACCCCCTCGAAACGCGCCCCGACCCGATCCATTTTGTTGATGAAGACAATGCGCGGAATCTTGTAACGACCCGCCTGTTTCCAGACCGTTTCGCTCTGCGATTCTACTCCCTTGACGGCGCAAAAAACGCCTATCACTCCATCTAAAACTCTCAAAGATCGTTCAACCTCGGCCGTGAAATCCACGTGACCGGGTGTATCAATTATATTGATCTGGCAATCTCTCCAGGAGCAAAAGGTCGCGGCGGCGGTTATGGTGATGCCCCGCTCCTTTTCCAGCTCCATCCAGTCCATCTCCGCTTCCCCCGCATGGACCTCACCCATCTTGTGGGTTCTGCCCGCGTAGTAGAGGATACGCTCGGTAGTTGTCGTTTTCCCGGCGTCTATATGCGCCGCGATTCCGATGTTGCGAATCCTCTCGAGCGGGAACGGAACGGACATCCGCTGAAACGTCCCGGGATGCTCCTCTTTCAGAGCATCGCAGCCAGTCTAACTACCAACGGTAGTGGGCAAACGCCTTGTTTGCCTCTGCCATCCGGTGGGTATCTTCTTTTTTCTTGAAAGCAGCTCCTGTTTGATTGAAGGCATCCATCAGTTCGGCGGCGAGCTTCTCACTCATCGACAACCCATGACGATCCCTGGAGTACTGGATAATCCAGCGCATGGCCAGAGCCTCCCGTCTACTTTCACGGACCTCTACGGGAACCTGATAGGTCGAACCCCCGACCCTTCGGGATTTCACCTCAACCACCGGTTTGACGTTCTCGAGGGCCTTCTCGAACACTTCTACGGGGTCCTTCCCCGCTTTCTGCTTGATGATATCCAATGCATCATACACGATCCCATAACCAACCGATTTCTTCCCCCGAAGCATCATGCGCACAACGATCCGGGAGATATTCAAATTCCCGTACTTCGGATCCGGCGGAATGGGCCTCTTGGGCGGTACTCTTCTCCTTGGCATAATCAGTTCCTCATCAGACCTTGGGCCGCTTGGTTCCGTACTTGGACCTGGCCTTGCGCCGATCCTCCACGCCCAGGGTATCCTTTGCTCCCCGGATGATGTGATAGCGCACCCCCGGCAGATCTTTAACTCTGCCGCCACGGACCAATACCACCGAGTGCTCCTGCAGATTGTGACCGATCCCCGGAATGTAGGCCGTTACCTCGATTCCGTTGCTCAACCGAACACGGGCCACCTTTCTCAATGCCGAGTTCGGCTTTTTAGGAGTGACGGTCATGACCCGGGTGCATACCCCCCTCTTCTGAGGACAGGACTGCAACGCCGGAGCCTTGTTCTTTTTGTGCACAGCTTGCCGGCCTTTGCGAACAAGCTGATTGATCGTTGGCATCAAATCTCTCCTATTATGATGACACTAAAAAATTCCCGGTGTCATCATACCTCGCAATCTTTCACTTCAGTTGCTATTGAAGATTGCGATCAGTATATAGACACACAACTCACCCGCTGTTAATAAAAGAAAATGGGCGGGTGAGAATCTAACAATACAGACACAAAATGTCAACCCCTCGGGACTCCCCTCCCAAGAGGTTGCTCATCGTGGACTTCTCGTTGTTGCTCAAACAGTCCTACGCCAGATACTTCTTCTGGGCAGTGAGGCACACCCTTCCGGCTGGGCCTTCACCCCTTGAACATAGCAAAAACGCTCGAAACAATCAAGCGATTCTTGACAGCAATTCACTCCGTTTCCTGGAGCATGGCGGCCAGTTCTTTCTCCCGCCGTTTCTCCTCGATGATTCGGTTCACCTGCACATCCAGATCTTCCATGTTTTCATCGAGAAGCTTGATGTCTTTATAGGCGCGAATTCCCGTACCGGCGGGTATCAGGTGGCCGATGATCACGTTCTCCTTCAACCCGTGCAGGTGATCCCTGCTTCCCTTGATCGAAGCATTTGTCAATACCCGGGTGGTCTCCTGAAAGGAGGCCGCCGATATGAAGCTGTCGATGTTCAGCGAGGCTTTGGTGATTCCCAGCAGCAATGGCCGCGCAATGGCCGGCTGTCCACCTTCGCGAATCACCTTTCTGTTTTCCTGGTTGAACTTATATCTGTCGATCTGTTGGCCGAAGATGAAGTTCGTATCCCCGACCTGCATGATCTCGATCTTCTTCATCATCTGACGGATGATCACACCGATGTGCTTATCGTTGATATTCACCCCCTGCAGCCGATACACCTCCTGGATCTCATTCACCAGATAACTCTGCAGGGCCTGTTCCCCGAGTATCTGCAGGACATCGTGGGGATCGATGTTGCCGTCGCACAGCTGCTCTCCCGCCTCCACATAATCACCATCCCGAACCAGCAGATGCTTGCCCATGGGCACCAGATGCTTGAACTCCTTGTCGTAGGGATCGACAACCAGGATAACCCGTTTACCCTTGAGCAGTCCTCTGAAACCGACAATCCCACTGACCTTGGCCAGGACCGCGGGATTCTTGGGCTTTCTGGCCTCGAACAGCTCCCCGACTCGGGGAAGTCCGCCGGTGATGTCCCGGGTCTTCACGCTCTCCCGCGGAAGTTTGGCCAGAATCCGTCCGGGATTTATCTCCTCCCCGTCGGCTATGTTCAGATAGGCGCTGCCGGGCAGATAGTAGGTGGCCGCGGCCTCACCTTTGTCGTCATGCATCACGATCCTGGGTTGCAGCGTTTCCACGGTGTAGTCGGTGATCTTCTTTTCGATCTTCCCCGTATCCTCGTTGATCTCTTCCTTCAGGGTTGTGCCCAGAACGATGTCCTCGAAAACCGCTTTTCCCGCAGTTTCGGCGATAATCGGTTCGCTAAAGGGATCGAAGTAGGCGATTGCCTCTTCGGAGGCAACGATTTGACCTTCATTGACCATCAACTCAGAGCCGTTTCGAATATCCACTCTCTGGGGCTGGGTAATCAGCAGCAGAGTCTCCTTGGTCCTGTGAACGTAGGCAATCTCCTCCGCAATGATCCTCTCTCCCTTGCGCTGCACGATCACCTCACCCTTCAACACCTTCTGTCCGTTCTTGACCATTACCCGATCGCCGGTTTTCAGATCGATGGTGCGCAGAACTCGGTGAACCATGATGTAGCCCTTGCGGGTAAACAGCAGGTTGCCTCCCTTTGTCGGCACGGTATTACCGGTAATACTGTCCACCAGGACCGGATATCTCAGATAGATCCGGCTCTCCTCGCTGATCTTTGTGGCCGCACCGCCGATGTGAAATGTCCGCATAGTGAGCTGCGTTCCCGGCTGACCGATGGATTGGGCCGCGATGATTCCCACCGCCTCTCCGATGTTCACGGTTTTGTTTGTGGCCAGGTTACGGCCGTAGCACTTCACGCATACCCCGTGCTGGGCCTCGCAGGTCAGCACCGTGCGAATGCGAACGTGCTCGATGCCCGCCGCCTCTATCTGGTCGGCGATTTCGTCGGTAATCTCCTGGTTCACATCGATGATGATCTCGCCGGTGATGGGATGCCGCACCCGCTCCAGAGTGAAACGGCCTACTATCCTGTCTCGCAGCGACTCGACGATCTCCTCTCCATCCTTGATCGCCCGCATCTCCAGACCGTTGATGGTGCCGCAGTCCTGCTCGTTTACCACCACGTCCTGGGCGATATCCACCAGTCTGCGCGTCAAATAACCCGCATCCGCGGTTTTCAGGGCCGTATCCGCCAATCCTTTACGCGCCCCATTGGTGGAGATGAAGAACTCGATCACCGAAAGCCCCTCTTTGAAGTTGCTGCGAATGGGCAGCTCGATGATCTCTCCGGAAGGCTTGGCCATCAGGCCGCGCATACCGCCGAGCTGCCGGATCTGGCTGCGGGAGCCCCGGGCCCCGGAGTAGGCCATCATGTGCACCGGGTTGAACCCCCCCCGGTCACTGGCCAGATCGTTCATCAGCTCCTTGGTGATGTCCTCATTGGTCTTGCTCCACTCCTCCACCACCCGGTTGTAGCGCTCCTCGTTCGTTATATGCCCCTGGAGGTACTGGTTCTGTATCTCTTCCACCTGTGCGTTGGCCTGGGTGATCAGCTGCTTCTTGGTTTCCGGGATAATGATATCTTCCATGCCGATTGTCGCACCGAAGCGGGTAGCGTAGCGGAATCCCAGGTCCTTGATCGTATCGAGCAAATTTACTGTTACATCCGAGTCGTGTTCCTTGTAGCAGCGGGCGATGAGGTTGCGCAGCTCTTTCTCCCCCAAAGGCTGGTTGATGAAGCCAATCGCCTCAGGCAGCTCTTCATTGAGGATGATCCTTCCCGGGGTGGTTTCCATGTACTCACCATCGTTCTTGACCTTGATCAGGGCCTGATAGTCCACCGAGCGGGCATCTATGGCCAGCAGGACCTCTTCGATGCTGCTGAAATGTTTTCCCTCGCCCTTGGCGCCCGGTTTTGCTCGGGTCAGATAGTTGATACCCAGAACCATGTCCTGAGTGGGAATCACGATTGGATTGCCGTTAGCCGGGTTGAGGAGATTACGGGAAGACAGCATCAGAGTCCAGCACTCGATCTGGGCGGCCGGGGTGAGCGGAACGTGCACGGCCATCTGATCGCCGTCGAAATCGGCGTTGAAAGCGTGACAGACCAGGGGATGCAGCTTGATGGCCTTTCCCTCCACCAGAACCGGTTCGAAGGCCTGAATACCCAATCGATGCAGGGTCGGGGCGCGGTTCAACAAAACGGGGTGTTCAGTGACCACCTCGTCCAGTACGGCCCAAACCTCCGGGGTTTCCATCTCCACCAGGGTCTTGGCCTTTTTGATGTTGTAGACCACGTCTTTTTCCACCAGCTTGCGCATGATGAAAGGCTTGTACAGCTCTAAAGCCATTTTCGTGGGCAGCCCGCACTGATGCAGTTTGAGCTCCGGGCCCACCACGATCACCGAGCGACCCGAATAATCCACACGCTTGCCCAGGAGGTTCTGGCGGAAGCGCCCCTGCTTGCCTTTCAGCATATCGGAGAGGGATTTCAGCGGACGATTGGCCGCGCCTTTGACCACCCGCTTCTTCTTCGAGTTGTCGAACAGGGCATCCACCGCTTCCTGGAGCATGCGCTTTTCGTTGCGGATAATAATGTCCGGCGCGTGCAGTGCCAGCAGACGTTTCAGCCGATTATTCCTGTTGATAACCCGTCTATACAGGTCATTTAGATCCGAGGTGGCAAAACGCCCGCCGTCCAGCTGCACCATGGGCCGCAGCTCAGGGGGGATAACCGGGATAACATCCAGGATCATCCATTCCGGGCGGTTTCCCGAATCCCGGAACTGCTCGACAATTTCGATGCGTTTGAGAAGCCGCTTGTCGCTCTTGCGGCCCTTCTCCTGCATCTTGACGCGCAGCTCTGCGGACAGAGCGTCCAGGTCAAGGGTCTCAAGAAGCGTCCGGATCGCCTCGGCACCGATTCCGGCAGAAAATGCCATGCCGTAGCGCTCGTGCGCCTCCAGGTACTCCTCCTCGGTGAGCAGCTGCATCTTCTTCAGATCCGTATCGCCGGGATCGATAACGATGTACTTTTCGTAGTAGAGGATCGAGCGAAGCGCCACGATCGCCAGATCCAGGAGTAATCCCATTCTGGAGGGAACGGAACGGTAGTACCAGATGTGAGAGACGGGGGAGGCCAGCTCGATGTGCCCCATCCTCTCGCGGCGTACGCGAAAGTGGGTCACCTCGACGCCACAGCGGTCACAGATCACCCCCTTGTAGCGGATCGACTTGAACTTGCCGCAGTAGCATTCCCACTCTTTGGTTGTTCCGAAGATTCGTTCACAGAACAGCCCGTCCTTCTCAGGCCGAAGCGTTCTATAATTGATCGTCTCCGGTTTTTTAACCTCACCGTAGGACCAGGCACGTATCTGATCCGGAGAGGCCAGTTTTATCATAATGCTGTCGAAATCCTGCATCTCTCTCATTTCCTTATCCCTCCCATCGCCATCACAGTGCTAGAAGCGGCTTCCCTGCCGATTGATCAACTCCTCGTCTCTCTCGGTCAGGGCGATCTGCTTGCCCTTGTTGTCGTAGATCGACACATCCAGGGCTAATCCCCGCAGCTCCTGGACCAGTACATTGAAGGACTCGGGTATTCCGGCCTGGGTAAAAGATTCGTTCTTCACAATGCTTTCGTAGATCTTGGCCCGCCCCGACATATCATCACTCTTGATTGTAAGCAGCTCCTGCAGGGTGTTGGCCGCTCCGTAAGCCTCCAGGGCCCACACTTCCATCTCCCCGAGCCGCTGACCGCCGAACTGGGCTTTCCCGCCCAACGGCTGCTGGGTCACCAGGGAGTAGGGACCGGTAGAACGGGCGTGCATCTTGTCGTCCACCAGGTGGTGCAGCTTCATCATGTAGATGTAGCCTACGGTAACCGGGTTTTCAAAGGGTTCCCCGGTCTGCCCGTCGTACAGAGTCACCTTGGAGTTCACGGGCAACTGAGCAGCCTTGAGTTTCTCCTCGATCATCTCATTGGAGGCGGATTCGAACACCGGGGTGGCATACCACTCTCCCAGCTTGAATCCCGCCCAGCCCAGCTCCGTCTCCATGATCTGTCCCAGGTTCATACGGGAGGGTACACCCAGGGGATTCAGCACCAGGTCCACCGGCGTGCCGTCCTCCATGAAGGGCATATCCTCTTCGGGCAGCACTCGGGCGATTACACCCTTGTTCCCATGACGCCCGGCCATCTTATCCCCCTCCTGGAGCTTGCGCTTGGTGGCAATGAGTATCTTCACCACCTCTTCCACTCCGGGATTGAGCTCATCTCCCTCCGAGCGTTTCAGCCGCTGCACATCGATAACCGTGCCCTCGATTCCGTGAGGCACCCTCAGGGAAGTATCCCGCACGTCCTTGGCTTTCTCCCCGAATATCGAGTTCAACAGCTTGAACTCGGGGGTTGAGTCGGTCTCGCTCTTCGGGGTTACCTTCCCCACCAGGATGGATCCGGATTTCACCTCAGCGCCGATGCGGATGATGCCCTCCTCATCCAGGTGCTCCAGGGAGTTGTCGCTGGCGTTTGGAATGTCCCGGGTTAGCTTCTCCGGGCCCAGCTTGGTCTCCCGCACCTCGATGGAGAACTCCTTGATGTGTATCGAGGTGTAACGATCCTCGCGGACGAGTTTTTCTGAAATCAGAATCGCGTCTTCGTAGTTGTAGCCGTTCCAGGGCATGAAGGCCACCAGGACATTGACCCCCAGGGCCAGTTCCCCATTGTAGGTGGCCGGTCCGTCGGCAATGACCTCCCGCTCTTTGATCTTCTGGCCGGGAGCCACGATGGGTTTCTGGATGAAACAGGTATCCTGATTGGTCCGCTGGAATTTTATAAGCGGGTAGACATCCGACTCATCAGCCTTGCCCTTGTCCGGTTTGATGACGATCTTCTCTGAGCTCACGTACTCGACCTTCCCGGCTCGTCCGGCGGCCACGGCCACACCCGAATCGAAGGCGGTCTTGCGCTCCATCCCGGTCCCCACCCGGGGAGGTTCCGGGCGAAGCAGGGGCACGGCCTGACGCTGCATGTTGGAACCCATCAGGGCTCGGTTGGCATCGTCGTGCTCCAGAAAGGGAATCAGAGAGGTGGAGACCGATATGATCTGCTTGGGAGAAACATCCATGTACTGGATGTCCTTGGCCTTGCGGGTGATATAGTCCCCCCCTTTTCTGGCCGGAATCAGCTTCTCCTTGAACCTGCCCTTGTCATCGATTCGGCTGGTGGCCTGGGCGATGTAGTACTTCTCCTCGTCGATCGCCGACAGATATTCAATCTCATCGGTTACCACCCCGTCTACGACCTTGCGATACGGGGTTTCCAGGAAGCCGTACTCATTGACCCGGGTATAGTTGGCCAGGGATACGATCAGTCCGATATTCGGCCCTTCCGGGGTCTCGATCGGACACATCCGCCCGTAGTGGGTGTAATGAACATCCCGCACTTCAAACCCAGCGCGGTCCCTGGAAAGCCCCCCCGGGCCAAGGGCGTTGAGCCTGCGTTTGTGGGTCAACTCGGCCAGGGGATTCACCTGGTCCATGAATTGGGACAACTGGCTGGATCCGAAGAACTCTTTGATCGTGGCCACGATCGGTTTGATGGAAATCAGATCCTGGGGCCGGATCGTATCCGCCTCTTTGAGGCTCATGCGTTCCTTGGCGATACGCTCCATGCGGGTGAAGGCGACTTTCAGGTGATTTGTGAGCAGCTCGCCGGCGGAGCGAATTCTCCGGTTCCCCAGATGATCGATATCATCCACGTTTCGCTCGCCTATGTAGACCTGGGTGAGAAACGTGATCGTATTGATGATATCCTCGGGGATGAGTGTATGTGTCTTGTGCGCCTCCTCGTAGTCGAACTTCTTGTTCAGCTTGTATCGCCCGACCCGCCCCAGATCGTAGCGCCGGGAGGTGAAGAACATGCTCTGCAGATCCTTCTCCGCGCTCTCCAATGTGATCGGTTCGCCCGGCTTGATCACGCCGTACACTCGGCTGATCGCCTATTCCTTGGTGGGCTCATCCTTCTCCGGATCCTCCCGGGAGTAAACGACCTCCTCCCTTTCGAAACAGTTGAGAATAATCGGGGAATGAAGGGATTGCTCACTCTGGAAATCGATGACTTCGATCGAGGCGATTCCGGAGTGGATCAACTCCTCCACATCGTGGGGATGGATCTTGTCCCCGGCCCGGTATAACCGCTTGGTCTGCCCCTCTTCCTCGTGATACACCGCACGGGCAAACACCATTCCCAGAACCTTCTCCTTGTCGTTCCTGCTCTCGGAAATCTTCACGGTCTTGGTCCGGTAAAACAGATCGATGATCTTTTCCCGTGTGTCGAATCCCAGTGCTCTGAGGAAAATCGTAGCCAGGATCTTCTTCTTCCTGTCGATCTTCGTGTAGATGAGCTCTTTCTTCTGATCAACCTCGAACTCCAGCCAGGAACCGCGGTAGGGAATGATACGGGAGGAGAACACTCCCTTGTCGTGGCTGAATATCACTCCGGGGGAACGGTGGATCTGACTGACCACCACCCGCTCGGCACCATTTACGATAAAAGTGCCCCTCGGAGTCATGAGGGGGATATCCCCCATGTAAATCTCCTTCTGCCGGATTTCTCCGGTGTTGAGGAAGATCAGATTGATCTTGGCCTTGATGGGAATCGCGTAGGTCAACCCCTTGTTCTTACATTCCTGCTCGCTGAATACCACGGCCTCCTCATCCAGGGTATAACCGCCGTACTCCAAAACCATGTCTTGATTGGGACTCTCTATCGGAAAAATGACCTGAAACACATCCTCCAGACCCTGTCGCTGTATGGATTTGCCTTCTCTGAGTTTCTCCCGCTGCAAGAATCGCTCGAACGAGGAGAGTTGAATGTCGATCAGGCTCGGCATCTCCATCGCCTCTTCAACACCCTGACCGATATAGACTCTCTTGATTATCTCAGGAACCATGTGCCCTCCCGTGCGCTGTTAGTGGACGACGATACCACCGGCGGACAGTTCCCTCCGGTGGTATCGAGATAGTGGGATTGAGGTGTAAAGTTACGATTATGTAACCTCAACCGTAGCGCCAGCTGACTCCAGCCGCTCTTTGATTTTTTGAGACTCTTCTTTGCTGATGGCCTCTTTCACAGCCTTGTCACCAGCCTCGACGAGCTCTTTCGCCTCTTTGAGTCCAAGACCGGTTATGGCCCGGACCTCCTTGATCACGGGAATTTTCTTCCCGTCTTCGAAGCTCTTCAGTACGACAGTAAATTCGGTCTGCTCCTCCGCTGCTGCGGCGGCTTCTCCACCCGCGGCCATCGGGGCTGCTGCAACCGCTACAGGGGCGGCGGCACTCACGCCGAACTTTTCCTCCATCGCCTTTACCAGCTCCGAAACCTCGAGCACCGTCATATTGGCGATCGCTTCGAGGATCTCATCCTTCTTCAGTGTTGCCATTTATCTTCTCCTTGTTTTCTTTTTATTGCAGCAATAGCTGGAACACTCTTCTAAGACTAATGCTGCCTCTATTTCTCCTCTTTGCTTTCGGCCACAGCCTGAACGGTTCGCACCAATTTGGTAACAATTCCATTCAGCGCGTATGCCATGTTCGTCAATGGAGCGTTCATCGTCCCCATCAATATGGCGTACAGCTCGCTTCTACCCGGAAGCTTACTGATGGCCGCTACCTCTTCGGAAGACACCACTCTGCCGTCGACCAAGCCGCCCTTGATCTTCAGGGTTGAATCCCTGGTGAAGTCGAACAGCACCTTGGTAATCGGTCCGATGTCAGCCTTGGCCAGGGCCAGAGCCGTAGGATCGATCAGGAAATCCTCCTCGAAGGGAAATCCCAGTTCCTTAAAAGCTAGCCGCGCGTAGCTGTTCTTCACCACCCGGTATTCGGCTTCTTTTTCCTGCAAGGACCGGCGTAACTCGGTAATCTGAGGCACATTGAGACCGCGGAAATCCGTGAAGATTACGTCCGAGCTGTTTTCGATCAGCTCTTTAATCTTCTGGATGCCTTCAGTCTTATAAGGCTGAATCTTTTGAGTTTTTTCTGCCATAACTTTAAGCCTTTTCCTTAGGATTCACCCTGACCCCCGGCCCCATAGTCGAGGAAACGGCGATCGATTTGATGAACTCCCCCTTGATATCCGCGGGTTTTTTTCTCTGCACCTCGTCTATGAGAAGTCGGGCATTCTCGGCGATTTGCTCCTTGTCCATGGAGACCTTTCCGATAGGCATATGAATCACCCCGGTCTTGTCCCCTCTGAACTCAACCCGCCCCTTCTTCAGCTCTTCGATTGCATCTTTGATATCGAAGGTGACGGTCTTGGTCTTGGGATTGGGCATCATTCCCCGGCGTCCCAGAATCGGGCCGAGCTTGCCCACATCCTTCATCATATCCGGTGTAGCCACGGCCACGTCGAAGTCGAGCCATCCGCCTTGGATCTTTTCAACAAGATCCGTATCCCCGACATAGGCGGCTCCCGCTTCCTTGGCCTCATCCGCCTTCTCTCCCTTGGCAAAAACCAGGATCTTCTTCTCCGCCCTGAAACTGTTGGGCAGCACCAGGGTATCGCGAATCGAGTGTTTGGCCTTGACGTTCAACTTGAGAGCGATTTCCACGGTCTCGTCGAACTTCGCATAGGCCAGATCCTTCACCAGATCCAGGGCCTGGCCCAGGTTGTACTGCTCGGCGGCGTTGAACTTCTCCACTGTCTGCTGGTACTTCTTTCCCCTCTTCATATCTACAGCCCCTCCACGGTCACACCCATGCTCCGGGCTGTTCCGGCGATAATCCGCATCGCCCCTTCGATATCGGTGGCATTCAGATCCTTCATCTTCTGCTGCGCTATTGCCCGGACCTGCTCCGCCTTGATCGTGGCGACCTTGTCCTTGTTCGGCACCGACGATCCCTTTTCCAGGCTGCAGGCCTTCTTGATCAACACCGCCGCGGGGGGTGTTTTGGTGATGAAGGTGAAGCTCTTGTCCGCGTACACGGTGATCACAACAGGAATGAGCAAACCCGGCTCCACGCTCTTGGTGCGATCATTGAACTGTTGAACGAACTGGGGTGCGGACACCCCATGGGGACCCAGGGCGGGACCCACCGGTGGTGCGGGGGTCGCTTTGCCCGCCGGCACCTGCAGCTTGATGAGAGCTGCAATCTTCTTCTTTGCCATCTTTTTGTTCCTCCGTTCGTGGTTAAAGCGTCCGCCTCAAAAATGCAGGACGGACTCCCATGAACTGTTAGATTTTCTCCACCTGAAGAAAATCCAGTTCAACTGGCGTCGATCTTCCAAAGATGCCTACCATAACCCGCAATTTACCCTTTTCGAGATTTATCTCCTCGACCGTACCGGTAAAACTATCGAAAGGACCGTCGGTAATGCGCACGGTCTCTCCCTCTGTAAAGGTCTGCTTGGGCTTCAGAACCTTTTCACTCTTGATCTCCCCGGAACGCTGCAGCACCTCCCGGGCCTCCTCCGCGCTGATGGCCTGAGGCCTCTGGTTTCTGCTAAAGCCCACGAATCCAGTCACGCCGGGGATCTGGCGAATCGCAGAGCAGATCTGCTTCCAGTTGTTGTCCGGTAGATCCATCTCGATCATGATATATCCGGGCAGGAATTTCTTGGAACTCACTCGCCGTTTACCGTCTCTTACCTCAACAACCTCCTCCGCCGGTACTTTTACATTGAACACGTACTCCGCCAGTGAACCGTCCTCCACCAGCTTGTTGATGTGCTTCTGCACTTTGTTTTCATATCCTGAATAGGTATGGATTACATACCATCCTTTTGCCATCGGTGTTTCCTCTTAGGTTCTTCGCTTCGTTTGCCGGCTATCAGAAAATCAGATCGATTCCCCGGAAAATGATAAAATCAACGATACCCAGAGCGATGGCTATGAGAATTACTGAAACCAGAACCACCTTCGTCGAAGAGGCAACCTCTTCACGGCTGGGCCAGGTTACTTTCTTGAGTTCGGCAAAACTCTCTTTGAAGAATCGAATTATCTTCTTCATCTGTTTCCTCTCAGGCGCTTCGGGGGTGCGCTTTTTTCAAAAAAAGGAAGCAGGCCAGGCAGGACTCGAACCTGCAACATCCGGTTTTGGAGACCGGCGCTCTAGCCAATTGGAGCTACTGGCCTACGAAGATCGCTGTTACTTTATCTTGGTTTCCCTGTGCAAGGTGTGTTTTCTGTCGAACTTGCAGTACTTGTTGAACTCCAGCTTTCCCTGGATGTTCCTCTTGTTCTTGCTGGTTGTATAATTTCTGCGATTGCATTCGGTACACTGTAGAGCAACGAGCTCAACCGTTTTCCCCTTAGCCTTGGCCATCCGCTCCTATCCTTCCCGTTTTTTTTCTATCGTCCTGTCCGTCAACGCATTCAGCCCTTTCGGGCTGTCGTGACGCAACCTCACGGTTGCCTCATCCTCGGCCGGGCGTTCGCCCGCCTCGTAATCGAAAACACAATATAATAAAAATGCCCCGATTCTGTCAATGGCATAATTTTCGCATTGCCCCCACAGTCACAACTCGCCGGTTCGCACGCAAAGGACCAAACAGCCTTCTCCCTGTCCCCTGCGAGAGTGGAGACGGATTCGGGGAATCTTTATTTCTGCTATCCTCCGGATAGCCTCCGATCGGACTTGAACCGATGACCCCCTCCTTACCATGGAGGTGCTCTACCAGCTGAGCTACAGAGGCAGTTAATTCTTTAATATATATAGAATTACGCCAAAAATCGCCGCATATACTACACTATTTAAGCGCTTTTGTAAAGGTATCTCACCTGCATATCTTCAATTTAATCATAAAAAACTTGACAATCAATTGATTCAACCAGATTATGATGCTAAAAGGAGAGCGCCATGAGCGTGCGCATCGTGGAGATAACGAATCCCAAAGAAAAAAATATTTTTATACGCCTTCCCTACCGGCTTCATCGTTCTCATCCCGGATGGATCCCACCGCTGCGCCGGATGGAGAGAAATTTCATAAACCCACGCAAAAATTCGCATATGAGCCATACGGACACCCTCTGCCTGGTATCCTACACCGACGGCCTCCCGAGTGGCCGGATCATGGGCTTGATCAAGGAGGTGGAAGAGAACAGACAGGCTCGTTTTTGCAGTTTCGAGAGCATCAACGACCAACAGACGGCCTCGAGTCTCTTGTCCGCCGTGGAATCCTGGGCAGGCCAGCGGGGAATCGCCAAGCTCATCGGGCCGATTGGATTCACGAATCAAGATCCGCAAGGGCTCATCATCGAGGGATTCGAGGAACGCCCGGCATTAAACACAATCCACAATTTCGAATATGTGCCTTCTCTTTTGGAGAAAGCCGGTTATACCAAAGAGGTGGACTACCTGACCTACAAGATCCCGATCCCCGCAAAAGCACCGGATCTGTACTACAGGTTGGCGCCGAGGGTACTGCAACGAAATAGGGTAACCCTATTGGAGTTTACGAGGAAGAATCAGGCCAGGAGGTATCTGCCGAAGATGTTCCGGCTGATGAACGAAGCATATAAAAATCTCTACGGCTTCGTTCCCCTGGGGGATGGGGAGATCGGAAGACGCAGCGCCACGTACGCGCAAATCATGACTCCGGAGTTTTTTAAAATACTGCTCGACCAGCAGGGGGAAGCGGTGGCATTCATCTTCGGAATCCGGGATATAACCGAGGGCATCCGAGCGGCCGGGGGCAGGCTGTTCCCTCTAGGTTTTCTCAAGATCCGGATCAAGCAGAGCCGGACCAGGAGGCTGGATCTTCTTCTGGGGGCGGTCAAGGAGCAGTATCAGGGCCGGGGACTCGACGTAATGATGGCCCTGGCCATGCTGAAAAGCGCCCAATCCAGCGGTATCGAATACGCCGACAGTCATCACGAGGCGGAGAGCAACACACTGGTCCAGGCGGAGATGAAGCGGATGGGCGGGGTGGTGTACAAGAGGCACAGGATTTTCCAGAAGGCGCTGTAACATGTCCGCCCAAGACCTGGTAAAGGACTTTGTTCGGGTCGGATTTTCCTCAGAGGACTTCTACGGCGTGCTAAACAGGGCATACCGGCGTTTCTACGGTGAAGATCTCATGCTCCACTATCCGATATGTCGCCGCGGGACAGAGAGCCTTCTCCAGTGCCAAAAGAACCTGACCGACTATTGCCTTGCCAAATTGCCGAATCTCTGTGGGCAACAGGTTCTGGAAATCGGCTGCGGGAACGGGGTGCAAAGCGTCTATATCCTGGAGAACTGCAAACCCGCGGGCATCACCGCAGTGGATCTGAGCCTGGACAACATCGGCATTGCTCGGGAGCGGTCGAATCCAGCGGATCACCTGGTCTACCTATTGGACGATGCCCAGCAGCTGTCCCACATCCGGGATGAGTCGATCGATACGGTCATCAATATAGAGAGTGCCTTCCACTACCCGGACAAAAATCGCTTCCTACATCAGATCAACCGAGTGTTGAAACCGGATGGACGCTTTCTCATCGCAGATATCCTCAACCGCGGTGCATACGGCTCCAAAACCCTCTCTTTCTGGCAGAGACGGATGGGTTTGAATCACTGGACCCTCGATGAATACCTAAATGGTTTTCGCGCAAACGACCTTCAAATCGACCACCAGGAGGAGATGACTGCGATGATCCTGCACGGCTATCTTCACGCCCGCATCTGGAGCAGGGCCTTTCTGGCCCAGAGGCTCATCTACGCGCTGATGGGGTACACCTGGGCCAGGGCCATGGCCGCCATAAACTGCCTTCTCCTCCTTACCCTTCGCCGCTACTATCTGTTCGTAGGCCGCAAAAAGTAGAGTCCAACTCCCCTTTGGTGCCGCCTGTTCATGCTCACCGGTAGAACAGCAGCAGGGATCCGCCGTAAAGACGCCTGTCCGACAGCCGCAACGGCCCACGCTCAGGCGGTGAAACCTCCCCCGCGGCGTTGACCGCAGCAATGAGCTCAGGAAAGCTCATCTGCTCCTCCTTGGACAGATGGATGGTCAGCATTCCTCCCGGAGCCAGAATTCCCCTGTCTGCGATCAGCTGCAGAACCTCGAGCTTGCCCCGCTGCCGGAAGGGCGGGTCCAGAAAAACCAGGTCGAAACTGCTCTTGATCCTGCGCAGGTAGTGCTCCACCGGCACGATATACACTTCGGTCTGCTCGTCAACGAAGCTCAAATTCCGCTGCAGGACGGTGCGTTTGCCCCGGTCCTTCTCCACGAATACAATCGGTTCGGCTCCCCTGGAGGCTGCCTCGATTCCCACCGATCCGGATCCGCAGTACAGATCGAGGAACGAACAACCGCGAACATCTCCGAGCACGGCAAACAGAGATTCCCGCATCCGATCCATGGCAGGGCGGATGACGCCGGGAGGGACTATCAGTTTTCTTCCATTATACGCACCACCTGTTACTCTCATTCCAAATCTCCCTGCTGCGATAGCACTTCCCCCAAGGACCGGTGCGACGGATCCGACAACTCCGGATCTTCGGATAGGATCTCCCGGGCATCCTCCCGGGCAAGCAGGAACAAGTCCCAGTCGGAGAGAAGATCGGCAATGCCGAAACGCGGAAATCCCGATTGTTTCTGGCCCAGGAACTCTCCCGGCCCCCGGATCTTCAAATCCTCCTCCGCTATCTGGAATCCATCCGCTGAGCTCATGATCGCCCGCAAGCGGGCGACCCCCGCCTCCGTGAGGTTCTTACTGTAGATCAGAAAGGCATAGGACTGCTTCTCACCCCGGCCTACCCTGCCTCGCAGCTGATGCAGGTTGGATAGACCGAAACGCTCGGCATGTTCGATCACCATACAGCTGGCCCGTGCCACATCTACTCCCACCTCGAGCACACTGGTAGCCACCAGGATATCGATCTGCCCGGCGGCGAACTCCCGCATGACCCGGATCTTCTCCTCCTCGCTTACCCGTGAATGGATCAGGGCAAGGCGCAGATCGGCGAACACCTCTCGCTTGAGCCGCCGGTACATTCGCTCGGCATCCTTTAGATCGAGAGCTTCAGACTCTTCGATCAGCGGGTACACGAAGTAGGCCTGGCCTCCCCGGGCGACCTCGCGGCGCACCCTTTCGTAGACCTTGGTCTCGTTTCCCTGGCGAGCCAGATGGGTGATCACCGTTTTGCGTCCCCGGGGAAGAGTGCGGATTTCCGAAGCTTCGAGCTCTCCGAAAGCGCTCAGGGCCAGAGTGCGGGGAATAGGAGTGGCGCTCATCAGCAGCAGATCCGGATTATCCCCCTTGGCCAGCAGAGCACGGCGCTGGGCGACTCCGAAGCGCTGCAGCTCGTCAACGATCACCAGGCCCAGCCGCCGGTACCGCACCTCTTCGGAGAAAAGAGCATGTGTGCCGATCAGCAGGTCGATCTCCCCGGTCTGCAGGCTCTCCACCAGCAAACGCCGCGCGGCTCCCTGCACACTCCCCGACAGGAAGGCCACCTGGACTCCCAGCGGTTCGAGCAGTCGGGCCGCTCGGTCCCCGTGCTGGCGGGCCAACAACTCGGTGGGGACCAGCAGGGCCGCCTGCTCCCCGGCCTCGATAACCGAAAGGGCAGCGGCCAGAGCGACCAGGGTCTTGCCACTGCCGACTTCTCCCTGCAGCAGCCGTGCTCCCGGATGAGGGGCGAACAGGTCCTCCTCGATCTCCTGCAGGACCCGCAGCTGATCGGCTGTGAGGCTGAAGGGCAGGCGTTCCAGCAGAGCGAGCTTCAAGGTGCCCTGGTGGCGGCTGCGGGAACGCCGGACAGAAACGCGGGTGAGCCGGCTGCGGCCCAGGGCCATCTGGCAGTGAAGCAGCTCCTCGTAGGCTAAGGTCTTGCGGGCTCGGGCCAGATGTTCCATGGACTCGGGAAAATGGACCGCTGCCAGGGCCTCGCCCTTGGCAAGGCAATCTCTGCGTTTCCGCAAGGCCGGGGGAAGATCATCCTCCAGCCCTGGCTGCACCGTCTCCAGAGCCCGGCGCATCAGCTGGCGGATCGCGTTTTGGCTCAACCCCTCGGTCAGGGGATAGATCGGAAGAATACGGGCATACTCGGCCCGCTCCCGTCCCGGTTCATATGCCTCGATTTCAAAATCGCTCGCCTGCAGCTGGCCGTTGCGGCGCTGGAATCGGCCCCACACCCAAAAACATTTACCCGCATGGAGAATCCCGGACAGGTAGTTGCGCCCAAAACAGAGGAGCACCGCCCTTGCGGTCTCATCCTCCACCGTCACCTTCAGGGTTTTTCGGTAGCCTCTTCCGATCCACCCTCGGGAGCGGACGCGAACCAGCACGTTCACCCGATCGGTATGCTCCGCCTCGGCCAGGTGGTCCTTGTGGCGGCGATCCTGATAGCTCTTGGGGAAATGCCTCAGCAGTCCACCAATGGATCGAATACCGAGACGCTCGAGGCGACGGCGCAGCACCGGCCCGACGCCGTGAAGCTCCCCGACATCCTCCCGGTACTCATGCAGATGCATGTCATCAGATCGGCAGATTGTAGAATAACCTGACCAGCAATCCGAACAGATATCCGCCCAGAAGACGCACAACGAACAGAAAGGCAATAGTCAGGTACAGGTACTGGCGATCCGAGAGCGGTTGTCGCACGGGCAATATGCGGCGCACCAGGGACACCGCCGGTTCGACCATAAAGCCCAGCGCGCCGCTGATCCGGGAGCCCTGGCTCGATGGTATGGCAAGCAGGATCGCCCTCAAGATTCCAATGATCAGAAACAGAACGAGCAGAAAAGCAACAGCCGACCAAATCGCACTGGTGACCACACCCAGGAAGATACCGAGGGATATCCTGCCGAAACGCCCGATCGCATCGATTATCCGCAAAACGATTACCAGGGTAAGAATCGCGGCCAGAGGAGTGAAATCGAACATCCCCTGCCGCAGGAAGTGAAGGCGTCTGAACAATGACAGGTACGGATCAGTAGCCCGAATCAACAGCTCCCAAGGTCTTCCGGAGACCGATCCCTGGAACCAGGACAGAATGATACGCAGGGACAACAACAAAATATAGAAGTAGATGATCGCAGTGATAAAACGCCAGAACGTCAAGTCTTTTCCTCCCCTCGTAATGGCCTACAACGGCAGAATTCTATAGTAACGGGACTGTTCGGAGATGCCGGTTTGCGAGCTCGCCTGGCCGAGTGCCTTCCTGGCCTGCTGTTCCGTGGCCTCATCCACCAGGACGTACAGGTCGGAGGGCTTGCTGGGATCTTCCCATTTCTGATGCACGGATTCGATGTTGATGCCGTTCTCAGCCAAACAACCGGTAACAGCTGCCCAGATCCCCGGTCGGTTCTCGGTTATGAAATGGAAGAAATAACGGTACTCCATCTGCCGATCCGGATACAGCTCCAGAGCCCGGGTGGGATCGAAAGGAAAGCCGCCCCGGCGGGCGTGCAGAACCAGGCTCTGTACCAGATCTCCCAAATCCGAGGCGACCGAAGATGCTGTGGCCTTCGCCCCGGCGCCCCGGCCCAGAAACAGAGCCGGCCCGAGAAAGTCGCATTCCAGGAAAACCGCGTTGACCTCGTTTCGCACAAAGGCCAGGGGGTGGCGGGCCGGGATCAGAGCGGGAAACACCGTGACCGAAGGCTTTCCCTCTATGAGAATGGCTGAGGCGATCAGCTTGATGGAAAAACCGGCCGAAGCGGCGAACTCGATCTCTCCGGGGGTCACCGTGGTTATTCCTTCCTGTAGAATCTCACGGTAATCCACCCAGCCTCCAAAGGCAAAGGTGGCCAGAAGACTGATCTTGTGGGCCGCATCTCCGCCACCAACATCCAGGGCCGGATCGGCTTCGGCGAAGCCCGCCTCCTGAGCCTGCTGCAAGGCTTGCTCAAAGGAAAGCTGCTCCTCGCTCATGCGTGTGAGGATGTAGTTGGAGGTCCCGTTCAGGATACCCAGGATCTTGGCAATCCGGTTGCCCACCAGGCTCTCCCGAACGACTTTGATAATCGGGATGCCCCCGCCAACCGCGGCCTCGAATTTCAGGTAGACCTGTTTCGCCTGCGCCAGGGCGAACAGCTCGGCGCCCCGAAGAGCCAGGAGCGCTTTATTGGCCGTGATTACATGCTTTCCCGCTTCGATCGCGGAACGGATGATCTTATAGGCAACCCCGGTGCCGCCGACAAGCTCAATTACGACCTTGATTTCCTGGTCTTCGATGAGGCGGCGATAATCGTCCACCAGCAGCTCTGCGGGAACGAGCTCCTGCGCGGCGGCTGTGTCGATCTCAGCGACTCTGGAAATCTCCACGGAGGTGCCTATCTTGCTGGTAAAATGGCTGCCATTGCGGCTCATCAGGTCGTAGAATCCCCGTCCTACGGTTCCCAGGCCCACGAGACCGATCTTTACTCTTTCCATACTTCCTCCACCAGCGGATGTTCACGAACCTCCGCCAGAACCGGATCCTCCGAGGACAGGGTGATGTGGGCAGAGGCTCTGATCACGATATCCCCGCTTGCCCCGTTACCGCGGATGTGGAAATACACTTCGCACTCCCCGGGTTTGCCCACGATGAAATCCCGCAAACGGAGGAATTGCTCCTCGTTGGCCTCGGCAGAGGTGAAGCGTACGTGGACAGCCCGAGCCTGTTTCTCCTTCAATTCATCAGGATCGGCCAGGGTCTCTACCAGCAGCTTGGGTTCACCCCGACTGGTGTCGATTCTGCCCCGCACCACCACCACGTTATCCCCGATCAGCCACTGTCTGGATTTTTCATAGACATCGGAGAACAGCACCAGCTCAACGGTACCGCGGAAATCCTCCAGTTGAGCGAAAGCCATACGTCGGCCGTTCTTCGTAGTAATCTCCTTTATCTCCTTCAGAATGCCGATAACCGTATAACTACGCTGGGTGGACAGGGCTGTCAGTTTGCCCAGGTCGAGACTACAGTGATTTTGTATGTGATTGCGGTATTTGTCGAGAGGGTGGCCTGAAAAATAAAAGCCGAGATTCTGCTTTTCGTGGGTCAGCTTCTCGAGAGCCGGCCAGGGATCGCAGGGTTCCATAGCCAGGGGTGACTCGGTCTCATCTAGGGAATCGAAAAGGATAGTCTGGCCGTACTTCTGGATTTCCTTGTAGCTGCTCACGGTTTCCATGATCCTGTCCAGGTTGTGCATCAATACCGCCCGCCCGGCACCCAGACCGTCGAACAGGCCGCAGCGGATCAGAGTTTCCACGACCTTGCGGTTCACGGTTCTCAGGTCCAAACGCTTAAGGAACTCCAGCAGATCCTTGAACGTTCCTCCCTGGTTTCGCTCCTCCACGATGTGATCCACAGCCGCGCTGCCCACGTTCTTGATTCCCCGCAGCCCGTACACGATCTTGCCCTCCCGCACCGTGAACTCCTGCTCGGATACATTGATATCCGGCGGCAGAACCTCCAGGCCCATGGTCCGGGCTTCGGAGATGTACTCCGCCAGTTTATCCGTGGAATTGATCTCATTGGTCAGGTTAGCCGCCATGAACTCCGCCGGATAGTTGGCCTTCAGATAGGCTGTCTGGTAGGCCAACAGGGAGTAGGCCGCCGCGTGGGACTTGTTGAATCCGTAGCCGGCAAACGGTACCAGGAGCTCGAAGATCTTTACCGCCTGGGTCCCGGAATAGCCCTTGGCCGCCGCGCCTTTTAGGAATTTGACCTTCTGCCGGGCCATTACATCTGCCTTCTTCTTGCCCATGGCCCGGCGCAGGATGTCCGCTTCCCCGAGAGAATAGCCTGCAACCTGACGGGCGATCTCCATTACCTGTTCCTGGTACACGATGACCCCGTAGGTCTCCTTGAGGATCGGCTCCAGTTCTGGCAGTGGATACTGGATCTGCTTTTTCCCGTTCTTGGCATCGATGAACTGGTCGATGTACTCCATTGGGCCCGGACGGTACAGGGCATTTAAGGCGATCAGGTCGGGGATCGAAGCCGGCTTGGACTTCCGTAGAATTTCCTGCATGCCCTGGCTTTCAAACTGAAAGATGCAGGTGCTGCGCCCCTCCCCGAGCAGACGAAAGGTAGCCGGATCATCCTCGGGGATACGATCGATATCCAAATCCACACCTCGCCGCCTGAGAAGCTCGACCGTGTTCTTGATGATGGTCAGGGTTTTCAGTCCCAGGAAGTCCATCTTCACCAGCCCGCAGGCTTCCAGGTAATCCATCGAGTACTGGGAAGAGACAGTTTCGGTTTTAGGGTCCCGATACAGAGGCACATAGCAGGTCAATTCCTGCTGGCCGATCACGATTCCAGCCGCATGGGTGGAGGCGTGACGATGCAATCCCTCCAGTCTCAGGCTGACGTCGAGAAGATTTTTGTAGTTCTCCCCTTTCGAACTCATCCGGGCAAGCTCCGGATCCAGCTTCAGGGCGGTACGCAAATTCATCTTCGGACCCAGCGGCACTTTCTTGGCGATGGCATCGGCTTCGGCGTAAGGAAAATCCAGTACCCGGGCTACATCCCTGATCACCGCGCGGGCTTTCAATGTTCCGAAGGTGATGATCTGTCCCACCCGGTCACTTCCGTATTTTTGCAGCACATAATCAATGACCGCCGATCGTCCCTCGTAACAGAAATCGATATCGAAATCGGGCATCGATACTCTTTCCGGATTGAGGAACCGTTCGAACAGCAGTCCGTACTTGAGAGGATCGATATCGGTGATCTTCAGGGAGTAGGCCACCAGAGATCCGGCTCCGGAACCTCTGCCCGGGCCCACGGGGATTCCGTTCTCCCGGGCGAAGTGGATAAAATCCCAGACGATCAAAAAGTAACCGGTGTAGCCCATCGAGTCGATCACGGACAACTCGTAGTCCAGGCGCTCTCGGATCTCCTGGCTTGGGTGGGAGTATCGCTCCTTGAGCCCCTGATGGGCCAATTCAGACAGGTAACTGGCCAGCGTGTAGCCTTGAGGAACCTCGTAGTGAGGCAGTCGCGGCCCGGGAAGGGGGATTTCCAGATTACACATATCGGCGATCACCCGGGTGTTGTGCAGGCTCTCGGGAAAATCGGGTAGCGCCTGAGCCATCTGCTCCTTATTCTTGAAGTAGAACTCCGGATAGGCGAACTTGAGACGTTTGCCCTCACTGACCTTTTTTCCTGTTCCAATACAGATGAGGATATCCTGGGCGTAGGCATCCTCCTTGTCCGTATAGTGGATGTCGTTCGTAGCCACCGTGGGGATGCCAGTCTGCCGGGACAGATCAGACAGCCCGCTGAGAATGGTACGCTGCTCCGGTATGCCCTGATATTGCAGCTCCAGGTAGAAGTTACCCCGCCCGAACAGCTCATCGTAGAAGCGAGCTTTTGCCGCCGCCGCCTCCATCTGTCCGTCCAGAAGCAGCCGCGGTATTTCCCCGCCCATGCATCCGGAAAGGGCAACAAGGCCCTGGTGATGACGCTGCAACAGCTCGTCATCGATCCGGGGTTTGTAGTAAAAACCCTCTACATAGGAGAGAGAGGATAGTTTCAGCAGGTTCTGATAGCCGGCCACGTCTTTTGCCAATAGAACGATATGGTAGTAACGAGCCGTGCCTTCGCTTCCGGATTTGCTGAACCTCGAACCCGGAGCAACGTAAAACTCAGAGCCGATTATCGGCTTGATCTCCTGTTTGCGGCACTCCAAATAGAACTTCAAGGCGCCGAACATGTTGCCATGGTCGGTCAGGGCAAGGGCGGGCATATTCAACGCTTTGGCTTTGGCCACCAGGCTTTCGATGGATGCCGCTCCGTCGAGGAGAGAAAAATCGGAATGATTATGAAGGTGTACAAAATCTGACATTTTGACTGCTGGTTGTGTTATACGCTTCTTCGTGAGCTTCCCCATCGATAGTATCACGATTGCCCGGAAAAGGAGAAGCTCCCCGGTGAGCGCGCTACATCATCTCCAGGCTCCGGAGGTTGATCTTTTCGATGAACCAGCGGAAAAGGCGAAGGGAGGTCGCCGCCTTGTAGTGTCCTGCCGGCGTATCCTCCCCCTGATCGGCCAGAGTGTCGGCCAGGTCGTGAAACAGGGTATCGCTGAGTTTCGCCTGTATAGGCAGGCTGGCGTTTTTCAGACGCTCTTCCAGTACCGGCATACGAAATACCGCAGTCTTGAGTCCCCCGATGCAGAAGTGAAGCGCTTCTATGCTGCCCTTGGGAAAGCGGGCCACACCGGCAAAGCTCAGGGAGCTCTCCAATCCCCCGCCGCCGATGACCTTGCGGGTGACGGCGAAGTCCCACTCCTCCAGGGGCACCCGGATCCGGGTAAGAATCTCACCGGGGCGTAGATCCGGCAGGTTCCCTCTGTCGAAAAACTCTCCCACCTGCACCCAGCGGGTCGATCCTGCGGTACGCAGTTCCAATTGGGTATCGATGACACTCAAAGCCGGCAGACAATCACCCCGACAGTTCTTCAAGGAGATATTGCCTCCGAGGGTAGCCAGGTTGCGAACCGCGGGGGTAGCAATGGCGGCGAGGGTTTCGAACAGAACCGGGGGAAGAACATTGCGTCCGATACTGAGGATCCTGGATAGGTCCAAGACAGATCCGATGTCCAGATAGCGTTGGCCCCGGGAGATCCGATTCAACTCCTGCACATTACCCAGGTAGATCACCTTCTGGGGCAGGTTCAAGGGGCGGCCGCTTCCGCGCTGGGCTTTCCTGGCTATCTCGGTTCCCCCGGCGTACAGCAGTGCTCCGGGATTGCGGGTGTACAGGCGTAGTGTTCCCCCGAGACTCTTGGGACGAAATACCCTAACTTCTTTCAATACGCCTTCGGCCATACCTTCGGCTCCTGTTCGCTCGCTCCATAACCGACCGAATCATTCCGCTGTAACTGCCACAGGCACAGAGATTGCCCGACAGAGCCTCCCGGATCTGTTCTTCCCCCGGCTCGGGATCGGCCAACAGAAGCGCCGCCAGGGCTACCTGAATCCCTGAGGAACAGAATCCGCAGCGGAATACCTCAGAACCCGGCAGTTTTTTTCGAATATCCGCAAAGGACTTGAGGGTTTGAATTCCCTCTATCGTTACGATCTCCACATCGCTCAGTGTAAAAGCTGGGATCAGGCAGGAGTTGACCGCCACCCCGTTCATAAGCACCAGACAGGCGCCGCACTGTCCGCTGGCACATCCCTCCCGGGTTCCCTTCAAACCGAAGTCGTAACGAAGGACATCCAGCAATCGCTTACCGGGGTGAGCCTGAAGCAGCACGGGCTGCTCGTTCACGGTGAAGCGCAGCTTGATCACGTTCCCAGGCACTGTTGTACAACCTCCGCGGTAATCGGCACCTGGTCGATGTACAGGCCCGTAGCCTGACATACCGCCGCGGCGTAGGCGGCAGGAACCCCAAGGTAGGGAAGATGTTCGAAGCCCTTCATCCCCGTACTGCGGCTTTCCAATAGCTGGATCTGGAACACAGGCAGCTGTGTTACAGGGAGTATCAAATCAGCGGCCGAACAGGCCGGCTCGGCCGGGTTTACCCGAGCTGTGTATCCGGGCAGCCTGCTCGAGCCCAGACAGCGAAGGATCTCCCCCTCCAGCACGCCCAGCATCGTGCTTCGACTCCAGACAGTTCCCGTTTCTATGACCATCCACACACCGCGACAAGTGCTCTGGAAGGTAACCGGATCCAATTCCACTTCGATGACCGTGGCCGCCCAAGAAGGTTCTGAGCGCTCCTTCCCGGTACTGCCCTTTGCCCGTGGCACCTTGCCGTTTCTGACAGGTTTGGATCGCCCTGCAACAAGGGTTCTGCGCACCTCGATAGGAAGCCCTCCCTCCCGACGTTTGCGCTGAAGGACTCGACAGCACTGTTCCAGCAGCGGTAGGGCAATCGTGACGACCCGGGAGAGAATGGCGGGGCCCGTGTCAGGCACCTCCTGGGTATCCACGGTTTGTACCGTGATCTTTTGAGGATCGATCTGCAAAAGCTCCGCCGCTCTGTGAATGAGCAGTGCGTGGATTCCCATTGCAGAATCCACCAGGGAGGTGCAGATCCGAAGCCGTCGAGATCTGTCGAAAACAAGTTTCATGGAGTAGCTATTGCTCACCGGTTCAGTGTTACGAAGATCAGCCCATGATCCTTCCTCGCCCTGACAGACCAGAGACAGACCGATTCCCCGCAGAGGATAGCTGCCTTGGTCGATGGTTTTTCGGCGTTTTTTTACCGCGGAATAGGCCGAGTATTTGCGGATGAAGTCCGCCAGCCCGGTAACTTCCTCCAGAACGGCCAGTGCCGGGGCGGGTGGCTGCTTTCTCCCCGCTTCGACCAGGTTCCTCTTTTTCCAATTGTACGGGTCCAGCTGGGCGATCTCTTCCAACCGGGAGCTGTGCAGTTCCGCGGCAAATATCGCCTGGGCCAGTCCGGATGCGCGAAACGGTCCGATCGGGGGAAAATCGGTGGCCAGGACGCGCCCGGTCACCTCCAGGTTCGGGATCTGATAGGCTCCCCAGGCGGAATGAACGGCCCGATGAAGGGCTTCGCTGTTTTTAGGAGCGTAACAGCCTCCGTCCATAAAGATCTGCACCCGCACCGCCATGGTGCCCCCCTCTTGATCCAGGGCGCTTTGATGGCGGATGAGAAACTGCGGACCTTTGGGCAGGCATCGCAGGTCCTCTTCTCGATCGTAGACCAAAACAACGGTTTTTTTTGCGGCGCAGGCCAGTAAACCAGCCTGAGCGGCAACCAGAAACGAGGACAGCAGCTTCCCCTCCGTGGCATTTCCGATCGGAACCGCTACGACCCTGACCTTCTTAGGCGACAGATCCAAACATCGGGCAATGGCCAACTGCAGGCCGAAGGGATCCTGTGTGGAAGCGTGAATGGTCAGGATTTTGCCATCCCAATTGGCCACCGCACCCTGGGTGTCCGGATAGTAGTGCTCCTGCCGGGCGGTCCGATACTCGCCTTCTACGATCTGGTCGGCTAAACTGAAGGCCAGATCCACATCGCCGTGAGCCAGGTTGATGATCTGGGCCTGCCGATACGGCCCGGTCAGGTCCTTGTACTCGACAGGGGCCTCTTCCTCATAGGAAAGCTCGACAGCAGCACAGATTTGTGCCAGAACCTCCGGATCGGGCCCACAGAACAGAAGCAGAGGCTCTCCCAGGTAGCGCACCTCGGATTTCACGAGCACAGGCAAAGAGTAACCGGAGTAGGACAGCACACTCGAACCGGGTATATCCTGCCGGCCCACGCAGAAGTATCCCCGCGGTAGAGCCGGTCTGTCCAGGGTGGTAACGGTTCCTTTTCGAAAGGGTGAGCGGAACACCCTTGCCCGCAGAGACCGTTTCGGATCAATATCGTGAATGAAGGACTGCATCATGGCTTGACCCATCATTCTACTTTCGCCCGCGCGGCGTGGCAATAGGAAGGTGGACTGGAGGCGAAGTTTATCGTTTCTTGTAGAATCGGGCGCCGAGTTCCCTGATCGCGGCAATGACCCGCTGGACCTGTTCATCCTCCAGGTCCGGATAGATGGGCAGGCTGATGGTTTCCCGGTAGCACCTCAGTGCAACAGGATAATCCTCCTGCTTGAGGCCGTAGCGCTGACGGTAGTAGGGCATGATGTGCAGAGGAATGAAGTGCACCGAAACGCCGATGCCCCGTTCCATCAGGGCATCCAGAAAGCGATCTCGATCCAGCTTGAGTTTGGATAGTACCAGGCGGATCTGGAACAGATGCCAGGAATGGGCCGGATCGTTCTCCGGTAGTTTGATGTAGTCCAATTCCTGAAGGCCGGCCAGATACATGCGAGCTATCCGCTGCCGGGCCAGATAAAACCCTTCGGATTTCCGCAGCTGCACCCGGCCCAGGCTGGAAGCCAGGTCCGTGAGATTGTACTTGAATCCCGGTTCCCGGACCTCGTAGTACCACGAGGCGTCACTGGCGTTGTAGCGGTTCCACACGTCCCTGTCGATTCCGTGCAACCGCATCATGCTCATGCGCCGTGCCAGCTCCCCCTCCCGGGTGACCACCATGCCACCCTCCCCGGTGGTTATCGGTTTGGTGGCATAGAAAGAGTACACCCCCATGGCGCCGAGGGTTCCGGGGGCTTGCTCCTGGCCCTCCCGGGGAAGACAGTGGGCCGCATCTTCGATGACCATGCAACTGTTAGCCGATGCGAGCTCCAGGATTGCCTCCATGCGGCAGGGATGGCCTCCGACATGCACGGGAATCACGGCGGCGATCGAAGTGTCGTTAGCGAAGGCCCGCTGCACTCCCTCCGGGCTGAGATTGTAGCTATCCTCCTCGATATCCACAAACAGAGGATCGGCCCCCACGTAGCGGATGACCTCGGCAGTGGCGGCAAAGGTGAAGGGGGAGGTAATCACCCTGGCACCGGTCCGCACCCCGGCTGCCTCCAAACAGAGATGAAGTCCCGCGGTGGCCGAATTGACGGCCAGGGCATTTTCCACCCCGGCACGGGCGGCAAACTCCCGCTCGAACTGAAGCGTGACCTCTCCGGTGGTCAACCAGCCGCTGCGCAGTACCGATAGAACCGCCTCCTCCTCTTCTCTGTCGATCGAGGGGCGATAGAAGGGAATAAAGTCAGTGGGCTGGTTCATCTTCGGGCATCCGGAGGGTGGGAACGATCTCTTTTAGAGTCTGCCGCAGTACGGTTCGGTTGCGGTACACTTCGCAGTTACGGGCATCGTAAAAGCAGATCGGTTGGAGTCGGGCAATGACCCCCTCCAACTGCCCGTTGAGCGCGTAATGGCGATCGAGCTTGAGGATCTTCGGATACTCGGTTGCTTTCGCCTTATCTCCGTTGCTCCACAGGCTCTCCACCAGCTTTTCACCTGGGCGAAGGCCCGTGAAAACGATCGGGATCTCCGCCTGGGGCTCGTAGCCGTAGAAACGCACCATCTGCTCGGCCATCTCTTTGATCGATACCGGCTCTCCCATATCGAGCAGATACAAGCCCCGAGGCTCGCCAACCCCGCCGGCTTGAAGCACCAGGCTCGAGGCCTCCGGAATCGTCATGAAGAAACGCCTGCTCTCCGGATCGGTCACTGTAACCGGCCCCCCTTTGAGAATCTGTTTGCGGAACAGGGGCAGGATGCTGCCGCGGGAGCCCAAAACGTTACCGAAGCGTACAACCAGGAATACCTTGCCCGGACTGTTCTGGCGCAGCACCAGCTCTTCGGCTATGAGCTTGGAAGCTCCGTATACGCTGTTCGGATCAACCGCTTTGTCCGTGGAAACCAGGAGAAAGCGCTCGACCTCCGCGCCAAGAGCCGCATCGACGATGTTCTTCGTCCCGAACACGTTGTTTTTCACCGCCTCCACGGGATTGGCCTCCAGCATGGGCACGTGCTTGTGAGCGGCGGTGTGAAACACCACATCCGCCCGGGTTCGCTCGACTATGTAGTGCATGAAATCCCGATCCTGGAGCTCTCCCAGAATCGGCACGATCGTAGCCCGCTCTCCCACACCCTCCTCCTGCAAAAGGCGCAGCTCCCGCTCGATCTCATATATGCTGTTCTCACCATGTCCGAACAAAAACAGCCGCTCCGCCCCTCCGGACAGCAGTTGCCTGCTCAGCTCCGATCCGATGCTGCCCCCGGCTCCGGTCACCAGGACTCTCTTGCCCCGTAGATACGCCAGGCTCTTTTTCAAGTTGACCCGGACCTGATCTCGGGTCAGCAGATCCTCGGGATTGATCTGGCGGGCCTGGATCAGGTGCGCCTCTCCGTCGAGAATTTGGGAAATCCGGGGTACGAAACGTATACGCACGAATCCTGCCTTGACCAGAAGCCGGAAGATTCTCTTCAACTGATCCCGGGAAGCCCCGGGGATGGCGATTATGGCCTCATCTCCGGGGGTGGTCTTGAGTAACTCGACAACCTCCTCTATGGGGCCGAGGACCGGAATAGAGTGAACCCGGGAACCGATCTTCCGCGGATCGTCATCCAGAAAAGCAACAACCTTACCGAATATCCCCTTCTTTCGGATTTCCCGGGCCAGGGTGGTTCCGGTGATACCTGCCCCGACTATATATATACGGTTGTCGGACCTGCGTGGATTCATAGCTGTTCTAGATATCGGGAAGATTTGGAGGCTGCGTTAGTTAGAAATGCGCCCGATCGCGGGATAGGAACGGCGTACAGAGCAGGGACCGGTACCTCAGCGCGAGGCCGGTTGATCCGCTGCTTTCTCCAGGGAGTCGAAGCCGAAATCGATCATGAAGGAGTCCTCGTACAGCTCCAGGCGTATGCGTGCCCGGCCCTTGCGGCGATCCACCTTGACCACCCGCCCCTCCATCCCCTTCAGGGGTCCCGAGATCACCCGGATCCGATTGTCCCGGTCGAAGTACACCCTGGAGCGCTGCACGATCTCACCGTAGGAGAGAAAGTGCAGGAGGATCTCCTGGTCCCGGGCATTGAGCGCCTCTATATGCTGATTGTCCTTGAGATAGCGCAGAAAACCGGAGATCCTCTTCAGGGCTCCGTACAGGGGCGGGGAAATGGCATCAACCTGCAGAAACAGGTAGCCCGGGAAGATAGCCGCGACCGAGTCCTTCCACTTGCCCTGGCGACGGATACGCAGGGCTCTCCTGGGCCATAGCAGCCGTTGGTCAGGAGCCTGGAGAACCTTCTCGGCTTGCGTGATGTACTGCTGCTCTTTACCGGTGCGCACCTGAATGACAAAAAATGGCATATGATGAGATCCAGGGTAACACGTTCGCTTCTGGCCTTTCAACGCGTTTGCGCCGATAATGGGGAAAACGCAAAAACAACCGGAGCCGCCTATGAAACTCAAGGTAGCTGTGCTGCCGTTCCTGATCCTCTCCTCGCTTCCCTGTTTCACCCAGACTTTTATGATCCTGACCACCGAGATACGGGATGGAGAGCAGCTCAGCCGCCCCTTCGCCAGCCAGGAAGGCATGATCGAGGGGATGTTTGATTCGGGATTCGTGAGTTTCGACACCGGCCTGTATGCACCGGAAGCGGATTGGGCAGCAATGGATTTCCAGGAACCTCTGAGTATTGCCCGACAGGGCCTGGCCCGGTACCTGCTGGCCGCCGAAGTACGATCGCTCACCGAGCCCCGAGATCTGAGCTCGGTAAAGAACTACACCGGGGAGAGTCCGGTCCAGGGGCTGGAGAAAATCGAAACATCGGTACGCTACTACCTTTTCGGCCCGAGGGGCTCGGCCCCAATCGGCGAGGCAGAGGCTGCTTTCGACAACGAAAGCCCCGAAACCCTGGAGCTTACCTACACGGAGTTTCTCCACTACGTAGGCCGGAATATCGCGGTCCTGGGCATCGAGTTGATGAGAAGAATCGAAGAGCAACCTTGAGCCGGACCATGCCCGCCCGGGCGCAGCTCCATTTCGCTTTTCTCTTTTTCCTGCTATACTGTTCATTCATCGGTTGAATTTACCGATGTAAGAGAAGAGGGGACATCTCTTACCATGCGAAAACGTAGAAGAGTTCTGCCTGTCATCTTGCTCTGTCTCTGCACGATTGCGGCCTACAGCCAGCAAAACTGGCAGGGAAACGCGGCTGTGGCAAGAAGCGGCGAGTTAACCGCTCCCGGTATGGTGGCCGCTTCTAACGCCTTTGCGGAAAACACGACAATTCTGGTTCAAAACGCTCAGACCGGACAGAGTGTCCAGGTTACCGTTATTCAGCGAATACAGGGAACCTCCAGTGTCTTTCTGCTGCTCTCCGAAGAAGCGGGAAAACAGATCGGGCTGACCGGATCCCAGGTGATACGGGTACGGGCCAATGTTGTCAGCACTCTGGGCGCGGATCTGAGTGAATCTCTGATGGAGGAGGCTTACAGCCCCGATCCGGATCTCAATCCCGCACTGAGTGTGGCCGAAGAACAGCTGCGGCCCGGCGCCGCCGGCCCCGAAGCGGAGGAAGAGTCGGTGGCGGAGCAGCCTGTTGAGATCGCCCAGGTTGGCGAGCCCGAACCCCCGGAAGAGGCGGTAGAGCAGCCGGCCGAAGAGGTCACCCCGGCTGCCCAGATCGATGCCGAGGCGGCTGAAGAGGTTACCGAGCCGGTTGTGGAAGAACAACCTGTCGAAGCGGAACCGCCCGTTGAGATCGCCCAGGTTGGCGAGCCCGAAATCCCGGAAGAGGCGGTAGAGCAACCGGCGGAAACGCCTGTCGCTGCTGAACCCACAGCGGAGCAGAAACGGCTGCAGGAACTAACCGATAGGATCCCGCAAAAACAGCTGTACATGCCGCCGCGGCAGCAGGAGGTGTACGCCCTGGCACCCGAACCGGAACCGGCCGCGGAGGTTGCCGAAGTCCAGGAAGAACCGCCGGTAGAACAGGTAGCAGAGGAACTCCCGGAAGAGGTAGCAGAAGTCGAGGAACAGATCGAGGTGGTGGCCGAAGCAGAGGCGGAGGAAGCCGAAGCAGAGCCTGAAGAGCCGATCGAAGTCGTGGAGGAGGGACCACCCCGGGTGAGCATGCTCGGGCCCGAGGTGGAGGAGGAACCCCTGGAGGTGGCCCTGCCCGGCCCGCAAGCCTCCGAACCGGAAAAACCGAGTCCAGAGGGAACCAGATTGCCGGCTCCGGAGGAAGAAACTCCCCTGACCATGGCACCGGAAGAACCGCCTACCACCGAGATCGAGGAAGTCGCAGCGGCGGAACAGGTAGTCGAAACCCCCGTGACCGAGGAACAGCCGGCCGAACAAGTGGCAGCCGCCGAAGAACCGGTGGCGGCCGAAGAAGCGGTGGCGGAGCTCGCCATGGCTGAAGCACCGGCGGAACAAGCCCCGGTGCTTTCCGAGGTCCTGCCCTCCCGGACCTACTTCGTGCAGCTTGGCGCCTACTCCACCCGGAACCTGGCGGAGAATCTTGCCGGAGACCTCACCCGCAGCTACTCGGTAACGATCCTTCCGGCTGACTCAGGGGGCAGACGCTTCTACAAGGTGCTCGTCGGACCGCTGAACGTGGATGAGAGCGGCACACTGCTCTACCAGTTCCGATCCCGCGGTTTCAAAGATGCCTTCATCCAATACGTCGAGTAATCCGGAACAGGCAAAACAGGAAATCGACGAACTCTCCGATAAACTCAATCGCTACCAGCACGAGTACTACGTGCTCAACCGGCCCAGCGTATCGGACAGGGAGTACGACCGCCTGTTCGACCGACTGCTCGAGCTGGAGCGGGAGTTTCCCGATTACCGGCGGGCTGACTCGCCTACCCAGAGAGTCGGTTCTGACCTGACCCACGAGCTCCCCGAGGTACGGCATACGATTCCGGTGTTGAGCCTGGACAAGGCCTACACTGCGGAGGACCTGCAGGCCTGGATCGCCAAGACCGGCAAGAATGCCGATCAGAGCCTCTCGTACGCCGTGGAAGAGAAGATCGACGGCGCTTCCATCGCCCTGTACTACCAGCAGGGCCTGCTGGCCCGGGCGGTCACCCGCGGGAACGGAATTGTTGGAAACGACGTAACGGCGAACGTGAAAACCATCGGTGCAGTACCGCTGCGCCTCACCCGGCCGGAAAACCTGGCCGTGCGGGGTGAGATCTTCCTGCCCCGGAGTCTGTTCGAGCGCATCAACGCCGAACAGGAGACCCCCTACGCCAATCCCCGAAACCTGGCCGCCGGCACTTTGCGCCGTATCAAGAGCGCGGATGTCGCGGCCGTGCCCCTGGATATCTTCGTCTACGAGGGACATTTCCCCTCCCCTCCGCAGACACATATGGAGGTTTTAGAGCAGCTGGAGCAGCTGGGATTCAAACTCAATCCGGACACGGCCTTCTTTTCCGAACAGCACGACCTGAAAGAAGTCAGCAAACGCCATCCGGCCTGGAGGGTCGGGAAACTCGATGAAATTCCCGCATATCTGGAGCTGGCCCGGGGCCGCCGAGGCGATCGGGACTACGAAATAGACGGGCTGGTGGTTAAAGCAAACGAGTTGGCGGCCCGGGAATCCCTCGGTTTCACCGGCCACCATCCCCGCTGGGCGATCGCCCTCAAATTCGAGGCTCCCGAGGCGGAATCAGTTGTAGAAAACATAGAGATCCAGGTCGGCAGAACCGGCCGCATCACACCGGTGGCCCGCATCAAACCCGTGCTCCTCTCCGGATCCACGATCTCCAACGCTACCCTGCACAACCAGGACTACGTGGATCTTCTGGAGCTGGCCATCGGAGATCGAGTGAGTGTCTCCAAGCGGGGCGACGTGATCCCCGCGGTGGAACGGGTGGTGGAGAAGAACGAGAGTGGGAACACCACCTGGAAGATGCCGAAAAGCTGTCCCTCCTGCGAAAGCGAATTGGTTCGCCGAGGAGCTCATCAGTTCTGCGCCAATCCGGGTTGCCCCGATCAGGTTCGCGGTCGCATCCGTTTCTTTGCAGGCAGAAATCAGATGGACATAGATAATCTGGGACCGGAAACCCTCGACGTTCTCATCGAGCGCGGCTTGGTGCAGGATGTGCAGGATCTCTACACCTTCGATCCCGCGGAGCTCCTCGATCTGCCCGGATTCGGGGAGAAGAAGGTCCGCCTGATCCGGGAAGGATTGGAGAGGAGCAAACAGCGCAGCTATCGAAACGTCCTGGTCTCCCTGGGGATCCCAGACATCGGACAGAAGGCGGTGGAGCTGCTCGTCGAGGGAGGATATCGGGACATCGACTCACTCATAGAGGCAGCCGAACGTGCCGATCCTACCGTATTCACGGAGATCCACGGCATCGGCGAAAAGATCGCCAATACCCTGATCCGGGAGCTAAACGATCCCGCGGTGCGCCGGCGGATCCAAGCCCTGAAAGCGGCGGGACTACGCTTCAGTGAAGAGGCTCCGAAGGGAGGGGAGCAACTGCCCCAGACCTTCAGCGGGCAAACCTGGTGCGTCACCGGTAGCTTCCAGCGCTTCAAACCCCGGGAACTGGCCATGGAGGAGGTGAAGCGTCTGGGTGGACGAGTCACTTCCAGCGTAACCTCCAAGACCAGCCACCTGCTGGCCGGGCCCGGAGCCGGGAGCAAGCTGGACAAGGCCCGGGAGCTGGGTGTGCGGATCGTAACCGAGGCGGAGTTCCTCCGGATGCTCTCAACGGAGTGATCCAACAGTCACCAAACGCCCGTGAACACTATCTTTGAAATTACTTGTTGACGCCCCACTCCCTTCGGTTTACAGTAGTAGAAAATCAACTCACACATGGAGGAGGTGGATATCCATGAAAAAAGCATTACTACTGCTGCTCGCTCTTCTCATGGTTGTGGTCTTTCTAGGCTGCAAGAAGGAAGAGGAGGCGGCAGAGCCGGAGGGCCCGAAGTATAAAATCGGTATCGTTTTCGATGTAGGTGGGCGTGGGGATCAATCCTTCAACGACTCCGCCTACAATGGCATGAAGATGATCGCCGAGCAGTACAAAGGCTATATTAAGGACGATCCGGATGAAGTGGATTTCGGCAAGGAGATAGAGCTGAAGTACCTTGAGCCCCAGGCCGGTGGCCAGGACAGGGAGCAGCTGCTGAGGGCCCAGGCCGAAGACGGCTACGACCTGATGATCGGTGTAGGATTCCTCTTCACCGACGCCATCACCAAAGTAGCGGGGGATTTTCCGGACCAGCACTTCGGTATCATCGACGGCTTCATTCCGGATCTGAACGCAGACAGCAACATCACCTGCCTGTCCTTCGCCGAACATGAGGGTTCCTTTCTTGTAGGCGCCATCGCCGCTCTGGTAGACGACACCGGTAAGGTCGGCTTCATCGGGGGTATGGACATTCCCCTGATCCACAAGTTCCACGGAGGCTTCTTCGCCGGTGCCATGTACGCCAACGAAGCGCTGCGCGATCCGAATGCCCTGCTCGGCCAGTACTGCGGCAAGGATCCCACGGCGTTCAACGATCCCAAGACAGCCGAAAGCATAGCCGTCAATTTCTTCAACCAGGATGCCTCCATCATCTACCACGCCGCCGGCGGATCCGGAGCCGGCCTGTTCAAGGCGGCCAGGGATCTGGACGAATGGGCCATAGGCGTGGACTCCGACCAGGGTCTGATCTATGCCTCCAGTGACAATCCGGAGGAGCAGGCGATGTCTGAACATATCCTGACCTCAATGCTCAAGCGGGTGGACAACGCCATCTTCCTGACCGGAAAGGAGCTGATAGACACAGGTAACGTAACTGGCGGCTATCACGAGTTCGGACTGAGCGACGACGGGGTCGGTTATGCTGTCAACGAGTACAACAAGGACAAGCTGGCACCGTATACGGCCCAAGTGGAAGAGATCAAGGAAAAAATCATCAATGGTGAGATCACCGTGCCTATCGACGATTCGAAAGTCGAGGCGTGGGCCCAGGAAACCTTTTAAGGTAATTAAGTGAAATCGACGGGACGGACCGAAACTTCGGAACGTCCCGTTTTTTTAGTCTTTTCTAAAACCATGGGAGCGTAAGAATGTCCGATACTCTGCTCGCAATGGAAGAGATCACAAAGGTCTTTCCGGGGGTTCGAGCCAACGACGGGGTGAGCTTCGATCTGTTGACCGGAGAGATCCATGCTCTTGTTGGTGAAAACGGAGCCGGCAAGACCACCCTGATGAAGATCCTCTACGGGCTGCAGAAGCCCGATTCCGGTACCATCTACCTCCGGGGACAGGCGACCGTCATTCGCAATCCCAGGGATGCAATTGCCCAGGGCATCGGCATGGTCCACCAGCACTTCATGCTGGTACCCCCCTTCTCCGTACTGGAGAATATCGTACTGGGCGAAGAGACCCATGCCGCCGGTGTCCTGCGTATGGAAACTCCGGCCGAGAAGGTCGAAGAGATCATGAGGAGCAACGGTCTGCCCGTGGATCTTTCGGTTTCCGTGGCGGAACTCCCTGTGGGACTACAGCAGCGCGTAGAGATCCTGAAGATTCTCTACAGGGGCGCCGAGATCCTGGTGTTCGACGAACCTACGGCTGTACTCACGCCTCAGGAGGTCGATGAGTTGTTCAAGACCTTCCGCATGATGAAGGAGCAGGGCAAGGGGATCGTGTTCATCAGCCACAAGCTGGACGAGGTCCTGGCCATCGCCGACAGGATCACAGTAATCCGCAGGGGCAAAGTGATCGAGACTTTACAACACAGCGAAGCCACCAAAGCCAAGATTGCCGAGCTGATGGTCGGCAAACCGGTTCTGCTGGAGGTGAAAAAAGAGGCAGTAGAGACGGGATCAGCGATTCTGGAGGTCCGGAATCTTCGACAGACAGGTGAGCGGGGGAATGCCGTTTTGAAAGGCGTAAACCTAACGATCAGCGCAGGCGAGATCTACGGGATCGCCGGGGTAGAGGGAAACGGACAGAGTGAGCTGGTCCAAGCCATTACCGAACCGGTGAAACTCGATGAGGGAGAGATCCAACTGCAGGGATCCAGTATCCTCAATTGGGATGTCCGGGCCAGGCGCGACGCCGGAATCGGCCACATCCCCGAAGACCGTCAACGCTTCGGCCTATTGCTTCCCTTCTCCCTGGCGGATAATCTGACTCTGGGCCGCCATCATCGACCTCCCTTTGTCAAAGGATCCCAATGGATCGACTCTGCCAAAATCCGGGAAACCGCAAGAAAAACGATCCAAGCTTTCGATATCCGCACGCCTTCGGAAACCACACCGGCAAATGCCCTGTCCGGTGGAAACCAGCAAAAAGCCATCGTGGCACGGGAGATGAGCTTCGAACCGATCCTGCTGGTGGCCTCTCAACCGACGCGGGGAGTGGATATCGGCGCGCAGGAGTTCATCTACTCCCAGCTGCTGGAGGCCAGGCAAAACGGCAAAGCCGTGCTGCTGGTATCCGCGGACCTGGATGAGATCCTTTCCCTGTCCGATCGCATCGGTGTGATGTTCAAGGGCGGTATCATCAAGGAGTTCGACCGCACCGAAGCCACCCGGGAGAAGATCGGGTTGTACATGACCGGAGGCGAACAAGATGCTTAAATTGAGATTCGACAAATACCGTCTCATGGAACTGCTGGCCCCCGTATTGGGATTTCTCGCCGCTTTGGTGGTGCTGTTGATCATCGCCATGATTGTTGGTGAAACCCCGGGTAACGCGGTCAGGGCCATTATTAAGTTCACAGTATCCAGCGCCTCCCGGCTGGCCAGCGTGTTCTCCGTGGCCATCCCGTTGTTCATCTCCGGATTGGCCGTGGCCATCGCCTTCCGCGCCGGGGTGTTCAACATCGGTGTGGAGGGGCAGTACTTTATAGGAGGGCTGGTCGGCGCTCTGGCCGGCATCTACCTGCCCCTGCCCAAGTTTATCCACCTGCCCGTGGTGGTTTTAGCCGCTATGGCCGGAGGAGCCCTCTGGGCGGCCATCCCGGCGATTCTGAAGATTACCAAGGGGATCCACGAGGTAATCTCCACGATCATGTTCAACAACATCGCCCTAGCTCTCGTCAACTACCTTGTCAACGGCCCCCTTTCCGGGCGCGGGGAACAGAGCCTGGAACCCCAGACCCGCAAGATCCTCTCAACGGCTCTGTTCGGCAAGCTCAATCACTGGTTCCAGGCGATCGGACTGAACGTGCCCAACCACGTGTATCTGGACTACTCCCTTATCGTGGCCATCATTATGGGAATACTGGCCTTCATCCTGCTGTTCCGACTGCGTTTCGGCTTCGAGATCCGCGCGGTGGGTACCTCCATCGACGTCTCCCGCTACTCAGGGATAAGGGTTAAAACCGTGCAGCTGGGCGTATTTCTGATCAGCGGGGCGGTGGCCGGTTTGATCGGCATGCAGGAGATCTTTGCCATCCGCGGTCACTACACCTTCGAGATCGCCTCGGGTTTGGGTTTCGACGGCATCGCCATCGCCCTGATCGGCCGCAACTCCCCCATCGGGGTGATCTTCTCGGCCATCCTGTTCGCCTTTCTCAAGCAGGCGGGCTACGGGCTGCAGCTGTACACCTCGGTGCCGAATTCGATTATTTACATCATCACCGGCCTGATGATCACCTTCATCGTGATCATCAATGAAATCGTGACCCGCTACATTCGGGCGCTGCGCAAGAAGGAGGCTGCCTGAGATGGATCTTTCATTGATAGTCGATTTCCTGTTCAAGGGACTGGAGATCTCCGGTCCGATCGCCTTCGCCGCCCTGGGAGCCGTGTTCTGCGAACGCAGCGGCGTGATCAACATCGCCCTGGAGGGCTTCATGGCGGTCACCGCCTTTACCATCGTGTGGGGATCGATCGCCTTCCAGAGCATCTGGATGGGCCTGCTGGTGGCCATCATCACCGGCGTGATCATGAGCCTGATCCATGCGGTGGCCACCATCACCTTCCGGGTCGACCAGATCGTCAGCGGGGTGGCCATCAACATCATGGCCATCGGCATCGGCCGATTCCTCTCTCAGAACATCTTCAATCAGGAAACCCAGTCGCAGCTGAACCCCTACCTGTTTCCCACGGTGTTCGGCATCAACTCCTTTGCCTTCGCCCTGATCCCGATCACGGCGATCTGCTGGTTCGTGCTGTTCAAGACCCGCTTCGGTCTGCGTCTGCGCGCCGTGGGTGAGAATCCCGAGGCGGCGGACACCCTGGGCATCAACGTGTATCTGATGCGTTACTCCGGGGTGATCCTCTCCGGGGTGATGTGCGGCTTGGCCGCCGCCGTGCTCTATCCGGCCAAGTGGATCAACGGCATGACCGGTGGCAGGGGATTCATCGCCCTGGCGGCCATGATCTTCGGACGCTGGCATCCGGTAGGGGCGGTGCTGGCGGCGCTGCTGTTCGGCTACGCCGACACCTTCCGCATCATGTTCGAGACCAAGATTCCCATCCCCAGCCAATTCGTGCAGATGCTGCCCTACGTGCTGGCCATCCTCGTGTTGGTGGGCATGATGGGTAAGGCCAAACCCCCGGCTGCGGACGGCATCCCCTACGAACCGGGAGAGTGATCCGCGGCAGGTTAGTTGAAGAATCTGTCCGGGCATACTTACGTGCAGACCATAGAGCACACCGAAATCCTCACGGATGCCGCCCTGATTGAGTTCTTCCAACGGTACCATCAGTTGAACGGTAGAATCACCCGCAGCGATTATCTGTTCCCGTCAATCCGCTCAGCTTGGATAACAGCCCTCACGGCGTCGATGCCGTAATTGTGACGCCCGTAGGCGGGGGGACGCTTCAACCTGGATTTTGTGAGTTCCGAGAGGATCATCCTCGATCTTGGCGTGTATTCTTATATTGAACTCGACTAACCAGAGAAACCGCTATTCGCTCAGCCGGCGCAGCTCGTCCTTGACCCGAGTCAGGACCTGCTTGTAACGGTCCTCCAGGATCGTCATGTTCTCCCGCATCATCTTCTGGAAGTCCGGATCCATGGCCGGATCGATCTTGACCCGGGCGCCCACCTGCTGGCTCATGGCCTGCTCTTTCTGCTGCAGGATCGGCTGGAATCTCTGCTCCACCGCTTCGACTACCCTCTTGCGCTCCTGTAAGAAATCCCCCAGGAACTGCTCCATCTGGTTCAGCAGCTTGCCCAGGTGTTTACCGTCGGCCACCAGGGCGTAAAATCCCTGCCCGGTTTTCTTGCTCTGCAGCAGAGACATCTCATCCGCCGGAAGTTTGAGATTGGCCAGCAGGGCCTGCAGGGCTCCACCTTTGACGTGCTGGAGATGCTTCTTGTCGAAGCCCTCCAGCAGCTGCTTTAAATCCACATCCTCTTCGGACAGGAACTTGCTGACCGCCTTCTTGCCCTCGGTAGCGAAGGTATTTGCCTCCAGGGCTTCTTTGTTGGCTTCCACATCCTGGGTACGTTCCAGTGCGATTTCTAAGGCCGATTTGATTTCTGACATGGTTCTATCCCGTCTCTTTTTCTTGTTTCCAACAATTTACTCAGGAATGCGGTCTAAAATCAAGTTAAGCGGCGCGCGGATTGGGAACGGGGAAACCGGTTTTCGTGAGAGCCGTGAAGGGGAAGGCATGAAATTCCTGGAAAAAAGACTTGCAATATATACTATACAGGTGTATAGTGTTAATCATGAACAATACTGAGGAACTGGCCCAGGAGATCGCCACCTTATCGGCGCACCTCGATGCAGCCACCCACCGCCTTCTGGTGTGCATCCGCAGCTTCGATGCGTCCTTAGGCTGGCACGAGCAGGGCGCTAGCTCGTGTGCGCAATGGTTGAGCTGGCGGGTCGGGTGGGACCCCGGCACGGCACGGGAGCGGGTACGGGTGGCGCGCGCTCTGGGTACGCTGCCCCGCATCGACGAAGCGCTGCGTACCGGAGGTCTGTCGTACGCAAAAGCCCGGGCGCTCACCCGGGTGGCGAACCCCGCCAACGAAGAGCGCCTGCTGGCCATGGCGCTTGTGTCGACCGGGGCCCAGCTGGAGCGTCTGTGCCGGGGCTATCGCACCGTTCTCGAAGGCCGTAAGGCGCCGGCCCCGGAAGAACGCACGGTGCGCCGGCGGCTGCTGCCTGGAGGAAAGGTCAAGCTGGAATTGGTGCTGGAGGCGGATGAGGCGGACCTGGTCCTTCACGCGTTGGACCGTGCCCGGGAGGTGCGCGCCGAGCAGGCGGCCCCGGAGGGAGGCGACGTTTCCGCGGAAACGTCCTGGCCGTCGCGGGCGGACGGAATGGTGAAGCTCGCCGAGTCGTTCCTGGCCGACCATCACTTGAGCGGAAGCGGGGGGGAGCGCTTCCAGGTCATGGTTCATCTGGACCAGGAAGTCCTGGAAGCGGACGGTACCTGGTCGGCCACCCTGGAGGACGGGACGCGCGTTTCCGCGGAAACGTTGCGCAGGGTGGCCTGCGATTGCGCCCTGGTCGCCGTGGGCCACGACGGTCAGGCGCTGAACATCGGTCGGCGCGCCCGCAGCATTCCGCCCGCCATCCGCCGCGCCCTGATGCTGCGCGACCACGGCTGCGCCTTTCCGGGGTGCACCCACACGCGATTCCTGCACGCCCACCACCTCCAGCACTGGCTGCACGGCGGCGCCACCAGCCTGGACAACCTGGTCATGCTGTGCAGCTTCCACCATCACCTGGTGCACGAAGGGGGGTGGAGGATCAGCGCCACTGCGGACAGGAGCTTCCTATTTCACCCGCCCGGCGGCAACCCGCTTGCCACGGTACCCCCGCGTGAGCCCATCGGCAATGCCGTGGCGTGGCTGCGCAACTGGGCCGAGGAGAACGACCTGCACCTGGGCCCCGAAACCAACATGCCTCGGTGGGACGGAACGAGCCCGGATTACGAACTTGCGATGAGCGACCTCCTGGCAGCTAGGTGTGAAGTTCCTTGAACCCGCCCGGCGCGCGGCTTAGCGGCGCGCGCATCCTATAACTTCGCGATCCGTAACGATTCCCTCCAGCAGCTCATCGTGGTCCGAAACCGGAACCCGTTCCACCAGCTGTTCGGCAAAGGCAAGTCCCACCGCCCAGGAGCCGCTGCCCGCCGGGTGAGCCTTGCGAAGACCGCACAAAAACCGGTCGTAGAAGCCCTTGCCTCTTCCCAGCCGACGCCCCTGTCTGTCGAAGGCCAGCCCGGGGGTCAGAATCAGCAACCTCTTTCCTGTCGGTACGAAAGGATCCACCGGTTTCCAGGCAGGATCGGGTTCGAGAATGCCGAATTGATTGGGAAGCAGGCTTTCGGTACGCCCATCGTAGAAGTAGAAGGCCAGATCCTCCCCCTCCATGCGGGGAATGGCCACCTGCTTTCCCTCCCGATAGGCCCTGGACACGATGAATCGGGTGTCCACCTCACCGCCCATGGGGATGTAGATAAACAGCCACTGCCCGTTGCTCCACCAGGAGGTCTCGAATAGCTTCCCGGCCAGGGATTGACTTTTACCCTGGATCTGCGGGCCGTCAAGGGCGGCCAGCCGCGCTCGAACCTCCGCACGAACGGCATTCTTCTGCAAGGCAATATCGGTCGGTGTGTCAGGCACTGGAGTATCTCCCTGTTCTGATGATCTGTCTCCCTGCACTATAGCGGAATGGTACCCCGGATGTCACCGTGTACCTCTAGGGGGCAACAAACCAATCGCGGATCTCGGCACAGGTTACCACATGGCCGGCCCAGGCGGCTATGTTGCTCAACGCAGACAGGTGCAGGGATTCGTTCAAAGCGGCGGTGCCGTCCGCCGGGTAGTAGACGCGAAAGCCCCGATAGAATGCATCAAAGGCCGTCAAATAGGGACAGACATTGGTAAGTACGCCGCAGATGACCACGGAACTCGCCCCAAAGGAGCGCAGGGTCAGTTCCAGATCGGTCTGGTAGAAGCCGCTGTACCTGCGCTTGACGATCACCTTTTCACCCTGCTCCTTCGACAGGCCCTCAGCCACCTCCACATCCGAAGTGCCTTCCAGGATGGGCGTCGGCCACCAGGAATCCAGCAGGGGCCTGCGGTCGGCTTCCACGGAGTGATGTCCCTGGATCAACCAAAGCACAGGCCGCCGGGCGGCCCGGAACGCCTCCAGCAGCTGTTGAATCCGCGTAACGATCACGGCGGCATTGGGGGAGGCCAGCGGACGGCCCGGGTCGACGAAAGCACGGGTCATGTCCACAACCAGAAGAGCGCTCTGCGCCGGTTCTAGGATTTCGCTCCGGCGCCAGCGGTAGGCTGCTATCTCCTGCATCCACTGCCCGGTCTTGGACTCAAGTGTCTCGGTAGTAATGTAGTGCTCGACAACCTCTCCGATCCCCGCCATCAGCCCTCCTCCTCAAATACCTCAACGGCCCGTTTCATCTTGCCGATGACGTCGACCTCGAAGGGACAACGCTCCATGCATATCCCGCATTCCGTACAATCCGATGCCTTGGCGGTCATGGCTGCGTAGCGTTCCCGATTCGTACTTTCATGACCGGGCCCGTGTCCATAGTGCTCCACGTAGTCCAGACAGTGAATCACATCCGGAATGGGTATATCCTCGGGGCAGGGAAGACAGTGTTTACATAACACGCATTGGCCGCGAAGCCGCTCCTTCAACTCCTCATGAAGCGGCGTGTATCTGCTTTCCTCCTCGGACGCCCGAACATAGCTCAAAGCCTGCTGCAGCTCCTCAACGTTCTGCGGCCCGGGGACTACAGTGGCTACCGGGCGGGAAAGCACGTACTGCAGGCACTGTACCGGCGAAATGCCGGTGGGGCGGCCTTCCGTGTGCAGGAGACGGCCGCCGTAGTAGGGTTTCATGGCCACCACCCCGACCTGGTGCTCGGTGCAAACCTCCAAGAGCGTCCTGCGTTCCGCATCCTCGTGATGCTGGTAGAGGTTGACCGGGAACATGAGAACGTCAATCGAGCCGGACTCTACGGCCTGTCTGGCTATGTTCGGATAGTGGTTGCTCAGACCGATGAACCCGACCCGACCCTCACGCTGGAAGCCCCGGAGCAGCTGTATCGACTGTTGAGCCCACCCTCGCCAAACCTCCTCTGTATCCACCATGGTTAGGATGGCGATCTCCACATAGTTGTTTCCTACTCTCTCGAGTACCAGCTCGAAGCATTCCCGGCAGTGATCGATCGGTTCGTGAGCCACGAATCCCCAATGGGCGGCAAGGACCAGACGATCCCGATGGCGCCGAACCGCCGGGGTAATGGCCCTCCAGTGTTCTGCATAGATACCGGTCGGATCATTGTAGAGAAGATCGACATAATCCACGCCGGCGGACACGGCCAGATCGAA